>Ga0206821_10168_pt1 | contig 14542 bp, 18 predicted proteins | sample Alteio_BWOrgCont_85_FD_152860 | JGI IMG/M metagenome (GOLD analysis project Ga0206821, IMG submission 152860) | Enriched cells from forest soil in Barre Woods Harvard Forest LTER site, Petersham, Massachusetts, United States -... | ecosystem: Environmental > Terrestrial > Soil > Temperate forest >...
GAACTTGAGAAATTACAACAGCCTCGTATCGTGCCTCAGCAAGTCGTCCAGGAAAAACAAAAACGGAGCAAGGAAGAAATTCTTGAAGAATATTTACTTGCGTTAATCGTCCAAAATCCCACACCCAAAAAAGCGTTGGAAACAGCGATGAATGTATTGTCTGAAATACTACCGAAAGAACGCGCTTATCATAAAATTATGGATCACTTGCTTAGTCATTTTGAAAGACATGAAAGCTTCGACGGCGGCATCTTCGGTGACGGGAATTTCAATAACTGTTGGTGTCAGTCCTTTTTTTTCAACAACGGCAAGGCTCCTTTTGATTGCTTCTTGTCCTGCTTTATCACCGTCAAAACAAAACGTAATCTTTTGTGCAAATCGTCCCAATAAATTCACTTGTGCCTCAGTAAGAGCAGTTCCTTTTATCGCGACGATGTTGGCAATACCATTTTCAAAACATGAAATCGCATCAAATTCTCCTTCAACGATAATCGCTTGATTTTCCCGTCTGATTGCATCTTTGGTTATGTTTAAGCCGTAAAATTGCTCACCTTTATGATAAATAAGTGTTTCTCGTGTATTAATATATTTTGATGTTGTTTCATTATTATCAAGAATTCGTCCGGCAAATCCAACAACGTTATCTCGATGATCAATGAGAGGAAATATCAGCCGACCGCGAAAAAAATCAACAATGTCCGAACCTCTTTGGAACGCCACTCCAGACGCCACCAAATCTTCTCTGGCGAATTTTTTCTTTGAAAGTAAGTATTTGGTCAATGCGTTACGGGTTGGTGCAAAACCAAGCATAAATGTCTCAATTATTTTTTGGCTGATACCGCGATTTTTTAAATAGTCCAATGCGCGTTTGCCAGCAGGATGATTAAGCAATACATAATGATAATATTCTTTTGTCAAACTGTTGATTTGATAAAGGCGTTCTTTTTGCGTCGCAAGTCCGCTGTTGCGTTCGCGATTTATGAGCTCAACACCGGTCCTTTTTGCAAGTGTTCGTAGCGCCTCTGGAAATTCTAGTCGTTCATATTCCATAAGGAACGTATAGACATCTCCACCTTTCCCGCAACCAAAGCAATGCCAGATCTGTCTTTCCGGTGACACGACAAATGACGGCGTTTTCTCTCCATGAAATGGACAATTCGCTTTGAAGTTATGACCAGCCTTTTTCAACGGAATGAATTCTGAGATAAAAGAAACGATATCTATTTTTTCGCGAATTTGTACGACTTGATCCATACTGGGGCTATTGTATACTGTAGACTCTAAAAAAACAAAAAGATCTGTTTTTTAAGCAGATCTTTTTGTTTAACAATAAGATAATAAACATTTTGTGACATCTATCATCTTACGTCTTTTAAATATATTACTTTATTCAAGTATATATTTTTTAAATATCTATAAAAAAAATGTATCTAGAATGAACTTTTTTATAGATTTGTTAGCCCGATGCATCAGGCAACACCTATAGCATAATACTATTTCTAAATGTTTGTCAAGTGTTTAAGAATCTATTAAGATAAGAGTATGCTGTCCAAAGTTTTCTCTGCTGCCGTTGTCGGACTTGATGCTGTACCCGTTGAAGTAGGGGTTTATATTGCTTCACAAGGTCTGCCTTCTTTCACGATCGCCGGACTGATTGGAGGAGGGACCAATCCCCGTCCAGGAGAAATTACGCTTGCTCATCGAGGAGTACTTTTTCTTGATGAATTCCCTGAATTCCCACGCAGTATTTTGGAAAATCTAAGGCAGCCCATTAAAGATACTATTGTTTCTATTTCACGCGCAAAGGGTAAAACAACATTCCCCGCAAAATGTATGCTTATTGCTAGTCAAAATCCTTATCCGTAAGGCTTTACATAACAATTTTTTAGCCTCATCTGACTAATTTAAATAAATTCCCTTTAGACGATACTATAATTATAGTATGCTATAATCACATTAAATGAAGAGTTTAGCAGTTTTCATTGGCATATTTATCTTTCTTTTAATAACTGCAACTCCTTCTTTTGCCCACAGTGGTTGTTGTTCTCATCATGGTGGAGTTTCAGGATGTGGCTGTGCAGACGGAACTCCTCTTTCAAGCACCTGCGCTCCTTACTATCCAGAATGTTACAACGGAGGGCAACAACAACAGGCAGTGCCACAGACGCAAACATATACAGCGCCCCCTACTGCTATACCAACATATCAACCGATACCAACAGTAAAACCAAAACATATAGTCAAACCAAAAACGAAAAAGAAAATAGTGAAACATATTAAAAAGAAAAAAGTACCACCAACACCGACAAAGATACCAACTCCAACACCACAAAAAAATTTCCTTCAAACATTGTTTGGGTTATAGAATTATGAAACTCTTTCGCTACAGAAGACCATCAATGCAAACAATGATTGGAGTAACAAGAGTTAACAGAAACATCAGGAGAGCTATTGGAATAAGTACCTTTCAACGGTTCACAAAATCCTCACGGATCAAACAATCTCTCAAGCAAAAAACAGGAATTTATTCACCACCAATGACAATCATAAGACAGACATCAAAAGGAAGATTCCCTTCACTATTTGGATGGTTCAAAAAATAATAGCTCCCCCAATGGGTCACTACAAGTACGGAAAAGTGGCTTCGGGATGGGTGGTTTAAGAGTAACAGTCAGATTATATTCACGCAAATGTAATGTTTTTACTTTAGCCTTAATATTGACTTCTTTCTTTCTTCTTGGGATAGTTGAGGTATGGCAAAGGAAAAACCTCCTAGAAAGACTACAAAAAAATTAAAATCATTATTCACTACTAGATTAACAAAAGCACAAATAATTATTAGTGTGATATTTCTTATAATTATATCTGTAATATTTTTAGGCTTACAAGTACAAACTAATACTCCAGAGCCAAGTCCTACTCCTAATCCCACACTCGCCATAAGTACGCATCAACCTAACAAATTAGTGGTTACGCGACAGGAAGATACAACTTTTCATCTAACAGCACTAAGCATTACAGTTTCAAATCCTGCACTTGTTAAAAAGATATTTGATGATATTCTTCAGCTTCCTCTATATGCAGGAAACTATAAATGCCCACAGGACTATGCTAATCCGCCAACATACACGTTAGCTTTTTATCAAGATAACAAACTGCCAGACACTGCAATTTACAGAACAACTGGTTGCGCTACCGTAACAATTGATAATTACCCTCCACGACTAGATAATGGCTCTTTGAGCTCATTCGATACAGATTTTCAACAGGCAGTGGGTCTATCAGGACAATCGCTTTATGGCAATTATCCATAAACTAAAATAATATGGCAAAGAGAAAACGAAATTCTCCATCTTGGTTAAAAAGAGAACTTGATAAAAGGTTATATTATCCTGCTATTCTTTTTACTCTCTTGCTTTGCGTTATATTTGCATTTGCATACTCTAGTCCAGGGGTAGGCATCCCAATAGAGTCTAATGTTCAGAATTACTTTCGAAATAATTATATTGATTTTATTCAAAGTCTCACCCCAATACCAAAGCCCAAAGGAAAAATTTTTATAGGTGCGGGGAGTGATGAAACATTTCCTCCGAGAAACCTTACCCCACAACCAACACCAATTGCAAATCTTCCATATTTAACGTTTAGCAAATTAATTATTTATCAATTTAGTTACTCCACGAATATAAAAAAAATAGCAAATATAATAAACAATACAGCTACTCCAACCAGAATAATAACAGACCCAGCAACTATAGAAAAATTATATGACGATATTAGAAATTTGCCACCTTGGCCGTCAGGGAAACAGTTCAATTGTCCAAACATTCCTGATAATGCATCTGAATATGTACTTAATTTTTATCAAAACAATACGCTTACTATTCATGCATTAGTTCAACCTTCAGGCTGTCCAGGAGTCGGACTTGCTCATTATGAACCAAGAATCGGTGGAGCTATATTATTTAAGGATTTACAACAAACATTGAACCTATCAAACCAAGAGTTTTATGGGTATTGAAGAAAAATTGGTTTCTGTAGTTTTAGTTTTAGAGCCAGTTTTGCCATCAGAGTCTGGCGAATTTGAGTATTGGCACGGATTTATAGAAGTAACTTCACTTCCCTCCTTACCATCAATTGCTAAAATTATTTAGATTTTCGCTTATTCTTTCCACCTTTTCTACCTGCAATTCGAGCTTCCTCACTGGTAAAAGTATGAGCTGTACCCTTTTTATGGGCAGCAACACCACCTTTGCCTGCAATTAGTCTCTGTTTTGCTTTATCCATTGAAGCGAAACCTCTTTTACTTATTCTACTCATAAAAATATTTAACTCAACAATATAAATTTATAATATTTTAGTGGAAATGTAAATATCTACGTTGGTAATGAATAATAGGTCTGAAATCGTATTGTAGGGCGTTTAAGAGGTATTTATGAAAAGATTTGTGAAAATTAAATTGCTCTCTCCCGTACACTCTCCTTAAGCATTATTCTTGCTTTTTTCTGCACTAATTCTAACATATAAAAAATTGCATATGTCTTATAACCTTTTGCTTGTATCTGTTCTGCTTTTGCTATCTCTTTAGGTTCTGCAATCATATAAAATGCTTTCTTAATGGCTTTTACCTTTGCTGGTTTCATACCTATTCACCTTCTCAAAATTTATCTTATAGTTTTATTTTATTCTCATTTTGAGAGGAAAGAAAGGGTTAAAATCAGTTAGTTGTAAAATGGAAGACACGACAAGGAAACGCACCATATTGTGGCGAACAAAATTGCTCTTGAATTAAAAAATCTAAAATTCTGCGAGCAAGATGATATGGAATTTGCAGAGTCGCTTGTAGCTTCCCTATCGAAATGTAATCCAAGGTAGAAAATTTTTTTCTTGCTAAATCACAATAAAGTTCAAACTTCTTTGTGTATTCGTCATGATCGTCATTCATAGCTAAGTTAGCCCTAATCACAGCTTCCTAAAAATCCCAAACAATCCAGAGAAAAAGTTACTGAAAGCTCCAAACAAATTAACATTCTCTTTTCTCGCAATCGCGTGCTTGGATTGTTTCTTTACAGGTGTTGGTTTTGCTGTCGGAGATGAAATACTCGTAGGAGTTAGTGATGGCGTGTATCGGTAATAGTGATTATATACGGGCAGTGTCGGCAAAGGCACACTCGTAGGACTTGCAGATTGTGTTGGTTGAAAGTTTTGAGGAGGAATCGTGGGTGGAATGCCAACGCTTGTGCAATTTCCATTTGTGCATGGTACAGTTGTGCAAGAGTTAAGTCCACCTTGTTGCGTACAAATTGTTTTTGTTTGTTGAGTTGGAGCAACAACAGTTGTGCAGTTCCCATTCGTACACGTTTCAGACTGACCTGAAGTATTAACTGTTGTACAATGCCCTGCCTCACAAAGTACCGTTGAATCTGCTAAAGCTGACTCAGGCATTACAAAAAGAAATATTATAGATAAAAAAATAACTAAACCTTTCATTGTTAATCAAAATCTGCTACATCAACCTCATCTTCTGTAATTGTTGTTTTATCTCTCCCTATCTTTCGCATCAGCCCTAGATAGTGTATTTTTGCTTCATTGGTATTGCTTTCACGGAATTTATATCGCTCATTCTTATGCATATTTGGGTACCTTATGTTCAGAAGGTAACTGTTTTGGGCATCAAACGAAATGATATCGTCAAAGTTTAAAGCGATTATTTCGTTACCCATAAAGACTACTCGATTATTCGTGAACACAAGCGTCCCTGAGTCAATTTGTTCTGTACGTGTTACTCGTAGTTGCGTGGAGGTTGTTTGAATTTTACTTCCTGCGCTTGCTCCGCCAATAATTGCACCTGCTGGACCAAAAATAATGTCACCTACTAATGCTCTTGTAACAACGCCTTTCTTTTTTTCTTTTCCTATGGAGTGCGTTTCAATATAATCCATATCTGCTAATCGTGAAACAGAAACTTGATAAAATGCCTGTTCTCCTTCCTTGAGGTTTAAGTCTGTCGTAATTGGCATGATGTTTCCTGAGAGAATAAGGTGTCTTCTTTTTCTTTCAAGAGAGATGCGTCTTTCTCTTTCTGCTTTTTTATCAGCTTCGGCTTGTTTTGCGTCTGACATCCCACCATTACCAATTCGTACCCATTCAGTAACAGTCAATATCTCTCCTTGGTATTCATTAAAAACAGCACTTTCTAGTGAGATATCACGTTTAAGTAGTTTGTACTTGTCATTTTTCTTTTCAAACCTTACTTGACAGTTTTGACATATATACTGCTCCTTGTTGATAATCCCCCACAGCTGTTGAATTACTTCATAGACAAACTCCTTTTCTGAACTACAAACAGGGCATTTTCTGAATGGGCAAGAAGCCTGTGCTACTTGCATTTTTTGGTAATCTATAGCAATCTTTTCCTCCTGCCTTCTTTTTCTATCCTCCTCAAAGTTTTTATTGAGATCATCAATTTTTTGTTGTAATTTATGATTATGTGATTCAAGTGCAACCGTTATTTGTGAATTTGCATCTTTTTTAAGATTTGGGTTTTTTCTTCTTTTAATGGAGGTAAATAGTAGCTTGTAGAGTCCAAAATAAATAGCACCCAATATCCCCATGAATATAAAGCCAACCACAGTGTCTTTACTATCAGTAACTGCTCCGAATAAAGCAAAAAAGAAGAAAATTAGTTCTACGAAAATAAGACCTGCCTTTTCTCTTGAGGCTTTTGCTCCAAGGATAAACTTAAACAACGTTGGATTGACCAAGGCAATTGGCAAGCAGATAATTGAGGCTAGTAGCAAAAATCCAACAATGTTTTCCATAGTTTGCATTTATTGCTGGAGAGGCACGAAAAAGCCCTCCGCCAGCAGAGCTTTCGCTCCCATACAAGTTTCCCTGTATGACATTCAACCTGCTCTGACGAAGAGCTTAATTGGTTGAATGTTTTTCTGCCATGCCCAGCATTACTGCTGGGTTTAGGCAATATTAAATTGTTATCAATATTATATCATCTTTATTTAACCTTGAGATCAATCCGAATTTTAAAAATAGAAAATTGCAGAAAGGTTTTAAAGATTTTAATGAATAAATTGAGTAAGGTAAAAAATATTTTTCACAACCCTTTTCACAAGTACATTTGTAGAGTCATAAAATGCGATTTAAGACGTATGAAATGCTTTTAACTGGTAAATGCTTCACGTTGCAGTTGGCGCTGATGCATTGCTTTCATAAAGTCTACCATTGTCATCATGTTATTTTGGATATTTACATTTGTAGTATTTTCCTTAGAATCCATATTTAGTGCTTTTCTTTCCAAATTTATTCCTTCTACGATATAATCCTTTGCATCTCTTGCATATATGGGTTTTACATTCCTTTGAGTAATAGCGACAATTCCTTCTTTTTGAAGCAGTCTTGCAGTATTGATGTGACGTAGATTAACTTCTGCAATTGATTCTGATGCTTTTTCTATCGTTTTATCAATAGCGTTTTGTTCTATTTTTGCTAGCGTTCTTTCTTTCTCAACTGCCCACCTTTCAGACCCTGCTTTATCTGCAATTGTACTGACAGCGACACCATATTTCTGTGCCAGTTTTACATAACTCATTGTTGAGTCTGTCATATACTCGCTTTTAGCCTGAATCCAATTCAATTTCGACATAATTCCTCTTGATTATTTTTAGCAATTATGATATAATAGTGCTAACAAATCAAGTAAGAAGTTACGAAGCCTTCAAAAACGGTTATTCACTTGAATATTTTTCATATTCCCTAGAATTACCTCGACTTCCAACTAATGAACATTGTATTTTTTTCATTAGTTTGTCGCAGGTTTTTTTTTGGCAAAAATAGATATGAAAAATATATTCTACACAGACAATATTGCTTTAGCAGCTTATCTACTAACTCAAGAAGTCCAATTAGTGGATATTCGTGAAGATAGTCCTCATCATTTTCTTTTTGGTCTTTCTGACCCCCAAAAGTGCATACAACAAAAACAGCAATTCCTCAATAACGCTTTAGCTCCAGCACGACAGTTATTTTCCCAACGAGAAATGCTTTTGCATGAAATAAAAGGCAGAGACTAAAATGCTTATGGACAAGATCAAAATAGATACCAAAATAATTGACTTTACTTCGTTTACGATTCAGACGTTTGACGACTCAAAGCAAAACCATGCTTTAGCTCAAATCTTTAAGTTTGATCCTCTTAGAATTGAAAAATTTAATAGATATGGTGCAGGAGTGTATTTCTGCATTAACCCACAAGTTGATCCGACAAAAAGGTTAAGAGACAACACGAGTGCCCTCCAACGGATCGCTCTCGATTTAGATGTGTGCAAAGAGCAAGATGAATTATCCAAAGATGATATAGATGCTAAAAAAATTGTGTTGTTGGACAAACTGAAGAAACTTGAAATCCCGCCAAATTTCATCATTGAATCCAAAAATGGCTGGCAACCAATTTGGGAATTTACAAATCCTACACTATTGTCGTCAACCTCAAAACGTCTGCAAGCAAATGAATTTTATAATGACTTAATCCGAGGCTTTGCTACAAAGACAGACTTACAAAGTGAAGGAGATAACATTTGTAGAGTGGTCAGGCTTCCTGGAACTTATCATTTGAAAAATCCAAACGACCCCTTCAAAATCAAAATCACAACTCTTAATCTAACAAAACCAACCCTTGAAGAATTTATAAAAACCTATCCACCAGTACCGAAAGCTACTCAAGCACAAACTGTAACGATCCAAAATACTCAAAGTTCTAACCCTGAGATCGAACAGATCTTGAAGTATCCTGTTACACAAGCACTTGAAAAACTTAGTGGTAGTGAAGCAGTGGATTACGAACAATTTTCTTTTAGTCGGAACTCAAATGGAACACTCCAGATCGTCATTGATAGCAAGCCCTCAGGACAATGGATAGATGTTGAGCATAATACTATTGGTGGTTCAGGGAGAGGACAAGGCAATCCATCCATAATTCAATTCGTACAGTGGTATGGAATCAACCGTAGAAAAGAAGATGAGAGAACTGCAAAAGGTAATGCAATCCGATCACTCAAACATATTTTTGGCATTGGCAAATCTCCTGAATCAAAACATCAAATAATTAAAATTCCAAATGTTTCAGAGTTTACGAAACAGGATTTTGGTACTACAGCATGGCAAGTTGATGGTGTAATCCCTTATGGTGGCAGTGTTATTATCGTGGCAAAACGTGAATCATATAAGACATGGTTTGCACTTTATCTAGCAAGCTGTATTTCAAAGGGTGAAATGCTTTGGAATACATTTGGTACGAAACAAGATAAAATTCTCTATATCTCTAATGATGATCCAGCAAGAAATTTTCAGTCTCGGCTTGTAAACTTCGATTTTGATAACGCTTTTTTTGTTTATCATTCTTCCCTCCCACCTTTCTCAGTTGACCAAGATGATGACAGCAGTTTCCTGGCTGTTAAAAACTTAATCAAACAGGAAAAAATAAATGTCCTTATCATTGATATTTTGCGCAACACCCATAACAAGGACTCTAATAGCGATAAAGAAGCGAAACAGGTCTTTGATAAATATAAAGAATTTCGGCAAGAGAATCAGAATTTAGTCTTTGTCTTTTTAATTCATCCATCTAAAGAACAAGCATTTGAAAAAAAATTTTCAAAGCGACAAACTGAAGAAGCAATTGGTAGTTATTACTGGGAAGCCTCTGTAGATACGGTACTCTCCTTGACTAAATCAACTGATGACAATTTAACAGACAGTGTTGTTTTTCATGTTACGAAAAATAAACAGTCTGATAAAAAAATAAAGCCATTTGTAGGCATACGCAGAAAACATGAGAGTCAAGTTGAGTTTATTTATGAAGAGAGCATACCTGATAAGCTGAAGATAGAAGAGGCAAAAGAATTTATTCTCAACTTACTGGCTACAGATACATACAACAGACAAGGAATAATTACCGTACTAAAAGATAACAATATTTGTGGTTCAAGAATTACGGAAGAAGCGCTTAAACAACTAAATGATGCAAATCTAGTTACACATACGACTAAGAAACCTCATATTTATTCTCTCTCCACAGCCTTAGATGATAATTCCGCACTCCGCAATACTAATAATATACTGCGGACTGCGGAATCTTCTGATGATGTAGAGCAACTAATTGAAGATTTTGAAGAAGATGAAAAGTTAACAAACTAAATAAAAACGCAGAAAAAGGATGATCCCTTTCCCTATCTCCTGCTCAAATGACTTGGGCATGAGGTAGGGGGATTTGGATCGAAATGTGATGAAAATTCTCCTTTTTATGCCGAGAGAGGATCTTTTACTAAAAGAAAAACAGTTAAAGAATATAAAAATATCAGTGGTTGATAATTTCGAAGAACTTGGGGAACAATCATTTGCCATGCTTGCCTTGTCTGCACTAGAATTATCACAACAAACCCAATCAAATCCCAGCATTGACAAGCGAAAGGAGGTGAATTAAAATTATATTATGGGTGCATTTGATTACGATTCAGACGAAATTTTAACACTTAAACAAGCTGCTCAACTATTACATATTCATCCTGAGACAGTCAGAAGATGGCATTTGAAAGAAGGCTTGCCTGTATTAAAGTTTGGGAACACTCTAAGAATAAGGAAAGATGATTTGCTTGATTTCTTAAAACGCAAATGACAATTTAAAGAATATGAAAGATACTGCCGAAACCAAATCTCAGTTCAAAGCTATAGTCTATGCAAGAACAAGCACAGCAGGACAGGCAGACCCAGAAAAAATATCAATCCCTGAGCAAGTAGAATGGGCAGAAGGCTTATGCAAAGAACGAGGATGGACATACGCAGGTTCATATATTGATACACTTCCAGGCGAAGTTGAGTTCGACAAAAGACCAGATGGAAATAAGCTACTTGATAATTCAAAACATAATATATTTAATCTTGTCCTGTTTTATCATTCTAGCCGACTTGCAAGAGAGCCATGGGTTGGTCTAAAAACAATTTCGATACTCGGTAAACAACGTATTCAAGTTTACATTCGAAATGCCCCTATTGAGCCTCTACCACCTGAAAAATATGTTTATGGGAGCAATGTTGCAGCTGAGTATATTAACGCACTATCCTTAGTTGGTGACAAGCAAGAAAATATTGCTCGTAGTGAACGGGTAACCATGGGATTTAAGAATTTAGCTCAGCGTGGATACCTAACATTTGCGCCTTACGGATTTGTGAAAATCCCCAAAATAGAATTTAAAAATGGTAAGCAAATTTACACATGGAGTTTTGAAAAAGACCCTATTAAAAGTTTAATTGTAATACGAATTTTTAAAGAATATGATAATGGAAAATCGCTTCGTAAAATAGTGAAAGATTTAATTGCTGACAATATACCTTCCCCTTCAGGCAAAACTAGTTTAGGGAGTTGGTCTGCTGCTACAATTAGAAATATTCTTAAAGATCCTGCATATATTGGTTTAGTATGTTGGGGAAAAAAATTAGGATCAAAATATAGGCAAGGAAGAACCGAAACCGGAAAACAAAAAAGAATATTTACGAAGGACGAACAATGGATAGTTACTCCCTCAACAAACTCACCTAAAATTATTGAAGATGATACGCTATTTTATTCTGCACAAGAACGATTAAAACAACGAAGCAAAATATCAGGTAGACAACTGTATTCGCCTTCTCTACTTGCAGGTTTAGTGTATTGTGGTGACTGCCAACTGAGAGCAGTTAGTAGAACCAGAAAAGTACGAAAAAATGGAAGTACATATATAAGAACGGATTTTATAGATCAATCTTATTCTCGTGGTCTTGCCTGTAGGCAACACTTAATGGCTGCTGACAAACTTGAACATTTGGTTTTATTTCAACTTCAAACACGTCTTAATCAACTCCAAGAGAAAGATATTGAACAGCAATTATTAGCGGAGGCAACACACACAAAATATATGGTTGAGGATTCTCTTAGACAAGTTACTCGACAAATAAACAGTTATTCTAATAAGAAATCACGTCTTCTTGATCTTTATATTAACGTAGGGGTAAATCAAGATGAGTATATAAAACAAAAAGAGAAACTTGAGGCAGAAGAAGCAACTTTGCTACAGGAACAGAAAAATTTACTTGAACTATTGCAAGACGAAGATAAACGGATAAACACATTACGCACTCTTAAAGATCTTCTTCAAATGTTTTCCAAAGTAGATGATCCCAAAATAAAGAAAGAGATGTTGCAGAGAATTATTGACTGTATTATCATTAAAAAAGATAAGGTTGAAATTATTTACAAATACAACTCCAGCTACAAAAATAATCTTTATGTAAACCCCTGCCCATGTGGATATCTTGGGGATAAAACGCATAATTGTATCTGTACTCCTTCACAAATTTCACGATATAAGCAAACAATTTCAGGACCTCTGCTCGATAGAATCGATATTCATCTTGACGTTCCTGCAGTAAAGGTAGAAAAACTCACTGAACAAGAAACTAACAATGTGAAAAATTTACAAAAAGTAAGAAATCGCGTGCAGAAAGCCAGAAATAAACAAAACAAACGATATAAAGGAACAGCGATCACATCCAACGCAGAACTTACAAATAAAACTATTAAAGATTATTGCAAGCTAACTGATGACTGTATTGCACTTCTTCGTCAAATGGTAACAGCAATGTCACTTTCAGGAAGAGCGTATTACCATATTAACAAGCTTTCCCGAACCATTGCGGATCTTGCGGACGAAGAAACAATTAGGCCAGAACATATTGCAGAAGCGCTACAATATAGACCAAAAGGAGACGCATGGAACATGGACTAACACAAAAAGAAGCTGAAAAACGATTACAAAAATACGGCAACAATATAATTTCAGCCGAATCTAATTTTTCTGTCTGGAAACTGTTCTTTTCACAATTTCCCACAACCATTAATACAATTCTCGTTGTCGCTGGTATTGCCTCACTCTTTATTCATGACAAAATTGATGCATTCTTTATTTTTGCAATCGTTCCTGTTTTATCTGTAAGAATCATTTGGACAGAACCAAGTGTTTCAATTGAATTCATCCTTCTTACGATTGCATTATTCTTGGCCATGCGATTTGTTCCGACTGCAAATGCGATCGTTACAACTGCGGGGAGTCCTTCTGGGATTGCAGCAATAGCAATACTCGCGCTTACCAAAAGAAGCGGTACAAGTTCTTGCCCCGAAAAAATGCCGATAGGAATAATAAGAAGTCCGACAACAATTGCGCCATATGAAAGTATTTTTCCCAAATCATCCAGATTTTTTTGAAGAGGTGCTTTATCTTCTTTTATTGTTGAGAGATTTGACGCGATTTGTCCAAATCTTGTCTGCATACCTGTTTTTGTTATACGCATTAGACCGTTGCCGCTCAAAACCAAGGTGCCAAGCAGAACGGATTCTGTATTTTTTTTGACAACTGCAAGTGATTCTCCTGTAAGAATTGATTCATCAACTTCTAGTTCGGCTTCGTTTATCAGAAATCCATCGGCTGGAATTCTGTCCCCTTCGGCAAGGATAACAATATCATCAGGAACAAGTTGTTCTGCCAAGATATGCGTTTCTTTACCATCTCTGATAACGAGTGCATCAGGTGCAGTATATTCTTTAAGTTTCTCCAGAGATTGTTGTGCACGATATTCTTGTATAAAGCCAAAACAGCCGTTGATAATAACGATTACAAAAATACTATGCGCGTTAAGGAATATTGGCTTAAAGAGACAAAGTATCTTCAAAAACTGATAACAGCATGCTTCCTCGGGAACACTGCCTCACTCATTGAAAAAGGTGACGGAAAAGGTTTTGAAGTCGTCGGCGATAAGACAGACGGAGCCCTACTTCTCTGGGCAAAGGAGCAAAACGATAAATTTCAAGAGAATATCATGGATAAAGATATTGAAGAACATGTTTTTGATCCAAAAACAAAAACAGTAACCACCGTCTGGAAAAAAATTGACGAAAAATTTGTTTTTGTCAGAGGTGCTCCAGAAGCCATTCTTGAAAAAAGTAACCTAAATATTTCTGAATTAGAAGAAGTCAAAAATAAATATGAATCGTTTGCAAAGGAAGGCTTACGCGTCATTGCCTTTGGAGTAAAAGAGGACACGCATAAAGGAAACCAAACCCGCGATCAACTTGAAAAAGGCCTTACATTTCTTGGTATTATAGCGCTATATGACCCTCCTCGTCCGGAAGTAGCTGAGGCGGTCAGAAAATCTCGGGCGGCCGGAATTCAAGCAGTCATGGTAACTGGGGATAGTAAATTTACTGCACTGAGTCTCGCAAAAGAAATCGAACTGATTACTAAAGACGAAAATGTCATAACAGGTGATGAGTTAGCAAGGATGACTGATGAAGAACTTGGAAAAATTATTTTCAACACACGTGTTTTTGCAAGAATTCAGCCAGAACAAAAACTACGTTTGGTAACTATTCTAAAACAACTTGGTGTTATTGTCGGTGTAACAGGAGATGGCGTGAACGATTCGCTTGCGCTGAAAAAAG
>Ga0206821_10169_pt1 | contig 14527 bp, 10 predicted proteins | sample Alteio_BWOrgCont_85_FD_152860 | JGI IMG/M metagenome (GOLD analysis project Ga0206821, IMG submission 152860) | Enriched cells from forest soil in Barre Woods Harvard Forest LTER site, Petersham, Massachusetts, United States -... | ecosystem: Environmental > Terrestrial > Soil > Temperate forest >...
GCACGGCGCATCGCCGTGCGACTTCCCGTGCATGATCTGGCCCGCTGGAGCGACCCCGCCGTCTCGAGTTCACTGCATGAAGCATTGGGGTTCCTGACTGGTGATTTCTGGACGATTGAATTCGTGAAGCGCTTAATAGCTGTTCCGGCTCCGATGCAGGATTGCCTACCGTTTCCGAGGCCGACTGAAGCCGTGATCGCGTACAGCGATGGGATGGACTCGCGAGCTGTTGCGGGACTTGTCAGCAAAACGCTCGGCGAGAAATTGGTAAGGGTGCGTGTGGGATCGAAGGCTGCCGGGAAGCCCGTCGTCGACGGTCAGCTGCAGCCATTTGCAAAGGTGCCGTATAAGTTCAAAGCCTCGATGGGCAACGGCGAGACGACGGCCCGGAGCCGCGGCTTTAAGTTCGCTTTGATCAGCGGCCTTGCCGCGTACCTAGCCGATGCCGGAGAAATTCTCATTCCCGAAAGCGGCCAAGGCGCAATCGGTCCAGCGCTGGTAACGGTTAGCCACGCTTATCCCGACTACCGCAACCATCCCCTCTTTGCGGCGAGGATGACGCGATTCCTGAAGGCCCTGCTTGGAAAAACTGTCAAATTCTCGTTTCCGCGCCTTTGGCATACGAAGGGGGAAACTCTGAGGGAATTCGCCGCCTTGCCCGAGGGCGATTCCTGGAGAGACACCAAATCATGCTGGCGAAACAGCCGCTGGAGCGCGCTCAACGGTAAGCTGGTCCAGTGCGGCATCTGTGCGGCCTGCATGCTACGTCGCATGAGCGTCCACGCTGCCGGTCTGCGCGAAGAAGCTGGCATCTATATCTGCACGAACCTGAGTGCACGCTCGCTTGCTGACGCGATCCATCCGGATTTCACGCGTTACAGCCCAGCATTCGAGGAATACGCGATTGCGGGCACTCTTCATCTCGATCACATGGCCGACATGGCGAGTGACGATGCCCGTTCTGCCGTCCGGCGGCATGCCATCCTGACAGGAATGGCCCTCGGGATATTGGCACCGCCAGCCGAGGAGAAGCTCGTCGGGATGTTTGAACGGCATGCGGTGGAATGGAATGACTTTGTGAATGACCTGGGAGCGCACTCCTTCGTAAAAAAATGGACGCGGGCAAGCCAATGAGCGGCGAGAGACTGACGGACACGGAGATCGGGGAGCGCCTGCGGCTGGCGCGCGAAAGCGCGAAGCTGACGCAGGCCGAAGCGGCTGCATTAGTCGGGGTCGTACGCACGACCCTTGTGGCCATCGAGCAGGGCAAGCGCCGCGTCCACATAGACGAACTGCAAAAGCTTGCTTCGGCCTACCGGACTTCCGCGAATGCGCTGCTGCGTCGAGAAGCTGTGCATCTAGACATGGTGCCGCGCTTCCGGAAATTGCACGAAAGCAGCGACGACGCGGTTGAACGTGCGACGCGCCTGCTGAACGATCTGGTCCGTGCGGAAGTTGAGCTGGAAAATGCGCTTGGTGTCAACCGCACCCGAAACTATCCGCCTGAAAGACCCATTCTTCCGGGCGATATCCGGGCTCAAGCTGAACAAGACGCGCAGGAACTGCGCGACTGGCTCGGTCTCGGTCCGGGCCCCGTCACCGATATCGTCTCGATCCTCGATTTGCAGCTCGGCGTTCGCGTCTACGTGCGGCCCTTGGACGGGAAGGTTTCGGGCCTGTTCGCCTACGACGACACGGCGGGCGCTTGCATCTTGTTGAATGCGAACCATCCTCCCGAGCGACAAACGCAATCCGGAGCGCATGAGACCGCACATTTTATCTCAACCCGCCGTGAACCTGAAGTGCTAACGGAGGACGAGCGGTTTACGTCGCGCGAGGAGCGCTATGCGAACGCTTTCCAGAGAGCCTTCATCACCCCTGCGCGGACCGTGCGCCAGCAATTCGCGGAAATCACCGCCGGTCAGTCACACTTGACCCGCCGGCATATCATTCTTCTTGCCCATGCCTCAGGTGTTTCCCGCGAGGCGATGGTACGTCGCCTCGAAGAGCTGAAACTCGCGCGCGAGGGTACTTGGGATTGGTTCGTGGCAAACGGTGGGATCAGCGACGATCAGGCGCGTCAGGTGCTAGGTGACTTGCCAGACCGGAAAGTAAACGCCGCGCGGGCGCTGGGCCTCGTGCCGCCCCGCCTTGCGCTGCTCGCTCGCGAAGCGTGGAAGAAGGAAATCTACAGCGAAGGTCAGCTCGCTCGGCTACTGCAACTAAACCGCCACGAAATCAGGGAGATACTTGACGGCGCTGAGAAAGAGGAAAGCGAAGCGAATGAGCTCGTCAAACTTCCTCAGTAACCTGCGTGCAAGTCTTATTGCCGATGCAAGTGTCGTGATCAATCTGAACGCGACAGCTCGCGCGGCTGAAATCATCAAGGCAGTGCAGATCCCATTCATCGCAACAGAAAACGCGTGCACGGAACTTGAGGCCGGTGTCCGGAACGGACACGGCGACTACGCGCGGCTTCTTGAACTGATTGATGCAGGACATATCCGACGAGCTCGTCTCGGCGCGACGGGCATGCCGGTTTATGAATCGCTTATCGACGGTTCCACAGCGCGAACGCTGGATGACGGAGAGGCAGCAACAATTGCGTACGCCCAAGAGACAGGCGGGGTTGCTCTCATCGACGAGCGCAAGGCGAGATCGCTTTGCGCCAAATCGTTTCCTGGTCTCGTAGTCGCGTGTACGGCCGAACTCCTGATGCACGACGCCGTTGCAGCGGTGCTCGGCACTCAGGGACAGGCCGACGCATTAGCAAACGCATTGAGTGGAGCTCGTATGCGTGTGCCAGCAGAACACCTGGCCAAGGTGCGGATTATGATCGGACCGGAACGTGCCGCTTTGTGTGGTAGTCTACCGAGGGCGATGCGCGAACCGGTTTGATCGGAAGAAGTCGAGGGCTTGCGCTTGTCGTAAACTACGGCACGTCTGACTCTGGATAAACTTCGGTCAAAACGCCACCTCGGCCAATGAGGTGACCACGTCGTAGTTTACGCCCAGCGTGTCGAAGTGCTTGCGTCCGCATGCAATCTTTTGGTTCTCTTTGGTGCGGCGTTCTTCGCTATCAAGGCTGCTCTTCGTCTCCCTCACGAAATAGAGCCTCTCTTCGCGTTCGGTCACGAATGCCCAATCGGGGTTGTAGGATCCAATCGGGGTATCGATCCTGAACCAGGATGGCAGCTTCACGAATAGCTTGACGTTTTCATTGCTGTCGAGGTCACGGGCGAACTGCTTCTCGACCTCGGATTCATACTCGACTGCATCGAACAGCGACTTATTGCGGTTCTGCACCTCGTAGAGATTGCTTAAGTACCGGACGATCCCCTCTTCCGCGTCCTGCTCGATGCGGCTCTGTTCCCAGTACGCCCCTGCCACCTTCTCGTACTTGATGCCTTCCAGCATCAGGTCATGCAGCGCGCGGGATATCTCCTTCGTAACCGCCGCCATGAAGGCTTGCGGATTGACCTTGAACTCGCCAAGCCGGCCCGACCGCTTGAGGATTTCAGCCAGCGTATGCCGGGTGAGTTCGGTCTCCTTCTGAAGAAACGCGAGAACATCCGGAAGGATCTTCGCCGGTTCCACGTCACGGACGCGAGTCGCGATCTGTTTGTCGGCCGATACGCCTGCATCCGAGATCTCTACCTCGACGACTGTCGTGGCAATGCGCGGCGCATGGATTGGCTCAATGTACTTGATGCGGGCAAGCGCCCTATCGATCAAGTCGGAGGTCTCGAAGGTTACTCGATAGCGTGTGCGATGCTTGATCTTCTCCCACAGCGCCTGGAAGTCCTCGCTCAGTTGGACTTCCTTCCGAAATTTCAGCTCGCGCCTGTCGCGGGCGTTGACGATCCGATTCTTGAAAACCTTGCGATTGACTTCGTCGATGATCTCAGCGGTCAGGTCAGCAAAGTTGGCCGACACTTTCAGTTGGAAATGCGGGTTCTTGGGATCGAACTTATCGAGGATGTCGCCGGCCGGATTGAGATAGCCGTTTGCGACCAGGTCGCCCCATATCTTTGCCGACTCGTCCTGACCGATCTCGCTTTCCGTGCCGTCGTCGGCGCGTCGCACGAGTTTGGCAAATGCGATCTTCTCGACCTTGCCGAACCGGATTCCGAAATCTTCCTCGAATTCCGTCTGGAGCGTCCGCGCAAAGTCTTCGTAGGATTCGTTGGCGATCACGGTAAGGCGGTTTACGGTTTCGTCGTGCACGCGCTCACCGGTCTCATTGACAGGCAGGCGAAGTCCGCGACCAATTTCCTGGCGCTTCTTCTCGATCGACTGCGTCTCGTTCAGTGTGCAAATCTGAAAGACATTGGGGTTGTCCCATCCCTCGCGCAGAGCGGAATGGGAAAAAATGAACCGCAGCGCCACATTCGGATCGAGAAGCCGCTCTTTGTCCCGCATGATGAGGCTGTAGGTGTCGTCATCATCGGCGGTGTTGCCGCGCGTGTCCCTAGCGTGCCCTTGTTTGTCTTGGGAGAAATAGCCGCTGTGTACCTCGATGACGTCGAAGGGGACGAGGCCTCTGTAGATCGGCTTCGCCGTCAGCTCTCGAAATGCCTCCTCGAACCATCGCCCAATCTTCCCCAGGCTGGTCGTGCCGTCCTCATTATAGATGCGGTAATTGGCTACGCGGTCGATGAAAAAGAGCGAGAGCACCTTGATACCCTTGCCCTTGAGGGCGCGCTCCTTCTTCAGATGTTGCTCGACGGTCTCATAGACCTGCGCTTTCATGATATCGTCGCCGAGACCGCCAGCCTCTTGTCCGAGCTCCAGGAAGCGTCCTTGATTGAATTCAATGTACTCGGAACTGGGCGTGCAATCGATGTTCTGGACGATGTAGCCGTCGCGGTAAGCATCGCGCTCACCTGATTTGACGTAGAGGTCGTCGCCCTGCTTGACCCAGAGTTTGGCCGCTTTAGGGCCGGATGGGCCCTCCTTATGGATTTCGACCTGCGCCTTGATGCCGTTCGTGTTGTCGGTCCTTAGCAGCTTCACGTACGCGTCGTTGAAGCTGCCATCCGAGCGGATCGACGCAACCTCGATTCGCTTCACCAGCCTCAAGTCGTAAGCTTTGATCGGGTCGAGCTCGTAGAGAAGGTTATATGGATTGCGATGCGTCGCGCTGTAGCGCAGCGTCGCCATGGGGTTGAGATTGCCGATCGCGCGGCGCGACTTTTCCGTATTGTCGACGCTCTGTGGTTCGTCGATGATGACGATGGGATTGGCGGCCTGAATGAACTCGATCGGCCGCCGCCCCGACATTCGATCGTTTTCTCGGTTGATGACGTTGAGCTTCTTGAGCTCATCCTCTGTCATTTCCGACAGGTCCTTATCGGCAACATCCTTCTGGAAGGACTGGATGTTGATGACCATTATCTGGATCTGATTGCTAGTTGCGAACTGTCGCACCTTGCCAAGGCGCTTAGAGTCATAAACGAAGTGATCGAACGACGCTTTCTCGTAGAGCGTCTGGAAATGCTCCTTCGTCACATCGATGCTTTTCAGCACACCTTCGCGGATGGCCACGCTCGGCACGACGATGATGAATTTCTTGAAGCCGTATGTCTTGTTCAGTTCGAAGATCGTGCGGAGATAGACATAGGTCTTGCCGGTGCCCGTCTCCATCTCGATGGAAAACTCGCGCCCTTGAAGTGCCGCAACTTTTTCGATGTCATTGCCTTCCTGAATCGCACGCACATTTTTCAGGATGTCATCGTCCAAAAGATGAAGCCGGTTACCCATGCCCAGTTCTGTCTGAAACAGCCCGCCGATCTGGAGCGACTGGAACGCCATCGCCCCAGTCTGCACAAATGGTTGTCCCTCGAACACGCCGATCACCGCATTGATCGCATCCTGCTGGTACTGAAGGGAGGGGTCGAATTTGAGCTTCATGGCCTGTGTCCTCTCAGACCGTCTTGAAGACGATCTCGGACTCCTCGGCCTGAGCGCGGGCCTTGAAGGTCTGTACGGCATTTGCCTTGAGCTGATCGTTGCCCTTGAAGGCCTCATCCAGACAAATGACCTGCAGCGGGTTCGCCTCTGCCAGGGCGTCGATCAATTCCGGCGTGATCTCCTTCTCTAGGCAAATGAGCAGAGCGCCATTGTCGATTGAGAATGCTTGGCTACCGGCCACCTCAATCGACTGAACGTTAGTCGTAAGCGAAAATCCCGCTTTCAGTAACAACTCGTAAAGCACATCCTCTTTACTGCTCGATGCTGACAGATGATGAATATGTAGCTCGATCTGGCGACCGATATCCTCTTGGCGTATCGCGTCACCGTTCCAAATCCGGAAATTTGAGCGGTCAAGCTTCAACACCTTGAATCCGAGGTCAGAGTTTACTTTTGAGACCAAGTCGAGTTGCCCCTCAGAAGCGTTCTGAGCTCTTTTTATTACACGACGAATACGCTCTTTCCCGATCTCCGCGATTGTCTTGAAACCCGCTTTGGCAGCGTTTGACGTGTCATCTGATGGCTCCGGCAACTGAACAACGATAAACTTTCGGCTGCCGCCATCCTCTATATTTAGCTCGATGCATGCTTGCGCCGTAACGCATGAGCCTGCGAAGAAATCCAAGATAATATCTCCTGGACCGTTACATGCATGCTCGATCGCCCTGCGGATAAGCTGAACTGGTTTGGGGTTGTTGAATACTTTACCAGGTATAAGAGATTCCAGATCTTTGGTGCCCTCGTCCGTGTGGCCAGCATAGTCGTGCGCCCAAAAATTGGTCGGCGTGAGCCCACGAGCTTCAGAAAGAAACATCTTAATGGAAGGAATAGAAAGCGTCCGGTCTGGTCCCCAATACAGCCTGTTATCGGCGTTCAGCTCTTCGAACGCCTCCTTTGATCGCCGCCACGCATTCGTAGTCGGAAGCACCACTCCCCCTGTGTTCGGGTTCTTGAGCGGATAGCAGAGATTGGGTCGATCCTGTGGGGAAGCCGGATTCAGAAATGACGCACCCTTCCACTGGCCCCGCGGGTCGTTGTCGGGGTTCGAATAGCGCGCATCCGCTTCCTCTGTGCGCGGCAAGAGGTTCACCTCGAATGCATCTGACTTGGCGTAAACGAGAACGTGCTCAACAACCGTGGTAAAGTCCACGGTGTTGTTGCTTCGTGTATAGCGCTTTTGCCACGCAATATCCGCCTTGAAATTCTCCTCACCGAAAGTCTGATCACAAAGCTCACGCAGGCGCGTTAGTTCGTTATCGTCGATTGAAATGAAAATCGCACCGTCATCACGAAGCAGGTTTCTGGCGATGTAGAGCCGCGGATACATCATATTCAGCCAGTTGGAATGGTATCTACCAACTGTATCGGTATTAGTTGAAAATTTTCGTCCTTCCGCGTCCACTTGCCCGGTATAAGCGAGGTAAGTCTCTATGGTTTCTGAGTATTTATCGGGGTAAATAAATTCCTGTCCTGTGTTGTATGGCGGATCAATATAAATCATCTTCACTCGTCCAAAATAGGCCTTCTGCAACAGCTTTAAAACCTCAAGATTATCACCTTCTATAAAGACGTTTCCGGTCGCGTCAAAATTAACAGACTCGACGCGACTAGGCTTCAGTGTAGCAATGCTGGGCTGTTGAATGATTTTCATGCATTCAGCTTTCCCGGGCCATACCAACCCAAACCGTTCGTTTCCAGATTCAACCCATTCCCCAAGAACCCGCCTCAACTGGTCGAAGTCGATTCGATCCTCGGACAGGCATTCTGGACACGTGACCGCCAACAAGTTACGTAGAATTTTTCTCTTGCCGGCAGCAATGTCTGACGAGGTCAAAGGGAGTTTAGTATCTTCGTCTACCGACGATACATTTTCGTTATGGTCTTTCATCAGACTGCTCGCCCCGTTCATTAGTACCAACCATACAATCTAGTCGACGTTCGACCCCAGGTTCCCAAGGCTAGCGAACGATCCACGATCTCCAACATCCTTTGTCCCGGAGGCACAATCTCGAAATACAGATCATCCGTGTCTTCATCGTGCTCGACGTAACCGATTCCGTTTTTATTGGCGCGCGCCCAGTCGACAAGCGGTGTCGAGTTAGGAATGTTTAATCTAAACATACCGTTATGATCATAATATTTAAACTTAAACTTTCTAACGCTATGATCTACACAGAGAATATCAATCGATCCATCCTTCGATGGCTTTCCGAAGACCCTTCTCAGAACAAGGCCGGCTTCTTTCGGAAACTCCAGCTGGAGGTTGTATTCCCCGGTGAATGATTGGAGACCGGCCCATGCTACGGACGCTACGAATTCAGAGACTGCCTTCTCTTCCGGCTTGGGCGGGGATATTCCCTTTTTTGGCTTGCCGTCTTCAGTCTCAGGAATCGAATCGGCTATCCCAAGAGCAACAAGATCAGCAGGCTGGCGGTTTCGGTTACGGAAGGCAAAATACTTCTCGTAGTCTTGAAGCTTAGCCTTCGTGAGTGGAGTACCGATGTTCCAACATTGAAGCCACGCGTGAGCCGCCGAATCCCGGGAGTGGGGGGCAACGCTCCAGAACGAACATTCGCCATTTCGCGTAAATCCGCCGTGACTCAGATTTGGCGACCCAACGATCGCAAGGGAGAGCCCGGACACCCCAATTGCATCATCGAATGCCGCGGCACCAATGTAGAGTTTTGGATGGAACGTGCCAGCGAGGCCGTCGACGACACGGACTTTCCAACCGCTATCGACCGCGCCTTGCAGCGCTTTGGGATGAGTGACCCCGTCTTTCGTGTCCGTAACGAGGCGTACCTCGCCCACCTGTCCGTCATCCAGGATTGATTTTACCAAGCTAAAGCCCGAAGCCGACACGTAGGCGACTGCCATGCCGAATACCGGCGGTTTGATCTTCCTGATATGGGTTCGGAACAGACTCTTGTAGGTGCTGCCCCCAAGCCCCGTGACAACAAACGAACTGGTCATGTAAAGCGACCCTTCACTTGACTTCAAACCTGATCGCGAACAGCTCTTCGTCGGAGACGCTCTGGCCCAGGCGTTCTTCCACTTGATCGAGAAGACCGTCCTTCTGGACCTCTATTCCTTTCGCGGCTTCATCATACGCACGCCACGCCTCATCCCGTTTCGTCTCTAACGCGCGCGCCTGACGTTGAAGCGCGAGTTTGTCCGGCAAGTTGCCGATCTGGCGGATTTCCTTTTTGAGAGTCTTGATTTCCTCGTCCAGCTCCTTGAGGTCGGCCTTGAGGCCCGCACGCCGGTCCTCGGCCCAGTTGTCAAGCTTCTCCATTTCCTCGTCGAACCACGCGGACTGCCGCGCCGCCAACTCGTCAAGGATGAGCTTGCGTTCTTTGTCCACACTCTGCTGCACCGCATCGGGGGGGCGCAGCTCGGTTGCAAACTTCTTGTGCGCAGGAAGCTCGAACAGACGCATTGCGGCCTTCGCATCGATTGGCGCACCGTCGTCGGTCATGGCCGCGAGAATAATGTGATCCTGATCGTCGGCGCCGCGCACGGAAAGCTTGTGCGCGACAAGAGTCCCTGCCTTGCCGACAAGCGGCGCCAATGCCACAGCCGTCTGAGGCCAGGCCGTATAGTCGAATACGATGGCCGCCCCTTTCAGCTCGCGCGACCCGGCTGCGGAGAGGACGTGCTGTGCGAGAGGGTGCCCGAGGCGATAACGGTGTCCGTCGATCCCGTGCTGGGACATGTAGTAGCTGCCCGAAGGAGCGGCGACACCGTCCGGCACGGCCTTAAGCATGAAGGTCAGGTAGGCGTCATCGAACTTCGCGGATTTGCCCAACTCGTGTTTCGTGACGGCCCAAAGCATCCTCGCATAGCGGTCGAGATACTCCTTGCTTTGGCTCATATTGATTTTCAGGCGGTCGTGGACTTCGGCGTCGAAGTTTTCGAGAAGCTTCCGGCGCGTGTCCTCCATAGTGACGGTGATGTCGGTTTCCATCTCCGTGCGCAGCCGCTCGAACGCTTCCTCGATGTCGGCGACAGAGCGGCAATTCTGATAAATCGAGACAATGCGCTTCTCAAACTCGACGCCGGACTCGATCGCGCCCAACACCTCATCGCTCGCGCCGAAGACGCCGGAGAACAGCTTGAATTTTTCCGCGAGCAGCTCGTAGACCCGTTGGTCGGCGGCGTTATTCTTGTTGAGAAAGTTGACGACGACGACATCGTGACGCTGTCCGTACCGGTGACATCGTCCGATTCGCTGCTCGATGCGCTGCGGATTCCAAGGCAGGTCGTAGTTGACCACCATGGAGCAGAACTGAAGATTTATGCCTTCCGCCGCGGCCTCAGTCGCAATCATGATTGCCGCCGTGTCACGGAAATACTCAACCAGCGCGGCACGCATGTCGGCGGTGCGCGATCCAGTAATCCGGTCGGTTCCCTTGTTGCGTTCAATCCAGGCTTCGTAGATGGCCTTCGATTGCGGGTCCGCATTGGAGCCGTTGAAGAGCACGAGTTTGCCCTCATAGCCGTTCTCGGACAGCAAGCGGACGAGATACTCCTGCGTTCTGCGCGACTCTGTGAAGATGATGGCCTTCTGTGCGCCGCCCAGTTCTGTCGCCTTGGCAAAGCCGGCGCGCAGAGCGCTTAAAAGAGCGTGGCCTTTGGCGTTCTCCGAGATTGAGACGGCGAGGTCGCGAAAGCCCCGAAGTTCGACGATTTCCTGCTGAATGTTGGTAACGTCATTTGGGCTGAGCAGTTCCGGTTCGCCCTCTTCGTCTTCCCATTCATCGGCCACCCCCTCGAACTCTTCGTAGTCCGCGGATATTTCCTCTTCGAGTTTTTCGCGGAGGTTCGTATCGTCCTTAAGCTGGCGCTCAAGTTTCCTCGCCAACGAGTCCAGTGCCCCTGCGATGGCAAACGTCGACGACGCAAGCAGCTTGCGCATGATGAGCGTCATGAGGGACCGCTGACTCGAAGGCAGAGCCTGAAGCGACGGCCGACGAAGATAGTCGGACACCATGTCGTACAGCGCCTGCTCGTGCTCGGTCGGGACGAACTCTTGCGTGATCGGAATGCGGTTCGTGTACCGGATGTATTCAAGTACCTGGCGGCGCAGCGTCCTGTGGCAGACCGGCTTGAGACGATCCTTCAACTCATCGAACTGCGTGTCACCGGTCAGACGAGCATATTGTGAGCGGAAGCTTTTGGCGTCACCGAAGGCGAAATCGTCGATCAGGCTGACGAGCCCGTAAAGCTCCATGAGAGAATTCTGTAACGGCGTCGCCGTAAGCAGTACCTTCGGGGCATTGGCGAGGGCGGTCTTAAGCGTCCGCCCGATGCGATTGTCGGGACGGTACACGTTCCGCAATCGGTGCGCCTCGTCGATGACAACCAAATCCCACGGGATCACCATCAACTCGTCGGCATGCCGGGCGGCAAATTGATACGAGCAAATCACTAGCGACTTCTGCTCGAAGGGACGACGCACGCCGCTCTTCGCCAGCCTGTTGTAATTTTTCGCTTCGAGGATGACGGTAGGCAGGAAGAACTTTTCTTCGATTTCCTGCGACCACTGCTTTCTCAGGTTGGCAGGCGTGATGACTAGGACACGCTTTCGCCCTTCAGTCCATTTCTGCGCCAGGACAAGCCCGGCTTCGATTGTCTTTCCGAGGCCGACCTCGTCGGCGAGGATCGCTCCCTTGGATAGCGGTGACTTGAACGCGAACAGCGCGGCTTCGACCTGGTGCGGGTTGAGATCAACCTGGGCGTCAAGGAGGGCGGCCGCGAGCTTGCCAGCATCGGCAACGGAATGCCGTCTGCCAAGCTCGTGCGCGTAAAGTTTTGCGTGGTACTCGGTCGTCACCTTTTTTGCCCCTGCGCCGTGCTCTGGCGTCTTATCCAGCTTTCGATTTCTCCTTTATCGAACCGCCACGAGCCCCCCACTTTGAAACCGGGAATGCCGCCTTTTGCAGCCAGTTTGTAAGCCGTCTTCTCATTGATTTTGAGAAGGGAGGCGACCTCCCGCATCGTGAGAATCTCGCTCATAAAGCTGCCTCTAATGGAATCGCGGTGGCCGAGTATAGAGAAAATTCGGGAAGAACGGAGCAAAAAGACACTCGGTGTCCAGTATTAGGGGAACGACGAATGCGTGGCTCGCCATCTTCTAGGGCTGACTTCACCAATTGGCATGCTCGGCTCAATACCGGAGGGCTCAGGGGTCGCTGGAACGCGGGCGACGATTTTTCACGAGGCTATCTTGCGCAAAACTGCCTGGCGATTAGATTGCCGATTTGCCACAAGCTCGCCACAGACCAAAACGGACCGCGGAGGACAATTGAGGATTTCTGCGGGTTTCCGAGGAGCGCCTTTTTGTGGCAAGTACTAGAAAAATCGAGGATATTTTTACGTAATATATTCCTAAGTTGTTGATTTATAAATGGTCGGAGTGACAAGATTCGAACTTGCGACCCCTTGCACCCCATGCAAATATCTTTTTATCTGTATCAAAGGCTTAAGCAAAGTTTGCCACAGACTCGCCACAAGAACTCTGAAGCAATCCGCCCAGTAGACCTACCGGCGTATCGCCGATCCGCTCATTTTCTTCCAACAAATGTCCATAAACATTGAGCGTTGTTTCGATGTTCGTGTGCCCCATCAGCGCCTGAATCTTTTTCAGGTTTGTCTTCCGTTCAATTAGCATTGACGCAAAGAAATGACGGAGATCATAGGGGCGGTATTTCACTCGTTGAACCATCTCGCCTTCCTCTAAGACAGTTTCCATTAGACCGGCTTCTTCGCACGCGACGTTGAATCCGCGCCGCTGCCAATTGCGTCGGGACTGCCACTGGCCATTGTCGGTCGGAAAGACGAGGTCGTGATCGTTTTTGACGGCATGTTTCTCCGCATAGTGACGCAGCATATCGAGCGTCTCCGGGCTCAGCTCGATGAACCGACGTCCCGCCGGTGTTTTCGTTACGGAAATCTCTGAGCCGCCTCCTTCGATCGCCCGATCAACGAAAACCCCTTTGTCACGAAGAGAAGAGTGACTGATTGCCAAATACTCTTGCGGCCTCATCCCTGAGTCCACCGCGAGATACAACATCGGTCGGTAGCGTTTCCAGGTTCGGGTGGTCAGTTTATTCTTTGAGTTGGCGAGCCGGTCAGCGGCCTGCAGAAGCTTGACGATCTCCTGTCTAGTCGGAATCACAACGGGCTCCCGGTATCGGGACTCCGCTCGAATGGAGATGCCAGTGACCGGATTGTGCGGAAGGTAGCCGCGGATCACCATCTCCTTCATGACGGAATGGAGTGAGGACAGAATTTTGCCGGCAACGTCGCGACTGATTCCTTCGCTCAGCAGCCAGGATCGAAACGCGACGATGTCAGGCGCCGCGAGCTCGGTCGTACTCTTCGGCCACTCGTATGCCTTGATGAATTCTGCACGATATTTGTAGTTCTTGAGCGTGTAGTCGGTGACCGGCTCCCGCCCGTTTATGCCCTCACGCTCGCACGCCTTCAGCCAAACGTCCGTGGCTTGCTCGACGGTGCGGATTTCAGAGGAACCGATAGGCCCTGTCTTGTGAGTGACGCCGCTTTCGAGAAATGCGCGCGCTTCTTTCAACGTATTGAATGTTTTGTAAGTATAACCCGAGCCTGTACCCCTTGTCGGATACCTGACCTGATACGTAGCGCCTTTGGTTCCTGTTCGCTTTCTGATATCTGTCATGAATAATTGGCTGCGCTTGGGTTAATGTAGGACGATACAACAAAGGCAATCAAACCTGCAATTGTCTTTGCGCATCGATCTGCCTGCGTCGATATATCTCAGTCAGCACCCCTTTCTCAATCTTGAGTTTGCCGTCAATGGGATCGATGAAGAATGGAAGTTTGCGATGGCCATGAATATCCTTGTCAGCGGCGCGTTTCATCTGGCGCGCCGTAAGTTCTATACCCATTTCGGCGAGGATCTCGCGGGCTTCGTTCAAATCCATATAGCGCGGGCATAACATCGGGGCGGTCCTCGAACTGTCATCTGCCGTGCGGGTATGTTGTCCGGCAAACGTCACAGCTTCTCCTCGTCCGCCGCACTGCGATATGGGCCGGTGCTGTATGTGACTTTGAGTTCCTGACCGCCGGGCATCCGGGGCGTTACATCATCGCCGAAACCATTGGTCGGATTAACGTAAAGCGTTGCGCCGCGGGAGAATTTGACCGCATATCCGATCTCAAGGTCGTGCAATTGCTCGAACAGCGCCTGGCGAATGTCGGCAATCGTCATCTCGCCGCGAACCCGGATTTCCATGTCTTAACTATTCAAATAAAATAAACTCTTATATTTTCATAATACAACTTTTCGTGTATACTTACAAGTTATCCCAAAAATATTTCGCAAGCGCAGCAAAACGGCGGTTCGCGCCGCTTGCCCATGACCTTCTCACTCAGAATTCCTGCCCCAGTCGATTCCTCGTCAGAGGCTGATCATTCCGAGTCACGCTTTCAGGTTGTCGATTATAACCAAGGCCGCCTGGCTTCGCCTCGCGGCGACGACGCAGGCCGGGATCGGGATCCTCCCTTCCTGCCG
>Ga0206821_10170_pt1 | contig 14470 bp, 13 predicted proteins | sample Alteio_BWOrgCont_85_FD_152860 | JGI IMG/M metagenome (GOLD analysis project Ga0206821, IMG submission 152860) | Enriched cells from forest soil in Barre Woods Harvard Forest LTER site, Petersham, Massachusetts, United States -... | ecosystem: Environmental > Terrestrial > Soil > Temperate forest >...
AGAATTGAAAAAAACTTTGGGTGGAATGGTTGAATATATGTTCCCAGGTAAAGAATTTAGGTTTAATTCAGATTATTTTCCTTTCACTGAACCATCATTTGAGTTGGAGGTTAAATTTGGTGAGAAATGGGTGGAGGTTTTAGGATGTGGGATTATTCATAGAGAAATTTTGGATAGGCATGGTATTAAGGAAAATGGGTTTGCTTTTGGAATAGGATGTGAAAGGATTGCTATGATATTATATGGGATTGGAGATATTAGATTGTTCTGGACGGATGATCATAGGTTCTTGTCTCAATTTAAGGAAGGTGAAATGAATCAGTTTAAGCAATATCCAATTTTGAAACCACTAGATAGGGATATAGCTATGTGGTTGGGGAATGAGGATATAGTGCTTGAGGAAAATGATTTTAAGTGGAAGAAAATTAATGATTTCTTTGAATTAGCCAGAGATGTCTGTGGAGATAATATAGAAAATGTTGAGTTGTTTGATCATTTTCATCATAAAAAGTTGGGGAAATATTCACATTGTTTTAGGTTGAGATTTTCTCCCAATGTTGAAGAGAATAATGCCGCAAAGTTTAAAAAAATTGTAGATGGTTATATGGAACAATTGAGATCAAGAGTGGTGGATTTGGGAGTGATCCCGAGATAAATATTCTGATGAATAATCCATCAGAGCATAAAGCGCTCATTTAAAATGAGCAAATACGGAATATTCCAAAATTATGGTTTATATTTCGTTACTTTTTAATTATATCTAAGTCATATCTGTTTAAGCCACTAAAAAAATTGAATTTGTAATTGTTAAATGAAAGTATTATGATATAAATGATATTATATTGTTGTAATGGCCGAAGTATTGACTACTCATATTCATGATTCTGTTATTAATTTTGTTTCAATGAGTAAAGTTAGTTTATTTGGTGTGTATAAGCCGGAAACAACAAAGGTGAGTAAAGTGATTGATACATTTTATGAATATTATGATTCTGGTGCGAATGATTTTATTAGTATTTATTCGGATGATTTGAAACGAAATTTGGATAAAGATGATTTAGGTAAGATGATGAAGGAATTGGGTTTGGGACAAATTAGTAAATTTACTTTGCAATTTAACATGTATGGTAGTGAGTTGGGGGGTGTTGGAGGAGAGGGAATTCCTTATGATACTATGTATGAGGGAGTGAATAATAAAATAATGGCGAGTTCAGGAAAGTTTCATGTGTTTTGCAAAACATTGACAGGAAAAACTATTACGTTGGATGTTGTGCCGTCGTTGGATATTGTTGAATTAAAGTTACTGATCTGTCAAAAAGAAGGAGTACCGGTAGATCAGCAGAGAATTATATTCGCAGGGAAGCAGTTGGAAGATGGAAGAACGTTGAGTGATCATGGTATTACGTTGGAGGCGACTCTATATTTAGTGTTGCGGTTGAGAGGAGGTATGTTTCATGAGACCAGTGGGAGAAATGGAAATTATAAAGCTTTGACTCCAAATTTATTTTTCATTCAACCGGATGATGAAGTTGTACCGACGGATACAGATTCGTCAAAAGAAGGAAAAGATGAACTGGTCACTGATAATGTTAAAAGTGAAAATGATGATGATGAAAATAATGAAGAAAATGATGAAGATGAAGAAAATGATGATAATGAAGAAAATAATGAAGAAAATAATGAAGAAAATGATGATGACAATGATGATACAGACGATTAGATATTTAGTTCAGTCAATGTAATTATATTTTTTACATTGACGTCATGATATATCGTAATCACGATCATCAATAAGGTCACTATTATTTTCCCAGAAATTCAAACAATTTTGTTATATCCAATTCGCTATTATTTGGTTCACTTATTAGTAATAACTTTTGGTCCTCTGACAACACAAAGTATCTTACCGGCCAACCAGCAAATTTTGTTTCAAAATCGTTTGACATATTATCACAATAGATAGGGATATCTAGTTTGAATTCATGTTGTAGTTTTTTTGCGCATGATATTCGATCAGATATCGTTTTGTGAGAATAATTGATAGCACCAGCACTTTCTCCTATATTCCAGACGTCTGCAGCATGGGCTTCATTGATGTATATAATGAAGAAATTGTACTGAGTACGATTATCTTTATAAAAATCGTTCAGTAAATGCAGATTCGCCCGGAATGGTTGTCAGGTTCCTGTTGCTGAGATTATTATAGTTTTTTGGGTATTTGTATTTAATAGTGTATGGAGTTTGACTGTTTTTCCGTCAAAATCATAAAGATCCATTTCTGGAGCAGTGTCTCCGGATGATAATGTTCCCTTATTTGCTTTATTGTTCCTAACATATAGGGGAATTGTTTTTAATAACTCATTTAATGGATAAAGAAGATGCGCTGTACGAAGCATATTACATGCTATTTCACATGACATTTCATCTGTAAATCCATTCTGAATGGCAATATCTTTTTGAACTTGAGCTGTGACATCAAGCCAACCATTCGGTATATGTTTAACTGCGGTACATTTATCTTGATAGGCTTTTGATGTCCGAACAGCTTCCTCTTCTATAGCCATTTTTTCTAACATCTTCTCATTAGGAATTTTTAAAATTATAGGAATATGGCGAGTACATGATGATTTAGTCTCTTTACAATCCATCCATACATACATAAGTTTGAAATACATATGTTTCTTTCAACAATATGTTAATAATTCAAATATTTTTGAAATTAAAATTGAATTTAATATTGAAATAAGATTAATGCCTATTATTTGTAGGTTCTAATTATAAATATGTTAGGTAAATTAAAAAATATTATTTTTATCGCAATAGTTCTATATTATTGCTTCGATTTTTTAGGATATGGCAAGACAACAATTCCTATCTCTGTTGCTGAGCAATTATTACATGATCGAGCAGATGCTTTTCAAGAGATATATATAGACGAAAGTAATAATTATGCGCACATGATGTTGAACTCTACATACGGAAATAATGTTTTCATTACAAAGTTTTCTTCTCATGAAAATTTTAAAAATATATTAAAGAATTTGACTGGAGAATTTTATGATAGAATAGTTATTAAATATAAAGTTCAGGCGAAATTTACTGATTTGGCTTATAATATTTTCTTTGCCTCTTTGGGTGTTGATTTGGTATTTTCTCTTTTGAAAATTTTTGTGCCATCTTGGTTTAATAAAACGGATAATGACGATACTGATGCGGTTGCAGATGAAGATTCTGATGGAAATGGATTTTTAGGAATATCTTTGGGTTCTGGACCTAAATCAGCTGGGTTCTACTCCGTGGTTAAGAATTTGAAGGTCAAGTTTAGTGATGTTATTGGATTACAGAATGTTAAGGATGATCTGGCTGAGTTTGTGCGGTATATGAAATATCAGAAAACTTTTAAAAATAATGGTTGCGAATTACCGAGGGGGTTATTGTTTGTTGGTCCACCCGGTGTGGGGAAGACTCATATCGCTAAAGCTTTTGCGTCTGAGTCCAATGCAAAGTTTATTGCGACAACCGGTTCTAGTTTTAATGAGATTTATATGGGTATGGGTTCCAAACGAGTGAGACAATTGTTTAAATATGCTAGGGCTAATGCACCCTGTATCGTTTTTATAGATGAAATTGATGCTATTGGATCTAGAACTGGCGGATTTGATCGTTCAGAATTGAATAGAACAATTAATGCATTGTTGTCTGAGTTGGATGGAATGAATGATACAACGGGGATTATGGTTATTGGGGCAACAAATTTAGCACGAATGTTGGATCCGGCTTTGACTCGTTCGGGTAGATTCGATAAGAAAATAATATTTGATCCACCAAATGTTGATGAACGTATTGAGCTATTTGGGTTATATTTGGATAAAATTAAATTGGATCAGTCATTTGTTACTGCGAAGCAAACTAATATTAAATTTCTTGCTCAAAGAACAGCCAGATTAACAGGTGCCGATATTAGAAATATATGTAATCAGGCAATTTTGAATCATATGAAAGGATATGTTGAAAAAAATAATATTGGCGAAAAAATTTTGGAAAATGTAGGAAGTGATAATGGATGTACTTTGAAAGATTTAACTGATTCTATAGATGATATTGGTATTGGTATGGTTAAGCGTGAAAGAGCTATGAGTGAGAGGGAACGGGTGCAGGTTGCTTATCATGAAGCAGGTCATACATTGGTTAGTTGTCTTGTCGAATGTGCATCGGTACCTCTGAAAGTATCTATCATTCCCAGGGGCGGAGCTTTGGGATTTACCCAACCTGAGGCAATGGATACAAAATTAATGTTCAAGAAGGAATTATTAGCCAATATATGCATTACGTTGGGAGGTAGATGTGCCGAAGCAATTAAATTTGATGATGTTAGTACAGGGGCTTCAGATGATCTAAGAAAAGTTAGCGAAATGGCCCATTCATATTTTAATGATTATTGTTTTGGGGAAAGATTGTGTCTCACTGTGACGAAATTACAATCTAATAGTTATAAGAGTGATATTAATGATCAGGTAACTATTTTGATTAATGATTGTTATAGAGTGACTTTGGAAATGTTGAAAAAAGAGGTTAGTTTGTTGGAGAATATTTCGGTGAAGTTGTTGGAAGCGGAGACGTTGAATAGAAGTGATCTTCTAGAGTTGATTTCTGCTGAGAAAATTGGTTCGGTTAAAATTGATTTTTTTAATGATAGGATGATTTCATGAACTGATGAGAGAGAATAGTAGAATGGAAAGTTCACCGGAAATCGTAAGTTTTAAATGGGGTGAGATAAGAGTAAAATTTAAAGGAGTCGATTATGTGTATAAGGATTGTAAGATTTTTCCTTCTGGGTCCGTAGAATGGGATTGGAATTTAACTGGAACACGTCATCTACCTGGAATACAATTGGCAGATTTGGAGAGCATAAAGGAGTTAAATAATAAGAAATGCGTTGTGGTTTTATCTACTGGTATGGATGGTGTTCTACAGATTACACCTCAGCTCATTGAATATCTCAAAGAAAATAAAATAGAATATTCGATTGAAAAAACTCCTGAAGCAATCAGAATTTATAATAAATTAGTTAGTTATGATAGAATGGTAATTGGATTATTTCATTCGACCTGCTGATGCCTTTAAATAAAAATTGATTTTCTAAGTTTTTTAGGATCTATAATATGTATTGATTGTATATTATATATTTTAAATAAATATGGAACGGTGTAATGGTAACACTTTAAAGGGGAGCCAATGCGAACGTTATTTGGATCAGAATCAGGGTTTTTTAATCAGAGGAAAAATTTATTGTTTGGTACATTTTGCAAAAACTTTACATTACATGCAGAATAATTCATTTAGTGCGATAATTGATATTGATAGTGATGTATTTATACCAGCTTATTTATTGCGGGTTATTCCGGATCCGTTAGTGTCTATTTGTGAGGTTATGGCAATTAAAGAGCTTGAACATATATTTTTGAATATGCATAATGATTTAATGGGATCATGTTTCGAAGATGTTATGAAAGTTAGCCGTGAACATATAATTCCTAATAAATTTTTAATTGAATTGGTTCCAGATGTTTTAAAAGATGTTCGTTATATGAAATCAAATGAATTGGAAATTATTCTGAATATCGTTAAGAATGAAATATTTATTACGGAGTGTGAGAGTTGTCGATATGAACATCAAATTAAAAATATGCTTAGTTGTAGTGGGGGTCATAAATTTTGTAAGGATTGTTTGTTAAAATATGTTTCCAGGAGAATTAATTCGAGGCAGTTTCATTTAAGTTGTGCGTCGAATTTTGATTGTAAAGGAGGTTATAGTCATGATACATTACAGGCTGTGTTAGATGATCAATTGTATGGGGATTACTTAGATTGGGAAATGGAAGAAAACAAAAAAAAAGAAGAATTGATGGCGCTTTATAAGTTTATTTTGGATAGAGAGATTGTATGTGAGGATCAAACGAAAGAAGTGGTTAATGAAATTATGAGCAGGCATAGGGGACGAACATGTCCAAATTGTTTTAAAAATATAACCAGGGTTCCAACAACAGTTAAATTAAATAAAGTTACTTGTGTGTGTGGTTTGAAATATTGTTATCTTTGTAAAAAAAAGATTGAGGGGTATGCGCATTTTAATGGGGATAATGGTCTGACTTATTGTGATAGATGTCCTTTGTATACAGATGATGTTGATATAGAGAGAATTGCTGTGGAGGGAGCCCTTGATGAAATTTGTGAAACGTATAAATTTAATTTGGATATTTTGGTGAAACAGATTTTCCCATTGTTGTATCGAAAGGAAGAAAGTAATAGGAATGTTCTTGGACTAAAGTTTAAATTATTTTTGATGGAAGTTAAAGGGAATATAGAAAGAGAAGTGAAGTATCCAATTGTTCCTTATTTTGGAGATAGTGTAATTACTGTAAGTAGTTCAGAAGAGATGTCATCAGAGATACCACCAAATCTAGTACCAATATTATCACCAAAATTATCTCCAAAATTATCACCCAAACCGCCATCTTATGATTCAATATTTAATGATATCAACCATGATACCAACCATGATACCAACCATGATCCCAACCATGATACCAACCATGATCCCAACCATGATCCCAACCATGATCCCATTCAAGATGAACCATTAGAAGAAATTGATTTTACACCACGATTAGAATCCCCTTATTCTCCACAATCTAATCGTAGATATGAAAGGATGAAAAGAAGACATGCCCGACAACGTGCGGATAAAATAAAAAAAATTTCTCCCGAGCAAGATAGTTTTTATGATAATAATTATAATATCGACAAAAAATATCGTGTAAATAAAAAGAAATCATGCATAATTTTATAAAAATTGAAATAATGAATGCATGAAAATTCCTTTTATTTTGGAATGGGTAAATCTCTGTGAAAACAATAGCTATGGCTCATAAAATTTCAGTTGTGACTAACAGAGAACAATTTAATTCTTTGTTTAATGAATTTCGAGATTCTGCTAAGATTAGTGAGAATCCTCATATATTTTTTATTGGATTGGATATTGAATATATATGCAAGGATAACAATCCAACTTCTTTTTCTAAATGTTTGTCGTGGGTTAAAAATGCTGATAACAAAATCGCTGTTTGTAAAATACAATTAGCCACTAATACAATGGCTATGGTTATCGATTTGTGTAAGTTTGAGCGAGATTTACCACAGAATCTTATCAAGATACTTATTTCTGATTCTTGGATTAAGACAGGTATTGGCATTTCAAATGATTTGTCTTATTTGTCTATAAATTTTGATCTTGGTCAATGTAATGGTGGGATTGATTTGAAGATTATTGCACAATTGAGAGGATGTCAGAGTCCTAATTTATTTGATTTGTATCAAAGTGTTGCTGATTTTAAATATACGGATTTCGTTGAAAAGCATAAAAAAAAATCTGGTTTAGATGGAAGAATAGATTGGTCTATGGATATGACCTTTGAGCAGATAGAATATGCGAGTATGGATGCTATCATGTCGTATAAAGTTGGGAAATATTTTATTGATGCTATTATGACTGTGACACAGTTAGGTAAAATGGGTGGAATGATTCAGCTTAGGTCCTCGTCAGAGTCCTCGTCTGAGTCCTCCACTCCGCCACCGCTACCATCTGTTCCTCCGCCACCGCTACCATCTATTGTTACTGAATCGAAAGAAATATTAGTTATCCCGACACCTCAAATGATTATTACAACTATGGTGACAAATAAGAATTATATCGGAATGCTTCAAGAATATGGTCAAAAAAATGCTAAAGGTTTTCCAGAATACAAGGATCATATATATACTGGTGGTTATTATCCATTCACAGTCAGTTGCACATTTCTTGGAAAAACAGTTTCAGGTCAAGGTATGACAAAAAAAGAAGCAAAAACAAATGCAGCGAAAAATATGCTCGAGAAATTATAATAAAAAATTGATTATTATTTGATTATTTATCTGCATAAGAAAGAATTCGATTATCATTATCAATGGAAAATTATATTATTCCCGTTAAAGTTGATCCTGATATGAGAATCAATAATGATAATTTAAAATTTATAACATTGAATAAAGATTATATTTTAAATAATTCTGTTTCGAGAATTGGTAGTTTTATTAAGAAGAAGGATGGTGTAATGATTAATAAATCATCGGAGGAATTTAGGGGACCCGGGAACATGAAACAATATATTATATGGTTGTTGGGAAATAATAATATTGGTTGTGACGAATTGTTGAAAATTATTTCGGAGTTTATTGAAGGGAGTGATTATATGCTTTGGCGGGGTAATGATGAGAAAGAAGGGGATAAATATTATAATTTGGTTTTGTGTAAAAGTATGAGTGTGATGCGATTAGAAAAAGTAATAATTGTTGCGAGGCATGGACCGCGATCACCTATTACTGATTTACCGAAATTGCCGAGATGGAAAGTTGGGAGTAGTACTGAATTTGTTTTAACCGATAATGGGAAATTAATGTGCTATAATTTCGGGAAGGGTGTTCGTGAATTTTATAAAAGTATATTATCGTTTGACAAAGATAAAACTATTGTGTTATCAACTGATACTAGTAGAACTATTGATAGTGCTGGGTATTTTTCTAAAGGATTATGGGGTGATGATTTTAGTTCTTTGGGAAGGGAACCAGTGATTGATCAGAAGATATTCGCTGAGGTACGATTAACGGAAGCTGAACATGAAGTGTATGTGGCTCATCAGAAAACAATAAAATCGCATCAGATAGAAGAAGATTTGATTGGTATTGGAGATTTGAGAGAATTGAATCAGGTGATTAAAGAGTTGTTTGGATTTGCAGTTAAGGCTGTGAGTCAATACTTTGATGTTTTCTCGACTTTGAAGTGTTATGAAAGGGAGAGAATTTCTTTGCCAGGGGAATGGACAGATGAACATATGTTGAAATTGGAGAGAGTGGTGTGTTATTATTATAATAAATTGTATTCAAATGGAAATATGCAGAAAATATTTACAGATGAGTTATTGGCTTATGTGGAGAAATTTGTTGGAATGGATGGTATTGAAATGGTATATATGTCGACACATGATTCTATTGTTTTTCCTTTGGCGCAAAGATTGAGAGGTGATGTTGTGAAGCTAGCAGATTTTTGTTCACATGTAAGGTTTGAGGTATGGGATCGTTGTGTGAGAGTATATTATGATGATATGTTTTTAGTGGAGATAGCTAGGGATGAAAAATTCAGCCTGAGTAAGAAATATAATGAAATATAAATATAGATTATGTCTGATAAGATTGGATTAAAGGGGTGTCATAGGGATAATGAATTGATGGTGGAGTATGATGGTAAGCGTGTTGAATATGGTATGGTATTGAGGAAGGATGAAACACAAAAGAGACCAAAAGTGAAATTGGAATTGGAGAAGGGGAAAATGTATAGTTTGATTATGGTTGACCCAGATGCACCGAGTCCTAAAGATCCTGTGTATCGTTATTATTTACATTGGTTAATAGTTAATATAAAAAAAAATGAGGATGGAATGATTGTTAATGAATATAAGGGACCCGCGCCACCATCTAGTTCGGGAAAGCACCGATATTATATAAGTTTGTTCGAACAAAAAGAAGTTATTAATTTATCTGAAATGGAAAGACCAAAATTTAATTTAGAGAAATTTATTGAGAAGTATGAATCGAGATTGGTGGGATGTACTAAATATGAAGTTATTGGTTAGTTTCGTATTGTTTTTGATCGAGGGATCCATAGAGTGATTGAAGAGGCGTTGTTTTACTCTCAGTTGATTCATTATCTGCTTCTTTTTCTGGTATTATATCTGGAATAGCTTTAATTCCAAGTGAAGTTAAAATTTCGTTGACTTCTTGCGTAGATTCTTTACTACGGGAGAAGGAGAAAGTGCTAAAATGTAAAAGAACAAAAGAAAAGACGGAGATGCAGCCGGCCATAAATGGGAATAGGGGAAGACTGAAAGTTAAAGCGGCAAAAGATAATAGAGCATTGATTGCTATGAATATTTTAGAAAATGTTAAAGTTGTGTTGCCTATCATTCGCCATCTATAGCGCCATTTAAGAAGCTCTTTAACGTCATTATAATATGATGGAATTACTAATTTTGATGTTATGTTTAAACGTAATTCGTTATATAGATGAGTATGATCTATCTCATTATTTAGGTTCATTTTTTTATTAATTTATATTTTCAATGTCATCAGATATTTAAATTTATCAATTTTTTATGGCAGAATTTGATAATTATAGTGTTATTAGCATAAACCCTAAAATGTAATCAGGCTCCAATCACGCGCAATATTAGATGTTGCATAATATATTGATCACATACTATATTTGGGACGATAATTTCGCCGCGTTTTAAGCTGATATACATATAATGTATATATCATAAAATGTAATCCAGCTCCAATCACGGCGCGACATTATATGTTACATAATATACTAATCGTTTTCCATATTTGAGACGATAATTTTGCCGCGCTTCAAGCTGATATACATATAATGTCAATATCATAAAATGTAATCCAGCTCCAATCACGGCGGGATATTATATGTTACATAATATATTGATCACATACTATAAGCGCCTTCTACGATTCATTTTTATTCTAATTCAAGTATCTAAACACATATATTCTTATTTGATAGCGCCTTCTACGATTCATTTTTATTCTCATTCAAGCTTCTAAAATATATATTTTTATCTGATGGTGCCTTCTATGATTCATTTTTATTCTCATTCAAGTCTCTAAACATATATATTCTTGTCTGATTGCGTCTTCTATGATTCATTTTTATGCTTGTAGAATTTATTAAACATATTTGTCAAAAAAATTTGAAAACGTATTTTACAATACTTCCTATATCTTTTATAATACATTACACAAAATTTGTGTAATGAAGTAAATTTTTCTAGGACTTTTAAAAATAACCTAAATTTTTAACTTTTATCAAATATTTTTGTATCATATGTCGTTCAATGATATGATCAATTAAGATCATAACATTAATGAACACAATTATTAGTACATCATAAGCATCATGAATAATATATAATTCATATGATAAGATCATAAAACTTCCCTTCTTAATTTTTGTGTAAAATAATGGATATAGCTCTTAGATCTATTAATATTTTTTTAATCTTTCTGGAATTGATGTTTTATTTAAATCTTTATAAATTCAATATAATTAAAAGGAACGACAGGGTTTAAGAGCTGAAATGAAATTTTATATTATTTTTATTATGACGCTAATGTTTATGAATAATATGAAGGAACGAAAAGGAACGAAAAGGAACAATTTTAAGTACATATTTTAGAAAAATATTGTTCTCATCATGATCATACTACATCTAATATATTCGAAATAAATAAAAAACGAATCAGATCATAATATACCAATAATATTGTAAAACATAAAAAGCTAATTAACGGAAGAAACATACTGTATAGACATTTTCGAAAATAAGATGTGTTACATTTGTTTATTTTCATTCGATTAAATCTTATATGCTTATTTTATGCTTGCCCAATCCTCTAAACATATATATTTTTATTTGATTGAGCCTTATACGATTAAAATGTATATGTATAATTATATCCTGCACAATTTAAAGTTCACTTAATTTTCTGAATATATTCTTATTCGATTCAGCCAAGTATGATTTATTCTTATGTTCAATTCTTGTAAACATATATATTTTTATTCGATTAAGCATCTTAACAAACATAAAATGTATCATAGGTCTCAATTGAATGAAATTATATGTTGAACTTTTCGAAGAGAATAAAATGAATCGTAAATGCTTGAACTGAACAAAAATATATATTTAAAAAGCCTTCTGATGAGCATAAAATGGATCATAGAAGCTTGGAACTAAAAAAATATATATTTAGAATACCTTCTACGATTCATTTTTGTTCACGTTTAAACCTATAAACATATATATTCTTATCCGCTTAAGTCTTGTATGATTCATTTTTGTGCTCATTTAAGCCCCTAAACATATATATTCTTGTTCGATTGAGCCTTTTATGATTCATTTTTGTTCAAGTTTAAGCCTCTGAACATATATATTCTTGTTCGATTGACCCTTTTACGATTCATTTTTGTACTCGTTTAAGCCTCTAAACATATATATTCTTGTTCTATTGAACCTTCTATGATTCATTTTTGTACTCGTTTAAGCCGCTAAACATATATATTCTTGTTCTATTGAACCTTCTATGATTCCTTTTTGTACTCGTTTAAGCCGCTAAACATATATATTCTTGTTCGATTGAGCCTTCTACGATTCATTTTTGTACTCGTAAGCCTCTAAACATATATATTCTTGTTCTATTGAACCTTCTATGATTCATTTTTGTACTCGTTTAAGCCTCTAAACATATATATTGTTATTCGATTGAGCCTTCAACGATTCATTTTTGTACTCGTTTAAGCATCTAAACATATATGTCGCTTTTTGCTTATAAGTCATATTATTGTATCAAATAACAATATCTAACATCATAAATTTAATGTTAAAAAGTAAATCATTCGCTCCAAAATTTAAACATATATATTTTAAAAAACTCTGGAAATGTATTTTATAATATTGTCCTATGTTTTTATAACTCATTACACAAAATTTGTGTAATGAAGTAAATTTCTCTAGGACTTTTAAAAAACGACCTAAATTTTAACTTTTATCGAATATTTTTGTGTCATATGTTGTTCAATGATATGATCAATTAAGGTCACAACATTAACATATAAAATTTGTAGTACCTCATAAGCATCATGAATTATAGATTATTCTATAGATAACATCATAAAATTTATTTCTTAAATTTTTGCAATGCCTGTCGGATACCACATCTAATAGTTACACTTAATTGCAGATTTCATGGTTTTCCTTAAGCCCAAAAAATAAATCTTTAAACCACTTACAGTGCACTATAATACCCTAATTTTTATATATTTATTTTTTATCTAAACCTTATTAGTATATAACCATACTTTAAGTGATTTTTAGAAAGTTAGCGAGTAGGCTGCTGCTGAGGACTAATTTATTTTTATGAATTAGGCTTCAAATTATTACTTACTCCTAATTTTTTTAATTCCATTGTAGAATGATATTTCTTTTTTCCTTCTAAGACGTATTTGTGATAAAATTTTTTAACATACCATTTAGTGTATGGGATAGATGATGTCCTTGGATTTGATTCATTTCTATGTGTTATTTCGTATTGTACTGCTGTATCTATAAATTTACGTATAGATTTATCTCCTATTTTTTGATTATAAAAGAATCTAAAAATAAAATCTTCGTAAATAGCTTTAGTTAAGACAGCTTTATTGATAATCATTTTATTGTTTTTGTGTAGTCCCTTTATTTTGCATATTGCATCTACTAATTTGCGGATGATAAGATAAGAATATAAACTTCTTTGTATTTCATCAAATGTTTTTTCATTTAATCTATTAAGATCCATATTCTGCTTTAGATATTTAAAAAATTCTTCAATGCTCCATCTTTGATGATACATATTTTTAATCCCATCTTCCGAAAATTCATCTTTATTTAAATTTGTTCCTAAGTAATATTTCATTTTATTGATCGTATAAGTTATAACTCTGAGATTTGTATTCCCGCACTTAACAATCTCATCAGTCATATTTTTTGGTATAATTTTTAAATTATCCCTTAGACGACAAACAAAATTTACATTCTTCGTAAATAGTTTCTCAACTAAATCCTCACTATAGTAACCTCTATCTAGAACATATATGTAACTGTTATCTTCTTCAGTATCATTAAGATAATCTAAAAATCCTTTTCTTTCATTTTTGTGATTTAACAATTTCAATGAAATGGGAGTTCCATAAGTTACATTATAAACTCCTAAAGCGAACCCATTAATAGATAATTGATTTTTATTTAATTTAAGACCATCATTAGCTATCTTTTTATTTAGATTAAATTGGGTAGCATCAACAGCTAAAATTTGTTTACATATCTTACCGTCGTTAATAAAATTTAAGCCATTGGATATTTTTCCATAAATTTGTTTATATAAATCCAAACTAATCTGTTTCTCTCGATCGCCGTAACTTGTGCGAGATATTTTCATATTCTTAAACTTATTCATAGCATACGTTGCCTTTGGTCCAGACATTTCTTTTTCCCCTTGGATAATTTTATAAACAACTCCATCCAGAATTGATGTTTTTTTATTACGTTTACCCAAAACATAATCATATTCATGAATAAAATTATGGATGGTTAAGGATAACTTATTTAATGTACGAATGTGTTTATTTTTCATTTGAGTCTAATAATTATATATTTCTATATGTTTAAATAGTATGAGTCCTTATCCGACAGGCATTGAAATTTTTGTGTAAGATAATGAGTATGGCGCTTGGATATATTCATAAATTAAAAATCCTTCTGAAATTAAA
>Ga0206821_10171_pt1 | contig 14444 bp, 8 predicted proteins | sample Alteio_BWOrgCont_85_FD_152860 | JGI IMG/M metagenome (GOLD analysis project Ga0206821, IMG submission 152860) | Enriched cells from forest soil in Barre Woods Harvard Forest LTER site, Petersham, Massachusetts, United States -... | ecosystem: Environmental > Terrestrial > Soil > Temperate forest >...
GAATCTGATGACCAGTTGCACTGGGTCGCAGGCGGTCTGATCGTGTTCCCGTGGGAGCGCGACGGTTGGCTTCATTTTTATTCGGTACCCTTTGCAGGCGGAACGGCGTCGCTGCTGACCCCCGGCGAATTTGAAGTGCAACATGTGAATCTAAGCTTCGACCGCAAGACACTCGTTTTCGATTCGAACCAGGGAGATATCGACAGAAGGCACGTATGGGAGCTGAGCTTTGCCGATGATGGTTCTGTCGACCTTCCTAAGGCCATCACCAGCGGTAGCGGAATCGAAACGCAGCCAGTTGTCGCAAGCGACAATAAATCCGTGGCTGTACTGCGCTCCGATGCGCATTTCTCGACGCGCGCGGCAATTGCCGAAGATGGCCGGTTCCTGGATCTGGCTCCTCAGACTATTCCTCCGGATTTCCCGGGGGCCCGATTTGTAGAACCGCAGCAGGTAATCTTTCCAGCCTCCGATGGCCTCGCGATTCACGGCCAACTGTTTCTGCCTCAGGGAATGAAGGCTGGAGAACGCCATCCCGCAGTGGTGTTTTTTCATGGCGGCAGCCGGCGTCAAATGCTTCTGGGTTTCCATTGGATAAAGTACTACTCCGATGCCTATGCCATGGATCAGTATCTCGTTAGCAAGGGATACATCGTGCTCAGCGTGAACTATCGCAGTGGTCTCGGGTACGGACTCAACTTTCGTGAGGCTTTGAACTTCGGGCCCAGCGGCGCCAGCGAATTCAACGACGTGATGGGAGCAGGCTTGTACCTGAAGAGCCGCAGCGATGTGGATGGCAAACGCATTGGTTGTTGGGGCGGCAGCTATGGCGGCCTCCTCACGGCGCTAGCCCTGGCGCGCGCCTCAGACGTGTTCGCAGCCGGAGTCGATTTTTCAGGAGTCGCGGACTGGAACAACATCATGCATACGCTCTCGCCTGGTTACAACCCCATCGAGGATCCCAAGCAAGCTGAGACTGCCTATTTATCTTCCCCGATTGCGTCGCTATCAATCTGGCATTCCCCCGTTTTGCTGATTCAGGGTGACGAAGATCAGGATGTGCCGTTTTCTGAAACAGTGAACCTGGCTACAGCTCTTCGCAAGCAAGGGGTCGATGTTGAAGAACTGGTCTTTCCGGACGAGTTGCACCAAGTACTGCTGAGGCGAAACTGGACTCGAGCCTATACGGATATGGAGGATTTCTTCGACAGAAAGTTGGTCAAGGGGCAATAGGGATAGAGCGATCGCTGCAGATGAGCGACGAATTGTCATTTGCGCCTTTAAGGGCGATCTGCCGATGAGATCCTCAGAAAACGCAAATTCGCTCGATGTGCGATCAGCGATCAGGAGCAACGCAACCCACTGCGAATGCCATTCACCAATGGCTCCATGCACCATCGGATCGAGGAACGGATGCCCGAATACAAGGGAGACGGTATGACATTCGGTCGCTTTATGCTGATCGCGGTGATCGCATTAGTAATCGGCCTGTCAGTGGCGGCGCAGAACTCAGCGGCACATACCGCACAGAGCCCAACTGCGGCCTCGAGCGGCCCAACTAAGCTGGCAAGCTCGCAGGACGCCTATACGCTGCCGCCAGACACGTTGGTCAAGGCAGTCGCACTCGGCCGCATCCGCAACTTTGAAAACCTCGCTGAGTCGGTGTGGGGAATCGTATTCCTATGGATTCTTCTGGCGAGCCGTGGATGGTCGGGGATCGAAAGGTGGGCAAAGCGCATTTCAAACAAGCGGTGGGTTCAGGGGTCGCTGTTTTTCGCCGTGTACCTGGTCGTCTCGGCTTTGGCGGGCTTACCTCTTGGCTGGCTCGTGCAACATAACGAACACGCATACGGAATCAGCGTGCAAACGTCGGGAAGCTGGATGGGCGACCAGGGGAAGTCGCTTGTGCTGAGGCTGCTGTTCGCCGTCCCGCTTCTCTTGCTCTTTAACTGGATTGTGCGAAAGTGGCCGCGGCGCTGCTGGTTCGTTAGCTGGCTGGTGACGCTGCCTATTCTCGTGATAGTGATCTTCGTATCTCCCTTGCTGTCGCCCATTTTCGACAAATTTGAACCACTGCAAAAAAACTATCCCGAACTGGTGTCTAAACTCGAGAAAGTTGTGGCGCGCACAGGAACGAATATTCCGCCCGATCGCATGTTCCTAATGAAGGCAAGCCTCAAGACCAATGGGCTGAATGCCTATGTAAACGGCATCGGCGCGACAAAGCGAATTGTCGTATGGGATACAACCGCCGGCCGGATTTCCGATAACGAGGTGCTGTTTATCTTTGGACACGAGAGCGGGCATTATGTGCTTAACCATGTTCAAAAATATCTTGCAATTTACTCGATTGGCCTTTTCTTTGTGTATTGGGCATGCGCGTTATTTGCCGAATGGATGGTAACGCGTTTTGGAGCGAGGTGGGGTGTGAACGAGTTTCAGCTCACGGACAAACACCCCTCGGTAAACCCCAGTGTACTGGCGTCGCGGACGGGGTTCGCGGTGCTGCTATTCTCAATCTCGATTGTGAGCTTTCTGCTACAGCCGGTGGGCAACGCAATTGGCCGCCACTACGAGCACCAGGCAGATGTCTACGGGCAGGAGGCAATTCACGGCATTGTGCCCGACCCGCAAAAAACGGTGCTGGCGGTATGGGAGGATGATGGAAAGGCGTGGCTTGAAGATCCGCACCCGAACCCGTTCATTGAGTTCTGGCTCTACAGCCACCCCAGCATTCAAAAGCGCGCCAACTTCGCGGCCCACTATGACCCGTGGAAGAACGGCGGGCATGGGGAGTTCTTCAAGAACTGAGGCCCAGCGGCGGTATCAAGAAACAGTATCCAAGGTCCCTGTGGCGACATTGGCGTGACCTTAAAGGACGATCAAATAGATATGTCGACAGAGCCCAGTGCCCATGTTAGTAAAAATGGTCACATGCCGATTCGCGACTGGGCGCATCCCGCGACGGCTTTCCAGGAGAAAGTGCAGGCTGTGGGCCTACGCTTAATCTGCAAGCGATGGCTTATATTCTTCATTCATTTCATTGTTTCACATCGGTTTTTCGCGCACCGAAATCTAGCAACCGGCTCTCACTTCGGAGCCGAACTTTGATTTGAGGTTACTGGACTTAGGGTAAAAGAGTGAGATTGCGGGGTGGCGCCAGCATAGATCTTATCTTCGAGAGAGTCTTCAAACGTCTCGAGTGAGTCGCCCTTTTCTTTGACGGGGCCTATATCTGCTTTTTGTATGAGCATGCTCATGTGGATCTGGTCAGCCTTGGCGAGATCGGAAACAGACCAACTTACCCTCTGCGCCTGGTCACGCATCGGAGTGTGATAATTCGCAAGATTAATTCCCTTGGCAAGATCTTCTGCAGCGAACGCGCCTACAACGTCGCCATCGATGGCCAAAGTAAAGCTTCCTGGGTCTAATCCGGTAACGCGAAGCATCTCCTGATTCAACTGGTTCTGTATGTCGGTCAACTGAAGAATGCGTTGCTGAAAAGCGTTGTTTGAATCGAATGGCAGCGGCAATGCGTTTTCAGTTTCTGTCCATTGCAGCGATTTGCCATCGGCCTGCAGGTGATCGACTGTGGCGTTCGACGCATCGTCGACATGCGTTACCCGCGCGTCGATGCTCACTGACGATACCAACGATGGCGCGTTCCAGGCTTTGAGTATCGCCATCGCCATGGCCCAATGCCCGATTGGCTCAGGATGAACGCGGTCAGGGAGAATGAACGGCGCGAATACCGGATCGCTGGCTTGCGCTTTCTGAACTAGAGTCTCCACTGGAAGATTGAGATCTATAAAATCGTAGCCGTGCTCCTTTGCGAAGTCTTGATCTAGTTCGGCAAAATGCTTCATCACCTTGTTGTAGCCACCATCAAACGTGGGAGGCCTGGCAATGTCGTCAAAGGGAGACGGCCCCAGCAGTACGACCCGCGCATTCGGTGTCAGATCATGGAATGTGTTAAGTATGTGTTCGTATCCCTTTACGTAAGCATTCTCAGTGTCGGTATTCGCAGGATGGTAGCCGCCGTCATTCATCCCCAGCATGACGGTAATTACCGACGGGTGATGCCGGAAGACGTCCCGCGATAGCCGCAAATCTACATCGCCGCCTCCGCCTCCGCTCACCCGGTCACCACCGACGCCGGCGCCGAAGAAATGCACGCGCATCCCGGGGAATCTAGTGAAGGTGTATAGCTCGATCCACTGGGTGTATAGCTCCTGCGCGGTTATGCTGTCTCCATAAAAAACAACCGCGTCGCCGCTCTTAAGGAAGAACTCTTGCGAACCAGCCCAAAGATAAGTTGGCATAAGCGAAACAGACGCAACAAACGTGCATAACAGTATTCTCATTCGCATTTGGGATCACCCTTTTATTGAAATATCTGGCAATAGCTGCCCTTGTGTTGGCTGAACTGGTTTGAGTTAAGCGTAACTCAATTGCAGGTTCGAGGCGGAATTATTGCTAACTGGACCCGGCATCCTGGGAACAGGCTGTAAAACTTCGCTGCCTCGCCCATGATATATAGCAAGGTAAACTGCGCGCCGGAGCTAGGCTGCGACGGCCACAGTGCGTCTGCTTTGGACGGTACTTTTTGCCTTCTCCATTCCACGCTGACGTCATACCAACTTGCCACATGTCTGCCGATGCAGAATTTGCCTCGCACACCAATTTAAGCGCGAATGAGATATTGCTCCAAGTCTACTGGCAGCTCTCGCATTGCCTGCTCCAGAGTGCTCAGGGCAGACTTAGAGATCGGAGCTCGCGGCAAAAGCGCGTCGCCCACTGGAAAGCCCTGACGCTTCAAAATCTCTCTGGTTGCAGGCAGGAGCCCCGCGTCGAATATTTTCTTCATGACAGGGTTAATTAGGAGTTGCAATTCGGCCGCTGTTGACCACTCGCCCTCACGGGCAAACCTGAATATGTCTACGAACAATCGGGGGAAAATGTTGTAAAAGGTTCCGATACCACCGTTCGCCCCGAGCAGCAGACCGGCGGCGAGCTGCTCATCTCGTCCGTTTAGAACGATCTTGCCGCGGGCTCGAATTAGCGACAGGAGGAAGAGATTGAAATCAGTGAATTTGAATCCCAGCACATTTGGGATCGAGCAAAGATCAAGGGCGCGCTCTGGCGTAATCGCGGGGCAGGTTTCCGGATGATGGTACAAAAGCACTGGCAGTTTGGTGGACTCGGCAAGGGTCTCATAATAGGCTCGAATTTCGGCATAACTATAAGAGCCGATCGGTGGCAAGCTTGAGATTGCGTGCGCCCCGCAAATCTCCGCGTGCTTGGTAAGCCGAACCGCATCCATTGTGGTGGCGGCACCAACATGCACAATTATCAGCTTTCCAGACGGTGAACACTTGACGGCGGCCTCAAGCACCAGCTTTCTCTGCTTCAATGACTGCTGCATCCCCTCCCCGGTTTGCCCGAGGACATACAGCCCATCAATGCCAGCTTCATATAGCCGGTGAATGAGTTTTTCAAAAACTTCGGCATGAAAAATACCGTCGGCGTGATAGGGTGTGACGATCGCGGGATAGATACCGGTTAGTTCCAATGCCACGTTTCTCCCTCTGCCTTTCCCCGATCGACGTTACGCGAACGCCTACCGAAGGAATGCTTGACTAGTCAAGTTGAGGATCCAGGACATGCCAGTTGCTCGCACCTGATTGAGTGAGCCGAAGTGACATGCCTTAGTGAATCAATTACTGACTGACACAACTGAAGCGTTAGGGAACCGAGTTCCACCACTCAACTGTGCGCTCCGATGGTGTTCGAAATCCAAATACAAAGCGGTGCGAAGAAGGTCTTATAGAGACACCGCGTCTCTCCGCTTCTACTGCAATTTACTGCCAAGTTTTTGCGCCTGTCAACAAAATACGGTATGCATGCCGCATTTTGAAATAGGCCAAACAAAACGCCGTGCTTCATCCACTTCAATGGTTTGGCTCTGCTTAAGGCATCAATGAGAATGCCTTGGGACTACTTTGCGCACATCGCGGAACTTAGTCGCAAATTCGAGACACGCGCCTGTCTCAAGTTGTCCTACCGACGATCGATAGAATTCTTCCCATGGAGTATTGCTCGGAACCATGCTCGGCTTGAGCAATCCGCGGCGGCGCTCAATTTCGTCGTCAGGCACCAACAGGTCGACCTTGCGGTCCTTTAGACTTACTCTGATCCTATCGCCGGTTTGGACAATGGCAAGGTTTCCGCCGATGGCAGCTTCAGGAGAGATATTCAAAATTGAAGGACTCTCAGAGGTTCCACTCTGCCGGCCATCTCCCATACACGGCAACATTCGTATTCCCTGTTGGACGAGCCGGCCTGGCGGAGTCATATTGACAACTTCGGCGGAGCCCGGATAGCCCACAGGGCCGCAATTGCGTACTACAAGAATTGAGTCGACGCCGACGTCAAGCGCTGGATCATCGATGCGCGCGCGGTATTCCTCTGGACTGTCGAAGACAACTGCGGTGCAGGTAAAACTCTCTGGATCATGTGGGTCGGAAAGATATCGATCTCGGAATTGCTGGCTAATGACCGAGGTCTTGAGCAAGGCAGAGTCGAACAGATTTCCTGAAAGTACGACGAGCCCGGCATCGCGCGCCAAAGGGTTGGAGTGAGGGCGGATTACTTCGTGGTCAAGGCTACGGCTGGATGCACAGTTTTCGCCCACTGCTTTTCCGGTAACAGTCAGCGCGCCGGTCTTGATTTTGCCGGCCTGCATCAATTCACCAATGATCGCGGGAATTCCGCCAGCGCGGTGAAATCCTTCTGCGAGGGACTGCCCTGCCGGTTGCACATTTGCGAGAAGATGGATGTGGTGCCCCACGACTTCCCAATCACGTATGTCGACTTTGACCCCCATATGACGTGCGATCGCGATGATATGAATGGGACAGTTTGTAGACCCGCCGATGGCGGAGTTGACCACAATTGCATTTTCGAACGCTTCGCGGGTCAGGATTCTCGACGGAGTCAAATCTTCTGCCACCATCTCCACGATGCGTCGGCCGGTTCGATATGCCATCTGCGCCCGCTCGGAATACGGCGCTGGGATGGTTCCGCATCCCGGCAATGACATTCCCAGTGCTTCAGCGAGCGAATTCATCGACAATGCCGTGCCCATCGTGTTGCAATGTCCTGCGCTTGGAATTGCTCCGACGACGTTTTCAATCAGTTGTCTTCCGTCGATTTCTCCCGCGGCAAGCTGCCTGCGGCTCTCCCATAGCACTGTGCCCGTGCCGGCGAGTTTGCCATTCAGGTAGCTGTCGAGCATCGGGCCACCTGAAAGAACGATCGCGGGAATATCTACGGTTGCTGCCGCCATCAGAGCAGAGGGCGTCGTCTTGTCGCATCCTGTCGTGAGAACTACACCGTCGAACGGATAACCCGCCAGAATCTCGACAAGGCCGAGGTACGCGAGATTGCGGTCAAGAGCTGCTGTGGGGCGCCGACAACTTTCCTGCAGCGGATGAGTCGGAAACTCAAAAGGAACGCCGCCCGCATCGCGAATTCCGGCCTTGAGCCTGTCGACAAGCGTCAGATGAATCCGGTTGCAAGGTACGATGTCGCTTCCGCTTTGAGCAATGCCAATAATCGGCCTGGAGCTCTGCAGCTCGGAGCGGGTCAATCCAAAATTGCTGAAACGCTCCAGGTAGACGGCAGACTCGCCTGGTTCGGCCTGGTCATTAAACCACAGCTCGCTACGAAGACGGCCTTTGATTTCATCACCCATTCGATTGCCAATGTGCGATTATACGGCATCAATGCCGCATTTGTGATACTTCAGCAAACCCTTGTCTGACTGCCGGGGCGTCTCTCGGGTTTCCGGCGTAATTTGTCTAACGCTTTCCACTCAGAACTGATTGAGGCGTCCATCCAAGCGCAAATGAAATTCGGCGGGCCGTCTCGCGAATGGCGGCTCGGATCGCCTCTGCTCTTGGGCCCATGCGGACTGAAGGCCCTGAGATACTCATGCATGCGAAGGGACGCCCATCCGCACCCAGGAGGGCCGCACCATAACACTCCACACCTTCCGCGTCTTCCTGATTGTCGTGGCTGACACCGGTGTTGCGAATTTTTTCCAGCTCGCTGAATAGCGCATGTTCGGTGGTTATGGTGTGGCGGGTTCGGGCGGACAGGCCATATTTGAGAAATACTGCCCGCAATTCAGCGGACTCCAAGTACGAAGCGAGAGCCTTACCCATCGAAGTGCAATGAAGAAAGGACCGAGTGCCGACGGTGGCCGCAGCTCTATATGGTTGCGGGCTCTCGATTGTAAAGATCACCGCGATCATTCCTTCGTCATACACGCCGAGGTTTACCGATTCGCCAAAGGTAAGCACAAGGGAATTCAAGTACGGCCGGACGACAGATATTAACCGGTTATACGGCAATGTACTGCTGGCAAGGTCAAAAAACCGTTCTCCGAGAGAGTAACGGCCGCTCAGGTTGTTTTTATTGAGATAGCTACACTTCTCGAGAGAGCTAAGTAATCTGTGGGCTGTGCTTTTGGGAAGTCCCAACTTGCGCGTAACCTCATCGAGCGTAAGTTCACCCTCACGGCAGCTGGCAAAAATCTCTAACGTCAAAAACATCTTTTCCGCAACGGCAAGGTAGCTCTTGTCGCCACGTTTATCACCGGCTGCCGCCTGCGTCCTCTTTTTTGAAACCCTGGGACCAATCGATTTCATATTCCGGATGATAATAGCGCGTTTGGAACGCGGAATGCGAGTTTGTCAGGCGAGCCGGAAGCGGGGTTCGCAACTGCCAGCCACCTGAGTACGCAACGCGAAGACGCTTCCGGAAAGCCGATCGAGTGATCGCGCTGTGGTTATATAAAGAGTCTTGAAATCTTCACCACCGAAGGTACAACTGGTAGGGCGCGAAACGGGTAAATCGACAGTTCGATCGATATCGCCATTAGGTTTTATGCGAATGATGCTCCTGGCGCCAGGTCGGGTATTCCAAAGGAATCCGTCGCAATCTATCGCCGAGCCATCAGGGGCGCCGTGCTGAAATGCCACCAGGAATGGCCGCTCATTAGATATTTCGCCGTTCTGAACGTTGTAGTCGTATTGGTAGATGGCATTGGCCGAACTGTCACCAAAGTAGAACGTTGTTTTGTCAGGACTCCATGCCACAGTGTTGGGTATACCCAAACCGTGCTTCCATTCTGAGGCGCTGCCATCTCGATCGATGCGATAGAGCACTCCGCCCTCGAATGGCACGTCGAGGTCCTCGCCATCGTTGCCGACGTTGTTACGCATGGTCCCAACCCAAAGCGAACCCCTCGGATCGACTCGAGAATCGTTGAACCGCATTCCCGGCGCCTCTGAGAGCCGAAAAATCGTCTCCACATTTGGATGCTCGAACTGTGACCAGATTCCAACACACGAGCCAAAAACAAGCAGCAATCGGTTGGGATCAGTAGTGAGATTGACTGAGACGACCGGTTCCTCAAACATCCATGTGAGCGTCGCTCCACTCGCGGGTTCATATCGATGAACCAGGAATCGATTGATGTCGGTCCAGTAAAGTGCACGTTCTAACGGATGCCACACTGGTCCTTCACCGCAGATGTCGCCTTGCATCGCAACACACTTCAACTGACTCTCGACAATTTCCATCGGTCTGTAGGCAATCCCTTTCAGGTCGAATTGTGATTTGTGCCCCGGTGGTCGATCTAATCGCGCTCGGCAGTTGAGCCTGTTGCGTTGCTTCATTGAAGCGCGCCAATGCGGCTTCGTCAACCTGGAAGTTCCCGCTCCCTACAGTCTGGGTACTTTGGGCCGCGGCAGCCACTCTGAAGGAGTTTCGGCATTGAGCGTTCGCTTTGCGAGTCTATTGACGCGCCTGAATGGTAGCTTGCGCGGATTTATCGACAGTTGGATCGTTGTTATCGTATATTGTCCGCATGCTGGTGAATCTAAAGCTCAGCGAGACCTACGACGGCCTGTTGTTTCTATCCGACTCCACCCGGCACCCCCAGGAGATTCATAGCCATCATCATCGTGAGCTTGAATTGAATGTGATTGTGCAGGGCTCAATCACATACGTGGTTGACGGCCGGCGATTCACGTTTTATCCAAGGACGCTGATCTGGCTCTTTCCACATCAGGAACACCAACTAATTGATCGATCTGCGGATGCGCAGTTTTATGTCGCGGCATTCAAGCCAACGCTTGTGACCAGGTCTTGCCGCTCCGTGCTGAATCAAGGTTTGAGACGCAGTTCAGTTGATCATGAGGGCGTCTTGAACACATTGCTTGATCCCAAGTCCTTCGAGATGATCCGCAGCATAATGGATTCGCTGATGCTGGGTGCGCTGGATGCAGACATACTGGACAAGGAAGCCGGCTTTGGGCCCGCTTCGGACTTCTGTTTTGAACATCGCGACCCAGATGCGCTAAACGCGGGACTTGGCTATTTGATGCTGATGTGCTGGCGGAGCCAGCTTAAGAGCAAGTCCACCGATGATTCGATTGTTTTGCATCCCGTCATACGTCACGCGCTCAAGTGCTTGAGTGAAGAGGGAATGGAAAGCAGCCTCGAAGAACTTGCCTACGCCTGCGGTGCAAGCAAGTCATACTTAAGCAGAAAGTTTCACGAGCAAATTGGCGTACCGCTGAACCGATATCGTAATTCACTTCGCCTGTCTCGTTTTTTTCGACATTATAGAGAAGACCACTGTAAGACAATTACTGATGCTGTGTATGCTGCGGGGTTTGGAAGCTACGCGCAATTCTACAAAGTGTTTGCGCAGGCCTACGGTCAGGGCCCGAGAGATGCGCTCGTTGCAAAATTGCGGATTCAACAAACTCGGGGCAAAACGGGAACTCCTGCCACGTTTTCACTTCCGAGCAAATCGCGCCGAGAGGCCAATGTCCCCGCTAATGTCGTCTTGAAACACCACTCGATGGAAAAGTTAACCAAAGCAGTTATTCCACGACCTTGAGACTCGTTTCGGCTGTAGCAAGCGAGTCTCCCCCCACCCATATTTTGTATGTCGTCGGCTCCACCGTTCGTTGGACTTGAGCATTATAGAAACTCAGTTCGTCGAATCCGAGCGGAAACTCAACGTGTTTGGTCTCGCCGGCTGCAAGAGTTACGCGCGCGAATCCCTTGAGTTCCCTTACGGGCTGCTCCACGCTTGCGCCAGTGTTGCGAATATAGAGTTGAACAACCTCGGCACCCATCACGCTGCCGGTGTTGGTTATGTCTACTCCGACCGTTATAACCGGCGTCTTCCGGGATGACAGCAGTTCTCGAAGGGGAACTTCAGCGCGGCTAACTGTTGGTTGAGAAAACATGAAGGTGGTGTAACTCAGCCCCCATCCAAATGGAAACAGTGCTGAGTTCTCTTCATCCATGTAGCGCGTAACAAACTTTTCTCCGCCACTTGCCGGCATCCGGCTCAGGTCCCCGTTCGCGGGTCTTCCCGTAGGAAGTTGCGCGTAATAAAGAGGCTCCTGCCCTACAGCGCGGGGAAAGCTTGCCGGCAACTTTCCTGAAGGATTCACGTCGCCGAAGAGCACATCGGCCACTGCGTTTCCAGCTTCGATGCCTGGGCTCCAAGCCTCCACGATTGCCGGGACGTGCATTGCGGCCCACTTCAATTGAAACGGCCTCGCCGCAAGAATCACCACAATTACTGGCTTGCCGGTAGCCACAACCGCTTCGAGAAGCTGCTCCTGCGATCCTGTAAAACCAAGTTCGACCCGGCTCGATGCTTCCCCTTCCATCCAATTGGCTGGTTCGCCGAGCGCAAGTATTGCAACATCTGCCCTTTTTGCAATGGCCACAGCATCAGTAATAGCAGCGTCATCGTCCGGTATTGGCTCGTGCTCAGGCGGAGTCACCGGTGGACCGAGAAATCTCACGCGCTTCAAGACGTTTTCATCCTCACCGCTGAGCAATCCGCAACCTTCCGCGTAAAGCAGGTGATCACCTAGCCGCTGCTGGAGTGCCGTTCGCAGTGTGATTACATTGTTGGGATCGCCCGATACCGACCACGCTCCGAGCATTTCCAACTGGTTGTCTGCGAGCGGGCCTATTAGCGCGATTGTCTTTCCCTTCGCATCCAGCGGAAGTAGCTTGCCAATACCGGATACAGGAGAGTTCTTCAGCAAAACCAGGGTTTCATCGGCCACTTGACGCGATAGCGCTCTGCGCTGCTGCGTCGCTTCATAGAGTGATGCCGGGGGTGCGTAGGGTTGATCGAATAGCCCCAACGCAAACTTAACTCGCAGTACCCGCCTCACCGCCTCATCTACTACGCTCACTGGAATCCTTCCGCTTCGGACCTGCGGCGCGATCGCAGTCGAGTACAGGCCATCTTCCATATCTGCGTCCAGGCCGGCCTCCAACGCCTTACGCGCCACGGTTGGTTCGTCGCCGATTGAGTGATTCACCAGTTCAGAGACCGCACCCCAATCAGCCTCGACAAAGCCGTCGAATCCCCACTCCTTGCGGAGCACCTGGGTAAGCGTAAATGGATCGGCGGATGCAGGTATGCCATTGATTGAGTTGAAAGAGCTCATGAGCGAAGCAGCACCGGCTTCAACCGCGGCGCGATAAGGCTCCAGGTACACTTGTCTCAGAGTGATTTCACTCATGTCTGCTGCGTTGTAATCGCGACCTGCAATTGGCGCCCCGTACGCAGCATAAGTCTTAACATTCGCGGCTACTGAATCGGGTTTGGAAAGATCATCCTGCTGGTACCCTTTCACCCACGCGCGCGCCAGAGCCGAACCCAAATAAGGATCTTCGCCCTCCGTTTCCACAATGCGTCCCCAGCGCGGATCTCGTGCGATGTCTACTAACGGCGAAAAGACCCAATTGATGCCGTCGGCTCGGGCTTCCACTGCGCCAGTTCGCGCAACCAGTTCGATTGCCTTCGGGTCCCAGCTCGCCGCCAGAGCCAGAGGCACTGGAAAGATGGTTCTGTGCCCGTGAATTACGTCAAGGCCAAAAAGCAGCGGAATATGGAGCCGTGACTTTTCTACGGCAATGCGCTGATAGTGGTTCGCCGCCTCGGAGCCGACTATGTTACACATCGCCCCAATTTGTCCTCTTTCCACTAACTCGTCCCAATGCTTATTAGATGCTCCCGGCCCCGCGGCATAACCGGCGGAGTATTGCGACAACTGCCCTAACTTCTCATCCAGAGTCATTTTCTTGAGCAAACTCTCGACCCGCTCATTTAGTTGCTTCGACGCCAATTGAGGATTCGGAACAGGCTTAGTCTGGGCCGCCACGGGTATCCCAGCCAGAGCCCAGAGCAGATACAACACAACCAAGTTAGTCGACTTACTCTTGCGCATTAGATTATTACCTCGATTGCTCTGGCATCTCGATCGGCTTCAACATTTATGCCTCCAATAACTGCGAACTCGCGTCAACTAACATGGACGTGGATTCGTTTTTTTTTAGCCGGGGATGGAGCAACGCGATCAATTGTCACCCTCGATTGCAACGGCCAGCCGATTCCGAGCCATCCAATGATCTTCAATCTCCTCCAAGCGTTTATTCCTGGTCTCGGGAACATATAGCCATGTAAAGACTGCCTGGGCAAAACACATCAGCGCGAGAAACCCAAACGTGAGTGCCTTGCCGAACACATGAAAGGAATAGGGGAACAGCAGAACCACCAAGGCATTTGCGACCCATTGAATGAACACGGGCACAGTCATTGCCATTCCGCGCACATCGTTTGGGAATATTTCGGGAACGAGGGTCCAGAAAACTGGCCCGATGCAGGCGTTGAAAAAGCCAAGGTATGCAAGCACGATGATTACAACCATTCCTCCGCGAAAGTGTCCCGCCAGGACGGCAGCCACCAACGCCAGCAAGGTAGCTGCCATGCCGAATGACCCGATGATATAGAGCGGCTTGCGGCCGTATCGATCAATCGCCCAAAGCGCGATCAAAGAAAAGAGAAAGTTTGTGAAGCCGAGCAGAACAGTAGAAGCGAGGGCGCCGTTGACTTTCCAGCCCGCGGACTGAAATATCGTTGGCGCATAGTCAACAATGGTATTGATCCCTGAGATCTGAATAAGTAAGGCTAGGCCTGCACTAACTGCCAGCGCGCGTCGCACACCTGGCCGCAACAGACCGCGCCAGGCTTGCGGATCCTGATGCAAGGTCGCCGCTATCTCGGATATCTGCGCCTGGGCGACCTCTTCACCGCCGATCCGGGCGAGCACATCAAATGCCTCTTCTCGCCTGCCGGTGATAGCGAGGAATCGCGGCGATTCAGGCGCCATTAAAACCAAGACCAAGAAGACAGCCGACGGCAAGACGCCAGTGACAAACATCCACCTCCAATTGTTCGGGCCTGAATCGCGTAGAAGAAAATTTATTCCATAGGAGATCATGACGCCTACCACAATCGACATCTGGTAAAGAGTACCGAGCCTGCC
>Ga0206821_10172_pt1 | contig 14424 bp, 6 predicted proteins | sample Alteio_BWOrgCont_85_FD_152860 | JGI IMG/M metagenome (GOLD analysis project Ga0206821, IMG submission 152860) | Enriched cells from forest soil in Barre Woods Harvard Forest LTER site, Petersham, Massachusetts, United States -... | ecosystem: Environmental > Terrestrial > Soil > Temperate forest >...
ACACAAATTACTGGTCTCTCTGCACCCATCGGATTATTGCCGGCATGGAAACCAATTTGGACGGCAACCTGCGCGATTATCTGGTCGCGGTAAAATCGGCAACGGTTTGGCTGGATCCGGGCACAACCAAGGACGCTTCGTTGTTAAGTATGTTCGTTTCCAATATGAGTCCGGTGAACGGTGTCTATATGGGATGGTGGCCAAGCGAAGGCAACGGCCTGACCTGGATTGCAAACTATGGTATTCCGGTATTGGCCAGTGATTTTTTTCGCAACGGTTCCGTTTTCAGCGGTGTATCGCGCACCATCAACGTTCCACCCATTCCGCCTCCGTCCCCACTTCAGAATAAAGTCTATATAGCGCTGGTCGTCAGTGACGGTGATAACGCCCAATATATGGAGCATGTGATGAATATGTGGTGGCAGGATCCTGCCCGTGGCACTCTGCCGCTGAGCTGGACGGTCGACCCGCTGGTTTCCGTCTTTGATCCTGCCATGATAAATTATTATTGGAGCACGGCATCCACCAACGATTGCCTGATAGCCGGGCCGTCCGGCGCGGGTTACGCGCATCTTGAGCTTTGGAATTCGGCAAACTTAACGACTTACGCGAACGCTTCTGATGGTTATCTGCAACGTGCCGGTTTGCGCACGATTACCGTATGGGATCAGGTAAACGCCGGCATTGCCCAGGCCTTTGCTACCAACTGTCCCACGTTGCTGGGTTTGCTGGATCAGGGCGGTTCTTATAATGCGGTGAACCTGGGGCTGCGAACCATTGCGCTGAATCCCACTTACGCTTCGACGTCGAACCAAATCATTTCCGCCATTAGTAGCGCAGTGCAGGGTTGGAATGGCATGTCGCCTCTTTTCATTGTCGCGCAGGGGGTTTCATGGAGTTTAACGCCGTCTGACTTTTTGGGCGTCGTCGCCGCTTTTAGCACGAGCCAATACCAATTCATTCGCGTTGATCAATTGCTTTTGCTCTACCAGCAGGCCTATGGAGCGCCTACGGCCTTGACTTTGCCGCCAACGGGAATCACCGCCAACGGCGCCACGTTGCGGGGCGTCGTAACCGGAAACGCCACCAACACGCTTGCCTGGCTGGAATGGGGAACGAATAGTAATTACGGTTCGCGTAGCGCGATAATCAATATCGGGAACGCTGTCAGGTTAATCAGCACGAATATAACCAGCCTCGCGACGCGGCAGACTTATCATTATCGCGCGGCGAGCAGTAATATATTGGGAATGGCGTGGGGTATGGATAAGCAGTTCACTACCACCGGCGGACGAGTGGAGGAATGGGGCAGCACTGCCAATGGTTTGACCAATTTTCCGCCAGGACTGACCAATGTGATTCAAATTGCTTGTGGCGCCAATCACGCCTTGGCACTGAGAAGCGACGGCACCGTTGTCGCCTGGGGAAGCAATACTTTTGGACAAACCAATGTGCCTGCGGGTCTGGCAAATGTCATTGATATCTCCGCTGGGATTCAACACAGCCTCGCGCTTATGTCCAACGGCGCTGTCGTGGCGTGGGGCGGCAATACTGATGGACAAACCAATGTGCCCGCTGGCTTGACCAATGTCATCGCGATTGCAGCCGGCGCCTATCACAATTTGGCACTGAACGCCAATGGCACGGTGACTGCCTGGGGATATGATATTTTCGGACAAACCAATGTGCCCGCTGGCTTGACCAATGTTGTCGGGGTGGCTGCGGGATACGGCCACAGTCTGGCCTTGTTGGCAAACGGGACCGTGACGGCCTGGGGATACGACGGTTTTGGACAGACTAATGTCCCGTCCAGCCTGAGCAATGTCACAGCCATCGCTGCGGGCGAATATCACAGCATCGCCATCAAGGCGAGTGGCAGTTCCTGGGCAAATCCCGTCCCCGTCAGTAGATGGGTGGCGGACACCCTTTCGGGAGGCAATGGTTCGCCGGTCAGCAATTGGAACGATAGCGTTAGCGGAGCAGGGGCAACACAATCCGCCTCCGGTAGTCAGCCCCAATTATATACCAATGTTCTCAACGGCCATAACACCGTGCGCTTTTCCAGCGCCGCCAGCCAGTTCTTGACCGTGGCCGCGACGAATAGCGCGATTTCAGGGGCAGGGGATTTTACCATCGTCGTCGTATTCAGGACTTCGACGCCCGGAAACTCTTCGTCATCGTTTTATGAGAACACCGGCTTGCTGGGCGCGGATGTTCCGGGAGCTGCTCAGGACTGGTCGTTTGTTCTCAACGGCAGTGAATTGGGAGCGGGGTTGGGCGAAGGCAGCGGTTGCAGCGGGGATTTCAGCCTTTATGGAGGCAATGTCACGGATGGAAACGCGCACATCGGGGCCTATGTGCGCTCCGGCAATATCATTCGGTTATACGTGGACGGCGTCATTGTTGCAGAAGCGACGGCGCTTTGCACCGCGGTACGGGTGAATTGCCCTTTCGAAATCGGGGCCATGACCACCGCGCCGTATTTCTTTAACGGTGATATTGCTGAAATCCAGCTTTACAATCAGGCATTGAATTCTATGGAAATGGCGAGTCTGAGTGAGGTTCTCGCCACCACCTACGGCATGTCTGGAATCGCCGGCTCACCTATGAACCGATGGGTTGCCGATAGCCTCTCGGGAAATAACGGTTCTTCCATTGGCAATTGGCCTGACATCATCAGCGGCGAGGATGCGGTTCAAACCGTGTCTGGCCATCAGCCTGCGCTTTATACCAATGTCCTTAATGGGCACAATACGGTGCGTTTTTCCAGTTCGGCAGACCAATATTTAACTGTCGCCGCGGCGGACAGCACGATTTCTGGGGCGGGCAATTATACCATTGTCGTAGTGCTCAGGACTTCCACGAGTGGAAATTCCTCCTCCTTTTTTTATGACAATACCGGTTTGCTGGGGGCGGATGTTCCGGGCGTCACGGAAGATTGGTCGTTTGTTATCAATAGCAGCCAATTGGGCGCTGGCCTGGGCGCGGGTGCCGACGGATGCAGTTCGGATTTCAGCCTCTATGGAGGAAATGTGACGGATGGCAACCCTCACATTGCCATTTATGAGCGCAATGCCGATAACATCACTCTTTACGAGGACGGCGCCATCGTCGCGACTCAAAGTGGCCTTTGCACTGATGCGCGAGTGGATTGTCCGTTTGATATTGGCTCGATGACCGGCCCGCAATATTATTATAACGGCGACATCGCAGAAATCCGTATTTATAATCGCGCGCTTGCTCCTTTTGAAATTACGGCGGTCGATGAAATTTTGTCCGCCACATACGGTATCGGCGGGATGGCAGGTACGGTTGTAGCCTGGGGCAGCAATTCCAGCGGCCAGACCAACGTGCCGGTGAGTCTGACCAACGTCTTGTCCGTAGCCAGCGGCAGCCAAAGCCTTTTCAACCTCGCGTTGGAAGCCAATGGAAAAGTCCTGGGATGGGGAAACAATACCCAGAATCAAACAAATGTACCGGCCACGCTGACGAACGTCACCGCGATTGCCGCCGGGGCGGTTTTTGGCCTGGCCATCGGCAGTCAGGTGCCGTTTGTAAATAACCTAATGGCTTCCGGCTACATCGACCATGACTTGACGTTTGCGCTTTCAGGTGGCGACCCCGACGGGAACCCGCTGAGTTTCTACGTGATGTCATTGCCGTCCGCAGGCGCTCTTTATCAATATTCCGACGGTTCGCGGGGCTCGCCCATCACTTCTCCGGATACACTGGTCACTGACCCCTATGGACAACTCATTTTCGCTCCAGCCAATGGAGGAACCGGCAGTCCTTACGCGAATTTTTCCTTCATGGCGAGCGATCCATTCTATAATTCGGCAACCGCACAAGTGACCATCAACATTGGCCTTCCTGCTGTCCCTCTGTTCAGCAATACGCTTTGGAATTCGACGAACGGAGACTTCATTCTGGATTTTGCGGGCAGTTCAAACGCCACCTACACCGTGTGGTCTTCCACGAACCTGTTTAATTGGATAGACCTCGGTACCGCCACCGAACCGCAGCCGGGCTTCTACGAATTTGCTGATTCGTCCGTCACCAATTCACCTCAACGTTTTTATCGCCTTTCTGCTCCGTGAAACTGAATTCTTTTTACTGCATCCTGACATTTGTTTGCGCCGCAATTCTTCGTGGAAACGGAGCGGATATATCAGAAGATACAAATTTGATTTCAGAACGAACCTGTTTTCAGACGGGAAAAGAGTGGACACCTCAGGGCAATCTCGCTGCCGATGTCGCTATCGTCTATGGCATTGATACGAATCTGCCTGTCCGCATCAATACCTGGCGCGATCACGGCTATCACATTCAAGTAATGACCGGTGTGGCATGGGGTGAATATCAGGATTACCTCTATGGCCGTTTCGACGGCATAAACCATGAAGATGAGGCGCAAACCGATCGCTATGGCAATAAGATTGGCCACGGCGGCGATGTTTATTACATGTGCCCCGGAACCAATTATGGAAAATTTCTCTGTGTCGGGGTCAAACACGCGCTGGATGCCGGCGCCGAAGCGATCTATTTGGAGGAGCCGGAGTTTTGGGATCGCGCCGGTTATTCCGGTGGTTTTAAACGTGAATGGGGCAGCTACTACCATGACGATTGGGAGCCGCCGCACAGTTCAGTGGATGCCCGCTGGCGTGCCGGTAAGTTAAAATATTTCCTTTATCGCCGCGCATTGCAGCAGGTGTTTGACTTCGTGCAGGACTATAACAAACAAAACGGCCGCCACGTGCAATGTTATGTGCCCACGCACAGCCTGCTCAACTATGCCCAATGGTGTATCGTTAGCCCCGAATCCAGCCTGGCCAAATTAAATGGCTGTGACGGCTACATCGCGCAGGTTTGGACCGGCACCTCGCGTGAACCCAACCGTTATGAAGGTGATGTGCGTTCGCACACGTTTGAAACTGCCTTTCTGGAATACGGCGCCATGCAAAATCTTGTTCGCGCCACCGGCCGATCGGTTTGGTATCTGAATGATCCGATTGAAGATAACCCAAATCACGACTGGCAGGATTATCGTCGCAACTGGGAATCTACTCTTACGGCTTCGCTCTTTCAGCCGGAGGTTTTCAAGTATGAGATTGCCCCATGGCCGGAACGGGTTTTTGGAGGACGCTATCCACGGTCGGCTCCGCAGGAAGATAGAAAGCCGATACCGCCCGCTTATGCCACGGAATTGCAGACGGTCTTTAACGAGCTCAATGACATGAAACAATCCCGCGTGGAGTGGAACTGTGGGACGACCGGTGTCGGGGTCTTGGTCAGCGATTCGCTGATGTTTGAGCGTGGCGAACCTACTCCCAGCGATCCATATTTGGGTAACGTTTATGGCCTCGCCATGCCGTTGGTCATGCATGGCATTCCAGTTACTTCTGTCCAGCTTGAAAATGATACCATTCCGCACTATCTCGATGGCTTTCGCATCCTGTTTTTGAGTTATGACGGTCAAAAACCGCTCTCGCCTGACGTTCATCCGCCCTTAGTGGATTGGGTGAAGCGCGGAGGGGTCCTTGTTTTTTGCGATGCCGACGCCGATCCATATCTTGCCGTCCATGACTGGTGGAACACGAATGGTAAAAACTATAAAACGCCGCGCGAACATCTCTTCGAATTGCTTGGGCTGGATGATTTGGCTGCGCTGGAAACATTTCACCGAATCGGCAAGGGCGGGCTTATCTGGCTGCACCAACGTCCCGTTGACTTTTCACTGGATAAACAAGGAGCGGACAAGGTTGTTGCAGCGGCCCGTGACGCCGCGAGAAAAATCGACGTGCCCTGGCGCGAAACAAATTATCTGTTGCTCCGTCGTGGCCCCTATGTCATCGCGTCCGGGTTGGATGAATCCATCGGTGGACAGCCCTATGAATTGGACGGACATTTTGTAAACCTCTTTGATTCCGAATTGCAGGTTCAGGAAAAAATCCCCCTCGTTCCCGGTGAACGAGAATTTCTAGTGGACCTTGATTCAATATCCGGCCATGGGCCGCAATTAATCGCCTCGGGTTGCCGGGCTTTATTAAAACACCGCCTTCCTCATCAGGTCACATACATCGTTAACGGCGTCGGTGACACACAAGCCATTATGCTTTTGAAAGTGAACGCGCCCCCACGTTCGGTCGCTTTGGGTGGACAAAATCTGGAAGATTGTAACTATTCACCGAAAGACAAGCTGTTGTGGATTCGGTTTGAAAATATCGCACAACCTCAAACATTGTCCGTCAACTTTTGAAACTTCACATCTGAATTAAAACTTTCGTAACATCAAAACCAACAACCAACAAAGGGACAAACTGTGAAATCATTGTTCGCTAAAAGTATTACGCTAATCGCCGTCGTGACGGTCATTGCCTTGGCCGGTTGCGCCACCAAATGTACCAAATGCGCCAGCGGCAAGCCTTCAATCACTCATGAACCGTTTGGTACCACCCAAGACGGCACGCCAGTGGAAATCTATACTCTGCGTAATGAGAATGGCATGGAGGCAAGAATCATGACCTGCGGCGGCATCATTCAATCCATCAAAGTGCCGGACCGGAATGGCAATTTTGGCGATGTCACCCTCGGTTATGACACGCTCGACGGCTACTTGACCAATAGTCCTTACTTCGGCGCGCTCATTGGCCGATATGGCAATCGCATTGCCAGGGGACATTTCACCCTGGAAGGTCAGGAATATACTCTGGCGACGAACAACGGAGTCAATTCACTCCATGGCGGACTCAAAGGTTTCGATAAGGTCGTTTGGACAGTTGCCGAAGCGGAAGTTGAAGATGAAGGGCCGGAATTGAAATTGACCTATCTGAGCAAGGACGGGGAAGAGGGTTATCCGGGAAATTTACAGGTCACCGCCACCTACAAGTTAATGGCCAAAGAAAATGCGCTACAACTCAAGTTTAAGGCCACCACGGACAAGGATACCGTCGTCAATCTCACGGCACATTCTTATTTCAATTTGGACGGCGGCGGCAGTGTTGCTCTTAATCATATCGTCTATATTGATGCCGACAAATATACGCCCGTGGACGGCACACTCATTCCGACGGGTGAATTGGCCCCTGTTGCAGGAACTCCGTTTGACTTTCGCACGCCAACCGCCATTGGTGCGCGCATCGGCAATGACAATGAGCAACTTAAATTTGGCGGCGGCTATGATCACAACTGGGTCGTTAACCACCCGATGGGCAAACTGGCCCTCGACGCCCGCGTGACGGATCCGGCGAACGGCCGTGTCTTTGAAATTTGGTCCACTGAACCGGGCCTTCAATTTTATTCCGGCAACTTTTTGGACGGCACCATCAAAGGCAAGGGTGGGGTGGTTTATCCCCATCGCGGTACTTTTGTGATGGAACCCCAGCATTTCCCCGACTCCCCGAATCAACCAAACTTTCCCTCCACTGTGCTGCATCCTGGCGAGGTTTATCACAACACAATCATCTATAAATTCAGCACCGAATAACTTCGCGTCATAGTGAGCATATGAATCGAAGAAAATTCGTCCAAACCAGTTCTTTGATGGCGGCCGGGCTGGCGCTGGGCCCTGCCTGTTGGGGTAAAGATTCGAGTTTCCCTGTCGTTCGCGTTCCAGAATCAAAACGAAGGTTCACTAGCGTCGCCGTTGAGAAAACTATTCGGCGGGTTCAATCAACCATCGGCAACAAGGAATTGGCGTGGATGTTTGGGAATTGTTTCCCCAATACCCTGGACACGACGGTGGATTTCGGAACGTTGGACGGTCGCCCGGACACTTACGTCATCACTGGCGACATTGACGCGATGTGGCTTCGCGATAGTTCGGCGCAGGTCTGGCCTTATCTGCCATTGATGAAGAAGGATCCGGAGTTGCAGCAATTAATTGCCGGCGTTATCAACCGGCAAACGAGGTGCATCCTGCTGGATCCTTATGCGAATGCCTTTTATAAGGACCCCAACAAAATCAGTCCGTGGAAAACCGACCAGACTGAGATGAAGCCCGGCGTTCATGAGCACAAATGGGAAATTGATTCGCTCTGTTATCCGATTCGGCTGGCACATGGTTATTGGCTAGCCACGGGGGATGCCAAGCCATTTGACGCAGCGTGGCGTGATGCGGTGTTGCTGGTGCTAAAAACATTCCGCGAACAGCAGCGCAAAAACGGCCATGGCCCTTATTATTTTCAGCGCCATACGGACACCCCGTCTGACACGTTGACAGGAAACGGTTATGGCAACCGTGCCAAGCCCGTGGGCCTGATCTTTTCCATGTTCCGGCCCAGCGACGACGCGACCCTTTACCCGTTGCTGGTGCCTTCGAATTTTTTTGCCACCGTGAGCCTGCGGCAGGCGGCAACCATGCTGGAACAAATCCATCACGACAAAGATTCGGCCACTCAATGCAGAGCGCTTGCCGACGAAGTGGAATCAGCTCTGGTGCAGCATGCCGTTGTTTCCCTGCCTGCAGTCGGGCAGGGTTATGCCTATGAGATAGACGGCTACGGCAATGCCAACTTTATGGACGACGCAAACGTTCCCGATTTGATTTCGTTGTCTTACCTCGGTGCGGTGAAGCAGGAGGATGGGCTTTACCAGAATACACGGCGCTGGTCGCTGTCTCTTCGTAATCGCTATTATTTCAGGGGTCGTGCCGCGGAAGGATTAGGCGGGCCGCATAGCGGCAACAACATGATTTGGCCGCTGGGCTTGATTATTCAGGGCTTGACGGCCACGGACAAAAATGAAATCCGCCACTGCCTCGATACGCTTCAACACACGCATGCCGGCACAGGATTCATGCACGAATCTTTCAATAAAGACGACGCAAGTAATTACACCCGCCCCTGGTTTGCATGGGCGAATACGATGTTCGGCGAATTTATCCTCAAAGTCTTTGCTGAACATTCAAAGCTTTTAAGCTAATGGGTCAAAACTGCATCCTTAATTCGTAAGGCTTTATACAGCAATAGGATATAGCGGCCAAAAATTTCTTCAAATTAATAGTTGACTGTTTAGTCTAATTTGGTACATTTTGATTGTGATTCCGAAAACTCGGGAGCATAGTTGAAAAGAAGAGAGAAGATTATGGGTCGTGTAAGTGATGCAAAACAGAGATTGATGGATGCCGTGCTGGAATTGATATGGACGGGATCCTATGGAAGCACGACCATTGATCAAATTTGCGAGAAGGCCGGGGTCAAGAAAGGCAGCTTTTATTATTTCTTTGATTCCAAGTCCGCTTTGGCCATCGAGGCTCTTGAAACCAGTTGGGCGTCGAAGCAGGTCGAGTTGGATGCGATATTTTCGGCGGTGGTTCCACCGTTGGATCGAATTCGCAAATATTGTGAATTTAACTACAAATATCAGCAGGAAATCAAACGAAAGTATGGGCGGGCATTAGGTTGCCCACAGTTTGCTTTGGGTGCCGAAGTGAGTACCCAGGAGGTTCTGCTGCAAAAGAAAATCCAGCAGGTTCTGGATAAAAAACGGAAGTATCTCGAATCAGCGGTTCGCGATGCCCACGCCGCTGGGCTTATTGATGCGCCCGACGCGATGGCTAAGGCTCGGATGATTCAGGCGTACTTTGAAGGGCTGTTGACTCAGGTGCGGATTGACAATGATGTTGAAGTCCTGCGCGACGCTGTAGGCGGTATTTTTGCTCTGTTGGGGGTTAAAGAGGGGGAGGCCGCGCCGGTTTAAATTTTTTTTGAACATTTACTTTACTAAACAGACAACTATAAACGGAGAAGAAAAATGAATGCTAATCAAGGAACAGCAAAGAAAGTTGTGAAGATGGCACCTGAGTTATGGATTGTTTCGAGCGCGAAATTGGTTATAGGCCTCGAGCAAGCCAAACGCAATCTTGCCGCCGAACACAAGTTTGAGTTGCCCGAGCGTTTGTTCCGGGTGGCGTTGAACGAAGCTGAGGCGCTGGCTTGGGAAACGGAATATCCGCAACTCGTTTTTCCGGCGCTCGCCGAGGAAAAGATTGAGGCGATATCGGCGTGGTATGGCCACGGAGAATCTTTGCACAGCAATTACGCCATGGCCGTCTGAACCGCCGCCGTAATAATTCACAAAAAAATCTGACGCAATGTCCATCGAAGCAGAAGTCATTCGTCATTAAGCAGGAGAGAAGATTATGAAGAAAAATATGATTCGAAATGTTTTGTTGGGATTTGTGCCGCTCGTCGCGGCTGTGTTGGCAACCGGATGCGGGCATGGCGCCGCGCAGCAACAGATGCCGCCGCCGCATGTGACCGTTGCGCCGGTTGAGCAGAAAGATGTTGTCGAGTGGAGCGAGTTCACCGGCCGGGTTCAGCCCGTGGAGTCCGTGTACGTGCGTCCACGCGTGTCCGGTTACATCCAGGAGGTCCGTTTTCATTCCGGCCAATTAGTGAACAAGGGCGATGTGCTCTTCGTGATTGATCCGCGCTGGAACCAGGCGGTTTTCGATCAACGCCAGGCTGAGTATGACGAGGCCAAGCGCGAGGAAGACCGCTCGCCGGGCTTGCTGGCAGATAAAGCCATCTCGGCGGAAGAGGCCGATAATCGAAAAGCCCGTTTTGAGGAAGCGAAAGCGGCGTTGGATTACGCCCGCCTCGATGTTGAATATACCCAGGTGCGCGCGCCCATCAGCGGACGCGTCAGCCGCGAGCTTTTGACAGTGGGCAATTACGTAAACGGCGTTGCCGGCGGGGCTTCGCTGCTCACGACGATTGTTTCCGTGGACCCGGTTTATGTCTATGCGGACGTTGATGAGGATTCTTACCTGAAGTATAACGCCCTCGTTCACGCTAAAGAACTCGGCAACGACGACGGCGGCAATATTCCGGTGGAAATGGAACTGGCCGATGAAGACGGTTTTCCACACACGGGCCATATTGAATCGTTTGACAACCATCTCGATCCGAACATGGGTAGCATCATTCTGCGCGCCGTCTTCACCAATGACGATGGCAGCCTCGTGCCTGGATTGTTCGCACGGATTCGTATTCCTCTGAGCGATCGTCATCCCGCCCTGCTGGTCAACGAGCGCGCCATCGGCACCGACTTGTCGCAAAAATTCGTGCTCGTGCTTACGCCTACGAACACCGTGGCTTATCAGCCGGTTCAGCTTGGACCCCTGGTTGACGGCCAGCGCATCGTCCGTTCCGGTTTGCAACCGGGCGACGAAATTGTTGTTGACGGACTGGAACGGGTGCGCCCCGGAATGCCCGTCTCTGCTGAGAAAGCATTAACGCAGGCGACCTCGGCGGACGCCCAAACCGCCCGGCGCTGATCCGGGTTTTTAACCTCAACCTTTCACGACAATTATGAACTTTTCAGATTTTTTCATTCGCCGTCCCATTTTTGCGGGCGTGCTTTCCATCGGCATTTTCGTCATGGGTCTGTTGGCGATGTTCAAATTGCCCATCGCCGAATACCCGGAAGTAGTGCCACCAACCATCGTTGTGCGCGCGACCTTCCCTGGCGCGACGCCTAAGACCATTGCCGAAACCGTAGCCTCTCCGCTTGAAGAAGCTATTAATGGGGTGGAGGGTTCGCTGTACATGTACTCACAGGCCACGGAGGACGGAGTTATGACGCTGACCGTGACGTTCCAATTGGGAACGGACCCGGACATAGCGCAGGTGCATGTGCAAAACCGCGTCCAGCAGGTGCTGCCCAAATTGCCTGATGAAGTGCGTGAGTTGGGAGTCACGACCACCAAGCAATCTCCCGACCTGACCATGGTTGTCCACTTGTTTTCGCCCAACAACCGTTATGACCAGGTTTACGTGCGCAACTACGCCACCTTGCAGGTCAAGGACGCCCTCGCGCGCATCCCCGGCGCGGGCGATGTGGAAGTGTTCGGCTCCGGCGACTATGCCATGCGCATCTGGCTGAATCCGGACAAACTCGCCGCGCGCAGCCTGACCGCCAGCGATGTCGTCGCCGCCATTCGCGAGCAGAACGTCCAGGTGGCCGGTGGCATCATCGGCCAGCCGCCCACGCGCGATCCGGTCAATTTTGAACTGGTGGTCAATGTCAAAGGCCGTCTCACCACCGAAGACGAATTTGGCAACATTATTATCAAGACCGACCCAAATGGCCAAAAAACCCTGCTCAAAGACGTCGCCCGCATTGAACTTGGCGCAGGAGATTATTCTCTCGAATCGCTCCTGAACAATAAGACAGCCGTCGCATTGCCCATCTTTCAAACGCCGGGCGCCAACGCGCTGGAACTCTCCAAAAATGTTCGCAAGACGATGGAAGATCTCAAAAAGAATTTTCCGGAAGGCATCGACTACTCCGTCGTTTATGACCCCACAATTTTCGTGCGGCATTCGATTGAAGCCGTCGTGCATACGCTGGCAGAAGCCATCCTGCTCGTCGTTATTGTGGTGATCCTTTTCCTGCAAACCTGGCGCGCTGCGATTATCCCGTTGGCAGCCGTACCCGTTTCACTGATCGGCACGTTTGCTCTGATGTTGGCCTTCGGTTTCAGTATCAATGCTCTGTCGCTGTTCGGGCTTGTGCTGGCTATCGGCATCGTCGTAGATGACGCCATCGTCGTCGTCGAAAACGTGGAACGGAACATTGCTACGGGATTGTCGTCTACGGACGCGGCTCGCCGCGCCATGCACGAGGTGACTGGTCCGATCGTGGCTACTGCCCTGGTGCTCTGCGCCGTGTTCATTCCCACCGCGTTCATCACCGGCCTTTCCGGCCAGTTCTATAAACAGTTCGCCATCACCATCGCTATCTCGACTGTTATTTCCGCGTTTAACTCGCTGACCCTTTCGCCGGCGTTGTGCGCCGTGTTGCTCAAGGATCATCATGCGCCGAAAGATTGGCTCTCGCGCGCCATGGATGGTTTGTTCGGCTGGTTTTTCCGTCCCTTCAACAAGGCCTTCGCCTGGTCGGGCGAAAAATACGGCGTGGGCGTCCGCACGGTCCTCCGCAAAGCCGTCGTTGCCCTGGTCGTTTACGGCGGACTGGTTGCGCTGACCGGCTGGAGCTTCGAGAAAGTTCCGACTGGCTTCGTCCCCACTCAGGACAAACAATATCTCGTCGCCTTCGCGCAACTGCCCGACGCTTCTTCTTTGAGCCGCACCGAGGCGGTCATCCGCCAAATGTCCGACATCGGGCTCAAACAGCCCGGCGTGGATTCGGCGGTGGCATTTCCGGGATTAAATATCAATGGATTCAGCGTGGCCCCGGATTCGGGAATTGTGTTCTTCACTCTTAAGCCGTTTGAAGAACGCCGCTCGGCCAATTTAAGCGGCCCGGCGATTGCCGCGGCCCTGAACCAAAAATTTTCCGGCATCCAGGGTGCCTTCGTGATGACGGTGATGCCGCCCGCCGTGATGGGGTTGGGCACCATCGGCGGCTTCAAACTCTATGTCGAAGACCGCTCCGGCCAGGGCTACGACTCCTTGTATCAATCGTTGCAGGGAGCTATCGGTGCCGGCTATCAGACGCCGGCCCTGGGAGGTGTGTTCTCCACGTTCACCGTCAATACACCGCAACTCGACGCGGATGTTGACCGCGAGAAAGCCAAAACGCAAGGTGTTCCCCTGGGCAACCTCTTCGACACGTTGCAGGTTTACCTGGGCTCGCTTTATGTAAACGATTTCAACGAGTTTGGGCGTACCTACGAAGTCATAGCCCAGGCAGACTCGCAATTTCGCGAACATCCCGAAGACATTGCCCGGCTCAAAACTCGCAATAACCAGGGCCAGATGGTCCCGCTGGGTGCGCTGGTCAAAGTGACCGAAACACACGGTCCCGACCGCGTGATGCGTTACAATGGTTATCCCGCCGCCGAAATTAACGGCGCCCCCGCACCGGGTTACAGTTCCGGACAAGCGGAAGCGGCCATGACGAAAATCCTGGAAGCCAACCTGCCTCGCGGCATGTCGTATGAATGGACGGATTTGACCTATCAGAGGATTCTGGCTGGCAACACCACACTCTACGTCGGGCCGCTTTGCATCCTGCTCGTGTTCCTCGTGCTCGCGGCTTTGTATGAAAGCTTCCGTCTGCCGCTGGCCATTATCCTGATCGTGCCGATGTGCCTTTTGTTTGCCATCACCGGTGTGTGGTTGAAGGGCAGCGACAATAACATCTTCACCCAAATCGGATTCATCGTGCTGGTAGGCCTGGCCTGCAAGAACGCCATTCTTATCGTCGAATTTGCCAAACGAAAACAGGATGAAGGCCTCTCACCGGTGGACGCCGCTATCGAAGCCTGCCGCCTCCGGTTGCGGCCAATTCTCATGACCTCTATCGCCTTCATCGCGGGCGTGTTTCCCCTGGTGGTCTCCAGCGGCGCGGGCGCGGAGATGCGCCAGGCTATGGGCATTGCGGTTTTCTCAGGAATGATTGGCGTGACGTTGTTCGGCCTGTTCCTGACGCCGGTCTTTTATGTCACGTTGATGA
>Ga0206821_10174_pt1 | contig 14289 bp, 13 predicted proteins | sample Alteio_BWOrgCont_85_FD_152860 | JGI IMG/M metagenome (GOLD analysis project Ga0206821, IMG submission 152860) | Enriched cells from forest soil in Barre Woods Harvard Forest LTER site, Petersham, Massachusetts, United States -... | ecosystem: Environmental > Terrestrial > Soil > Temperate forest >...
AGTAATTTCCTATCAGATCTGGCAATTTTTCGACCAGCATATAGGTAATCTGAAAATATTGGATTATTTATATATTTTAAATGAACACGGATTTGGTGTGTCCTTCCGGATTGCGGGTAAAGTTTGACGTATGATAATTTTTCATTGGATTTAGGTATTTGATAAAACATTTCTACGGTATATAGTGTTTTTGATTCTCTGCCTCCGGGCAAAACACCGAATCGCTTTCGATTCCAGGGAAGTCTTCCAACTGGAACGCTAATCTCCCCTGTACTTGGTTTTAAAATACCATGCGCTAATGCACTATATGTTTTTTTTACTGTTCTATCTTTAAATTGTTTTTGAAGGTTCACAAACGCATTAGGAGTTTTAGCTATAACTAAAATTCCCGAAGTCTCTTTATCCAACCTGTGTACGATTCCTCCTCTTTTATAAAATTCATCTTCAGGTTTCCAATCTTTTTCTCCAAACTTAGCTTTCCCATCACTATATTTTATTCCTAAATATAATTCACTCCAGTCTTGTATAGTTTCTTCTTCCTTGGTTGTTTCAGATCTGTTTACCGTAATTCCTGCAGGCTTATTTAAAATAAGTATTGTTTCGTCTTCATAAATGACATTATTATCCATAGAATATTTTACCGTATAGCTGTACGTCTATTTGAAGTAGGTCTCTCTTGTTTTATGAGCAAGAATATACTGACAATAAATAATAGTGAAAGAGTAATATTCTCTGGATTAATAAAACTATGTACATTTTTTAATGAGACTAATAATTGTGTTGCAAGTGTTATCAATGAGAATAATAAAAGAAAAAGTATCGAAAGTGTACCCTCTTTTATAGTTCTGTTTAGTATTTTAGGATATAAAAATTGGACAAAAAATAATAATAATACAAAATAAATAATTGCATTAAGAAAAATTACAAGAAGAGATTCCTTTGAAACAAAAAAAGCATTTGCAAGGTAAATTAATGGTAAGGTGTATAAAAATGAAAGGCTTAAAAAATCACAAAGTCTTCCTAGTGGAAATTTTTTATATTTGCCTACTAAATAAATTGATATTGTTCCTCCTATAACAGCACCTGTCAAAGAAAAACCTCCCTTTTTGAAACTAAAAAAATCAAAAAGAATATTTTCACCGGGATATAAATGAAATATCGAATATAAAAGTCTTGATACTATTAGACTCAACCAGAGGGTAATAAATGCAATATCAAACGCTTGCTCCAATGAAATACCTTTCCTGATAAAGATGTAGTCGTCTTTAACAAAACGGTATAATTCATATAAAAAAATCAATACTGCCGGTATAAATAATAAAATTTGCATATTATGATATATAAATACTTCCAATACCAAGAATAATAAGACTAATTCCAATTCCAATAATTACTGCCTGAACCCCAATTAAGTCAGATAATCCGCCAACAACTATAATAGGTACTAATGAAAGAACACCAATAAACGTATTTAAGAATCCATATATTTTACCTCTCAATTCATCTGATGTCCTATTTTGCAATCTTGTATTTGCCGGTACAAAGACGAACGAGTTAGCTATTCCCAGTATGAATGCTACTACTACCATAAAGTGAATTATAGTAATTGAAAATGTATGCGGCAAGTAATGATTTACAGCAAGAACTATATCCCGTGACGTAACTTTTGAACCGAAAGGAAGAAGTAACATTGCAATACCTGAAAGCAAAATTCCACTGGTAATAATTTTTTTCTCAGGATGATTATGGAAAACATTTACTAATACTACTGAGCCAACAACCATGCCAAGTGCTGCAGGTGTTACGAATATAATAGGAAATTGTTCAACTGGAATACCAAGAACCTGAGATGCATAACCAGGTGCGATAACGGCAAGAATAAGAATTAAAATTTGAGATAAGGAAAGCAAAAATAATGAATAAGATATGGCACGAGTATGTTTTACAAAATTTAACGTTTGTTTAATATCATTAAACACATTTAATCTTTGTTCTTTCTTTTTTTTACTGATAGGTTTTGCATATACGGGTTTTATAAAAGAAATGAAAATTACTCCAACTAATAGCATTGCTGCTAATAAGAATAATGATTTGAAAGGCTTAAAAAAGAGTAAAATCGGGCCCGATAAAACATACGCAACAAGAACAGATCCGAAAATTGCCAATCCAAATAATGCATTAGCATGTAACATATACTTTTTATTTACTACTAATGGAATCATCGGGCTTTCTGCAGGTATAAAAAATTGAACAAGTATTGAAAATAATAATGATATGAGATAAATCATAAACACATTATTCAATAAAAACGCCAGAATTATGAGTAATAGTGCCCGCACACAATTAGTAATTATCAAAACATATTTTTTATTCCATCGGTCTACATATACCCCGGCAATTGAACCAAAAAATATTGCAGGAATTGTAAAAGAAAGAACCACACCGGAAACTGCAGTATTTGAGTGCGTTAACTGAAAAACAATAAACAACAGAAAAAAATTAAATAAGTTTGTGGCAACTTGAGTAAATACCTCCCCTATCCACAAATATAAAAATGATCTTTCTGAAAAAACACGAAGAATTTGTGCATTCATGGTTTAGATTATGCCTTTTCCGAATATGCGCCTGTACGTGTATCAACACGAATTGCCTCGCCCGTGTTGATAAAAAGAGGAACTTTTGTCTTCAAACCGTTTTCCAGAATTGCTTCCTTGAATACGTTTGTAGCAGAGTTTCCTTTTGCACCTGGCGCAGTTTCTTTTACTGTAAATGTCATTTTGGGCGGGAGTAGTACTGTCAAAGGTTCATTATTTAAAAAGCTTACCGTAAAAGCTTCTCCTTCTTTTAAATATATATGCTCGGGGACTATTTTAATCGGAATGCTTATCTGTTCAAATGTTTCAGGTTCCATGAAATATACAGAATCATCATCTTTATATAAATATTGCATGTCTTTTTTCAGAACCTGAATATCATGTATTTTTGCACCGTTAATATAACTTTTATCAACAATTGAACCGGTTTTGAGGTTCTTAACTTTGACTTTAATATTTGCCGAACCACGCCCCATTTTAATATGCTCGTAAGAAAGGACTGAATAAAATTGCCCATCTTCCTGATAAGCTGTCCCCGCTCGTAATTCTGTAACTGATATCATAATGAAAAATATATTATGTCTTAAAAAAGACACTTTCATTCGAGTAATAATGAATATTGAATTCTATTTTTTAAGATTCCTTTTTACTCTTATTAATCCCGAACATGGAATTACTTTAATACCTTTTTTTTCTAATTCATCAAAAAAGATATTCGCACCAATGGAATCAGATGACATATGTCCAGTATTAATGACATTTATATGCATTTTACGCATCTCTTTGATAGTATCTTCAGGCATATGCATAGTTACGATTGTTCCGATTCCGGCTTTTGCAATTTCTATATGCATTTCTTTGGAAGGATCAGTTCCGCCCGTAAAGAAAACTGCAATTTTACCTACTGGGCTTTTCTCATTGCCAGATACTATAGAAGGCCCTGCTTTACCTTTTTCTGCTTCAATAAATTCTGGCAGTTGAAGTAATTTTTCATATAAATCACCTACGGTTTCATGCAGATCTTCTTCAACATATTTTCTCATAAATTCATCGCCTAAATTATCCCATATAGTATGAAGAGTTAATAAAGGCATTTTAAGAAGCTTTGCAGAGTCTACTGCCTGGTTATGATTAATTGGGTGTATTCGTCTTTTAATCTCTTGCATGCGTTCAGTCATTAACGAATACGCTACGTTTATTGGAACGCCGATGGCTTCATATACTCCAACTTGTAAATCCATTACTTCATGAAGATTTGCGTATGCATTCCCTTCTGGATGATGTCCGATTAGTAAATCAATTCCTTCTCCCTGTTGATTAAGGCGGTCTGCCAACAATACTTCTGTTCCATCTGCATCAATACCTGCAAGTATTTTTTTAACTTCTTTTTTTGGATCACCAACTAATATCCTTGAATCTGAATAGGGATTTTTAAGGCTTTCCAGATCGAAATATTTTTTCTTTTTTTCAGGAAGATCCTGATAATCTTTTTTTCTTTTTTCCAGAAGCTTTGTTACTTTTTTGTGACTACGTGGATCGGATTTTATCCCCATCTCAATTGCTAAATCATAAACGTCTTGAATATTCATAATATTTAAACTAAATAATGATCCTAAAACAGTTGATGGATCACGAAATCAAGTATATAATAGTGAAGCCTTTATTTCAAGGCTTAAGAAAATAACATCGATATCAGTTAATCCATTAAAATAAATGCAATTACTGCTAAAAATATAAATTGTAAAAAACGCCGAGGTGGTGGAATGGCAGACACGAAGGTCTCAAAAACCTTTGGAGATTACACTCCGTGGGGGTTCGACTCCCCCTCTCGGCACCAAATGAATATTTTTTATATAAAACCAGTTATGAGTGTTTTAAAAACTTTTCTTTTTTTATTACTTATTTGTTTTTACATAGGTAAACCTATTTTGGTATTTGCACAGTCTCCAAATCCTACACCTACTCTGGCAGTTAAAATTCAGCAAATAACTGCGGCACAGCAAAAAAAACAAATTGAGACACTTAATCAGGATATTAATGAAATAACAAATCCTGAACAGGACAGCCAGAGAACTCAAATTCTTACTGCATTACAGCAAAAAAGAAATACACAAAATCTGACATTTTTAAACTTTTTCCCATTTGCAATTCAATATGCAATACAGGCAGGAGTTCCAACAAATACTATTGTACTCATTCTATTACTTCCATTATTAGCAACAATTGTCGTAGCCTTCAGGTATTTAGTCGGATTGTCAGGAATTGGACTTTTAGTACCAATAGCTTTATCAATTACATTATTAGGTACAGATGTTACAGCAGGTTTTATAATGCTTGCTGCTATTATTATTGCTTCTTTAGTGTCACGATTTCTTCTTAAAAGTTTCCCGATAATGCAGATGCCAAAAATTGCTTTATCTATGCTGATGGTTGCAATATTTCTATTAATAGCATTAACAATTAGTTCAATATACGGAATAATTGATGTTCGGAATCTTTCTATTTTCCCAATATTACTATTTATTTTATTAAGTGATAGAATTGTGTCTCTTTTTTTAGAAAGAGATTTTATAGAAACAGTTCAAACAACAATAATTACTTTATTTCTCGCAATTCTTGGATTTCTCTTGTTAACTTGGCAGGAACTTCGATTTTTTACGCTTATTTATCCAGAATCTATACTCCTTCTAATACCAATCAATATTATGATAGGAAGATATTTTGGTCTGAGAATGACTGAATATATTAAATTTCAACCTATTTTAAAACATGGCAATAAGTAAAACAGTATTGGGCATGAATGCCCGTAACTTTCTATATATCCGCCCGTTTAACAAACCATCAGCAAAGCATATTGCTGATGATAAATTGGAAACAAAAAAAGTTCTATTGGAGAATAATATCCCCACACCATCATTACTCGCAACTTTTTACTCGAGAAAAGATATAAGAAACTTTGATTGGGACTTACCCGAAAAAGGTTTTGTTATTAAACCTGCCAGAGGCTATGGAGGAAGTGGAATAATCGCTTTTAAACAATGGAAAAATGGTATTGCAACCACAATTAGTGGTGAAGAATATACGATAAAACAATTAGAATCACATATGTTCAACGTACTAGATGGTGCATTTTCTCTTCAATACTTGCCGGATAAAGCGTTTATCGAAGAAAGAGTAATCCAAAGTTCATTTTTTAAAAAAATAGTTACAGTTGGACTTGCTGATATTAGAATTGTTGTATTTCGCAACGTTCCTGTTATGGCAATGCTTCGTATCCCTACCCAACAGTCATTTGGAAAAGCTAATCTTCATCTTGGAGCACTAGCAGTAGGAATAGATTTAGCAACCGGTATCACTACTAGCGCAACAAGTAAGAGTCGTCTAATTTATTTCCTTCCGCAGAGTAAAAAGAAAACCGCAGGTATTAAACTTCCTCAATGGAATGATCTTTTGATACTGGCAACCAAAACACAGGAGATTATCGGTTTAGGTTTTGCAGGAGTAGATATCGTGATAGATGATCATAAAGGGCCTGTTGTTCTTGAAGTTAATGCAAGACCTGGGCTTAAAATTCAAAATGCTAATTTAGCATCACTTCGTACTCGTCTTGAGAGAATTGAAGATATGAATATACCAACACCTGCACGAGGTGTTGCTCTTGCACAGTCTTTATTTGCAGAAAAATTTTCAGAAAAAGTATCTACTCAACCACAAATTCTTCCAGTTGTATATCCGGTTTTTATAAAAACAAAAGATACTGTTAAAGAAATAAAAGCAAAACTTGATACCGGTGCTTACCGATCATCAATTGATTCTGATCTTGCAAATGAGTTAGGATTACCAATTGCCAAAGAAACAGTCTATATTAAATCTGCAAGCGGCAGAGCTTATCGTCCAACAACAACCATTTCATTTCAATTAGCTGGTAGAAAATTTACTTCAAATGTTACTGTTGTTAACCGTTCGCATTTAAAGTATCCGATGATTGTCGGACGAGTAGATTTAAAAGGGTTTCTCATACGGCCGGAAATCGATCATGAGGAAGATAATGAATTAGTAGACGAAGTAGAAAATTAATAAAGTACGAAAGTTGTGATGTATAAAATTTATTAATTATTTATTATATTCACTACTAATAAATTATTCTAACTTCTAAAAAAAATATGAAATCCAAATATACACTCAATTATGCAATGGTAAAAACCAAAAAAGTTGCAGATAAAATTAAAAATAAAAACTGGACTATTCATACTCGGTTCGTTGAACTTATTGAAGAAGTTGGAGAACTCGCTAATGCAATCCAAACTGATGAAGGTTTTAAAACAAAAAAGAAGAAAAAATCAGACGTTACAAACTCAGTATGTGATATCCTATTTAATATATTAATGATTGCAGATCATTACAGTATTGATTTAGATAAGGAGTACCCTGAGGTTTTAGATGAAATAGATGAAAGAAATAGAAATGGAGACTTTGATCAGGAATAGCGTTGCAATAGCATAACATATAAATTTAAAGCACTTTTATTCCAAATTTTTTCAACTCTTTTGCAACTAAAAAAACGGACAATCCTACTGCCCCGAAAAAGTCACCTTCTATTTTTTCTACAAAAATTGAAGCTAATTCGTGGACGGCATACGCACCAGCTTTATCATACGGTTTTTCCCTAATGATAAAATTTTTAATCTCCTCTTTTGATATTTTCCTAAACCATAGTTTTGTTTCGGTTGATCCCGTTACAGTTTTTAGTGTTTTAGTATCTAATAGTGTAAATCCGGTGACTACAGAATGTACTTTCCCGCTCAATTTATTAAGCATAACAGTAGCATCTTCAGCATCTTTTGGTTTACCAAAAACCTCTCCATCGAAAGATACCATTGTATCGGCTGAGAGTATTATTGCATCACTATATTCTTGTGCAACTTTTTTAGCTTTTTGCACAGATAATACTTCAACTTGTTTACGCGGTGATAAACGAGGATCTAAAATTTCTTCAATATTACTCGGACAAATTTCGAATTTCACTCCAATTTGTTCGAGTAATTGTTTCCTTCTCGGTGAAGCTGAGGCTAGAATTATTTTTTTCATTTTTAAACTGTACTAAATGTATTATATAAAAAATATTTTTTAAGTCTACCTAATCCATCCTGTATTTCCAACTCCGATTTACCAAAACAAAGTCGTATATGCCCTTCACCACCCTCTCCGAATTCACTGCCAGGTACCACAGCAAGTTTGGATGTATATAGAAGTTCTTTACAAAAATCTACAGAATTATACAAACCTTTTATTTTAGGGAAAAAATAGTAAGAACCATCAGGCCACTGAAAATCAAGATGATCACGCATTTGTGACAATAGTCCTCCCATAAGTATTCGATGTTTCTTGTATTTTTTTAACGATTCTGAAAGTATGTTATCACTATGTGCAAGTCCTGCATACGCAGCGTATTGAGAAACTACCGGTGCGCAGTTTATCAAAACATCATGTACTTGTAATATTTTTTCAACTATAGATCTATCGCTATGAAGATACCCAATTCTCCACCCGGTTAAAGAATAATCTTTTGAAAGACTTTTTATATTAACTACGTTTCGTTTAAAACATTTTTCATTTGCAATATTTGCAGGATTATCCTTTCCAAAATAAAAACTTTGATACACATCATCTGATAGTATTATGAATCCATATTTTTGTGCTAATAAGCCAAGTCTATTTAATTCATCATTAGTTAATACTGAACCTGTGGGGTTATTAGGATTACAAATAATTAATAATTTAGTTTTATTTGATATAAGTGCATCTAACGCTTCAAAATCTACTTTCCAGTTTTCATTTTCCTTAAGTACTAAGATTTTTACCTTTACTGATGCAAGATTCGCAATTCTTTTGTAATAGGAATACGTAGGTGAAAAAACTATAATTTCATCACGAGGCTTAGTCAATGCAAAAATTGTTGCACTAATTGCCTGCATAGCTCCTGCTGTGACAACAATTTCATCCTCGGGATTATATTCCATTCCCTGCTTTTTAAGTTTATAACTAATGCTTTCACGTAATTTCATCATTCCGGCAACACATGAATATTTATCGACACTGTTATTATTTATTTCCTGAATTACTGATTCGCGAATACGTGTATCCGAAGGGGAAGAAGGAATCCCCTGGCTTAATGAAATAACACCGGGCAGTGTATTTGCTAATTCTTCCATATGTTTTATTGCTGATATTGCCATAGTTTTTATTTTTTAACCACAAAAAAATCCTCGTCCCTATCAACCAATCTTGATTGACAAGGGCGAGGATTCCCGCGGTACCACCTTGTTTTATTTTAAACTTTGCGGTTTAAAATCTTTGTAACTGACGTACCCAACTGGCATTATCAGTTTCTAAATTTTTACGGTTAAGATTCCGGCGATACTCATCGTATGCAGCTCCCGGGTGGCTGATAAAACCAGTGAAGCTAATTTACACCTACCATTAGCTCTCTATTTTTCACTTTAAATTCTATCTCTTCCCGATCAATGCTTTTTTTAATATATATTTATTATAAAAATAATAAAAACATACGTCAAGTAACTAAAATTATTCATAAAACGTTATTACTATTTAAATGTAATCAAAATTTACCGGTATAACAATAATTAGATACTATTCGAAATAAAGTAGATTATAGAATGTTACATCTTGTATAATCGAATTATGCAAGCTGTAGTTGATGGGATACTTACTCACTATGAGATTATCGGAAAAAAACCGAAAAAACTCTTAATCCTTCATGGGTGGATGCGATCTTATGATGAATGGATTCCTCTTGCAAATAAAATTTCTGATTTATATGAAATTATACTTTTAGATCTTCCCGGATTTGGAAAAACAGCTATGCCTGATAATACATTTTCTATATATGATTATGCTACATTTGCTGATCACTTCTTGGACAAAATTGAAGTTAATAAAGTAACATTCCTAGGTCATTCTTTCGGAGGAAGAATAGGTATAATACTTTCAGCAAAAACTAATAAAATAACTGATCTAATTTTGGTTGATGCAGCAGGAATTGAAAAAAGATCTAGGATTGCTTTATTAAAAATTACTATTTTTAAGCTGGCAAAAAGGATTTTACCTTCACGATTAGTAGAAAAACTGCGTAATTCAATCGGATCACCTGATTATAAATCTGCTGGCGCATTGAGGCCAATTTTTTTGAAAGTAATTAATGAAGATCTTAGTTATCTACTCCCGAAAATAGAGCAATCAACTCTTATCGTTTGGGGTAACAAAGATACCGAAGTATCTGAATGGAAAACCAGGAAAATGAAAAAATTAATAAAACATTCTATATTAAAAGTAATTTGGGGATCAGGACATAATCCGCATATTGATAAATTAAATGAATTAACAGATGCGATATTAGATTTTATCAAACAGTAACAGTATGATTAAAAAACTTTTCCCTTTTAAACTTCAGCTTCAGATTTTTCAGCTTGATGAGTATTCCTCAAGTAAATTTATGTCATGGATAATAAAACATTTTTTTACGAGAACAATTGAAAATAAAAAAAATCTTGTATGGACGCAAAAAGCGAAAAGTATCTATTACCTATCACAACTTCTAACAATTGTATTTGTATTACTATCAATATATTTTTTTAAACTTGCAGGTTTTGTAGCTTCGCTTATTATTTCAACACAATCTTATATATTTATTTTAATTGCTTATTACTTACTGCTTCCCTATGAAATATATCAAAAAAATCACATTAAGCAAAAAAGTGAAACTAAAATACTATCACTTAAAAAAGTAAAAGTTATCGGTATTACCGGTTCATATGGGAAAACAAGTGTAAAAGAATTTCTTTATCAATTACTTAAAACTGAATTTAAAGTGCTCAAAACTCCGGAAAGCTATAACACACCATATGGAATTGCTAAAGTAATAGATTTGGAACTGGATAGTTCATATGATTATTTTATTTGCGAAATGGGTGCATATCGTATTGGTGAAATAAAAGAAATTTGTGATATGGTACATCCGGTTTATGGCATCCTCACAGGTATAAATGAACAGCATATTGAATCTTTTGGTTCACTTGAAAATACAACCAAGGGTAAATTTGAATTAATTGATGCACTACCTGAAAATGGATTCGGTGTTATAAATATTGATAATCCCCATATTAAAAACAATTATGCTAAATATAATAAACGGCTAATTCCATACGGGTTCTCAGATGACAAATATTCGATAAAAAATATTATAACGCATTCAAATGGCAGTGAGTTTACTCTTATACTTAACGGTAAAAAATATAAAACTCATACAAAATTAATAGGCATACCTAACCTGCAAAATATACTGGCAGCTGCAACAATGTGCTATCTTTTGCAAATACCTCCTCATGCAATAGTAACTGCTATTAATACTATTACCCCAGTTCCCCATCGTTTAGAAATTAAAAAAACTGAACATATGACACTTATAGACGACTCGTATAATAGTAATGTGAATGGTTTTACAGAAGCGATAGCACTTTTAAATTCCTTTAAAGGGCATAAAATTCTTGTAACTCCCGGAATAGTTGATTTAGGTAATAAAACGTTGCCTATTCATAACGAACTAGGAAAGCTACTTAATCCGATTGATTTTGTTATTCTTGTCGGAAACTCAGAACGTACACAAGGTCTTAAAAATGGAATAAACGATAAAAATAAAATTATTGAAATTAATTCAATTAAAGAAATGTGGAATAAAATTTCGGAATTACCGGTAACTAATCCGGTAGTTCTTATTGAAAATGATCTCCCTGATAATTATTAAACTTTTCCTTTAGAACCACTTGTTTGATAATTGTGTAAAATGTTACTGGAAAAAGTTACCGTATTTTTTCTGTCATCTTCGTATCGGACAATTGCAAATTCAATTAATTTTGTAAGTAACTTTTTAAATGAAATTCCGCTTGCTTCCCATAAATAATACGCAAGGCTGCCTGGTGGATTATTAATTTCCAAAATAACTATTTCATTTGTTGTTTTGTTTACCAAAAAGTCAACCCGTGCTACTCCTGAAGATTCAAGAATTGAAAATGCCTTTTTTGCAAGTTGCTCAAGTTCAATTATCACTTTTTTAGGCAAATCTGCAGGTATTTTTCTTTGCGTTGATGCCATTCCTTTTGAGGACCCAATTTTTTTACTCCCCCCGACATATTTATCTTCGTATGTTAATACTTCACCACTTGAAAAAACTTCTTCACATACAGATGTTTCTATAATAGATCCTGAGTTTCCGATCACTGATATATTGATCTCACGTGAATCCTCAAATGATTCTTCCACAATAAATCTTTTATCAAATACGTTTGCAACTTCTATAGCATTCTCAAGTTCCTTTCTGTTATGTGCTTTTGTGGTTCCGATACTCGAACCGCCATTAGCTGGTTTAACAAATAAAGGATATTTCAATTTTGTTTCAATAGTTTGTACTATGTTTAAACGGTTTTCAACAAAATCGTTACGGTAAAACCAGAGATATTTCGTAATCGGTAAATTATTTTGTAAGAAAAGTTGTTTCATAACAACCTTATCCATACTTAAGGCACCTCCCAACACACTCGGGCCGACATAGGGAATATTCATAATATCAAACATACCCTGAAAGCTTCCGCTCTCACCTATTCCACCATGGAAGGTTGGTAAAATAACATCAATTGTTGGAGTTTCTGATTTTTTAAACGGGTTGAGTGATGATTTTACAATAGGAAGTAAATTTTTTTGTGTATCACTGGGTATTACTGCTTCCTGGATAGTCTTTTGGGGAATTAAGCCTAAATTTCTATACGTTTCAACTTTTAATAGTTCCGGTCCGGAAAACCATCTCCCATCTTTGGATACGTAAATTGGCAATACATCAAATGCATCTCTATCAATATTCTCGATAGCTTGAAGCCCGGTTATAACAGATACTTCGTGTTCCGGTGATTTACCTCCAAAAAAAACTGCAACTCTTTTTTTCATAAACCTGCTATTATTGTAACAAATTTAACATACTATCATCCTGCCACTGCCTCACCCCGCTGTTTATCTACACTGCTAAACCGTATTCTATTCCCCTGGAAGAGCAAATCTATTTCACCTGTTGGACCGTTACGGTGTTTTGCAATCAGCAGTTTTGTTGGAATATGGTTAGATACTATGTCACTATCCGGACGGTACAAAAACATTACTACATCAGCATCCTGTTCAATAGCACCTGATTCTCTCAGGTCAGCCAGTTGCGGTTTTTTTTCTCCTCTGTGTTCAACTGCGCGGGATAACTGTGATGCTGATAACACAGGAATATTTAATTCACGTGCTAAATTTTTTAACGACTGAGATACCATAGATACTTCCTGAACTCTGCTTTCATACCGTTTTCCAGGATCAACGAGTTGGAGATAATCAACGATAAGTAATGACAAATCATGTTCCATTTGAAGGCGTCTCGCCTTACTGCGCATTTCTATGAGCGATAATCCGGGAGTGTCATCAATAAATATAGGAGCATCTGCAAGTTGACCCATAGCATCAGATAACTTACCAAAATCATCCTCTGAAAGTTTACCTGTTTTCAAACGCCATGCATCAACATCTGCTTGTCCAACAAGGAGACGGTCAACAAGTTCTTCTTTACTCATTTCAAGTGAAAAAATACCGACAGATTTCTTATCTTTAACAGCAATAGCTTGTGCAATATTTAAAACAAATGCAGTTTTCCCTTGACCGGGACGGGCTGCAAGAATAATAAGGTTATTTTTCTGCATTCCGGACAGTATATTATCTAAATCAATGAAACCTGTCTTAACGCCCCTCATACCGCTGCCTGCTTTTTGCAGCTCATCAATTCTGTCAAAACTATCAGTTAATGTCTCTTTAAGAGCTATAAAACCACGGGTAAGATGGCCTTGAGATATAGAAAAAATTGATTCTTCAGCTTTATCTAATATATCCTTTACTTCACTATTTTCTGCATACCCCAGTTCTGCGATTTGTGTGCCTGCTGTAATAAGCCTTCTTTTTGTGGCATCTTCTTTAACCATAGCTGCATATGTAGTAACATTTGCAGCTGTCGGTACTTGTTCAACCAAGTCAGTCAGATACGAAGAATCAAATTTTCTCAACTGCTTATTCTTTTTTATTTTTTCTGTTAACGTAAGAAGATCAATCGGTTTTCTTTCTTCGTATAGAACTAACATTTCACTATATATTATTCCGTTTATGTCACTATAGAAATCATCTGGTTTGAGTAATTCTGAAACTGGGACAATAGCATTTTTATCGATAAGTATCGCGCCTAAAACGCTTTGTTCTGCAGTATCACTGTGAGGAAGGATTTTTATAGCCATAGACTCTTATTGTACAACTGCCAGTTTTCAATTAAATATATTGAAGCTGTTATACAATAACTTGATGAAAATAGGAAAATTTTTATTGTAAAAGCACTGTTTCCATTTCTGCAGGCAGTTTACCAAGTGATGCACTATATTTATTCATTGTTTGCAGTTTTTCCTTTTCGAAACCTTGTGCTACTTCGGGTGCCTTTTCTCCATAAAAAAGTACTGCATTTATCCCAAGTGAGGTTAGAAATGAAGCATCAGCAACTTCTTCACAATTAACAATTACAATGTTGTATTCTTTCAATTTATGCTGCATTGCAGAT
>Ga0206821_10176_pt1 | contig 14157 bp, 12 predicted proteins | sample Alteio_BWOrgCont_85_FD_152860 | JGI IMG/M metagenome (GOLD analysis project Ga0206821, IMG submission 152860) | Enriched cells from forest soil in Barre Woods Harvard Forest LTER site, Petersham, Massachusetts, United States -... | ecosystem: Environmental > Terrestrial > Soil > Temperate forest >...
CGCGACCGCCGTTTCAAGGTCGTAGAGCGGCTTCTTGCCATCGTGGGGCGAGTCCTCGATCGACAGGCCAGCGACGCCGGTGGCGATGCATTGCTCGACACTTTTCGCCACGCCGTCCGGGCTATCGGCGAAGCCATCCTCGAAATCGGCGTTCAGCGGCACGTCGGTCGCCGCCGCGAGCTCGGCGAAATGGGCCAGCGCCTGCTCGGGGCTCTGCCCGCCGTCGGGATAACCTTCCGAATGTGCGAAGCCCGAGCTCGTGGTCGCCAGCGCCGGAAAGCCAAGACCCTGCAGATAGCGCGCGCTGCCGACGTTCCACGGATTGGGAATGACGAAGCAACCCTGCTCGTGCAGCATGCGAAACGTTTTCCGCTTTTCCGCGGTCGATGGACGCAAATTGCTCATGGCAACACCCGGCGTTTGAGCAGCGCGAAAAACTACAACAAATAGAGAGGGAGCGACAGAGCCAGCGTGGAGATCCGGCCTTAATGATTGTCGCGCGGCACGAATTTCTCCGCCACGCGCTGATACTTGACCGCGGGCTCGAGCACCATCCCCTCGGCGAGCTGATCGACCATGGCGCGCTGGATCTCCTGCCACGGCGTCTGGCTTGGCGGATAATGATAGCCGCCGTCCTTCTTCAACGCCGCCGCGCGATCGGCGAGCTCCGATTGCGAAATCAGGATGTCGGCGGTTCCTTTGTTGAGATCGATGCGGACGCGGTCACCGGTTTTCAGGAGCGCCAGACCGCCGCCGGCCGCCGCCTCCGGCGAGGCGTTGAGGATGGAGGGTGAGCCTGACGTTCCCGATTGCCGTCCATCGCCGATGCAGGCAAGCGACGTCACGCCCTTTTTGATCAAGGCGGCCGGTGGCTGCATGTTCACCACCTCGGCCGACCCCGGATAGCCGATCGGGCCCGCCCCACGCATGAACAAGATGGAATGCTCGTCGATGCCGAGCGCGGGATCTTCGATGCGATGGTGATAATCCTCTGGACCGTCGAACACGACCGCGCGGCCCTCGAAGGCGTTCGGATCCTTCGGGTTGGCGAGATAGCGCTGGCGGAATTCCTCCGAAATCACGCTGGTCTTCATGATCGCAGAATCAAACAGATTGCCACGCAGCACCTTGAAGCCAGCGTGCGGCTTCATTGGCTTGTCGTAAGGCCAGATGACTTTCGGATCGGCGGTCTTCGCGCCCGCGACGTTCTCCGCATAGGTTTTGCCGTTGATGGTGATCGCGTCGCCATGCAGCCGGCCCGCTTTGAGCAATTCGTGCATCACCGCCGGCAAGCCGCCGGCGCGATAATATTCCTCGCCGAGATATTCGCCGGCCGGCTGCATGTTGACGAGCAGCGGCACGTCGTAACCGATCTTCTCCCAATCCTCGATGACCAGCGGCACGCCGACATGACGGGCAATGGCGTTGAGATGGATCGGCGCGTTGGTCGAGCCGCCGATGGCCGAGCAGGCGACGATGGCGTTCTCGAACGCGGCGCGCGTCAAAATGTCGGATGGTTTCAAATCCTCGCGCACGATCTCCACGGCGCGCACGCCGGTCTCGTAGGCGATACGGGCGCGCTCGCGGTAGGGCGCCGGGATCGCGGCGCAGCCGGGCAGCGACATGCCGAGCGCTTCAGCTAACGCGTTCATCGTCGACGCGGTGCCCATCGTATTGCAGTGACCGATCGAGGGCGCCGACGAGGCGGCGATGTCGATGAATTCGTTGTAGTCGATCCTGCCCGCAGCCACGTCCTGGCGCGCCTGCCAGAGCACCGTGCCGGAGCCGGCGAGCTTGCCGTCGTGATAGCCGTCGAGCATCGGCCCGCCGGAGAGCACGATCGCCGGCGTGTTGACCGTCGCCGCCGCCATCAGACAGGCTGGCGTGGTCTTGTCGCAGCCGGTCATCAGCACGACGCCGTCGAGCGGATAGCCGAACAGCACCTCGACCAGCCCCAGATAGGCAAGATTGCGATCAAGCGCCGCCGTCGGCCGCTTGCCGGTTTCCTGGATAGGATGCACCGGAAATTCCATGGCAATGCCGCCGGCCGTGCGGATCCCTTCGCGAACACGCCCGGCGAGCTCGAGATGATGCCGGTTGCAGGGGCTGAGATCGGAACCCGTTTGCGCGATGCCGATGATCGGTTTGCCCGAGGTCAGTTCGGCGCGGGTGAGGCCGTAATTGAGGTAGCGCTCCAGATAGAGCGCGGTCATGCCGGGATTGTCCGGATTGTCGAACCACAATTGCGAACGAAAGCGCCGCGCCGCGCCGCCGGAACCATTGGATGTCGTCATCGCTCTCTTCCCGTCATCATGCGTGCGCAGGCAGTCTGCATCGCGCTTGCCGCAATGGATAGATATGCAGATTTAATTCCGCGCGAGCCGTCGAGATTGTCGCGCAGCGACGGTTTTCTTCAATCGCCCGCGACGACCAATCATTCCGGCCAACGCCATCGTTCACGATAGTCATTGCGCTATAGTGCGCCGCACAAAACAGACGTAAAAGCGACAATAAAATTCCCATTAATATGCTGTATTCCATAACGATTTTGTGATTCTTAGGTGACTCATCTTTCTCTTGTGCACCGCAAAATCATGGCTAGTTTTCGAACCAGGGGCACTGCTCAGATGAAAAGGATGCTGCAATGAAGTCGTTCAACACCGAGCTGATTTTATCCATGGTAGGGATTGCGATGCTCGCGACGCCGGCCCTTGCTCAGCACCGGCACCAAACGCCGAACGGCCTGTACAACTACCAGACTCCCGTCACCGGCACCTATCCGAATCCGGTGGGCGTCAGCGGCAGCGCGGAGTCGGTTCAGTCCGGCGCAGCGTTCAATACCGGCTACTAAGGCCTCTGGCTTACGCAATATTGTGACGCGTTCTGGAGCCCCGGCCCGATCCGGGGCTCCTTTCATCTCCGTGCGCCGGCCGGCTGAGCGGCGTTTGCATTTCACCGGCGATTGAGTTGAATTGACCCCTGTCAGTGAAAAGCCGGGGGAACGCCATGTTGAAGACCGTCGCCGCCTTCGATCGCATCGGCGAGGAAAACGCGTTTGCGGTGCTCGCGCGCGCCATGCAATTGGCCGCTTCCGGCCGCGACATCATCAATCTCGGCATCGGCCAGCCCGATTTCCGCACGCCCGATTTCATCGTCGAAGCGGCGGTGAAGGCGCTGCGCGACGGCCATCACGGCTACACGCCGGCCGTCGGGATTCTGCCATTACGCGAAGCGGTCGCCGCTGACCTGCACACCCGCTTCAAGGTGCGCGTATCGCCCGACGAGGTGATGATCATGCCCGGCGGCAAGCCGACCATGTACATGTCGATCCTCATGTTCGGCGAGCCGGGTGTCGACATTCTCTATCCCGATCCGGGCTTTCCGATTTATCGCTCGATGATCGAATTTACCGGCGCGCGGCCGATTCCAGTTCCGATCCGCGAGGAGAACGGCTTCGCCTTCTCGGCCGAGGAAACGCTGAAGCTGATCACGCCGCAGACGCGGCTGCTCATTCTCAACTCGCCGGCCAATCCGACCGGCGGCGTGACGCCGAAGGCGGAAGTCGACAAGCTCGTCGCCGGCCTGGAAAAATTTCCCGACGTCACGGTGATGTCGGACGAGATTTACGACCACATGGTCTACGACGGCGAGACCCATGTGTGCCTGCTCACATATCCGTCGATCCGCGACCGGCTTATTCTGCTCAATGGCTGGTCGAAGACCTACGCCATGACCGGCTGGCGGCTCGGTTACGCGGTGTGGCCGGGCAAGCTTTACGATTACGCGCGCAAGCTCGCGGTCAACCTTTATTCCTGCGTCAACGCCCCGACCCAATATGCGGGGCTTGCCGCGCTCACCGGACCGCAGGACGAAGCGGTCAAAATGGTCGCCGAGTTCGACAAGCGGCGCGAAATCGTCGTCGCCGGCCTCAACAAGCTGCCCGGCATTTCGTGCGCCACCCCGAAGGGCGCGTTCTACGCATTCCCGAACGTCAAGCGCACGGGCTGGAAGGCAAAGCCGCTCGCCAACGCGCTGCTCGACGATGCCGGCGTGGCCCTGATCGGCGGTCCCGACTTCGGCATTCTCGGCGAAGGTTATCTGCGCGTGTCCTACGCGAACTCGACCGAAAATATTCTCAAAGCGCTCGACCGCATGGGCAGCTTCCTCGCGACCCGCAAGGCGGCGTGAAGAATGCCGGCGGAACTCTCCGAAGAACAGCGGCTGATGCGGCAGAGCTGCCGCGATTTTGTCGACAAGACGATCATTCCGTTCATTCGCGGCAATTGGCAGCGCGAATGGGTGATGACGCCGGAAGATCGGCTGCCGCCGGAGATTTTGCAGCGCCGAGAAGGTCGGCATCCGTGCGCTCGGCGTACCGGAAGAGTTCGGCGGCATCGAACTCGATCGCGCCAGTGAAGTGCGGACTTTCGCGTTGATCGCTGAAGAGATCGCGCGCGGCGATTCCGGTCTCGCCGACAAGCTGGTGCAGAACTGGAAAGTCTCGGTGCTCCTGCGCAACCTCGCGCCGCGACCCTTGCAGGAGAAATGGTTCAAGCGGCTGATCGACGATCCGCAATTTCTGCTCGCACACTGTCTGACCGAGCCGCGCGGCGCCTCCGATCGCTGGCTGCCCTACAACGTGCCGGAAGCCGCCATGGCGACGCGCGCGGTGAAGAAAAACGGCGAATGGGTGATCAACGGGCGCAAGCAGTTCATCTCCAACGGCTACGATGCCGGTCTTTTCGTCGTCTACGCCAACACCAATCCCGCTGCCGGCATGTTGCAGGGCACGTCGAGCTTTTTGGTGCCGCGCGGCACGCCGGGGCTCACGATCGCGCGCTGCAACGAGACGATCGGCTGCCGCTTCATGAACAACGGCGAACTCGTGTTCGAGGACATGCGCGTGCCGGCCGATCATCTGCTGGCCGAGGGCGACGCGCTCGGCAAGGCTGCGGTCTATTTCCGGCCGGGCAAGATCATTCAGGCGGCGAAGAATCTCGGCGTCGGCGTGCGCGCGTTCGAGGTCACCTCCGACTACGTGCAGAATTACGTGCAGGGCGGCCGCATTCTGATCAAGCATCAGGCGGTGGCGCTGCGGCTCGCCGACATGGCGACGCGGATCGAGGCGGTGCGCGCGCTGCTCGGCCGTGCCGCGCAGGCGGTCGACGAGAATGCGCCCGACGCCGATACGCTGTGCAACATGGCCAAGGTGTTCGCGTCGGAAGAAATCCTCAAAGTGGCGCAGAACGCGCTTGAGCTGCACGGCGGCAACGGCGCCATGCTCGACTTCGGCGTGGAAAAGCTGTTCCGCGACGCCGCGATCTTTCTGCACATGGACGCGACCGTCGATATCTCTCGCCTCAAGATCGTCAAATCGATGTTCCCGCAAACCGCCGGCAAATATGCCGGGCCGGAGAATTGAGCACTATCCGGCGGCGCTGCGAGGCGCGGCCCGATCCGCACCGGTCGCTCTTGCCCGCAAGCTGGGCTGATCCGGCTGGGGGTATACGGGAAATGTCTCATATCGAACGTTGCACTTCCGGTGCGTGACGCCCGGAACAATCAAACATGGGCCACGTTCTCATTCGACTCGGGCTTTCATTTTTCATTCGGCTCGAGCGTAAGAGGACCTTATCCCATGTGCGATTACAGCCTTCACGGCGTTGCGTCTCGTCCCGCCAAAGTCGGAGACAAACTGGTAACAACCGAGTTCCACAATACGCTGACACGCGGATTTTCGGCTATCGACGAACCGAAAGTTGCCGTGTGCCTCTTGCCGGGTACGGAGCTCGGGTTCGAGGCCGAGGTCGAGCGGGAACACCTCTGGCTGCAAACCCTGTTTTTCAAGAAAGACCGGTGGAAGATCGGCCACAAGGTCGGGCGGTTCTGCCAGGTCAACATGCGCAATCCCGGCACCCATCATGACGCGATCGAATTTCCCGATGGCAAGATCGTGTTGCTGACACACTTGCTCGCTGGGCAGCGGGCAACTGTCTTGCAACTGCCGGCCCGGGCGCCCCAACAGTCGACAAAGCGAGACCGCGTCTCAAGTGCGGCCCCGGTGCAGGCCTAACGTTCGGATGCCGCTTAGCTCGTCTGCGTCAATCGGAAGCCGGCGACGACAATCGCAAGCCCGACGAGCTGGGAGACGGTCGGCACTTCGCCGAGCACCAGAAAGCCGAGCAGCAGCGAAAATGCCGGGACCAGCGACGGATAAAGCGCCGCGCGTCCGGCGCCGAGCAAGACCACCGCGCGAGTGAACAAATAGATCGCTGCCGGACCGGCAAAAACGCCTTGCACGACCGCCTGCAGGAGATTTTCGTAAAAGCCGGCAGCAAGAAAGTTGCCGTAGGCAAATAGCAATATCGGCAGACCGGCGAGCGATAGAACGCTGGTGACCGCGGCTGCGTGCATCGGCGTGATTCGCCATAGGCGCAGCAGCATGCCGAAAATGGCGAACGAGCTTCCCGCCGCGACAAACAGAAGATCGCCGACGATTCCCTCCCGGCCCATCGTGCGCAACGCTTCGGCGCCGATCACGGCGAGACCGAGAACGATAATCACTGCGCCGGCAATGCGGCGCGGCGGCAGCGGCTCCTTGAGCATGAACCGCGCCAGGATGAGTCCGCCGACCGCGGCGCACGAGGGTTGAATGATGCTGCCGTGGCCGAGCGGCACGTAGACGTAGCCAATGTAGCTCCACAGCGCGAGCGGCAGGCCGCCGACGAGCGTAATCGCAACGCCGCGGCGCCAGCCAAAGCCGCCGAGATCGGAAAAGCCGCTCGCGGCGACAACGGGAAGGAGAGCGAAGCCCGGCCAGACGAAGCGGTGCATCGCCAGCACCAGCGGCGACATGCCGATGAGCACGCCGTGCCGCGCGGCGACGAAGCCGAAGGCCCAAAACAGGGCCGAGCCGGCGCCGCACAGCATGCCCAGAGCCGTTGCATGTTTGACTGGGAGCGCTGGAGCGGAATCCATTGCGAACCATAATCCGCCGCGGTTTTGCCCGACAACACGTGATTATTGTCGCCAGACTTCGCCGAACGCGAAGTCCGCGCCGAGCGGACGGCTGCTTGACCACGCCACGCTGTGCTGTCATCCCGGCATGGATCAATGAAAAGCGAGGGGAGGCAAGGGGAGGAATGGCGCAGCCAAAGCCGATCGAAGGCGAATACGATTACGTGATCGTCGGCGCGGGCTCGGCTGGCTGTCTGCTCGCCAACCGGCTGTCCGTTGACGCCGGCCGCCGCGTGCTCGTGCTCGAAGCCGGCGGACCCGACAATTGGATCTGGTTCCATATTCCGGTCGGCTATCTGTTCGCCATCGGCAATCCGCGCTCCGACTGGTGTTTCAAGACCGAACCGGAACCGGGCCTCAATGGCCGCGTACTCAACTACCCGCGCGGCAAGGCGATCGGCGGCTCGTCTTCGATCAACGCCATGATCTACATGCGCGGACAGGCGGCCGATTATGACCACTGGCGCCAGCTCGGGCTTTCCGGCTGGGGTTGGGACGACGTGCTGCCTTATTTCAAGCGCCACGAAAATCATTTCCTCGGCGAAAGCGACCAGCACGGTGCGAGCGGCGAACTGCGCGTCGAGCCGCCGCGTGTGAGCTGGGCGCTGCTCGATGCCTTCCGCAGAGCCGGCGAGCAAGCCGGCATCAAATCCATTGCCGACTTCAATACCGGCGACAACGAGGGCTCCTGCGCTTTCCATGTGAATCAGAAACGCGGGCGGCGCTGGTCGGCGGCGACGGCGTTTCTCAAGCCCGCGCTGACACGCGGCAATTTGCGTTTGGAAACCGGCTGCCTCGTCGACGGCGTCATGTTCGAGGGTAAGCGCGCGGTCGGGGTGCGTTGGCGGAAGAACGGCGAAGCGTTCTTTGCGCGCTGCCGCGGCGAAGTGATCCTCGCCGCCGGTTCAATCGGTAGCGCACAGATCATGCTGTTGTCCGGCGTCGGCCCCGCCGATCATTTACGCGGGCACGGTATTGGCGTTGTGCTCGATCGGCCGGGAGTCGGCGCCAATCTGCAGGATCATCTGCAGCTGCGGCTCATCTACAAGGTCGACGGCGTGAAGACGCTCAACGAGCGCTATCATGCGCCGCTCGGCTTTGCGGGCATGCTCGCCGAATACGCACTGTTCCGCCGCGGACCGCTGACGATGGCGCCGTCGCAGCTCGGCCTGTTCACCCGCTCTGATGCCGACCAGGAGCGCGCCAACCTGCAATATCACGTGCAACCGCTGTCGCTCGATCGCTTCGGCGAGCCGCTGCACAAATTCCCCGCCTTCACCGCGAGCGTCGCCAACGTGCGGCCGACCAGCCGCGGTTCGGTACGGCTGCGCTCGCGCGACGCCGCCGATCCACCGCTGATCAAGCCGAATTACCTTGCGACCGACGAGGACCGGCGCATCGCCACGAGCGCCATTCGGCTGACGCGCCGCATCGCGGCGCAGCCGGCGCTCGCTCCGTTTCATCCCACTGAATATTTGCCGGGCCCGTCGGTGGGCGACGACGAAGAGGCACTGACGAAAGCCGCGGGTGACATCGGCACCACGATTTTTCACCCGGTGGGCACGGCCAAAATGGGCCTGCCCAGCGATCCGCTCATGGTGGTGGACAGCGAGCTGCGCGTCGCCGGCATAGAGCGGCTGCGGGTCGTCGATGCGTCGGTCATGCCGACGATCACGTCCGGCAACACCAACGCGCCGACCATGATGATCGCGGAAAAAGGCGCCGCCTTGATCCGCGCCGCAGCGTAAGCTTCTCGTCATGAAAGCGATACTGCGTGCACTCGCGATCCTCATTGATCCGTTCTCCGCATGGGAGCGAATCGAAAAGGAGCCGGGCGATCCGGCCTATCTGATGTTCAGCTATGTGGCGCCGCTCGCGGTCATTCCGGCGATCTGCGGATTTCTCGGCGCCTGCGTCATCGGCGTTGTCGAGCCGGGAGGAGATACGCTGCGCGCGTCAATCTTCGACGGAATTTTCGGCACCATCTTCGGCTACGCGGCGACACTCGCGGTCGTGGCGCTGCTCGGGCTGATCATCGAGTTCACCGCGCCGCTGTTCGGCGGCGTCAAGGATTTCGCCAGCGCGCTCAAGCTCGCCGTCTATTCGTACACGCCGGTATGGCTGACCGGAATTTTCCTCCTGCTCCCGGGCTTACGCTTTCTCATGCTCACCGGCTTTTACGGCGTCTACATCCTGGTCATGGGCTTGCCGCGCCTGATCAAGTTGCCGCCGCACAAGACGGTGGGCTTCGCCGCGCTGATCGTCGCGTGCGCTTGTGCGCTGACCATTCTCGCCGCGAGCGCGCAACACGGGCTGTTCGGAATACCGCTGCGGTAGAGCATGATCCGGAAAAGTGGAAGCCGGTTTTCCGAAAAGATCATGCTCCACAAAAAATCATATGCACAGATGGCCGATCAGGGCGCCTTGACCACCGCGCGGCAGGCGGGCGGCAGAGCAGCGAGCGTCATCGCATGCGATGGCGGTCCGGTCGGGACTTTCGGCGGCGGCGGATGTAGGACCGACGGCTTGAACCAGTAATCGAGCGCGTGGCCGCAGCCGTCGCCATCCGGCACCGGCGGTTGATTCTTGCATTGCGGGCTGCCGGCCGGACAGGCCAGGCGGACATGGAAGTGCTCGGCATGTCCCCACCACGGCCGCACCTTGGCGAGCCAGGCGCGATCCGTTCCGGCCTCGCTGCACATCGCCTTCTTGATCGCCGCATTGACGAAAATGCGCGTGACCTCCGGATCTTCAGCCGCGGCTCTGACCAGCGCGGTGCGCGTGGGCGTCCATACGTTATGATCGACGTCGAGCCCGCTCGGATCGACCATGTTGACCGCGCCATTCATCTCGCGCTCGTCGCGCGAGAGCACGTGGTCGGGCATCGGCGTGAACCAGATATCGGCGTCGAGGCCGATCTGATGGCTGGCATGGCCGCTGATCATCGGACCGCCGCGCGGCTGCGCCATGTCGCCGATCAAAAGGCCGTTCCAGCCGGCCTTCTTGGCATTCGTGCCGAGCCGCTCGATGAAGCTGATCAGCACCGGATTGCCCCAATTGCGGTTGCGTGACAGCCGCATGACCTGCCAGGTCGCCCCGGTGATCGGCAGCGCAACCGCGCCGATCATGCAGCCGTCGGCATAGCCGCCGATCGCACTCGCCGAACCGGGCAACGGCGTGAGCTTGCGGGCAAACAGTTCCTTGGCAGGCGTCTTCGGCGAGTCGGGATCGGCCAGCGGCGGCAGCGGCGTGGGATTGACCGTGCCGCGCGGGGTGTCGTCGACCGTGCTCGCTGCACGACCCTGCGTATTGGCATCTTGCGCGAGCACCGGAGCGATCCCGGCCGCGAGTGCGGCCAGGAGTCCAGCCGAGAGCAAGATGAGAAGCGAGCGAATCAAGGCGGACATGGCCGAACCTTCGCTATTGAATTCGCCCCCGCCCCGCAGCAGCACTCGGTTGCCGATAAGCAACCGTGCCGGCGCGGCGGCGGTACGCTGCCGCTAAACGCTCGCTCTGTCCAGTAACGAACAGATCGTCGTCCACTCTGCTGAGCGCAAGCAGCCGCGCCTGCGTTGCGGCGTGCGGCTCGATCGAGCCGTCATGCAGGATGTGGCCGACTGCGAGCCCGCGCTCGGCGAGCGCGCGAGCGACCAGCAGGCAGCGATGGCAATCGAGCGGCTCGCGCTCCGCGCACATCAGGCAGACTCGCCGCTGCGCCGCGAGCGCGATGAGGCGGTCGAGGCCGAAACGAAATCCGTCGCGCTTTGCCATCGCCTCGTAGTCGGCGACGCCGTCGCAATAAAGATCGGCCTCACTTGGCCGGCCTCCGAGCGCGTCGCCGAACGGCGCGTACAGCATGCCGTCCTGCAGCAAGCGCGGCTCAAGGTTCTTGCCGGAGAACCAGGGAAAGCGGCGCGAGAATGGGGTCGAGCGCACGTCAGCGACGGCATCCGCGCCAGCGGCGCGCAGCATCCCGACAAAGCGTTCAGCCGCGATATTCGAATGGCCGATGCTGAACAGATCAAACGATGACATGTCAAACGATGGCATGGCAAAATCTTAACCACTCCGCTCTGGCAAATTTGCGGCTGCCGCCGTCGCCCTTTGCCGCACCTGCCGATCCCGGCCGGGGCGGCTGCTTCAACCCGGCGAGTTCTGCACAACTCATTGCAGCGCGATTAACTCTTGGACCGCCGTTTGCTTTACAAGTTCACGCTCATCCGCAAATATTTGGCTGGATCGGCGAGGGCAAATAGGGGCTTCCGATGCATCGCTTGCTTGGCGCGGGCGTAGTGGCCGCGCTGCTTGTTTTCATCCCCACCGCGCAGCGCGCCGACGCCGAAGTCCTGGTCCAGGTCGAACGCTCGTCGCAGACGATGGAAGTCAGCGTCGACGGTATGCAGCGTTACACGTGGCGGATTTCGACCGCCCGGCGCGGCTACATCACGCCGCCTGGCACCTATCACCCGCAGAGCATGGCCGTACGCTGGTTCTCGCGCAGATACTACAATTCGCCGATGCCGCACGCGATCTTCTTCCACGGCGGCTACGCCATTCACGGCACCTACGAGATTTCGGAGCTCGGCGGACCGGCCTCGCATGGCTGCGTGCGGCTTGATCCGGATAATGCCGCCACCTTGTTCGAGCTGGTGACACAGGAAGGCATGCACGCGACGACCATCGTGGTGCATTAAAAGTCCTCCGTCATCCTGAGGTGCCCGCGCGGAGCGCGGGCCTCGAAGGATGCTGCTCTAGCGCCCAGGCCGTCGCCCTTCGAGGCTCGGCGCTACGCGCCGAGCACCTCAGGGTGACGGAAATTTTTATTCCCCCGCAATCGCCTTGGCTTTCGCCACCAGATCGACTGGCGTCGCGTAAAGCGCGGCGACGTTGTGCGCTACGTCCTCTCCACTCATCGGCGTCACCGTGAGGCGAAGCTTTTCGGCATCCTGCACGAACGCCGGGTCGGCAACCGTGGCATCGAAGGCGCGGCGCAGAACGGCAACGCGCTCGGCCGGCACGCGGCCCGAGACCATGAACGGCCGGCCGAGTTTTTCGGGCGCCATCAGAAAGTTGAAGATCGACCGTTCGCGCGGGGTCTTCACCAGATCTCCGGCAAACGGCACACTCTTGTCCATGCCGGGAAGTAGCGTCGGCGACAGCCGCACCACGACGTTGACCTTGGCGGCACGCAGCCAGTCCTCCGGCATGGCGGTCCAGCCGCCGCAGCTGCCGTCAACCTCGCCTTTCTCGACCGCAAGCCGCATCTCGGCGCTGCCCGGATAACCGTTGATCTGCTTCAAGTGCACACCGAACAGTTCGCGCAGCATAGCAGCGTCGACATAACCCGCGGTGCCGGGCGCCGAGGCGGAAAACACGACCTGTTCGCGCGCCAACAGCTCTTGCCAGTCGCGCACCCCGCTTGTGTGCCAGAGATAACAGACGCGCGTGTCCTCGCTGACATTGCCGATAAAACCTTCTGTGCGGAAATCGATCTTGACCCGCTCGGGCGCGGCGATCGCCTCGGTCAACAGACCGGAGCTGAAAGTGACGATGGCCGTGCCGTCGGGCGGCAGCGTTTCCATATAGGCCACCGATTTCGCCGTGCCGGCGCCCGGCACGTTCTCGACGATGATCGATGGAGCGCCGGGCAGATGCGCCGACAGGTGGCGTTGCAGGAGCCGCGCATAGGCGTCAGCGGCGCCGCCCGGCGGCAAGCCGACAATGATGCGCAGTGTCTTGCCGGCGAAGAACGAGGCGGCGTCCTCGGCGTGCGCGGCGTTGTCGAACGCAAGAAGTAAGCAACCAAGAAAGATTGCTCGTCGCCAACTCCCGTCACCCTGAGGTGCTCGGCGCGAAGCGCCGAGCCTCGAAGGGCGACGGCCCCAGCGCCTCGGCCGTGCATCCTTCGAGGCTCGCTTCACTCGCACCTCAGGATGACGGAATAGAGTCAATGCATTCACTCGGCAGCCGTCGCGCGCTGTCCGGCGGGCGCGCGGTAGAGCTCCTCGCCCATCTGCGACTTCACGCCTTCCTTCGCCAGCGTCTCCTCGTATTCCTTGCGCAGGAACGGATCCTCGAGCCAGTACGGAATCGCGGTGCCGCCCTCGGTGACGTCGATGGCGCCCTCGTCGGTGTCTTTCTCGCCGGGCACGCCGGCCTTATCCTTGCGATGATTGTTCGGCCCGTACCAGCCGATCAGCCGCAGCGGCTCCTTGCTGATGCCGAAATGGGCGTGGAACCAGTCGCCGCCATAGGGCGCTGCCGTGACAAGGCCGACCGGCTCGTAATCCTGCCGGTAGATGTTTTGCGTCTTGCCGTCCTTCCACGGCGTCATGCCGTCGGCACGCGGCCACGTGTAGGTGTAGCCCTTGCCTTTCAGACAGACGAGCACGGCGGCCGACATGTGCGCGTGCGCTTTCGAATAGCGGCCGGTCTTGTGCTCGCCGACGAAGCCGTAGAACACATTGTTGGCCATGTGCGGCTCGACCCGCGTGTAGCCGGGCGAGCGGCGGTTATCGAGATAAAGGTCGGCATTCATGATGTCGGGAATGAAATTACTCTTGCGCAGCGCGAGCCCGCGCAGCGGATCGGGCACGATGTCGTCCTTGGCCTTGAAGAAGTCGGCGGCACCGTCGAAGCGCGAGGGAAACACGTTCGTACAATTGAAGATCCAGTCGCGGTCGCGGAAGATGTTCATCACATTGGGCGCCGTGGAGGCGACCAGGATCAGAGCCGGGCTCGACGCCGCGTTGATGATGCGATGATTGGTGTTGAGCGGGATCGAGAACATCGAGCCACGCTGCCATTCGAATGTGTGCGGCTTTGACTGGCCCTCGGCCCAGATCTCGGTGGTGCCGCGGCCTTCGACCACCACCATGATCTCTTCGTACATGTGCTTTTCCGGATTGAGCGCGCCGGCAGCCGGGACTTCGACGACGTAGCAGCCCCATCTGCCTTCGGTGCCGTAGAGCTGAATGAAGGTGCCGCGGCCACCCATACGCTGCCACGGCTTGAGCGGCATGTCCTGGACGCGGCGCACGCCGATGCCGCGAAAGATCGGAACGCCCTGCTCTTCCATGAAATCGTCGTAGGGCGTGTTCGGCCGTTTCCAGGCGCCGTAGCCCGCGTTCTTGAGCCCCT
>Ga0206821_10177_pt1 | contig 14151 bp, 13 predicted proteins | sample Alteio_BWOrgCont_85_FD_152860 | JGI IMG/M metagenome (GOLD analysis project Ga0206821, IMG submission 152860) | Enriched cells from forest soil in Barre Woods Harvard Forest LTER site, Petersham, Massachusetts, United States -... | ecosystem: Environmental > Terrestrial > Soil > Temperate forest >...
GGGAAGGCCCCGGCATAATGCTCGATCAAAAAGGCGGTGAAACGCTCATGGGTACCCAAGGGCGCGCGGTGGATGACATAGACCGGATGGTCGGCCCCATCCTCGCCGATATATTTCAGGTCGAAGGTCTGGGTCGCCAGGAAGTCCAGCTGGTTGGTCGAGATGGTGTATTCGGTGCCGATCGCCGACTTGATCATGAAGTCGATCTTGGGGCCGTAGAAGGCGGCTTCCCCCTTGCCTTCGACGTATTTCAGGCCGGATTCATCCATCGCCTGGCGGATGATCGCCAAGGCATCCAGCCATTTCTGTGGTTCGTCGACATACTTGTCGAGCTTGTCCAGGTCGGGCAACGACAGCCGCATGTAATAGTCTTTGATGTCCAGCAGGTCGTAGTAGCGGGCATGCAGCTTCATCACCCGGATGAACTCATCCTTGGCCTGGTCGTAGCGGCAATAGATATGCGCGTCGTTCATGCAGAAGCCGCGCACCCGCATCAGCCCCGACAGCCCGCCTGACGCCTCATAGCGATAGTCCTGGCCATATTCGGCGATGCGCAGCGGCAGCTCGCGATAGGAATGGCGCGTCGCCCCATAGATCAGATGGTGATGCGGGCAGTTCATCGGCCGCAGGCGGTAATTCTCGCCGTCGATATCCAGCGGCGCATACATGCCCTCACCGTAATAGGGCAGGTGGCGCGAGCGGTAATATAGCGTTTCCTTGGCGATGTGCGGCGTCGCTACCCGGCGATAGCCATCCTTGCGCTCTTCCTGCAGCGCCAAAAATTCCAGCTCCTGACGGAGCACCATGCCATTGGGCATCCACAGCGGCAGGCCGGCGCCGACATCGGGCGAGAAGGTGAAGAGTTCCAGCTCGCGGCCCAGCTTGCGGTGGTCGCGTTTCTCGGCTTCCTCCAGCCGGTGGAGATAATCCTCCAGCTCCTTCTTGTCGCGCCAGGCGGTGCCATAGATGCGCTGGAGCTGGGCATTTTTGGAATCACCGCGCCAATAGGCGCCGGCGATCTTGGTCAGCTTGAAGGCGTCGCCTATTTCGGCGGTGGTGCGAAAATGCGGGCCGCGGCACAGGTCGTGCCAGTCGCCATGCCAATAGATCGAGACATCCTCGTTGGCAGGTATGCTCTGGATCAGCTCGGCCTTGTAGGTCTCCCCGATGCCCTTGAAATGCTCTACCGCCTGGTCGCGCGGCCACACCTCGCGGCGGGTGGGAAGGCCCGCCTTGATGATCTTGCGCATCTCGTCTTCGATTCTAGGCAGGTCTTCCGGCGTGAAGGGTTCGGCGCGCGCGAAATCGTAATAGAAGCCGTCGTCGATCGCCGGACCGATGGTGACCTGGGTGCCGGGGTAAAGCGCCTGCACCGCCATGGCCAGCACATGGGCCATGTCGTGGCGGATCAGCTCCAGCGCCTCGGGGTCCTTTTTGGTGATGATGCGGATCCGCGCGTCCTGCTCGATGGGGCGGAACAGGTCATATTCCTGACCATTGACCATGATGATCAGCGCCGCCTTGGCCAGGCCAGGGCCGATCGCGGCGGCGATTTCCGCACCCGTCACGCCCCGGGTGAAGGTCATGGCCTTGCCGTCGGGCAGGGTCATGGTCACCTGGTCGGGGGCAGCGGACACGGGGATTCTCCTGAGAAATCAGCGGGAGCGGACCTTTGGCGTCTCCGGCCGCCCCCGTCAAGTGGTTGGGATCAGGGCCAAATTATTACAACCGTAGTAGATATTGCGGCAGGGCCCGGACAGGCAGATAATCTGCGGCGGGAAAGGGCAAAACGGAGAAAGTCATGAAAACAGTCGTGATGGTACTGGCGGGCCTGGTTTTTGGCGCCGTCCCCGCTTTGGCCGATAAAGTCTGCATCGACACCCGCAATCTGGTGTCCAGCAAATCCACCGACGGCAAGACCATGGTGTTCAAGATGAAGGACGGCACCACGATAGTGAACCATCTGCAGGGCAGCTGTCCGGACCTGAAGTTCGACGGTTTTACCTGGGACCTGCGCTCCGGCGACACGCTGGTGTGCGAGAATGCGCAGAGCTTGCGCGTGCTGCGCTCCATGCAGGTCTGCACCCTGGGCAAGTTCGACGCGCCCGTGATGGAAAAGCACGCCTCAAACTGACGATCCGCGCTGTCTACAGCAAAAGGGCCGAAGCATAGCTTCGGCCCTTTGCGCCTCTTGAGATGTTGGCGGCTTATTCCTCGCCACCGCCCAGATAATCGGGCTTGCCCAGCACCACGCCGCGGTTGCGCAGGATGGCGTAGGCAATGGTGATGTGGAAATAGACATTGGGCAGAACGAATTTGTTGACGTAATCGCCGCCCCTGTATTCCAGGGTCGTGTTGGGGAATTTCAGCACGATTTCCTTGTTCTCGGCGCCCGCGAAGCTCTTGCGGTCCAGGGTCTTGAGAAAGGCGATGGTCTTGGTGACGCGCGCCTTCAGTTCCGGGAAGGTAGTTTCGACGTCTTCGTATTTGGGAATGTCCGCGCCTGCCAGCCGCGCGCCACAGCCCTTGGCGCCGTCGGTGGCGATATAGACTTGGGCCTTCAGCGGCAGCATGTCTGGCGCCAGCCGCGCCTCATTGGGGTCAATGCCGCCATGGGCTTCGCCCTTGGACAGCACCTGGCACAGGCTGCCCAGCATATGGATCAGCGACGGCACCGTGGCGTCATAAATATCGTAAGCCATTTTTCTTCCCTTGCTTCTGGTTTGGGTGGGCGGACTTGACGGCGAAACCGCATGCGATTCAACCACGACCTTAAAAGGGACTTGAGGCGTGGGGGCATTTGGGCCTAGGAAACGGAGCCTTTCAGCAAAAGACGCTTCCATGACAGATGAAAAAACCGGCAGCGATGCCCCCCAGACCGAAGCCACAACGCTGCCCGACCGGCTCTCTACCAGCCCGTCCAGCCCCTTCCACAATGCCGAGCTTCTGGAGCGGGGCGTGGGCGTGCTTTTCAATGGCGTGGACCGCAACAATGTCGAGGAATATTGCGTCAGCGAGGGCTGGGTCAGGCTGGCGGTGGGCAAGACCGTGGACCGCCACGGCAATGCGATGACGGTAAAATATAAAGGGAAAGTTGAACCCTATCTCCGGTAGCCGCGGGTCTTGCCGTCACCCTCATAATTCCTGAACCGCACATGAACGGCGCGCTCCGCTGATATTCAGGCGCGCGGCGTCACCATCGCAGGACCTTCAACAGAGGAGATCTGCGATGAAGAAACACGTGCGCAAATGGATGTTCGCCGGACTGGTGGCTCTGGCTGCGGCGCCGGCGCTGGCCGGCTGCGTGGCCGAGGTCGGTCCCGGCTATTACCACGGACCCGGCTGGCACCATTATCACTATTGGCGCTAGGGCCGTGCGGGGAAGGGATAGCCGCGGGCATGGCCCCCGCGTTGGTTGTTCCGCTTTGACCCAATGAACCCATCCAGACCCGCCAAAAACCTGGCACAAATCCTGAAGCGCTGAGCCCGAGATTCTTTGTCGAGGGAGCAGCACATGCTCAAGCGGAAACTGTTGCTGGCCAGCGCGCTGGTCGGCGTGGAACTGATTGCCATGGCTGGCGGCGCACAGGCCGGCAATCTGGCGGGGGTGCGCGGAACTCACAGCGTCAATCTGGGCAATGTGAATTGCCGCAATATCGGCGGCAGCCGCCAGGCGGGGCTGAATGTCTACAGCCCGGTCAACATCAACAACAAGGTCAACAGCTCGACCAACATCAGCGTCAACAAGCCGCTGAATGTCTATGCCCCGGTCAATGTGACCAACAATGTCGACAGCTCCACCAGCATCAGCTCGACCGTCAATATCAACAACGCCAAATATATCGACAATTCCACCAACGTGACGGTGAATAAGGACATCAACGTCTCGACCACCAACATCTTCAACGGCATGGGGTCGGGCAACACCCACAACCAGGGCGGCACCTGGGGCAGTCATACCGGTGGCATGGCTGGTGGCATGGGCGGTGGCATGGGCAATGGCGGCGGCTCATCCAGCGGCAACAACAATAACAATGGCAACGGCAACTCAAACAGCAACGGAAATTCCAACAGCAATGAAAACAGCAACGGGAACGGCACCAACAACAATACCGTGAACAATTCCAATGCGATCGATTCCTCCGCCGCGATCAATGCCTTCCTGAACGGGCTGCGCGGCCTGCAATAGCGGACCTTTCGCGCTCTGCAGCGTAGCTGAACCGGGAATGAACGGCTGCTTCCGGCTCCGTTCATGCAATGGGAGCTTTAGTTCCCGTCACCAGGGTTCATTCAAATGTGGAGCTTGCAATGAAACGCACCATTCTTATCGCCTTGACGCTGGCTTTGACCGGCATGGGTTTCGTGTCCAGTGCCGATGCCGGCTGGCGCGCCAACCATCCCCGCCGGGCCGAAGTCAATTCCCGCCTGAACAACCAGAATCGCCGCATCCATCAGGAGCGCAAGGAGGGCGAGATCAACGGTGCCCAGGCCGCCAACCTGCATGCCGAGGACCGCGGCATCCGTTCGCAGGAGCGCTTTGACGCCAGCCAGAATGGCGGTCACATCACCCGGGCCGAACAGGGCCAGCTGAACCACGAAGAAAACGGCGTGAGTGGACAAATCGGCCGTTAGTCTTCAGACATAAGAAAGGCCCGGTGGTTACACCGGGGGATATAGGAATAGGTCGGTCAGGTGGCGCTTTTGGCAACACCAGATCGGCCTTTTCATTTTCGGCTATTGTGAAGACCACTCCTGACTCACAGAGGTACCATATACGGCAACCGTCCGGGCAGAGAATAACCGAGGGTTAACCCTGCTGCCTTAGCATCCGCGCGCATTGTCCGGGTGCGTTATGGCTACGTCAGACTCCTATATCGTCCCGCACAGCTCGAGCCTGGTTCCGCGCCGCTTCGCCCGTTTGGCCTTCCCGGCCGCGATTTTCCTGTCGGCATCGCTGCTGTTCTGGGTTGAGCCGCTGTTTTCCAAGATGGTTCTGCCGGTTCTGGGAGGCTCCTCCGCCGTATGGTCGGTCGCTCTGGTCGTATTTCAGGGCTTGATGCTGGCCGGCTATCTCTATGCCCATCTTCTGACGCGCTATGTGGCCGTTCGCTATGCGGTGCTGATTCACGCCATCGTCCTGGCCATGGCTGCGCTGCCGCTGCCGATCGGCATCGCCGGCGGCATCGGCACGCCACCACAAGATGGCCTGTCGCTTTGGCTCGCCGCCTTGTTCCTGGCCTCTATCGGGTTGCCTTTCTTCGCGTTGGCCGCCAACGCGCCGCTGTTGCAGGCCTGGTTCGCGCGCGGCAATAGCGAAAACGCATATCTGCTGTATCGCGCCTCCAACCTGGGCTCAGTCCTGGTCCTGCTCGCCTACCCGTTTGTGATCGAGCCTTCCATCGGTCTTGCGGCGCAGTCGCGTTTGTGGAGCATCGCCTATGTCGCGCTGGTATTTGCCATCACCGCCAGCGGCGCGCTGGCCTTGCGCACGCCCGCCTTGGAGACTTTCAAAACCGCCGATCTGGTGCGTGCCGCGATCGGCTGGCGCGCGCGTTTCTATTGGGCCGCACTGGGCTTTGTTCCTTCGGGTCTTCTGATCGCGGTAACGGCGCATATCGCGACCGATGTCGCATCGGGTCCCTACATCTGGATCTTTCCGCTCGCGCTTTATCTTCTCACTTTCGTATTCGCCTTTTCGGATCGGCCTTTGCTATCAGCCAAGGCGATGCTGGCGCTGCAACCATTCACCACAGCGCTGCTGGCCGTTCTGTTTTTGTGGAGCAGCAAGATCAACTGGATGATCTCGCTGAGCGGACATCTGGGCGCCTTCTTTGTCGCGGCCATGGTGTGTCAGACGCAATTGTACCACAGGCGTCCCGCGCCCCAGGCCCTGACACAATTCTATGTTTGGCTCTCGCTGGGCGGCGTGCTGGGCGGAATCTTCGCCGCCCTGGTTGCGCCCTATATCTTCAAAACCATCTTCGAATATCCCCTGCTGGTGTTCGCCGCCCTGTTGGTGCGTCCCAATATCTGGACAACACCGCGCGCGGCCTGGCTGCGGGATTTGATCTTCGTCGCCCTGTTGATGGGGGTCGCGGCGGCGGCGATCGCCATGGCATCCACCAGCGCCATCTATGTGGTCGGGGTCATGGCCCTGGCCGCGATCATGGCTTTCCAAGGCGGTGCACCCGCGCGCCTGCTGAGTTTGGCTGCGATCCTGTTCGTCGCAACCAACTTCTATGATCCCATGGAGCATGTCGTTCTGCACGCGCGCTCCTTCTACGCCGCCTACAAGGTTGCGGATCTGCCGTCCGGGAAATTCCGCCTTCTCTATCACGGCACCACTGCGCATGGCGCCGAAAAAATCCGCGATGACACTGGCAAGCCGCTTGCCGGAAGGCCGGAACGGCTGACCTATTACTTTAGCGGCGGGCCATATGACCAAGCCATCCAGGCCATTCGCGACCAAGCCGGTGGCACATTTCGCCGCGTCGCCGCCATCGGCCTCGGCGTGGGGGCGCTGTCATGCACAAGCAAGCCGGGCGAGGCATGGACCTTTTATGAGATCGACCCGATGGATGCCGCGATTGCGCGCAATCCTTCGCTGTTTCGGTCCCTGTCGCAGTGCGCGCCCAACGCGCCCATCGTCATCGGCGACGGGCGTCTGACCTTGCGCGATGCAAGGCCGGGCTTTGATCTGGTCGTCCTGGACGTGTTCTCATCCGATTCCGTGCCGCTGCACATGCTGACACGCGAAGCCTTTGCGCTCTATAAGGCGCGCCTGACGCCGCACGGCGCCATCGCCGTCAACATCAGCAACAAGAATATGGAGTTGCAAAACGCCGTCGCCGCATCGGCCGCCGCCAATGACATGGTCACCGCCGTCAAGCTGGATCAGCATCGCGACGATCCGGCGAAAGAAACGCTGCACTTGCCTGCCGAGATCGCGCTGGTGACGCGGTCTGCTGCCGATATGAAGGCGCTGAAGCTGGGGCCGGGTTGGCATGTGATTCAACCACCTGCCGGTGCTCCGGTCTGGACGGATGATTATTCCAATGTGCTCAGCGCCATCCTGCTCAAGATACGCGGGTAGCCGCGTAAGCACTACCTTCAGGCAATGTGACCATTGTCCGCGCACGAAAATTCACCATCGCGCCTCAGGGTGCCCCGCATGATGCGAGCTATGCCGCCACATCTATTATTTGTATTTATGGTCGCGGTTCTTTGCGCTGTGGGAAAGCCTAGCGGATCACGACCGGCGCATCGGCCTCAGTGGTCGTCACATGCGGTTCGCGCGCCATTCAAAGATCCAGGCGACCTTGGCTGATCCAGCCTTCATATAACGCCAGGTCAGCCGCAGAGTCGCATTCGCCCCATTGTCCGCATTGCGCAACGGTCGCAATTTTCACCCCATTGCCGAGCAATAGCGATAGCAGCGACGTCATGTCGAGCCGATCGAGCCGGTCCCGCGGCAATCCGGACATTGCCGCTTCGACCTCCGCCCAGCCGCACGGCGTCATCTTGATCAAACCCATATACTGGCCTTCGACATCGGCGACAGATGCAGGGCGCTGACTGATTTCCATGAGATAACCGTCGCAATCGCGTTTGAAGGTCTCCGCATCCGACAAGGGATCCGCGAAGCGATGGCTCCAGAGCGCGAGCCAGTCGGGATCATAGGCTATGCTGATCGGCGCGGTTGCGCGGGACAACATCGCTACCGTCTGCGCACTGTAGAAGATATCGGAATAGCTGATAATGACCGGTTCTGCCGTGAGCCAGTCCCGGCTAGCTGCCAGCGTCATCACCATATTCGTTTTCGCCCAGGCCGCGTTGTGGAAGGCATGGTCGCCGAGATGGGCGACAAGTTCGGCCCGGTAACCCGTCGCAATGCCGATGCTTGTACAGCCGCCGCCCCTGAGGCTTTGGATGGCACGTTCTATCAGGGTGAGCCCGCCGAGCTTTGTCAAACCCTTGGGCCGGTCGTCGGTCAGCGCGCCCATGCGGCTGCCGCGCCCGGCCGCGAGAATAATTGCCTTCATCGGCGCATACCAAAATGATCGCGAAACAGCCTGATATCTTCTGCGCGATACGGAAGCAGCCGTTCCGGATGCCACATGATGCCGAGAATTGGTTTGTCCCGCACGCACACGGCCTTCACGATACCGTCCTCACTGCGGCCGCACACATCGAGCGGTGCAAGTGTTTCATGCGTTCCAAAGCGGTGAAAGCTGTTCACGGCTGCGCGGCCGCCCCGAAACTCGATCGTCTGGCATGGCACAACATGCCCCTCGACCGGGTAGATCGGCACTCCAAAGCTCCGCTGAATCATCTGCATACCCCGGCAAACGCCGATCAGCGGCACACCATAGCTGCTGGCATGGGCGATCAGGGCGTCTTCCGTCTCGTCGCGTTCGGGCGCATCTCCGCCAAGGCTCGCCAGATCGTTGCCGCCGGTCAACAGGATTCCGCGCGGGTTCGCAACCTTGGCAAGCTTTTCGGCCATGTCGCGCCGGTTGGGCACCGGAACGCAAAGAAAGCCCGCTTGGTGCAGAAAGCCATGCCAATTCTGATCAAGAGCATCGCGCCTCTCGCCGGTCACCGGATCAACTGTCACCCGTTGGCTTACAAGAATGATCGGTTCCCCGGCGTTCATGCCAGAATTTCGACCCGCTTGTTGGCACAATCGATATTGAGGGTTTTCGCGGCCGACCACTGGCCGAACAGGGACTCGCCCGCGCCGATGACTGCGGGAATGCGCAACTCGGCAGCGCGAATTGCCATGTGTGAATTGACGCCGCCATAAGCGGTAATGAACCCTGCGATACCGCGGGAGAAAATCCAGTCATACCCTGGATCGGCGCTGGGAATCAGGACGATGGCGCCGTGAAGAACGGCAGGATTGCTCTCGCGCACGACGGGCGCGCAAACCGCCAGTTGGGTAATGAAATTCGGTTCGACAGAATGCGTGGCAAAGTAGCGCGCATCATTGGGCTGCGTAATCAGCGGCGGCAGGCAAATCGCCTGTGTCGTCCGGTAACGCTCCCGGCCATCCTGAATGGATCGTCTGAGGACATGCTCCGGGCTCTCGCTTGTACTGGCCAGCCTCAACACGGCGTCGATGGTGATATAGGACAAGTCATCTCGCGACAGGCCGTAGCGGGCGCCCAGCGCCGCAAGGCACTCCAGCGCGTCTGAAACATTGCGCGTAAAGAGAAATTTCGCTTTTTCGCGCCCTTCGATGGCTGCCTTCAGAAAGTTGAAAAGACCGACAACATCGTCCTGGAGCCCATGCTCCTTGAGCAGAACATTGATGGCATTCATCTGCGGCAGGGTCAGGGCAAACGTCTTGCACGCTTCGGTCTGGCCGGTTTGCCGAATTTTGTCCCAGTCAAAATAGAGCTCGGGACCAACGTCATATCGGGCCGAGCGGATGTCATAGGTGCCGGGGCGCAGATGGCCGTAGCGCCCCAGAAAGGCCTCGCGGCCCAGCGCGCCCAGATCATGCGAAAGCTGACCCGACACGGTGCTGAGGCTGCCCAGAAATTGCTGAAAATCCTCCTCGCCAAGCGCGCCCACCGCAACAAGCGAGCGCAGCATCTGGACGGCGATAAATCCCGCGCGCGCCAGGCCCGCGAAGGGAAGCGTTCCATACCGCTTGCCGTCCTCTATCAGCCAGTAGAGCCGCAAAACGGGATCGTCGATTTCACTGCAAGATCGCCGATAGCGCTCATCAAGGGTCTTGAGTTTGGCGATGTCCTGTTGCCAAAGGCCATCACGGTTGTTGATGATGCCGTTTGTCAATCGCCGAAGACTGTCGGCCAAGATCTTTATTTCCTGGTCGGAAAAACCAGCCGCACGCAGCCGGTCTGTCTGCTTCTCGATATCGAGAGAGTAGCAGGAATAGATGATTTCGAATTCCACCTTGTCATGCAGGGCGGGCCGTTCGGCAAGCGCATCAATATAGTAATTCGCCAGCTTTTCGGCGAGATCGTCTGGAACATCATCCGGAATAAAGGAATTGAAACTGACGCGAACGTCTATGTAGGGAATGCCGTGAAAATCGTGAAGCAGTGGAAAGCTGCGCAAGTTTCGGTAGCCGTAATTATGGCGTTGATACGACCAGATCACGTCAGTGATCAGTTCACGATATAGCGAAAGCGCCAGCGGCCGTGGCCGGATGCCGATCATCTCGGCTGGATTCCAGTCCGGCATCACGCCAAAAATCGTGCGGCGGCCACGAAGAAAGGGATGTGGCCGGCACTTGTTTTCGATCTGGGCCGCGATGCGATCAAGCGCCGCGCGGTGTTCATCGGCACTCAAAAGAGGTGCCACTTTCATCACCAGCGGCCGGGCCTGGAAGAGATAAAGCTCCCCTTCCGCATCCATCGCAAATTCAATATCAACAAGCGGCGTTGCCGTGAGCGCCTCTACTTCGCCGAGAAGATCGAGCACACGGGCGATGCACTGATCGGAAGGCGCGCCGGCCGACCTGCTGCAGATTATGGTCTGCAAATTGTTCGTCTGTCCGGCAGTGACTGCTGTGGTGTCCGGTCCGCCGGCGATCGTGATAACTGCATAGGGACTGCCTGTCGACGGGTCGGCGGAAAACGCGACACCGCTTTGCGTCACGCCGTGCAACATCGGCTGAACCAGTATTTCATGATCGCCATTCTGGTCCGGATAGGATGCAATGACCGTTTCGATGGCGATGCGGAGCGCCGGTATGCCGGCGACATCGAGCACGCTTTCAAATTGACCGGCATGCGACTCATCGCTGCCGTCCTCACCGAGTGCGCTGGATCGCACGATCAGCGGCGTCTGCGCACCGAATTCGTCGACAATGGCGGTGAGCGTTGCGTGCTCAGATCGGCGATAGTCGGCAAGCCTCAGACGGATACCGGGAAGAATCCTGGCGCAGCCCAGCCGCGGCCTCAGAAACTCCAGCGTCGCGGCCTTCGAGACAAAAGGCGCGGCTTCGCCGAACGGTTCCGCGCGTGCCGATCTGGCCAGGGCTGATGACATGACGCAGCTGTTCCTCCCCCCGCTAGGCTTTTCGTACAATCCAGGCGCGCGTGAGATAGGTCGTCTCGATCGCCTCGAAACCCTGAATACGTTCGGAAACGAAGTCCATGAATTTGGCAAACCCATCCGGACCGAGTTTCACCCGCCAATCGTTTACCGAGCGCCAGACGCCGATATAGGCATCAGGCGCGAATTTCACCGTGTGCCGTCCCTCAATATAGGTGGGCGCGCCAAACAGTTTGCACTTTTCGAACAGCCGATTCATCTGCTCTGCGCGTCCCGAGAGTCCCGATGATGCGCGCGTGGCGTCACCGGCCATCGCGCGCGCTTTGGCCTCGATTTCTACGAGCAGCGGATTAGCTTCGAGCAGTCGCGGGTTCCACAGCGCGGCAAAACAGCCGGACGGCCGCAGCACACGGTGAAATTCGGCTATTCCACGATCGAAATCCACCCAATGAAAAGACGACGCCATGGTGACCAGATCGACGCTGCGGTCGGCAAGGCCGGTTTTCTCGCCCTGTCCGGCGCGCCATTCGATCGGCGAACCTTGCGTGGCGATCATGCCTTCGGCGCGCATATCGTCATTCGGCTCGACGGCGACGACCGTGCGAAATCCCCGTTGCGCCAAAAGCCGCGTGAAAATGCCAGTACCGGCGCCGACATCGGCGGCGTCGCACGCATCGACGGGGCGGTCGAGCTGCGCGATGATCGCGCGTACCGCGTCAGATGAATAACCCGGCCGATATTTTTCGTAATCGACAGCGAGTCCGGTGAAATCCCCCGGGGCGCGATTGTCCGATACAGTTCGGAGAGCTGCTACGACCATAAATGTCCGTCCGTGATTGACGCCCGGACAACGATGCAATTCTATGGTTAATATATCACTAAGTGTTTTAAGACATATTGTTGGGAGCGATTAATTGCAGGGGGACATGCGCAACCAGACCGATTTGCCCAGTTCGACGGATGAGTTTTCCGCCCCTGCGGCGCGTGGCAGCGTGGTTTGGGTGACGGGTCTCTCTGGCTCGGGCAAAACGACCGTGGCACGTTTGCTCAAGACAGCCCTGGAAGAACGGCATCATCGTGTCGTGCTGCTGGACGGCGATGAATTGCGCGATTTCATGCCGCTCGGCGATCGATATGACAGCGACAGCCGGCTTAAGCTCGCAATGGCCTATAGCGGTCTCTGCCGTCTATTGGCCGGACAGGGGTTCACAGTCGTCTGCGCAACCATCTCGATGCGCAAGGAAATCTACGCCTGGAATCGCAAACACATAGAAAACTACTTTGAGATATTTCTCGACGTTCCAGCGGAAATCAGAATTGCAAGAGACCCCAAGAATTACTATGCCCGCATCGAGGGTGGCTCACTTGGCGAATTTTCCGGGCACGACCTGGGTGTGGATGTCCCCCCCGCGCCAGATCTTCACCTGAAGCCTGCTGCGAGCGAAGGCCCGGGTGTGGCGGTGGCAAAAATCCTGAGCCTGCTGGGTTGAATTTCGGGCTCAGGCGCCTTTGGCAAGTGGATGCTTGTCCACCTTTCCAGCAGCCAGGGATGCGCCGCCAGAAATTGTTCTACACCGTGTCGGCAAGATTCATCGAATTTGGCGATCAGGATGTTTTGCATGGCTTCCTGCTCAGCCTGCACCATCTTCGTAACCAGTGCATGGTCCTCGACAATCACGCCGGCGATCATCTGGCTCATATCCGGATGGTTGAGAATCAAGCCAAGCGCTTCCCGCTCGCGCTCTATCCCGCCAGAGCACAACAACTGATCGGTCTTGCCATGCACATACAGCGAGCCCCCGGGTCCGATCAGCCCGTCGAGCACGGGTGAACGCAATGTGCCCAGTGTCACAAGGCCAGGCTCGCCCCAAAGGCCCTTCCACCGGGTAAAACGAAGTTCGAGCTTGCGACCGAGAAGTGGAAATTCGCGCCTGTAACTGAGCAGGAACCCGTCACTTTCAATATTTCCAACGCCGGTCCAGGTGATCGGTCTGGTGCGCTGGAGGCCGAATAAATCGCAAATTTCCGTCATTGTTTCGACGAAGCGCGGCTCTTCCAGGTCGCTAAGGTCAACGATGCGATGTGGCGAGCCCTTGATAATCGACCAATGTCGCCAATAATCGATCATCGGCATGATCATTCCATCGATGGCCGTCGGATCTATGCAGCTAATGACCGACCTTCCGGACGCAAGGATTGCCGCGATTTGATCGATACGGCGGCTGACGAACGACTTCAAAAATACCGTCGCATAGCTCTTGAGATTGGGAATCGGGTCTCGCACCGTCAGCACCACCGGGATGTGGCGGTGATTTTGAAGCAGTGTCTCATAAGCAGCTATATCATGCGGAAAATGCAGCGCGAGCGCGAAGGGTCGAGAATAAAGCTGCAGGAAATAGTCTGCGTTGACGAATTGTGCCGTGTCGACCCAACTGGGCATTTCTGCGGTCGTACAGGCGTTGATCGTATCCAGAATCGCCTTTGTGCCACAGCGTCCCATGGACCAAAGAAATCCGCGCAGATTGCTCATCGATGCCCTCAAGACGTTTCTTAAATGGTAAACAAGTGTGGTTAAAATTCTGTTTCCAGGGTGGCGGCCGGGATTGGGTGGCGGCCGGGATTGTCTGGTCAACCGGGTGCGCCGCCGCCTGGCTTGCTCCCTCGCGCGCTGCGGATTGAGCTGTGGCCGGATGTCCGCTTTGGGGTAAAAGCGGTCATTAGCAGCGCGTTGGAAATCAAAAACAACTCTGGGCGTCGGCCGCAACCGCGGCCGCAAACTGCTGGTTTAACGAGTGTTTTGGCAGCCAATCGTGCATTTTGGCTAAAACGCACTATTGGCGGCCCCCCGGGTGGCCGTTGGCTAACGCACCAACGGGTCTTTTTCTTTGCGCTGTGGGAAAGCCTAGCGGATCACGACCGGCGCATCGGCCTCAGTGGTCGTCACATGCGGCTCGCGCGCCCATCTGTCACGATCCCAGCCCTCCGACACCGACGACAGGGCGATGCGCGCGCCATCCACGGCCGCGGCCTTGCAGGCGAAGTCCACAGTGCGGATACGGCTGTCGCCTTCGGGGAAGGTGATGGTCTCGATCGAATCCTTCACCATTGTCCCTGAGAACA
>Ga0206821_10179_pt1 | contig 13928 bp, 12 predicted proteins | sample Alteio_BWOrgCont_85_FD_152860 | JGI IMG/M metagenome (GOLD analysis project Ga0206821, IMG submission 152860) | Enriched cells from forest soil in Barre Woods Harvard Forest LTER site, Petersham, Massachusetts, United States -... | ecosystem: Environmental > Terrestrial > Soil > Temperate forest >...
AGGAAAATAACTGAAACAATAATTGTTGTAATTACAATTAAAATATTTGAGGAGGTGATCATATCGTTCTTTTGTTGCGTTTTCGGTAGATAATATATTAAGCTAATATTTAATCCTAAGAGCGTTATATCACTAATAAGTGTCATTATAGAAATTAGCGAGGTTGCAAGGCCAATACTTTCAACCGGAAAAATTCGAGCAACAAATATCCAGAAAATAAATCCAAACACTGCAAGCACCCCTGTACTAGCTATCATAAAAATGGAATTTAAATAGAGTGGATCTTTTCTAATGGTATTGTAATATTCTTTTATCATACTTGGTTTTATCTAAATATTTCATTTGACCCATTATTGTAAACTAAATTTTTATTTTGATCTAAAAATTTAACCGGAGAGCTGAAGTTGTAGATATAACTTTCAAGAGCCACAATTACTCTTTTAGTTGGATTATTTGTGTTTGTAAGATAAACATATGCATTTTTCCGAATAAGAGGTGGAAAAATTTCATCTAATGTTGAAGGGAATCCGTCAAAAGCTATAAGTTTATAACGACCTGGTGTATCAGATTGGATAAGAGAATTTGCTTTGATATTTTTTTTAAGCCAATAAGCAGAAGAAACGTCTGTTTTATGAACATAGTAGCCGTTATAAACAATGCCGTCATTATTCAGGTTCATTTGTGGATAGTAATCCCCTGTAATTGTTGAAAAAAATCCGACTGGTATTATAAAAAAAATGATTAATAAAATTGAAGCAAGATAAATTCTTATACTATATCGTATAAAACTAAAGATAAATAATGTCCCAACAACAATAAATGGTGCGAAGAAAAATAAACCTTGTTGAAATAATCTAGAAACTCCATAAGCCGCTGATATTTCTGGTAATATTAGGAAAAGCACTACTAGTACGATTGTTCCAAAGCTTAAATAAATAAATTCCTGATCTATATTTGTTCTAACTTTATAGAAAATTAACCCAATGATGCCGACCAATAGAAGAATTTGAAGTTGCTGCGCTGAAAGTTTTCTTGCCAAGGCTTGCATATCAAATATGGAAATGTGCAAAGATGAAAAAAATTTTCCAACTTGAGTCAAAGGAGTTATGGGTTCATCTAAATATTTTGTAGGGTAATTTTTGTATGTGCTTTTGTCATATAAACTTCCTAGATTATCATTGATAGCCAAACTTTTTTGTTTTGAAATGTATTGATTCAATAAAGTAGTAGGATCAGGGGTATGTGCGAAAAATATGCTGTCGGCAAGATCTCCAGATTTGTTATCAGCTTGACTTGGCGTTGTGAGGCTGGTGAGAGTATCATCCAGAATTGGTCCTAGATTACCCGATGTTTTTGTAAAAATAGGATTCCAGTAGATTGCAAAAACAAGAATAATTAATATCTTAAAAATGTTGAGATATGTATGCTTAGTAAAATGATTTTTAGGATATATATGTAATTTGTCGCGGATTATTTTAAGAGAATCTTGTATTTTATTGAATGAATAGATTTTTGTTAAGAGGTATGCGAAAGGAAAGATCATAAGCGTTATATAAGCAGAGGTATAATGAGACACAATAAGGCTAAAACCGAATATTGTGTAAAGTATGTAAATCATTTTTTTTGGAATTGATGCCGAAAATGTAACATATAAAAGTAACCCAAAAAAAAGAAATCCTATCTCTTGTCTATTTAAGAAAGGCATATCTGAATAAAATGAGGGGAACGCAATAAAATACATTGCCGAGAAGAATGCAATTATTTGCGAAAAATATTTTTTTACATATAAATATAAAATGACAGGACATAACGCAAAAATAATCTGAAAGATTACTTTATAAATATACATATCATTAAAACGCAAAAAATCTGATAAGACGGTAGGTAAAATGGTGATACTTAAACAGGCATTATATGGGTCTGAATAAAAATTCATATTCCAGAGGGAATGATTTTTTGTCAGTTGAAAGACAAAATATTCGGTCATGTTATCATTACCTGCTGTAAACCAACTTCGAAGTGAAATCATAAATAAGAGTGAAAGACCTATAAAATATAAAGATGATGGGAAGATTGATTTGGATATTTTATTGCTAAAAGCAGTTATGGCTAGTATATATATACAAATACCTCCAAGTTGAAACATGATAAAGAGATTTGTTCCTCCATTATTCAAACTAAATGCTCCAAGCATTGCAAGTATCGGAAAAAGAACCGAAATGAAAAAAAAAGTAAAATCAAGAGAGTTTATTTTTATTTGTGGGATAGCGTATAAAAATTTTTTTGATCTAAAATAAGCGGCAATAAAAAGAATAAAAAAGAAAGTATCGAAACTTGTTATAACAAATTTCCATGCCAAAGGATGTGAAATCCCAATGAGAGGAAGGGTTTGATTAATAAATAAACCGCCAAACATTATAAAAGCAAGGCTTAAACCTACGATAAATGATATTGTTGCCCAAAAAGACTGAAGATTAGTCCGCAAGGTCAGAAGGATAAGCATGCCGGGAATGACAAGAAGAGTCAGTAAAGATAGGATATCACCGATGAAAAAAAAATTAAGATGTAAAAACTGAAAAATATTGGTGAGAATAACAACAAATAATAATGATGAAAAAATGTGAATTCTTTTTAAAATCATAAGAGAACCTCTTTATAAATATTTTCCATATCAAGAATTATATTTTTCCATCGGAAATTTTCTATGATTTCTTCACCCTTATTTGATAGTGATTTTTGTAGATTTATATCAGATAAAAGATTATCTAATGCAATAGCAAAATTTTCACTTGTATGATTTTTAACAAGTAATACTGCATCACCTAAAAGTTCACGAATGCCATAAATTTCAGAGATAACAACAGGCAAACCTGTTGCAAGCGCCTCAAGAACAACAAGCGGAGCTCCACCTTCTCTATCAGATGGTAAGACGAGCACGTCAGCATTTTTATATTCATTTATCAGTTCTACTCCAGTTTTTTTTCCGACCAAGGTTACATTAGAGAGCTTTAGATCTTTAATTGTTTCTTCAATAGTAGTACGATCCTCTCCTTCTCCAACAATTCTGAGTTGTACAGCTATTTTCATAAGACTTACTGCTTTTATGAGTCTTGGGATATTTTTTAAAACTCCTAATCTTCCTACAAAAAGAATAGTTGGGATATCTTTTTTGTTTATTAATCTTTTAGAAAAATATGCATCATCAACTCCATTACGAAGTGCAATAATCTTCCCATGAGAAATTCCGTATTTTTTAGCAATTATTTTTTTTTGTGAATCGGAAAGACAAATAATTTTTGTCGAATTTCGAAGAACATGTTTAAGAAACATTCGTTTATATGGCTCGAGAAGAAAGCCATATTTCCCAGTAGGCTCAACATCACTATGAATATGGGCAATATAGGGAATACGTCTTAGTTTGGAAACAAGATAAACAATTTCTGGTGAAAATGCCTGCGCTACATGCAGGTGTATAAGTGCAGGCTTGGGATTTATCAGAAGTTTTATAAGTAATAAAAAAATAATAGGTGTATGAGCAATATCAATACTTTTTAGATAAAAAACCCGATGGTTATAACTAAACACTGGTTTTTTATTCTTTGTACCTATATCAGAAGTAAATACATCAATGTCCCATCCGTTTTTTGCAAGTTTATTTGTTACTATCTTTACATAGTTTTCTTGACCTCCTAAATGTGGTGGGTAATATGATGTCACATGTATAATTTTTTTATTTTTCATGCTTTATTAGATAATTTCTCCATTTGTTTTATATAAAACCTCTTTCCTTTTTGAAATATAACTGAGAATTCTTTCTAACTTATCCCATTCTTTAAATTTTTCAAATTCTATTGCATGTCCCCATAGGTGAAAGAGAGAATTATTTTTGCAAGAATCGAAAAGATCGATTGCAGAATTTTCCCAGTTTGTATACCTGGCTAAAGCAAATATATTAATTTTTGTAAATTTAGAAATTGTAGGTATTTCAGAATAGTGTTTATATGTATGAAATGTTGTTCCCATCTCGAAAGGTTTTTTGGGTTCTTCAAAACTGAATCGTTTAACTGTCCTGGCTATTTTAAAATTATTTTTACTGACCAGTTGTACAATTTTTTGATTGTAATCTCCATAAGGATAACAAAAGGACATAATTTTGCGTCCAATTACTTTTTCTAAATATTTTTTCGATTCACTGATTTCATAGTCAGCTTTTTCAAGCGGAATTTTTGATAGATGAGGATGCGTCATTGTATGTGCGCCGATTTCGAAATCTTTTGCTAGGTTTTTTATTTCGTTTTTGCTTAATAAATCCTCTCTTTTATATTCATGATCTTGAGGCGAGATATAGAAAGTCGCTTTTATGCCATATTTTTTTAACAGGTTTGCTAACCGTATATCAAGCTTGTGTCCATCATCCCAACTGGTAGTTACAATAATCTTTTTCATACTGTATATACTTTTTCAATTCGTTTTGCGATTTCTCCCCAATCATAATTTTCTTCAACCAATTTTCGGCCGTTTGCTCCCATAAGTTTTGCTTTCTTTTGATTTTTTAGTAATTCCAATATTGCATTTGCGAGTAATTGTGCATCTTTAGGTTTAACGATTATTCCGGCGTTATATTTTTTGATATCCTTGCTTGTACCGACAATGTCTGTCGCAATAACAGGTAAGGCACATGCCATTGCTTCAAGTAAGACAATGCCGAAGCCTTCTATTTCTGTAGAAGGAAGTATAAAAAGAGAGGCGTTGTTGTAATGACTTACTAGATCAGTATGTTTAATTTCTCCTATAAAATGAACATTATTTTGTATATGTAATTTTTTAGATTTTTTTTGATAATATTCTTTTAACTCGCCTTCTCCAATAATATCCAAATCAATATCCGAAATGCTATTTTTCGCTATTTTTATTGCTTCTAAAAGATAATCAATTCCTTTAAAAGAATGATATTTATCTAAAAGAGAGACAAAAAGTAGTTTATTTTTGTTCCTGTTATCTATACGCGTTTTCTTAAATAGTGATAGGTCTATTCCATTAGGTATTACGGATATTTTCTGTTTATAATTTTTTAAAATGTTTTTTGTTGCGATAAAACTTGTTTCCCAATTTGGATTTATAATAATTATCTTGTCAACAAGTGCTAGAGATAATTTATAAAATGTATAGAGATAGATTTTTGTAACCAACTTACTAATAAAACTTGATTTATCCATATCATTGTGAATTGTAATGATAGATTTTTTTTTCATAATTTTAGCAAGTAAGATACTCACATCAGACGACCAGGGTGTCGGCATATGAGTATGCAGGATATCAAATTTAGATTTTAAAATACTTATGGGCAAATAAGGCGTAATCGTTGTATTAGTAACTTTAAATGGATACGCAAGTCTTTCTATGCTGATTCCTTCTATTTTTTTATCGGTTGATTTTGGCTCATTAGCACAAATTACTTTCACTGCATATCCATCTTTTATTAACTCCCTTGATAAATGATAAACATGATTTTCCGTGCCGCCAATATACGGATAAAATCGAGGTGGAGTTTGTAAAATAGATATTTTTTTCATAAGCAGCTAAGCATGCGAAATCAAGTATTCGTGTAAACGTTTAATTCCTAAGTTCAAAGTCACCGAAGGTCTAAAGGCAAGTTCTGATGTTATTTTGTTTATATCTGCGGCAAGAATGCTTATGTCTCCTTGCCAGCTTTTGTTGGTGTAGGTTACTTTTATGTCTTTGATTTCCAATGTGCTTAAAATATTTTTGACGACATCGCGTATGCTTATAGGCTTGCCGCCGGCGATGTTATAAATATCTCCTCCTTTTGCTTTTTCAGCTGCAAGGACAAAAGCATTTGCTGTATCAAGAACATATGAATAGTCTCTTAACTGTCTCCCGGTTCCGAGTACTTCAAGTTTGCTACTGTCTTTATAGAGTTTTTTTAAAAGATCATACATAACATATCTAGGTTGTCTTTCTCCATAGGTGTTAAAAATACGCATAGTAATAAATGGCAATCCATAGGTTGCAAGATAAGATCTTCCTAGATGTTCAATCATTAATTTTGAGGCTCCATAGGGAGATATTGGATTTGTTGGATGCTTTTCATCCATTGGTGTATAGACAGGATTTCCATAAACTGCAGCACTTGATGCGAAAATAAATTTTTCAATGTTTGCATCTACAGCGCTTTTAAGAAGATTGAAACTACCGACAACATTTGTATCAAAATCGTATTTAGGTTCTTTAACTGATTTGGGTACATCTGCATTCGCAGCGAGGTGAAAAATGATTTGATTCTCTTTAACAATTTGAGATATTCTATGAGCATCCAAAAGATCAACTTGACGAAATATTATTTCTTTTCCTGACTTTTTAAGATTCATTATGTTTCCAGCACTTAAATTATCAATAACGGTTACTATTCCTCCTTTTTCTACCAACAAGTCGACAAGATGAGATCCGATAAATCCGGCACCACCTGTCACTATTATTTTTTTATTTAATAAATTCATATGATTACAGAGCGTTAACAATAATTTGCGTTAACTCATCAATGTTTTTATCCCAGCCGAAATTATTACTTGCCAGTGTTCGGCAGTTTTTTGACATTATTTCCAGCAATTTTTTATTAGAGATAAGAGAAGTAATTATTTTACTGATTTGTTCTGGTTTATTAATATCGACTAGATGGCCGGTTTTGTTGTTTTCTATTATTTCAACATGTCCTCCGCTTTTTGTTGCGATAACAGGAATTCCGGAAGCGAACGCTTCAAGAACTACCATAGGGAAACCTTCACCTTGAATTGATGGCAAAATGAAAATATCTGAGAGTCGATAATACAAAGCAAGATCACTGTCTTTTATAAATCCAAGCATTTTTACGTTTGTAATATTATTTGTTTTTATATATTCTTCTATACGTTTTTTGTCAGGTCCTGTTCCGCCAAGTAGAAAAAGTGTTTTGTTTGGATCACATGCTTTTGCAGTATTTAGAAATGTTTCTATGCCGTTTTTAAAGGTAAGTCGACGCACAGTTAGACAAATAAATCTGTCTTCTGGTAGACCAAATTTTTTCCGTAAGGTAACTTTATTTGAATCTGTATTAAATCTTTTTGTGTCAACACCGTTATAAATGACTGCAATTTTTTGCTCATCTTTTAAGAGAGTAAGGATATATTTTTTCGTTTCGTGGCTTACCGCTATTATTTTTTGTGAGCTTGCTAAATTAAATTTTCCGATTGTCCGATCAATTAAGAAATAGAAAGAATTGATAAATTCTGATTTAGATTTAATATCTGTGTTGTGTTGCGTTAAAATAACCGGTTTTTTGTGTCTCTTACTAATAAGCAAATAAATAAATGATGCGAAATAAGGATGACCATGAATGTTGACAATATCGGCATTTTTAAAAATCTTGCTCAATTTTTTATAGTTTGTGAGACTCAATAGCGGAATAGCATATGGGATACCAAATAATTTATAGGTAAAATTAAGACTTGGGAAACGATGAATAATTACTCCATCATTTGTTTCGTTGGATTCATCTTTATTGTATTGTGATGTCACTATCGAAATGTTATGTCCCCTTTCTTTCAAGTACTTTGATTGATTTAAAATCACTTCCTCAAGTCCCCCTTTAAAAGAAAGATATTGATAGGCGATCAAAATATTTAATTTTTTATTTTTTGATTTTTGATTCATATAGTTTTTAGATTGCTTCAGATTTATTTCTAATTAGTATCTGCGCTGGTTTTTTAGTAGTTGGTGACCAATAGAGATTTTTTGTAAACATACTTAAGATTTTGATGCCGTCTCTTATTGAATCTATTTTCGTTTCTCCTTCTCGTTCGTCATATGTTATCGGAACTGAAAACATTTCAAATCCAAGTCTTTTCATTTTCGTAATCATTTCCATTTCAATTTCAAATCCTTCAGATTCAAGATGAGGTGTGAGGACATCCAAAACTTCTTTTTTCCAAGCAAAATAACCACTGAGAACATCGGTGACATTTGCTTTATAGAATTGTCTGACTATAAATGTATAGACCCAGTTAGCGACACGATTTTGAAATTTCAAAGAATTCTTTTTTATTTTTCCACCAAGTCTGGAGCCTACGACAACATCACAAAAATTGTGCATGAGAGGTTCTATCATCCGTACGATTTCTTTTGATTTGTAGGTATTATCACCGTCGAGCATAACGACAAAATGTGTACCACTTTGAACGGAATTAAATCCTGTCAGGATTGCATTTCCTTTGCCCTTTTTTGTCTCATGAACGACAATTGCATTTGCAGCTTGAGCATTCTGGACAGTCCTGTCTGTCGAATTATTATCAATAACAATAATTTCAGTAATTATGTCTAATTTTTTTAAAAGACGCAGCGGGACTGAATGAATTACTTTACTAATTCCTCTTTCTTCGTTATGACATGGTATTAATATTGTTAATTTTCTCATTGTGGTAAACTATCGGACCAAATATCTTGTCCGTTACTATTTTCTCCGAGCCAAACCATATCTTTATTTGCATCAGGATTCCAGTACCATCCTCCGTATTGTTTGGTAGCAGAAGCGGATGCCGTTCCTGACGATGATGCAATGGGTAATGTTGGTACTGGTAAATATAGTATCGGTTCAGGCGTTGGTGTTTCTTGAATAGTAGGTTTTTTTACTTGCGTTGTTGGAGTTACTTTAGTAACAGAAGGAGTTATGCTTTCAATCCAGAAATCTATTTGTTGATTTTTGTTGAGTAAGTTAACGACAATTTCGCATTTAGTAACAGGCGCATTTACTGAAAACGATTCATGAATTGTTTTATATTGATTATTTTTGATAGTTACCGTATTTCGATTGATCGGGAGTTTTACACTACCTGCTTGTAAATAAACCGCATAAGGATATGTCATATCTTTATTCTCAACATTGTGAATAGTGAACTCGAAATAATATGGCTGATTTGGTTTGATTACAGATGGGAGAGTGAGATGATTTTCAAAATATAATTCAGTAAATGTTTCCGGCTTGACCGTTGTTGCTAATGCCCAGTTTGTTCGAACTGATGGGATGGCAGACAGAAGAAATACACCGATAATAATAAAGAATATTATTGTCAGCGGATAATAAGCATATAATTTTTTTAAATTTTTTCGTAAAAAATTTACCATGAGATTTTAAGTTAAAAAAATAACAATTCAGGGGCAGTTTTTGAGGGCAGATTTTTGATCTAAATTTTTATTGTTTTAACAACGTTTTGTTGTATAAATTCTTCTAAGTCTTTCTCCTCGATTCGATAATTTCGGCCAAATTTCACAGCACGTAATTTCCCTTCATGAATATATTCATATATCGTGACTGTGTTTAATTTTAATAATTTTGCAATATCTCGTGGCTTAATAAATTTAATAGTATCCGTATTCATATTTGTATATTCTTTTCTATAATTGATAATTATGCTATAGATTTATATAATTAGCTATAACTATATGTAGTTTTATATAGTTATGTAATGCAGTGTAACTTATAAATTTATAGTTGTCAATAGTAGTCAACATGTTAGGTATTCCTATTAAAGTCTTTTTCCTACAACAAGATCATGAAATACTAGCAAAAAAACTTATCGTTTATATAATGCGTTTTAACGAAAGAATTTGTTATTATGATTGATTCTCTTTATCATTGATAAATCCGTAGGAAGCCATATAATGATGAAGATTATCTTGTGTGGAGTCTTTTGAAGCGAGCGCTGCATTTACACTGAAAACAGCCAATAATTAAGAGATAAATCCTCTCGGAATTTTTTACACTCGATCTCTCAAATAGAAGTAAGATATTAAAATAGGGTTTTCGTCTTAGTAGTTAGTTAACCTCAATGCCACTCACCATAGCATTGTCTGTAACTGCGGTAAATTGAATGGAGATCTCCCCATTTGAGTCTGCTGTCACAGGGAATTCCTCTATGACTGCTTTATCTGCGCCACCCGCTGTTTGGTAGACATCAAAGTTGTTTAGTACTTGTGTCCCATTAATACTGACGTTAAAAACTCTACTCCCTGTTCCTCCCTGGTTGCTACTCAAAGCAGTTCCCCAATATGGTTCACTGAAGTGAAGTCTGACGGTATGACTACTGTTGGGAGCAAAGCCTGTCAGATTGTAGCTGAAGTTACTTCCATATCTGACTGTTTGATAGACTGCCTCTGGTGCTGGATTGGTAACTCCACTTATATCAACACTTGATGATGTGGTGTATGTACTTCCATTTGTGCTATCCATATCTGCTTGGAATGATCCCTCTGTTGGTCCTCCTGCATTGATTGCTTCTGATTGAAGAGGCGTTGGAGTAGGAGTTGGTGTTGTTGATGGAGTTCCATTATCAACTTCTATTCCACTTACCATTGCGTTATCTACAACTGATGAGAATTGTACGGTGATATCTCCATTACTATCTGATGTTGCTGGGAGTTCTTCGACAACTGCTTTATCCGCTCCTCCTGCTGCTTGGTAGATATCAAAGTTACTAAGGGCTTGAGTTCCGTTGACTGAAACATCAAAGACTCTACTGCCTACTCCGCCACTGTTGCCATTGGCTCCGAAATAGGGTTCATTAAAATGAAGTCTGAGGGTATAGTTTGTGTTTGGCGTAAGATTGGGTACGGTGTAGGTGAAATTACCATATCTGACTGTTTGATAGACTGCTTGAGGAGCTGGGTTGGTTACATTACTGGTATCAACTGTTGATGATGTTGAATAAGTTGTGCCACCGTTAAAATCAGTATCAGCCACGAAGTTACCTTGTGTATCTCCGCCTGCATTTATTGCCGATACAATCGGTCCTTCGTTATTAAGTTCATATAGGTTACCCGCTGAATCACCGACATAAACAGCATTAGCACTAATAGCAGGTGAATTAAAGTATGTACCTGATGGACTGCTAAACGTACCGCTTACACTACCTGTCGATGAATTCAGAGCGACTATGCCACCGTTTGTTGTACCTGTTGCATATACATTTCCATTAGCAACAGCTACATTTACATTACCATTTGAAGTGCCGGGCATTGTATAACTCCACAATAAGTTACCGTTACTTGGATTACGTGAATCCACTTCTTGGGATTGTCCAAGATACAAATTAGTACCATCCGTTGCAGGTGCAGTGCTTGTTATAAAATATTGTTCCCATTGTACTGCTCCCGAAGATGCGTTGAGGGCATGCAAACCTGCTCCACTACTTTGTACATATACAATATTCCCCGACACCACAGGTTGCGAATATACATCGCCTCCATATTGTCCACCTACATTAGCATTCCACAATGTTGCACCTGTATTAATGTTTAGTGCATAAATATCAGGAGCTGTTCCGCAACCACATGGAGCCCCGATAAATACTGTAGAACCATTTACTGCTGGAGGGGCAACTGGACCACCTGTAATTGACGCAGTCCACAAAATCGAACCATCTGTTTCGCTTATCGCTTCAGCAGTTCCAATATTGTTACATCCATTGGAGTTAATATATAATGTATTGTTTGCTATTGCTGGTAGGGTATAGCTCCCTGTAGATTGATCCTTCCATTTAACACTGCCATCATTTGTATTAAGCGCAATCATGTAACCATAATTAGAACAATTATCTCCAGGAGGTGTTTCTGCAACATAGACGGTATTATTATCAATCGTTGGGGTAGAAAGAGATCTTCCTGAGTCTCCCTGAAATGTCCATAATGTTGCTCCCGTGCTAGCATTTACCGCTTTGACTGTGTATGGACTGCCTTCAACCGTTGCGTATACTACGCCATCGGCAATCACTTGACCAGCAATACGACCACCTAAATTTTGCTGCCACACTTGTAATAATGTTGGTGCAATTGTAGAACTACTGTTATAGCCTGTATTTTGCGCGTTATTGTAAAGTGATGTCCAATCCCCTGTTTGTGCAAAGACATTCCCAAAAGAAAGAAAAAAACTGACAAAACCGATGAGGAAAGTAAAAAAAACTTTGGTAAGATTTCTGTTTTTCAAAGTATTAGACAGTAAATATAACTTTAGTATTCCACTATTTCTTATTCTTTGTCAATACGTCAAAAGAGTAAAAAGTATAACAATTTTAAACGGACAATTATGGTGTTTTTACAAACGCAATCGCATACAAAGTATTAATGTTACCAAGTAGTGTTAATGGCTCAATTTGCAATCCCTGCACCTGCCCTTGTGTTATTAATTGCTGAGCTAGTTGAATATTACTCAAAGCATAAAAAAAGGTTACCTGATTCTCCTGTGCTTTTTTAATGGCATCAGTGTAATTTTTCGGGTCATACACATTTACCGTCACGCCTTTTTTGATAAAGTAGTTAAATCTCCCATCTGATAGAACCTGTGGTGACACCGCTACTTCGTTGAAATTACTTGTATTGATCAGATTTACAATGTCCAACACATACACCCCATTATGATTTGTAATATAGAAGCTAAAATTTTTATTATCTGCTGGCTGCTCATAGTATAAATACCAGTTATAGAACATAATGCCTGCTAAAAAAATAAAAGCTATATGCGCTAGATTAATTCCACTGTCCTTCCACAATAGTCTTAATTTGTTTACACCGTATATAATTACAAAATAAATAATAGGAATAATGCCTGCTATTCGTAACGTGTTGGGATGCCCGACTCCATATGGATGTATTGCTTCGGGTATCCGCTCTATAACAAAAAGATCGTTCACGAGTGGTGAAACTGCTAGTAACACAATAATTATCAGTAGCTTTCTGTTATTACGAAGTAAGAAAAATAAACCAATAAGTAAAAATAAAAATGTCCCCAGATCAAACATGCTAACATTTGAAGGATTGTTCCTGAAATTAGTATCTCCGTTCTCCCAAACATTCGGATCACCCATGAAGAAAAGACGTGGCAGGCGTCCTACATTTGAAAATAGTTCGTTGGTAATTTCGGTTTGAGGATAGTTTTGGTTAAGAGGTGCAAGAGAGGCTGTTCGCTCCATTATCTCTTGCGGATGATCAATACTATAACTTAACAATGGAACAAGCACGATAAATAGTGCAGCGCATGTTACACAAAAAAGCTTTATACGAATCTTGGTAATATTCGTACTTTTGAATATGAAATAACCTGTTGCCAGTAATATTAAGGGAGCAAAGGTTCTGAAGCCGACATAGGTGTATAAACCTGCCCCTAACGCCAAACCGATTGCAACATAATACCGCAAGTCTTTTTTTTCCCATGCAAGAGCAAGAAAAATGATACTGAGAATTTGAAAAAATATCTCTGGTGACACTTCGTATGCCAGTCGTGAAACGATAATAAAGGGATACGAAAACAGCATAAGAAGTGATCCTGTTGTTGCAATAGTTTTGTCAAAAAATAGTCTCAATAAAACGAAGAAAGCTGCAATACTTAGTGCGCCAAACAGCACATATGGCAACCTGATCGCAGTAATTGTTCTGCCAAAAGTATGAATACTTAAGCCTGTAAGATATAACAATGGAGTTGGATGCCCTAAATTAACTGGGACAAATGGGACGAATTCGGGAGAGGACAGTATTTGCTCACTTGCTATCGCTATAGTGAGTTCATCTCCCTGTATGCCAGGCGTTATGACATCAACTTTATAAATATAAATAGTAAAAGCTAGCAAAAACAGTCCCGCAAGTAAGATTGTATCGACTGCATGCCTTTTTATTAAGTGATATATCTGTTGAAAGTTCGTAAACAGATATATTAGAAGTAACATGCTGAAGACGTTTATTAAAACCGCAAATGGTAAGTAGTATTGTGTTATTACAAAAAAAAGGAAGAGCAAAACATTTACTACAAGAATACTGATAAAAAGAACTCTCCTCACAAGATAATAATAAACTAATTTTTATAAAAGTACTACATTGTGGCCGTTTTAGTA
>Ga0206821_10180_pt1 | contig 13904 bp, 14 predicted proteins | sample Alteio_BWOrgCont_85_FD_152860 | JGI IMG/M metagenome (GOLD analysis project Ga0206821, IMG submission 152860) | Enriched cells from forest soil in Barre Woods Harvard Forest LTER site, Petersham, Massachusetts, United States -... | ecosystem: Environmental > Terrestrial > Soil > Temperate forest >...
ATGCTCACGACCTTCAACGAGGTCGACATGAGCGAGGTGATGGCGTTGCGCGCCCGCTACAAGGAGGCTTTCGAGAAAAAGCACGGCGCCAAGCTTGGTTTCATGGGATTTTTCGTCAAGGCATGCGTTCAGGCGCTCAAGGAGATTCCCGCCGTCAACGCCGAGATCGACGGCGCCGACCTCGTCTACAAAAACTATTACCACGTCGGCATCGCTGTCGGCACCGACAAGGGGCTCATCGTGCCGGTGGTGCGCGACGCCGACAAGCTTTCCATCGCCGAGATCGAGAAGACGATTTCGGACTTGGGAAAACGCGCCCGCGACGGTCAGCTCAAGCTCGAGGAGTTGCAGGGCGGGACCTTCACCATCACCAACGGCGGCATCTACGGCTCGCTGATGTCGACGCCGATCCTCAATGCGCCGCAGTCGGGCATCCTGGGCATGCACAAGATCCAGGAACGGCCGGTGGCTGTCGGCGGCAAGGTCGAGATCCGTCCGATGATGTATCTGGCGCTGAGCTACGACCATCGCATCGTCGACGGCCGGGAGGCGGTGACCTTCCTCGTCCGCGTCAAGGAAGCGCTCGAAGACCCAGCGCGGCTCGTGCTAGACCTCTGAGGCACGGAAAAACGCCCTTGCATCCGATTGGCGCCGGGACTATCTTACAATTGTCTTACCCTGCTGCCGTAGCGCCCATGAATCTGGCAAAAAAAGCGACTACCGTTGTTTCAACGAAGGGGCAGGTCATCCTGCCCAAACCGATCCGCGACAGCAAGGGCTGGGGCGCCGGCAAGGAACTCATTGTCGAGGAGACGCGAGACGGAGTGCTCCTTCGGGCCGTGCGGCCGTTTCCGCTGACCAAAGCCGAGGAGGTTTTCGGATCGCTCTCGCATCACGGCAAACAGCTGAGCGACGAGGACATCGAGGAGGCGCTGCGCGCCGCCGCAAAGCGCCGCTATGCTCGCGATTGATACGAACATCGTCATCCGCTTCCTGACCCGCGATCACGAGGCGCTAGCGCGGCGGGCGTTCGAGATCGTCGGCAACAACGAGGTGTTCGTGCCTCTCACGGTTGTTCTCGAAGCGGAGTGGGTGCTGCGCGACGTTTACGAAATGCCGCGCGACGAAGTCATCCGCGAACTGAGGAGGTTTTGCGGGTTGGAGCACGTCACTGTCGGCGCGGCCGACGTCGTGGAACGCGCCCTTGCCTACGCCGAAGGCGGACTGGACGTCGCAGACGCGCTGCATCTCGCTCAAGCAACCGAATGCGAGGCGTTCGTCACTTTGGACAAGCCTCTGGCCCGCAAGGCGAGGAGATTCCCCGAGGCTCGGGTTCGGCTTGCCTGACGCGGCGCCAGCCGCGGCGGTTGGTCGGCTGAGCCGCACAGGATAAGGAGTTTGGGGCGGCGATCGACGCCGCCCGATCGGGGAGGCGGAATGATGAGCGAACTGACGTGTCTCGAACTGAGCGTGTTGTTATGGGTGGCGCACGTTCTCACGCAGGCCTTTGCAGCGCGCGCCGAATTCGGCGACGCCTATTTGTTTACGCCTCGCGATGCCCAGCCGGCGGCGAAGGGCCTCGCCTGCGGCCGGGCGACGCGTGCGCTTGGCAACTATGTCGAGAACTACGGCCCGTTCATCGCTATGGCTCTGGCGCTGATCGCGACTGGACAGGCAGGCGGCCTGGGAGCGGCCGGGGCGACGATCTGGATTCTCGCGCGCATCGTCTACTTGCCGATCTACCTTATGGGCGTCATCTACGTCCGCACCGGGCTTTGGGCAATTTCGGTCATCGGCCTCCTGATGATGCTGTACCGTCTCGTCGTTTGAGCGGCGGGTCCTCGCCCAGGGGTCCAGACCCGGCGCGCGCCCAATCGTCGTGGCAAGCGTGAGAGAACTCGAATGAGCTATGACGTTGTGGTGATCGGCTCCGGCCCTGGGGGTTACGTGTGCGCGATCCGCGCCGCGCAACTCGGCATGAAAGTCGCGGTGGTCGAAAAGATGAAGACGCTCGGCGGAACTTGCCTCAACATCGGCTGCATTCCGTCCAAGGCGCTTCTCTATGCGACGGAAATGTTCGACGAGGCGGCCCATGGCCTTGGTCCGCTCGGCGTCGTCGTCCCTGCTCCCAAGCTCGATCTCGCCGCGATGATGAAGCACAAGGACGCCACCGTCGCCGCCAACGTCAACGGCGTCGCTTACCTGTTCAAGAAGAACAAGATCGACTGGCTGGTCGGGGAGGGGCGGATCGCCGCGCAGGGAAAAGTGGTCGTCAAGGCCGCCGACGGCAAGGAGACGACGACCGAGACGAAGGCGATCGTCATCGCGACCGGGTCCGACGTCGCTCGTCTGCCGGGAGTCGAGATCGACGAGAAGACGGTCGTCTCGTCGACGGGCGCGCTCAGCCTGCCGGCGCCGCCGAAAAAGCTGATCGTCGTCGGCGCCGGCGTCATCGGGCTCGAGCTCGGCTCGGTCTGGCGACGCCTGGGAGCCGAGGTGACCGTGGTCGAGTTTCTCGACCGCGTCCTCACGGGGATCGACGGCGAGGTCGCTAAACTGATGCAACGCACGCTGGAAAAACAGGGCCTCGTCTTTCACCTCGGTCACAAGGTGACGAAGGTGGAAAAAGCGGGGGCGGGGGTCAAGGCGACGATCGAGCCTGCAGCCGGCGGTGAGGCGAAGACGATCGACGCCGACATTGTGCTCGTCGCAATTGGCCGCCGTCCGTTTACCGAGGGCCTGGGCCTCGAGGCGATGGGAGTGAAGACCGATCGCGGCCAAGTCGTGGTCGACGCGCACTACGCCACCAACGTTCCGGGCATCTATGCGATCGGCGACGTGATCCGTGGGCCGATGCTGGCGCACAAGGCGGAGGACGAAGGCGTCGCGGTAGCCGAGCTGCTGGCGGGCCAGGCGGGCCACGTCAACTATGGCGTCATCCCCAATGTCGTCTACACCTCCCCCGAGGTCGCTTCGGTCGGCAAGAGCGAGGAGGAACTGAAAGCCGAGGGCGTGGCCTACGCCGTCGGCAAGTTTCCGTTCACCGCCAACGGCCGGGCGCGGGCGATGCGCCACACCGACGGCTTCGTGAAGATTCTTGCCGACGCCGCCAGCGACCGGGTGCTTGGCGGCCATATCGTCGGCTTCGGCGCCGGCGAGATGATTCACGAGATCGCGGTCCTGATGGAGTTCGGCGGTTCGGCCGAAGACCTCGCCCGCACTTGCCACGCCCACCCGACGATGTCGGAAGCCGTCAAGGAGGCGGCGATGGCGGTGGCGAAACGCGCCATTCATATTTGAGGCGGGGCGGTGCTTCGATCGGTCGTTGGGGCGCGCAATTTGGGGCTCGTAATTCGAAATCAAGCAGCTCTCGCGCTTGCGGCTCTGGCTCTGTCTTCGATGTCCGCCCGCGCGGACCCCAACGCCCTGTGGCGGATCGTCCATGACGAATGCGTGCCCCATGTCGAAGCCGGGTTGGGACCGAAGCCTTGCGAACGCGTCGATCTTGCCGGCGGCGTCGCTGAAGGCGTAGCGATCCTCAAAGACCTTGTCGGTCTTTCGCAGATGCTAGCGATTCCAACCCGGCGGATCACCGGGATTGAGGACCCGCAGATGCTCGAGCCCGATGCGCCGCCCGTCTTCGCCGACGGCTGGGGGGCCCGGGATCTCGTCGAGGCGCGGCTCGGCCGCGCGCTGCCGCGGGAAGCCATCGGGCTTGCAATCAACTCGCAATGGGCCCGCAGCCAGGACCAATTCCACATCCATGTCGATTGCGTGGCCATCCCGGTCATAAAGGCGCTTGCCGAATACGCTTCCACGTTCGGCGGCCAATGGCGCGCGATGACCGTTCCGCTTCAAGGACGCATCTATTTCGCGCGCCGGGTGGACTCAGCCGATCTCTCCGACGTCGCGCCGCTCAAGTTGCTCGCCGACGGCGTCGCGGGCGCGCGGGCGCAGATGGGCGCCTATAGCCTCGCGGCCATCGGCGCGGTGTTTGATCAAAAGCCCGGCTTCGTCCTGCTCGCCGATGAGTTCTCGCTCGAGGGCGGCGGCCACGCCGAGGATCTCGAGGACCACGATTGCGCCATCGCCCGTTCGGCGCCATGATTTGGCCCAGGCCTACTCCGGCGGGCCGAGGGGCGACCCCAAGAATCACAAGCCAGGGACTTAAGCGCCGTCGCTGCCCGGGCGCGGGCAGACGCTGGCGCATGAGCGCGGTTTGGGCGCGTGGGGCGATGAAGGGGAGCGGGCAAGATGCGGAGGCTGTTCAAGCTCATTCTGGCGTTTGTGGTCCTGGCAGCCGCGTCGGCCCGTGCTTATGCGCATGTCGAGATCAACATCGACCTTACGTCGCAAACAATGACCGTCCATTCCGGCACGGGCGAGACCTTCGTCTGGCCGATATCCTCGGGCCGGCCGGGCTATGCGACCCCGCGCGGCGTCTTCCACCCGAGAGCGCTCTATACGATGGTCCACTCCGCCAAATACGGCAACGCGCCGATGCCGCACTCCATCTTCTTCTATGGCCAGTATGCGATCCACGGCACGGACGCGGTCGGCCATCTCGGCCGGCCGGCGTCGCACGGCTGCGTCCGGATATCGCCCGGGAATGCGGCGATGCTGTTCGCGATGGTTCAGCGGCAGGGAGCGGAAATCCGGATCGTCGGATCGCCGTTCAGCGATGAAGCGCGCCACGAACGCCAGTCGGAGTCGCCGCTCGCGTTCGCGCCGATCCGCCACACGCGGACGCTCAAACAGTGGGCGCGCGATCCATTGGCCCGCTGAAGCGGGCGCAGATGAGACTCCTCGAAAGCGATCAACAACGCGGCATCATGGGCAAAAATTCACGTTTCCGGGTGTCGCGTTTTCCTTTTGTTTAGGATATCAGGCCTACCGGGATCGAACCGGCGAAAGCCGTTTGAGGAGGCCATTGGTGCTTAGACGTCAATTTATCGCCGGCGCCGCCGGCCTGATTGCGGGCTCGCTCGCGCCGCGGCTGGCGATGGCTGACGTGCCGACCGCCTTTACCTTCGACATGGCGCCGCCCATGGACAATCGCGAGAAGTTCGTGGCCTGGGGCGTGGCGCAGCGCGGCGAGGATCCCAAATACCTGGGCGAGCGATTCGACCGCTTCGGCGCGATGGTGCGCAATGAGGACCTCATCAACGATCGGCACAAGCACGCGTTTCTTTTGACGCCGCGCGAGAAGTTCGTGTTGCAACAGAATCTCGGGCGCGCCTATGAGCACGCCTTCCTCGACATTGGCTATGGCGTCACGATTTCAGGCCCCCATATCGTCGGCCGGATGACGTCGAACATCGATCCCAAGGTCGGGGAGAGGGTGCTGGAGATCGGCACCGGCTCCGGCTACCAGTCCGCGTATCTATCGCACCTGACCGACCAGGTTTACACGATCGAGATCATCAAGCCGCTGGCTGAGCGTACGCGGTCGATCTACGACCAGCTCATCAAGGACGGCTACGTGGAATTCGGGGTCATCAAGAGCAAGGCCGCCGACGGCTATTATGGATGGGAAGAGGCGGCGCCGTTCGACAAGATCATCGTCACCTGCGGCATCGACCACGTGCCCCCGCCACTGCTTCAGCAGCTGAAGCCCGGCGGAATCATGGTCATTCCGGTCGGGCCCCCGGGCGCGCAGCGCGTCTTGAAAGTCGTCAAGAACCAAGGCGCGGACGGCGAAATGACAGTCGCGCGATCGGACATCTACGGCGGGAGGATTGTGCCCTTCGTTCCGTTCACCAAGCTTGAAGGCGAGCAGATCGTCGGCACGCACAACAACTAAGCAGCGATTTGACCCAGATTCGTCTCGGCCGCGACGGCGACCTCAACCCTGAGGGCGTCCGGGCCGCGCCTCACCGGCCGCTCAAAGACGATATGAACGACGCGAGCAAACTCCCGGCCGCCAACATCCCCGACGCGGAGGCGCAGTTCGACGCGGAGCCCGTTCCGGGCTCGCGCCTAGCGCTCTACTTCGCCGTCGGTCTGGGCGCGGGCGCGGTGATTGCGCTGCAGATCGATGTCATGCGCGTCTTTTCCGTCGGCAGCTGGGCGCATTTCGGCTCGCTGGTGGTGAGCCTGGCGATGCTCGGATTCGGCTTGGCCAGCGCGACGATGACCGTCGCCAAGGACTGGTTCGCGCGCCGCTGGCGCGGCGCCGCCACATTTTCGCTTGCGCTGTTCGGGCCGCTCGCGGTCGGCGCCAACCTTTATGTGCAGCATCTCGGCTTCAACGCCATCTTCCTGGTGTCAGACCCGGCGCAAAAGTGGAAGTTGTTGCAGATTTTCCTCGCCGAGCTGACGCCGTTCCTGGCCGGCGCGTTCTTCCTCGGATGCGTTTTCCTCAGGAGCAATCGCACATTCGGGCGGGTCTATTTCGCCGATCTTGCCGGCGCAGGGCTCTGCGGCCTCGTCGTCCTATTGGCGATGTACGTGTTCATGCCCGCCAATTTGATCGCCGCGCCATTGGCGTTGTGGTTCGCGGCGTGTCTGGCCTGGACGTTCGGCCCCGGCGGACGGGTCACGCTCGTTCCATTTGTCGCCGCCGGCGTGGTCGCGTTCGCCGGCCATTTCGTCGCGCCGCAGATGTTTGGCCTGAAGACGCTGGCCGTCAACGACTACAAGGGCGTCGCCTACGCGCGCAAATTTCCGGACGCGAAAAAAGTCTACGAGAGCGCTTCCCCGTTTGGCTTTCTCGAGGCGTATTCGAGCTCCTATCTGCATTTTGCGCCTGGCCTGTCCGACAACGCCGGCTTCACCCTGCCGACGATGCCGGTCAACGCCTATCTCGGCCTCTATATCGACGGCGACGGTCCGATCGGCATCATGCGCGACCTGACTGACAAGGAGACGGCGTACTTCCACTTCCTGCCGATGGTCTACCCTTATGTCATCAAGTCGGCGCCGAAGACTTTCATCGTTCAGTTCGGCGGCGGCATCTCGACCGAGGTGGCGCTGCACTCCGGCGCCAAGGACGTGACGGTCGCCGAGGGCAACCGCGCCGTGCTCGAGGCGTTTCACGACGACGTCATCCGCAACTTCACCGGCGACATCCTGTCCAAGGTCCACGTTATTGGCTACGAGGGCCGCCATTTCCTGGCGCAAACCAGCGAGCGCTTCGACGTCGTCGATCTCTCTCTTGCGGATTCGGTCGGCCTCTCCAACCCCGGCGGCTTCGCGATCGTCGAGAAGTTCTCCTATACGAAGGAGGCGATGGAGACCTACATGCGCGCGCTCGCTCCCGGCGGCGTGCTGTCGGTCACGCTCTGGAATAAGGAGGAGCCGCCGAAGTCAGTATTGAAGCTCTATGCGACGATGGCCATGGCGGCGCGCGAGGTCGATCCCGCGCATATGGCGAATTCCTTCTTCGTCGCCTCGTCCTACCTCTCGACCGCGACCGTGCTTTATAAGAATGGCGGGTTTACGCCCGACGAGATCGAGAAGCTGCGCGCCCACACGCGCGCGATGTCGTTCGACGAAATCTATTCGCCTGGCTTCTTCTACGATTCGTCGCAGACAGACAGCACGCTCGCTGGCTATGTCGAGCAGATTTTCGCAGGCGCGGCTGGCGGGCCGCCGGCCGCAGAGCCGTCGGAGGCCGCCGACGCGAACGCTCCGGCTGGCCAGGATGCGGACGCGCCTCCTTCCGGCAAGCCTGACGATGGCGTTCTGCCGGCCACCGTCATGGGCCGGCTCGCCTGGCACGCGCTCGTCGCCGGCCAATGGCCGCAGATCGCGGATCGCTATGTGTTCAATACGCGCGCGCTCACCAACGATGCGCCTTACTTCGCCGCTTATGTGAAAACCGCTGACCTGCCGCGCGTGCTCGACCGGCTCGAGCTCTTGCAGGACGAGTGGGGCTATCTCCTGATCTGGGCGACGCTTGGCGTCGCTTGCCTGACCGCGACCGTGCTTCTGGTCATCCCCCTGATCTGGGGCTGGCGGACCATCTTCTCGCGCTCGCGCGGCAAGTTCCTGACCGTCGTCTACTTCGCCTGTCTCGGCGCGGGCTACATCATGGTCGAAGTCGGGCTCATCGCCCATTTCGTGATGGCGCTGGGAAATCCGACCATCTCGGCCTCGGTGCTGATCACCGGCATGCTGGTGTTCTCGGGCCTCGGCGCGCTGACCTCGGAACGCGCCTTGCCCCACATGCGGACGGTCATGCCGGTTCTATTCGTCGCCGTCGCGGCGCTCTTGATCCTCTATGGATTGTTTCTGGGCCGGGCGCTCGACGCGATCGGCGCCATCCCCTATGCGGCGCGTCTCCTGTGCTCTTTCCTTCTGATTGCGCCGCCCGCCTACCTTATGGGCTTCCCGATGCCAGTCGCGATGACGACGCTTGGGCGTCTCGGCAAGGATCACATGTTCGTCTGGGCGTGGGGCGTCAACGGCTGCTTCTCGGTGATCGGGGCCGCGGCCGCGCCCGTTATCGCGACCAATTTCGGCCTTGCAGCGGTGATCGAGGTCGCCGGCCTCGCCTACCTGTTGGCGATTCCCGCCTTCTATGGCGTCATCGCTAGCGACCGGGTTCAGGGTCCGGAGCAAGTCGAAGCGCGAGCCTGAAAAGCGAGGCGATCCTTCGCCCACGGCGGCCGCCGTTTCGCGGGGGGCTATGGCCAAGACTGACAATGAGACGACATATAACAATTTTGCAACGAATTGACGACAACGTGGGCGCTTTGAGGGCGCTCACAAAAAAATCATAATTGCCAAGCCCTTAAACGCCAAGACGAAGGTGGTTCGAGTCAGCGCCAAAGTCGAACGCGACAATCGACGCAATGCGGCGCGTCGACGCCGCGAATATTTTCGCTCGACGGGTTGCAACCGCGTTGCGATCTTGTCCTTCGAATCAAGCCCTTGCATAAAGACATATGTTAATTGTTTATTCTTACCCCCTCTCGGCTCCCCTGCGTGGCCTTTCGGTCGCGAAGCGAATGTTGCGCCGTCGCCCGAGCCGTGCCATAGTTCTTGACGACGCCAAGCAATGAGAGAAAACAGGTTGCGGAGTAGCGTGTATGGGCGGGCGGGGCGTAAGTAGATAAAAGAATAGCCGCTCCGGTAAGAGCGGCGAGACAGGGGCGATCGCAACCAGGTTCGGGCACTAAGTTTAGGGCCAGGTTTTTTTTGGCCAATTTTCACGTATAGATTGAATCCACATAGAAATCCGTAGTGCGGGCTGCGGAGGGAGAGGCAATGTCTTATCAAAACTTCGCTGGATATGCTGGAGATCTGCTTGCGGTTGACGCCTATGCTCTGCTTGAGGGCGATGCGTCCGCGGTTTTGATCGACGTCCGGACCAAGGCGGAGTGGGCTTACGTCGGCACGCCCGACATTCATGCGCTCGGCAAGACGCCGTTGTTCCTGGAATGGCAGACCTATCCTTCGATGGCGGTCGACGCCGATTTCGCCGCCCGTCTCGAGGCGCTCTTCAAGTCCGGGGGGGTCGAGCGCGGCGCGTCGCTGGTGTTCTTGTGCCGTTCGGGTGCGCGGTCGCGTCAGGCCGCAATCGCGATGACGAGCGCGGGGTGGGGCCCCTGTTTCAATGTCTCGGACGGATTCGAAGGTCCGCTGGACGATTCGCGCCGAAGAGGCGGCGCCGGCGGGTGGAAGGCAGGCGGGTTGCCCTGGGCGCAGACCTAAAGCGTCAAGCGCCACTCGTTCCTCGGCATCGCCGCGGTTGCGGCTGTCCACCTTCACGCTCGGGCTACACTCATGGATATTTTTGACGAAACCGATCCGGATCACGTCGACCAAGGCGGATTCGGCGTTTCCCCGCTCAATGAGGCATGGCGGCGCTGCTGCGCGCGCCTGCGGGCGGAACTCGGCGACGACGTCTTCAACAGCTGGTTCGGGCGCCTGACGCTGGAGTCGGTCGGATCGGGCCAGGCTCGGCTCTCCGTGCCGACGAAGTTCCTCAAGAGTTGGATCGACATGCACTATGTCGGGCATATCTCGGCGGCGCTCAACGCCGAATTCGGCCCGGTGGTGCAAATCCTCATATTCGTGCGATGTTCCGCGCCTCTCGAGCCGGCAAAAAATCCGCCGGCCGAATGCGTCCCCTCCGCCAAGGCGGCGCCCAAGTCGCCCGAGCCGGGCGGCGATCGGGGGCCAGCCGAGCGCCGCCCGGCCAGCCGACCATCGGCGGCGTCCACGTTTGGCGATGCTTTGACCGGCTCTCCCCTCGACAAGCGGCTGACCTTCTCGACCTTCCAGGTCGGGCGGTCGAACGAACTCGCCTTTCACGCCGCCAAGCGCGTGGCCGATCACAACAGGGGCGGGACGCCCGCCTTTTGTCCGCTCTACGTCCATTCGGCGGTCGGTCTCGGCAAGACCCATCTCCTCCAGGGGGTCGCGCATACCGCCACGAGCCAAGGGCGCTCGGTCATCTATCTGACCGCCGAGCGGTTCATGTACGGTTTCGTCGCCGCGCTCCAAGCCCAGACCTCGATCGCCTTCAAGGAGCGGCTGAGGACAATCGACCTCCTCATTTTCGACGACGCGCAGTTCCTGCAGGGAAAGGCGATTCAGGCCGAATTCGGTCATGCGCTGAATGCTCTGCTCGACGCCGGGCGCGAGGTGATCGTGGCCGCCGACCGCCCTCCGAACGATCTGGAATCGCTGGACGAGCGTGTCCGCTCGCGGCTCAGCGTCGGCCTTTGCGTCGAGATCGGCGTGCTCGACGAGCCGTTGCGGCTGAAGATTCTGGAGGCGCGGGTCGCGGCCGCGCGCATGGTGGAGCCCCACTTCGAGGTTTCGCCGGCCGTGCTCGCCTTTGTCGCGCGCTCGATTCGCTCGAACGGCCGCGACCTCGAAGGCGCCGTCAACCGGCTCAGGGCGCATTGCACGCCGACCAGCCCGCCGCTGACGGTGGAGACGGCGGAAGCGGCCATCCGCGACCTCATCCGCACCCACGAGCCCAAACGGGTAAAGATCGAGGATATCCAGAAGCTGGTCGCGAGCCACTACAGCGTCTCGCGCGCCGACATTCTCTCCTCGCGCCGCACCGCGGCCGTGGTCAAGCCGCGCCAGGTAGCGATGTTCCTCGCCAAGATGCTCACCCCGCGCTCCCTGCCGGAAATCGGGCGGCGCTTCGGCGGCCGCGACCATACCACTGTGTTGCACGCGGTGCGCAAGATCGAGGCGCTGCTGCAGAACGACCCGACTTTGCGCGACACGCTTGAGCTTTTGAAACGGATGCTGCAAGAGTGAGCGAACGTTGTGCGGCGCCCGGGCTGATAAACGCATGGAGGGGCCGTTTCCGGGCGGCGCAAGCCGGCGACGGCGCCGGACGCCCGTTCGCAGTGGCCCCAGTTGACGATGGTTGTTTATAAGATCGTCGCTGCCGACGAGTGGCGCGAGGCCGAGGCGGCCGGCGTCTTCGCCGGCGCGGCGATCGATCGCGCCGACGGCTTCATCCATTTTTCGACCGCCGGGCAGGCCCCGGAGACGGCGGCCAAGTGGTTCGCCGGCCGAGAGGATCTGACCTTGGCCGCAGTCGACGCGGAAGCCTTGGGCGCGGACCTGCGCTGGGAGCCCTCGCGGGGCGGGGCGCTGTTTCCCCATCTCTACGCCGCCCTGCCGATGAGCGCCGTCGTCTGGTCGCGTCCACTGCGGCTCGGACCCGACGGGCGCCACGTTTTCGGGAGTCTCGAGGCGTGAGGCTCGCCAAAGTCGCAGGTCCCGTTCTCCAGCGTCTGCCCGCGGAGACGGCGCATCGCGCGGCGATCAACGCGCTGAAGATCGCCCATCCCTCGAAGACGCCGCCTGCCGATCCGCGGCTTGCGGTCGAGATCCTGGGACTGCGCTTTCCCAATCCGCTCGGGCTCGCCGCTGGCTTCGACAAGAACGCCGAAGTCCCCGGCGCGATGCTGAAGCTCGGTTTCGGCTTCGTCGAGGTCGGCACGCTGACGCCGCAGCCGCAGGACGGCAACGCCCGGCCGCGGTTGTTTCGCTTGCGGGAGGACGCAGCCGTCATCAACCGCTTGGGCTTCAACAACGACGGCTTCGAGCGGGCGCGGGCGCGGCTCTTGCGACGGTCGTCGTGGAGCATGACCGGCATTGTCGGCGTCAACGTCGGCGCCAACCGGGACGCTGCCGACCGGGTCGAGGATTATGTGCTCGGCGTCAAGACCTTCGCCGCGATGGCCGACTACCTGACCATCAACATTTCGTCGCCGAACACGCCCGGCTTGCGCGATCTGCAACGACGGGACGCGCTTGACGACCTCATTAGGCGCGTGGTCGCCGCGCGCGACGAGACCGAGCCCCGCCGGCCGCTCCTCATCAAGATCGCGCCCGATCTTGATGCGCGGGGCCTCGAAGACATCGTCGCCACGGCGCTCGCGCATCGGATCGACGGGCTGATCGTCTCCAACACCACCGTAGCCCGGCCCGCGTCGCTGAGCTCCAGGAACCGGGCGGAGTCCGGGGGCCTCTCCGGCCGGCCTCTGTTCGAGCCGTCGACGCGGCTTCTTGCGCGCGCCTATCTCCTCACCGGCGGGGCGATGCCGCTGGTCGGCTGCGGCGGGGTCGAAGACGCCCGGACCGCGCTGATCAAGATCGAAGCCGGCGCGAATCTGGTGCAGCTCTATACCGGTCTCGCGCTGAAGGGCGCCGGCGTTGTCGAAGAGGTCCTCGACGGCCTCGAGCGCGCGGTTGAGGAGCGCGGCGTGGCGCGAATCGGCGAGCTGGTCGGCGCCCGCGCCAGCGCATGGGCGGAACGCGAACCTGCGGGCGAGGTTGAGGACCAGCGCGCCGGGACGTGACCGCGAAACAATCCCCGGGCCGACGCCAAATCCAGCAAAGCCAGCCCGCGATCCATCCAAATTTTTCCAAGAAAAAAGATTGGATTTCCTCGGATTCTCTAGGCGGTCATATAGTTGACGAACCACGCGGACTGTGTAGCTTCCGAATCAAGTAGTTAGCAATGTCCGTCCTGTCGAAGCCTTACTTTCATGACGAAGCCGCAGCCTTCCTCCATTTGGAAGGGGTTTTCTGGCCGAATGGTCCTGTTTGCCCGCATTGCGGCTCGATCAGCGGCAAGCAGTATGACCTTGCTAAGACCCGCGTCGGCCTTTGCAAATGCTCGGATTGCCGCAAGCAGTTCACGGTCAAGGTCGGGACCGTTTTTGAGTCGGCTCATATCCCGCTCCACAAGGCGCTATAGGCGGTCTATCTCGTGTGCTCGTCCAAGAAGGGCGTATCGGCGCATCAGGTTCACCGCATCCTTGGCGTCACGTACAAGACGGCGTGGTTTCTCTGCCATCGCATCCGCGAAGCTTTGCGCGACGGCTCACTCGCTCCTATGGGCGGCTCGGGTTCGATTGTCGAGGTTGACGAGGAGTTCATTAGTCGTAAGCCGGGCGTAGAGCCCAGCCGGAATAGGTACGCCATAAGCATGCGATTGCTCGTTGAGCGTGGCGCCTCTGCGCGTTCTTCCCTGTTGACGAAGTGACGAAGGCAGAACTTCCGCCGATTATCCACGCAAATCTGGACCGCGAAAGCCACGTGGGCGACGACTTCGCGAAACACGACTCCGTTGACCATCATCGCGGCGAGTACGGCTACACGGACCGCAACACCGGCGTGAAGGTCAACACGAACACGATTGAGGGCTACTATTCAATTTTCGAGCGCGGCATGACGAGCGCGGCATGAAAGGCGTTTGTGAACACTGCGGCGAGAAGCATTTGCACCGCTACCTTGCCGAGCTTAATTTCCGCTATAGCAATCGTTCTAAACTTGGGATTGAGGATGGAGAACGTGCGACGAAAGCTCTTGAGGGGATCAAGGGTAAGCGTCTCAAAACTCTCCGTCCTCGGTTCTGAGATCGCCTATCCGGAGGCCGGCGGGCGGGAGAAACCGGTCGCGCTCTTTCTGCACGG
>Ga0206821_10015_pt1 | contig 13717 bp, 13 predicted proteins | sample Alteio_BWOrgCont_85_FD_152860 | JGI IMG/M metagenome (GOLD analysis project Ga0206821, IMG submission 152860) | Enriched cells from forest soil in Barre Woods Harvard Forest LTER site, Petersham, Massachusetts, United States -... | ecosystem: Environmental > Terrestrial > Soil > Temperate forest >...
CGGGATCGTCCTGATGGCTGTCCAGCTCGATCACGGCGCCTCGGCCCATGCGCAGCAGCTGGTGCATGGGGATCACCGAGCGGCCCAGGACCACCGAGATTTCGACTTTGACATTGTCAACGTTGGAAGCCATGCACCCCAGCCTTACATTCATTGGTTGAAACCCGGCCAGCCTGCGCGGACATGGGACCGGAGCCTAAGACATCACGAAAGCCTGCGGTTCTGCCAGCTTTGCATGACGGCTATCCGGGCAAAACGCCCAAGGGCCGGGCCGGCTGTCAGCGGCCTTGTCTAACCGGAGTCCAGTTGCTAAACCCCCCGGCCTACCGGGATATTTCCCACTGATCGTGCGGTCATGGCGGAACGGTAGACGCGCTAGCTTGAGGTGCTAGTGGGGCAACCCGTGGAAGTTCGAGTCTTCTTGACCGCACCATTTAAAAAATAAGTGGCTGATTTCTTTTTGTTTTTCGGCCTAAAAGCCTCACCTTCAATCAAGGTGAGGCTTTAGAATGTTCGAGAGGCGTTCTTTTGTACTGCCGCTTTAGTCACTCACTTTGAAACAGCGAGGCGCGAATGAGACCCCGCGCTACGATTGGAATCCGAGGTCCGACTCGCTGGCGCTCCAACGCACTGCTGCGCTAACTGAGATGCACTTAGCTTCAATTAAATCTCGAGCCCGCGCAAATCGATCTCGGACGCTTGGTTCGAATCCCACCCTGTCCGCCAATTCTTCGATATTGTTCGATTTTCCGGCCGGAGCTTTCCGATGCTACGATGACGAGGCGGTCAAGGAAATCGAAGATGAAAAAATATGTCTGTATTGTCCCGATAGTTCTGGTTTTAGGCGGTGCAAATATCACCGCCGCGCAAGCAGGGTGCCTGAAAGGTGCCGTTGTAGGTGGTGTGGCAGGCCACTTCGCACATCATCACGCGGTTATGGGGGCGATCGCTGGGTGCGCCGTCGGCCACCATATGGCGGTCGAGAAGAAGCGCAAAGAAGAGCAGCAAAGGCAGCGCGCATCTTATAACGAACAAAATGGGCAGGGCGCTCACTAGAAATAATCGGCGCGGAAACGACTATGCCGTGCACGAATGCGGATAAGATAAATACCGATCATTGCCCGACCCACCGGCGTTGTCCTGGCGCTAAAATATGCCGAAATTATTTAGGCGTTTTTTCGGTAGCCTGCGAGTATTAGCGCACCGTCCAGCGGATCCCCCAGCGGCTGGCTCAAGCGTGCAACGGTTCGTTCCCGCAGCCAGGGACGATATCTGTGGGCGACGCCGCCGATGAGCGCCAGCCGCGGCGCGCCACGGCGAAAAATTGTCTCAATGAAGCGCTCGATGTGAAGGACAGCATCCTCAATGATCGAAAGAGCGATCTCGTCGCCGGCTTCGGCACAGTCCATGACCAGAGGGGCCAAAGCTGCATAATCACGAGGCGTTGCCGTATCCATCCAGGCAACAATTCGCGGCGTGGCATGATCGAAGCGACCAGTGACTGCGCTGCTCAGCGGGGTCGGCCTTGTGCGTCCGTCGAGTGCCCGCAAGGCGTGACGCATGGCGCTAAGCCCCAGCGCCGCGCCGCTGCCCTCGTCGGATATAGGAAAGCCGTAACCGCCAATTGTGAAAACAGCACCGCTCACCCTGACATATCCTATGCTACCCGTTCCAATAATCAGAATGGCGCCGTCCTGCCCGTTGTGCGCGCCCAAATTGGCAATTGCAGCATCGCTTGTGATTTCTGTCTTCTTGAACGGCAAGCCCAAGGCGCGCAGTTGGTCCAGAGCACCGGGTCGCGATATGCCTGCGATACCGAAACCAGCGGAAAGTTTGGTGAAATCTTCTACTTTTAGGCCGGCAGCTTTAACAGCTTGCCCGCTAACGTCCAAAAGAATCCGATGAAGGGGTTCTATACCAATCCGAGTATTGGCCGGTCCGGCTTCGCCTTCCCCGATTACCTCTCCGGTATCTGATATAAGCCGTGCACGGCAATGAGTCCCACCTGCATCAATACCTAGGAAACCAATCGACATTTTTTCACCGGGTTTGTGTTGCAAAGTAATGTCGCCCATTCTGATTCTAGCTGGCGGTCGGAATCGCGATCAAGGGATCAACCCGCGGCGATTTCTCCTGAGAGCCAGACACGCTGTGGCCTCAGATTGTCGCTAAGGTGAACGAGATCAGCCTTGAAGCCCGGAGCCAAGGTGCCAACCTCATGACTGCGCCCGAGGAATCGTGCTGGATTTCCGCTTGCCATCGCCGACGCTACGGAAGGTGTTAGGCCTAACAAGCGTACGGCGTTGGCAAACGCAGCGCCCATACTGAGATTCGAGCCAGCTAGAATACCGTCTTCGGACCTGCACGCGTCTCCGTCAGTGTGGATACGTTGCCCTCCGAGAAAGAAATGATCCGTTGTAGAACTCACCGTCGGCATGGCATCCGTTACGAGCATGGCCCCGTCCCAGCCACGAGCGGCAAGGGCAATGCGTAAAGTGGCAGGATGAACATGCTCGCCATCGACGATGATCCCGAAACTACTGAGGCGATCTTCCAATGCGGCGCCTACCATTCCGGGCTCCCGAGAGCCAAGCTGGGTCATGGCGTTGAACAAATGCGTGAAACCGGCCAGACCCTCGGCTAGTGCCACCTTCGTTTCATCGTATGTGGCAAGGCTATGGCCCGCGCAAACGATTACACCGGCGTTTACCAGGCGCGCGATGGCACCCGGCGGGGCCAGCTCCGGAGCCAATGTCACTATTCTTGGCGCCGGCCCCGGCCGAGTGAGCAAGTCTAGAGTGCTGTCATCGAGGCGACGAAACTTACTTGCGTTATGAATGCCCCGTTTTCCAGAATTCAGGAAGGGACCTTCGATGTGAATGCCCAAAATGCCAGGTTCGCCAGCCGCAACAGCGGAATCGGCGGCCGCGATGGCGGCAGCGACCACATCAAGATCATCGCTGATGAGCGTGGGCATGATCCCAGTCGAGCCGAATTTGCGGTGAGCAGCCGCTATTGCAGCCATGCCCTCGCGCGTAGGGTTATCGTTGAATAATACGCCCCCACCGCCGTTTACCTGAATGTCTATGAAGCCGGGCGCGAGCAGACCGCCATCCAGTGCCTCACGCTGGTAATCTTGTGGAACGTCCGCTTCTGGTACGATCGCAGCAATGTGACTGCCGTCTAGGACGACAGCATGGCTTTTCAAAAGACCTTCCGGCGCTATCACCGTTGCGCCGCAGATTTCTGTCCGCGTCATCGCGTGTCAGTCACTTTCCGAAGGTAGGGTGGTTGGTCGGGATTACGGCCTCGTGCCAGAGCGACGCTGTTTACCAGCTTGTAAAAGCTTTGAATTGCGGCGATGGGAAACATTTCGGTAGGTAGGTCGGCATCAACCGGCAGTACGATGTCACCGCCAAATCCGTCGCCCACAACAATTGTCAGAGCGCCTCGGCTACGAAATTCCGCGATCTGCTCGCGTATCCCTGCCGCGGCAGTGTCGTGGGGCGGCACTAGCAGGACCGGAAAGCCAGGACCTATGAGGGCTGCGGGGCCATGCGCCACTTCCGCAGTACTGAAGGCCTCCGCATGTAGTCCGCAAGTTTCTTTGAACTTCAACGCCATTTCCTGCGCGACGCCAAGTGTGAGGCCGCGGCCAAGAACAAGCAGGCTTTCAGATTTCGCCAACGGGGCTTCTGCGACGGACCAATCTTTCGACCAAGCGCTTTGCAGGATTGTGGGCAGACTATTCGATGCTGCACGCAGGTCAGGGGCATCTTGCCATTCTGCCACCAGCGACAGGAGCGCGGCCAATGCCGCAATGAAGCTCTTCGTGGCGGCGACGCTGATCTCAGGCCCCGCACCTAACGGGATTAAGCAATCGGCCAGTGCTGCGAGCGGAGACGTGCTGTCATTGACGAGCGCGATGATCAGCGCCCCGGCAGATTTCGCACCCAGCGCCGTACGCAAAAGGTCTTCGCTGCGTCCAGATTGGGAAATGGTGAGTAGCGCGGCACGACCCAAGCTCGGCGAGGTCGCGTCAAAAATCGACGCTAAGGAGGGGGCTTGCGATAGCGTCGGGATGCGTGCGCGCGTTTCGATCAGATACTTGGCGTATGTCGCGGCGTGGTCGGAACTGCCACGCGCGGAGGTGGCGATGAAAAGCGGGCGATGCGCCAGGAGCCGGACGGCGGCGGCCGCGCTTGCATTTTGCAATTTCTGCTGGCCAAGCCTCAGTACTGCCGCAGTTTCTCCAGCTTCGTCGAACATGCGTGTCGTCGTTACGGTCATATCGTCTCCTCGTCCGAGGAATACCAGTCCCAGTATGACTAGACAATTGGTATCTTAGTGGTATTACATTTCCTCGGCCACAGAGGGAAACTCAGCAATGTTGGTCATGGGGTTTATGAGTGGAACATCGCTCGACGGTGTGGATGGCGCGGTAATTGAGACTGACGGCGAACAAGTCATAGCGTTCGGGCCAGCAAAAACGGTTGCTTATACGGCAGACGAGCGCGCCGTTTTGGGGGGCGCCGTTGCGGAGGCTTTGAGGCCGTCCTTTCGCTTGTCTGACCGGGGGCCCTTCGCTAAGGCCGAAGCGGTTATTCTTGATACGCACGTGCGCTTAGCGCGGGAGTTAATGGGTCGAGCCGGGGCTATTGATCTGGCGGGCTTTCATGGGCAGACGGTACTGCATCGGCCAGATCGACAATTTACCCTGCAGATTGGGGATCCAGCGGCGTTGGCTGCATGCCTCGGAATTCCCGTTATCGCGGACTTGCGCATACGCGACATGAAGGAGGGCGGGCAGGGTGCCCCGCTTGTTCCTGCCTATCATGCGGCTCTTGCGAAGAGAGCCGATCTACCCAGACCGCTGGCATTTCTGAATCTTGGAGGCGTATCCAACGTCAGTTGGATTGGCGTTGACGGAGATATCCGCGCATTCGATGTAGGTCCGGGCAATGGTCTTATTGACCAGTTTGTCGCATCGCGTGGCCTGGGTGCTTATGATGCGGGCGGGCGCCTAGCGCTGGCAGGACGGCCGCACGAGAACATTGTTACTGAGCTAATGCGCCATCCCTATTTCGAGCGCTTCGGTCCCAAGTCACTGGACCGTTATGATTTCAATATCGTGCCTGTTTCCGATATGTCTGTTGAGGATGGCGCCGCCACTCTGGCGGCTTTCAGCGCACAAGCCGTGGCGGCTTCCATAGCCCTGCTTCCCTCGGCCCCGAAGCTTTGGATCCTTTGCGGTGGGGGGCGCCACAATCGTGCGCTGGTCGAGCAGCTGGAATCGCGCGCCGGTCCTTGCGTCTCAGCAGACGATCTCGGTCTGCGAGGTGATCTGATCGAGGCTGAAGCGATCGCTTATTTGGCTGCGCGATCCAGTCTGGATCTGCCCATCACGTTTCCGGGAACAACGGGCGTGGGCCAACCCACAAGTGGCGGCCTCCTTTACCCGCCGCACTAATTTTCCTTGGAATGGTACGATACCACTTTACAAAGGTATAGTACCTGTCACAATCCACAAATATGGCCCAGAAGGGCCGGGGCGACAAATAGGGGTACATCATGACGAAAACTGCGTTGGTGGGCTGGTCCGGCGCTTCGGTTTTGGCGCTTATTGTGGCGACGGGGTTCTGGACACCCGCTGCAGCGCAAAATGCTGACAGCAGCGCACAAGGCCCCAATTCGGGAGGTGTTGAGCAGGTTCTCGTTACTGGCTCCAGAATTCCGCGGACAGATGAAACTGCTTCCAGCGCTGTCGTTTCGACAGACCGTGAAGAGATCCAGCTCGAAAATGCGCTGACAGTCGAGGATTTCTCCACCAAGCTGCCCCAAGCGGCGGGTGGGGTGCGCGACACGGCGGAAGGCAGTGATTCCTTCGGCGCCGAGGTTTTTGATTTGCGCAACCTGGGGCAGAGCCGCACGCTGGTGCTGATCGACGGCACGCGCGCAGTGCCCTTCAGCATTCGCAACTCGGTCGACGTTGGTTCCATTCCTGCTTCGCTGATCAAGCGGGTCGATGTCCTGACGGGTGGGGCGGCGGCGGTGTATGGCGCCGACGCGGTCGCGGGCGTGGTCAATTTCATCATGAACGACGATTTCGATGGCGCAGAGCTTTCGGCGAAAGACAAGACCGCGCAGCACGGCGGATCGGAATATGGCGGGTCAGTGACCCTGGGAGGAGGAATCGGCGACCGCGGCCATATTGTTTTGGCGCTCGATTACACCCAGCAGGACGAAGTGAAGGCCGGAACCCGGAGTTGGGCCGCCACGCCCGGGGCAAATCTTGCGCCTATCGGCGGTAATTTCAGCGATGTCGCAAGCGGTCGGGCTTTCTCCTTCACTTCCGATGGCACTTTTACGACGACGCCCCAAACTTCCAATTTCAGCCAGCAATATCCTCTCATCGAACCGCTCAAGCGCTTCAACGTCGCCTCGTTCCTGAAATACAACCTGACGAGCTATATCGAGCTCTATGGCCGCGCCATGTACACCAACGCGCGGACAGAAGAGTCGGGTACGCCGGGTCCCAATCCTGCGAGCGTCAACCAGGTCGTAGGCATAAACCAGAGCAATCCGTTTCTGACGCCGCAGATTGCGAGCCAATTGACTTTCGTCGGCGGGGTTGCGCAGGTGCAGGTCAACAAAACGCTCGGTTTGGGCCTGATCGATTTCCATACCGAGCGCAATACCTCGCAGTTTCAGCTGGGGCTGCGCGGGCCGCTCACAAACGCCATACGCTGGGACGCCTATACCCAATATGGCCGTGTAACCGAGGCTTCGCCGATCACCGGTGACGGTCTTGTCACCAACGCGGCCGGATTGAACAATTTCGCCGCGATCGCGAATACCGCCGATATTTTCGGACCGAACGAGACAAGCCTGGCTGGCCTGGGAAGCACGATACCTGGGAACAACCGCACGCGTGACCAGCTGGTTTCTTCCGCGTCCATCAGCGGCGACACAAGCGACGTGTTCTCCCTGCCGGCGGGCCCGATCGGGTTTGCGGTGGGCTATGAGTATCGCAAGGAGACCACGCATATCGTCCAGGATTCGGCGCTGGCGAGCGGCAATACCTATCGTGAGGGTGCGCTGGCTGCCTATTCCGGCGCGTTTTCGAGCAATGAAGGCTATGGCGAAGTCCTGGTCCCGGTCGTGAAAGACTGGTTCCTGGCCAAGGAAGTCGATCTGGGTGCCGCTTACCGCTACTCATCCTTCTCCCAGTTCGGAAATCACGATACCCACAAGTGGGAAGTGACATGGGTGGTCAATGACGACATCCGGTTCCGTGGCACCGCGCAGAGCGTCATTCGCACGCCGAACTTCAGCGAATATGCCGCGACCGAGTCGTCGATCCCGTTCAACAATCTGATCACGGTTGCGCGCCTGACGCCCCGTTATGCTGGTGATCCCTGCGTGTTGGGAACGGGTAACGCAGCGCAATGCGCGCACTTCGGTGCACCTGCCGTAGGTTCAACTAACTCCTTCGCACCGTCCTATCTTGAGGGCAATTACATTTTCGGTGGCAACGCCGCAGTCCAGCCCGAAACCGGAAAAACCAAAACGCTGGGCGTCGTTCTGACGCCGGATTTCGTGCCTGGGTTCAGCACGACGGTTGACTATTATGACATCGACCTGAATGGAGCCATTGGCGTTATCCAGCCCGTTAACGATCTCACGAGCTGCTATATTACCAATCCAACCCCAGGCAATCCGCTGTGCCAGCTCGTGACCCGTGATCCCGCGAACGGTCACCTGCTGAATGCCTTGGTTAACAACCAGAATTTAGGCGTCATCGACCAACGTGGCATCGATGTTGGGATGAAGTATTCCATTCCTGTTCCCGTCGGGATGCCGGGCGATGATTTGCTGCTATCCTATCAGGGCACTTTCGTCACGCATTATACCATTCAGTCCAATCCGACTGTGGCGCCGATCAATTGTGGCGGAACGTTCGGCGCGACATGCTCCAGCGATGCCACGACGCTTGTTCAGCCCGCTTATCGTCATAACATTACGCTGGGTTGGCAGTTTGACTGGGGCCAAGTCGAATTCGATTGGCAGCGTATTGGCGCAGTCCGGGATAGTGCACCGGGCACGACGGACGTCATCCCAGACCAGGACTACTTTGACATCAATTCTTCATACGCGGTTACAAAATGGCTGACCCTCAATGCGGGAATTCACAACATGTTCGACAAGGATCCCCCGATCGTGGCGTCGTCGTCCAACTTCAATACATTCCCAGACACTTACGATCTTTACGGACGTGTGTTTAGTTTCTCGGTGACCCTCCGCCCAGAATAGTCGGTCGGGGAAACCGATTTGCCGTAGGTGTCACTGGGCAGATTTACCCTGGGTTCGGCCATGCGTGTCGCGACATGGGGTAGATTCCGACTGTGGGTGAAGTACGCAAGATAGCCCGCGGTGCAGGTAGGCGCGGTATGGCCCATTTTCAGGAAAGGGACCGGACTATGATGTCAGCCCATCCGGGCATATTGCGCGGTGTGGTTGCGGGCCTGATTGCGACTAGCTTAGATTGTGCAGTACTTCGCGGCCCGCTCCCACTTGGTGAGCCCAAATGATGCAATTCCAATGAATGGGACATTCGCCCTGCTTGATTGGTGCGTCGTGGCGGGCTACTTCGCCGCGATTGCGCTGGTAGGAATCTTGGCCAGCCGCCGCGTGAGTAGTGACGCACGTGACTATTTCCTGGCAGGAGGGCGCGTGCCAGCTTGGCTGGCCGCAATCTCGGTGCTGGCGACCACGCAATCAGCCGCAACGTTTCTGGGCGGGCCGGATTACGGCTATCGCGGCGACTTCACCTACTTGAGCGTGAGCCTCGGCGCGCTGTTAGCAGCCTTCATTGTCGCTCGACTGCTGATGCCGCGATTTTATACGGGAGGGGTGAGCACGGTTTACGAGCTTCTGGGGCGCCGGTACGGCTCGGGGGCGATGCAGGCAGCCGGTCTGATGTTCGTCGTGGGGCGGATATTGGCCGGCGGCGCGCGTCTTTATTTGGCGGCGGTTGCCGTCTCGATGATTGTTTTCAACGGTGTGAGCGGATCGGGCGTCCTGTCGGCTGCCGCGATCCTGATTTTGGCTTCCTTTATCTTCACGTTTCATGGCGGGCTGCGCTCTATTGTCTGGGTCGATCTCCTGCAATTCTCTATCTATGCGGTTTCTGCCCTTGCGCTGCTAGCGCTTCTCTTCTCCAAAATTCCTGTGCCGCTTTCTGCGACGCTCCACGGGCTGGCAGCGACACCGGAAGGTCACAACAAGCTGCAGGTTATCGATTGGTCATTTGCACTAGATCGACCGTTCTCTCTTCCCGCGGTGCTGTTAGGTGGCACGCTGCTCTATGTCGGAAATTACGGCCTTGACCAGGATACCACTCAGCGCCTTCTGGCCTGTAAGGACGCCGATACCGGCTCTCGGGGTCTTTATATGTCGGCGCTAGCTGCGATTCCGGTGATGGCCATATTTATTGCCATCGGCTCTCTGCTATACGTCGTTTATCAACGCCCAGACCTAATGGGCGGTGCGACGCTTGCTGGTCCGGCGCGGGGGAGCAGCAGCGCGAACGTCACTACTTTCATGCATTTCATTCTCACACAGGCCCCCCCAGGGCTTCGCGGCCTGGCAACCACTGGCGTTCTGGCCACCGCCATCGGCACGACCATGTCGGCTCTCAACGCGATGTCGTCAGTTCTTGTTCAGGATTTTTACCGCCCTTGGAAGTCTCGTCACATCGCGGTAGCAGAGACGCACTATGTGCTGGCGGGCCGGGTGGGCATGGGCTTGACCGGGCTGGCGACGCTGGGCGTAGCAGTTTTATCCTTTTACTGGCAGCGCTACACCAATACCCCGCTTATAGAGTTCGTGCTGTCCATGATGACGTTCGCCTACGCGGGGCTGCTGGGTGTTTATTTTGCCGCACTTTTTACGCGACGCGGTACCAGCCCGTCGGTCACCGCGGCACTGTTCATGGGTTTTGCCGTGATTTTTTTACTGCAGCCCTATATCGCTGATCATCTTGGAATGCCGTCCGTCTTTCGACGCTTGGCATTCCCTTGGCAGCTTTGCCTCGGAACACTTGTTTCTTTCCTGACCTGCGTGGCCACCCGGTCCCGCGAACCGCAATATCGGTCTTCCCCTTCTTTGCTAGGTGTTTTGAATGCGCACTGAAACTGTTGATCCACGTTATATCGAAATCGACCGTTGGCCGACCTTACTAGCGGCTGAGGCGATGCTAGAGGGGCAGCTTGCGGCTGTTGCTTGCCTCTACAGCCAGATAAGCCGCGTGGCTGCAGCCAGCGAAGCAGCTGCCGCGCGCCTTTTGGGGGGCGGGCGTCTTGTCTATGCCGGGGCGGGAACTTCGGGCCGTATCGCGGTCCAGGATGGCGTGGAGTTGTCTCCTACCTATAACTGGCCGGAAGCGCGTCTTGTATTCGTGTTAGCGGGGGGCATAACCGCGCTTTCTGCCAGCGCAGAAGGAGCCGAAGATAATCGAGAGGATGCAGTTGATCAGATTCGCAAGGCGGGGATTGGCCCAAACGATGTAGTGATTGGAGTTGCGGCCAGTGGCGCGACACCATTCACTGTCGCAGCAATAGTGGAGGCGCGGGCGCGGGGCGCCTTGACGATTGGTGTCTCCAATAACGCGGTGGCACCCTTGCTGACGGAATCGGAGCATCCACTGCTAGCGGATACAGGCAGCGAATTGATTGCCGGGTCTACGCGCATGAAAGCGGGCACTGCGCAAAAAGTGCTTCTGAATATCCTCTCGACGACGATGATGTTGCGCTGCGGCCTTGTCTACAAGGGGCTGATGGTGAACATGCGAGTTTCGAACGATAAGCTCGCTGCTCGCGCTCGCGCAATCGTGAGAGAGATCACTGGCGTAGACGCAAGGACTGCGGACGAAGCGATGTCCGCATCTGGCGGCGAGATCAAGGTGGCTGTCCTGATCGCCTCCGGTGTGGACGTTCGGCGGGCCGGCGAGCTACTGCGCGCCAGTGGCGACAATCTACGTGTTGCTTTCGAGCAGCACGCTTCCGACAGAGCTTGATCATGCGCGAAAAATTGACGAGCCGCGAAGACGAGAGCACACCGCTCTACATGCAGTTGGCCAAGAACCTGCGTAAGCACATTGGCGACGGCGGCATAGACCCCGGCAATGCGATCCCATCGGAGCGCGAACTCAGCGAAATGACTGGCATGTCGCGCGTGACTATCCGAAAAGCAATTGAACAGCTGATTGACGAGGGACTTCTGTTCCGCAAACAGGGCGCGGGTACCTTCGTTGCCCCCAGAATCGAAGCGCAGGGATCCACGCTAAGCGGGTTCAGCGACGACGCATTGCGGCGTGGCGAGAAGCCGGGCGTGATTTGGATGTTCAAGAATTACGCTACTCCCACGGAGGATGAAGCGCTTGCTCTTGAGACTGCGCCCACGACCAAGGTCGCGCGACTTGGGCGTGTCCGCCTTCTGGGCACTGAGCCATTGGCCATCGAGCATGCCGTTGTTCCAGCTCGATTCCTACCGGCGTTAGATCAGCTCGGCGATTCCCTTTACGCGGCGCTGGGCATTGGCGGATTTCGCCCTGCGATAGGTCGCCAACGCATCCGTGCCTCGCTGGCTACGCCCACTGAGGCAGCCATTCTCTCAATTCAACAGAATTCTGAGATTCTTAGGATCGAGCGCTTAACCCGGTTGTCGGACGGGACGCCCGTAGAGTTCACCCGCTCTGCCTATCGTGGCGACCGCTATGACTTCGTTAGCGATCTGAATGCCGCAGTTGTCATGACGGGAGATGCCACGGACGCACGCTAGTGCTTTGAATATTGTAGAGCGGTGGCGTCGACTTAACATGGCGCACGTGGTGGGAGGACAATATAACGGATACCGTGCGGAAGCGGGCGTCGATCCGGAATCGGATGTCGAGACATTCATCGCTCTGAAGTGTCTCATCGACAACTGGCGCTGGGCGGGTGTGCCATTCTTCCTGCGCACCGGAAAGCGGCTGGCCGAGGGTCAGCGGATCATTCCAATCGCCTTCCGCGAGCCACCCAAGAGCATGTTTCCGCCAGGCTCTGGTGTTGGCGCGCAAGGCCCGGATCACTTGACTTTTGATTTGGCAGACGTCTCTGAAATGTCGCTTTCCTTTTACGGCAAACGGCCGGGCCCCGGGATGCGTCTGGATAAACTGAGCCTGCAATTCGCGATGCACGACACCGGGATGGTGGAGGATGTGCTGGAGGCCTAGAAGTGAACGTTGGGTTTGTCGGTAAAGGGATCTCTGATGAGCCTGGTGCGGAAACGATCGACGATCCGATAGCCGAGCTTCCAATTGCCGAAAGCGATCGGAAACGCGTTCGCACCGATGTCGGGCATGTTCTCGTCGATAGCGACAGGATAGTCACAGATTTCTAGTGGATGGTCCGCTGCCAAACCGCGAAACAACAATCCATCTGCCTCTATCAGTACCAATTTATCCATGTCTTCTTGCCCAAGGTAATCTCATTCAGAATCTTGCTCTTTGCGCGCATCGCCGAGGGCGATTGGGGAACGTCCGGATCTACTGTGTACTTGTCTGTTCAATGTATAGACGGCGTCGCGCGCTAAGCGCTTCCGATTTGCCTCCCTAGTATACAACTCCGCCATATGTGAGGTGGTCCAGCCAAAATGGCCATAAGCTGATGTACAGTCGCACCGTTATCTGCTGCGGTGGTAGCTGCGATTTTGCGCACACCATGAGCGGACTTCTTGATACCGGCTTTACGTGCCGCAGCGCTGAACGCGTTGCCGAAACTCTCTTTGGTCAGAGGGTTGCCACGATCGCCGCAGATATATGTCAGATCACCGGTCGGTCCAGCATCTAAAGTGGCCTGCAAGACAGGAAGGATCGGAATGTTCACCTCGATCAGTTCGCCTCCTTTTTCTGTTTTAAAGGAAACGGTCTTGATCATAGTGCGGCTATGCGGATCCAGCACCAACTGTTCGTGCTGCCTGCCGATTTTCACTACGTCACCGCGACGGGGACCTGTATAAAGCAGCAGATCCAGCCATACCCGCTCCTTCGTTCCGAGAGGGTAGCTCTTTTGATAGAGCTCGACGTCATCTTCGGTCCAAGGTTTGAATCCTGGTCCCTTTTTCCTTTTGGGATTGTGGACGCCGGCCGTTGGATCGACTTTGACATGTTCATGTGCGAGGGCCCACCGAAACAATCCGCGCATAGCGTCCAGGAAATTTCTCGCTTGAGAGGGGCGGTCCCGCCGGGCGTCCTTGCCCATTTCGACGGCCTTCTTGTTCACGGCCGAAAATGGTTCACCGCCGGCGGTTTTCATCACACCGACAAAAATGTTTTCCCGCTGCCTACGGGTGGCGGCTGATAAGTCAGCCCAGGCTGACGATTCTCGATAACGGTCATAAAGCCACTTCAGGCTGGCGGATCGAGTTTTGGCCTGCTCCGGCGGCAGGGCGCCTGAAACCGCTGCCCGATATGCCCTCCAAAACTCGTCAGTGCCGTATTCACCGCGAATCCGAATACGGGGACCTTCGCCACGGCGGACATACCAGACGGCATTGCCATGGCGAGTAATCTGGCGGCGCAGAAACGGAGGGCGGGGTCTGGGCATCGGCTATAGGACCACTGTGCGTTCAGGCACCTTTGCATGCGCTTGGCTAGTCGCGGCAGCGGCGGCCCTGT
>Ga0206821_10183_pt1 | contig 13689 bp, 17 predicted proteins | sample Alteio_BWOrgCont_85_FD_152860 | JGI IMG/M metagenome (GOLD analysis project Ga0206821, IMG submission 152860) | Enriched cells from forest soil in Barre Woods Harvard Forest LTER site, Petersham, Massachusetts, United States -... | ecosystem: Environmental > Terrestrial > Soil > Temperate forest >...
GTGGGAGTACTACTGGGCGTGCTGAAGTCCTGCGGACCGAACAGAAACTGGCCGCGGCCTTTCGAACTGGTGCCAGCGGAGCCACTGCGTGGCTAAACCTGATGACTGCGAACGATCCGACCCAGGCATTGGCGGAATGCCGCGGATCGGCATTATGGATTGATAAGGCGACCGGCCGTCGGGCGTGCCGCGTGCCTCTTTGGTTGGACCCACCCTCGCCTACAGCGCCAAACGAGGCGCGGTCCCAGTGATCGTCGGACAGCGCCGATCGCAGTGTGACGCGTACGTGCGAAAGGGGCCGAACCCAGTCCGGGTTCAGCCCCTGTGCGCATCAGTAGGGCACCTGGTGCTCGGGGATGTCGTCGGACCGCGCAGACCGTGTCCACACGATGGTCGTCTCGTCGCCAGCGTCCAGATGTCGCGTCTCGATATACCTGAGCTCATAGCCTCGCCGAAGCAGCCGGCGGACATCCGCCTTGCGAAGACCGACTGTGGTACGAAGAACTGTCATGTGCGCAACTCCCGTGCTTGGGATCAGCCCGATTGCTGACAGGCAGCGGGAATGGCGGCCCTCGTGGCGGCTCAATCCTTGAGGCACGTGAACGAGCGGGGTCGGGTTGCAGCAAGAGCGGGGTCTTCTTCTGACCTGCGCTTGATGCGACGTGGCCTTGGCGTAGTGAGCGTGCCTCAATCGCGCGTAGCGCGGCGCGCAGCGGGATTGAACCGCCGCGACCTTGGCTGGCATAACAATGAAAAGATCAGCCAGAGGTCGTCTTCTCAGCATGCCAGCGGTACACGCCTTTCTGGAGGTACGGCGCGTCGGCGCGTGTGCCTGCACAACTCTCTATCTGATCGCGTTGATGGACATCGAACGGGTGAACGGAATAACGCCGATCCACAACGACGGACGAGGCAAATACTCACCTCGCCAAACTCTTTTTCCGTATTCCACGAGACCATCAAGATAGTGCTTGCATCGCGATTCTCACCGAATCAGAATCTGCGCATGCAAACGCCGCTGTCTCCACTTCCCTCTCATATTGGTCCCGCTGAGTTTGGAGAACTTGGCCAGTGGATCGCGATACGGTGCCCGACGGATCTTGCGCCGATCATGCGCAAATCAGGCGGCATTTGGGAGCCTGGGTCTAAACGTTGGCTTGTTGAACGCCGGCGCATAGGACCTGTCGTGCGAGCATTGCGGCGGGAAACCGATCCGCTGTTTCGGCGAGCAGGATTGTCTCTGGACTCATTCGAGCAAGGCGGCCGCCATTAGTAGATGGAAGGTGCGAGTGCGGTCGCGTCAGCGTGTCGAGTGCGCGCGGACTGAAGGTTCAACACGCATACCCCGAATTCAGCAAAAACCCGCCCGGACTGGCCGGACGGGGCTTGTTGAGCCGAGTCAGTCGCTGCTGCGGCGACCGTTGGGGCGGGACCAGATCAGACTGTAGCCCTCGCCGTCTTCGTCGTCGAAGAGATTGGCGAATATTGGAGCATTGGAGCTCGGATCGTCGAGCTTGAGGCCCAGGTAGTCACGCCCCTCGCTGGAGCGCTTGGACCAGGCTGCGCCGGTCTCCACGCGGCCGATATAGACCGGGTGGCTGGGAGCGTTCTCGCCTGAGCGGCTGGTCTCACGGACGATGCGGACGTTCTTGGCCTGGACGGAGAGGGTGACTATTTCGCCGGTGAACTCGTTGTTGCCAGTCTTCTTGAAGGTGCCGATGGTCGCCATGGTCGTTCTCCTTGATCTCTGTTCTCGAGCCCGCACCATGCGGCCTCGATGGTTATCGACGGGCCGGAGGCGATCGACGGCGCACCCCAGAGGGGCTCGACAGCAAAGGAGGAACTTTCTTGTTTCGCGAGGAATGGCGGCGAAGCCGCCAGGGGAAGAAAGTTTTGACACCGCTGTTGCGCATAGGCGATCGAGGCTTCAGCCGGCCTTCGGCCAGATCAGCCCATCGGAGAGGCCGTTCGGTGCGCCCTATTCGAACAGAGATTGCATCAAGGAACACATGGCGACGTACGAGCCGCTGCTGAGATTACGGCAACAGTTCTTCAAGGCGAATGAGCAAATTCGGGACCGGTGGCGCATCGGTCCACACAACCAGATGCCAACGTCGGCCCGTATGCCGCATGCTCTTCCGTTGTCGGCCGTACCTGGCCGATAGCGGAATGGTGGCTTTGAGATGCCAATAGCGAAAAGCGGACGTTCGATCCATGTTGGGGGGTCCATCAGGGGGAAGAGCGTCCGCTCGTAATCGTCGCCCGTTCGTCCGGCCGTAGCGCCGCGTATTTAACGTCGGTTTTTCTTCAGCGGCTCAGAAACCGCGTGTAATTCAGCGACGAACAGCCTGGCGATTGCGTTTGGCGTCCGGTTTTTCAGGGTGATGATCTCGGTGGGTGGCGCCTTCATCGACAAGCTGACTGGCAACACTTTGACCCGCAGCCGCCCGGCGCCGAAATACAGCGTCGAGCCCGGCAGGAAGGTGAGGAACCGCCCCGTCTCGACCAGCCTGGTGCGGACCGCCATTGAATCGGAAACAACCTGCGGCGTGGGAGGCACAATGCCGGCGGAACGGAAACCGTCAGCTATCAATGCGCTGGCCACGTTGTCTAACTCCGGCAACGCCCAGGGTTCATCCAACAGGTCGCGGAGATCGATCTTGCGGCGCCGCGACCAGGGATTGTCGAGTCCCGCAATTATAAACAGAGGCTCGTCAAACAAGGCATCCGATTGCAGGTCCTCGCTATAGATCGATCCCGATGTCCGTAAGAGTGCGAGGTCGATCTGACGCTCGCGGACCATTCTGCACAACGTTGGAGGGTCGCTCTCAGTCACCTGAAACTCGATCCGCGGATATCGATCACCAAGTCGCGCGATCGCAGCAGGAATGAGCCCATCTATGAACGGCCCGGCGCCGCCAACCCGCAATTCCCCCACCGTCGGATCTGACAGGAATGCGATCTCCTGCATTCCCTGTCTCAGGTCATCGAATACGGCAGTACCGCAATTCAACAGCGCGCGGCCATACACCGTCGCCTCGACACCCAGCGAGGTCCGATCAAGCAGGCGGACGCCAAGTGCATGTTCCAGGTCCGCGATCGTCTTCGACACGACCGGCTGAGAGATGGCAAGCTGCTTCGCCGCGCGCCCCATGCTTCCGGACTCGACCAGCGCAGACAGGATATGCAGATCGCGCAATTTGATGCGGCGTTCGACGCGGTCGGTCCATCGCATGATTTTTCCCCATAGCCGAACAGCTATGGCTGTATCGGATATTAGAGCTACCCGCAATTGTTTGCACACTGTAATACCAAGTGCCCGATGCAGTGACTCACGCGATGCCAGCGCTCATCGTCATGGCGGGACCCGATCACCCGTACCAGCCTATTGTCGCGACGACTGGCCAGCGACGATGAACTGAGGGGGCTCCAATCCATGTCCATCAACGAAGCCGTCCTGCCCGTAGCCTGGTACCGCTCGCTGAACGTAACGCAGTGGAAGACGCTGATCGCGGCGAATCTCGGCTGGACATTCGACGGTTTTGAGTTCTTTGGGCTGTTCCTGACCGTCGGCTTCGCCTTGCACCAGTTGCTCGATGCGGCGCAATACACGGCGATTCCCCGCTACGCCGGCTACGTCGTTGCCGCCACCGCCTTCGGCTGGGCAATCGGTGGGGTGATCGGTGGCATCATCGCTGATTATATCGGCCGCAAGCGGACGATGATTTTTGCGATCTTCGCCTATTCGCTAACAACTGGGTTGAGTGCGCTCGCCTGGAACTGGCAGGCTTTTGCGATCCTCCGTTTTCTCGTCGGCGTCGGGATCGGCTCGGAATGGGTGACCGGGGCTTCGATCGTTTCGGAATTGTGGCCGGACCATTCACGCGGCAAAGGAGGCGGCCTATTGCAATGCTGTGCCGCCCTCGGCGGCATTATCGCCTCCGGCGTCTGGCTGATGATCGGCAGTGCCGGCCCCAACGCCTGGCGGTGGATGTACCTGGTTGGCGTGCTGCCGGCACTGACGACGCTGTGGATCCGCTGCGGCATCCCAGAGTCGCCACGCTGGGAACGAGCGAACGAGCGCCGCGCCGAGGCCCGCGACCTGCACCGCCGTGGCGTCGAATTGGTAGGTGAACACGCAGCACTGACGCGCTTCACCCTGCTCGATCTGTTTGTCGACCGCGCGGTTCGCCGGCCGTTGATCTGCTCGTTCTTGATGATGCTGTCGGTAACGTTCGCCTTTTGGGGTGTTGGCACCTTTGTCCCGACCTATGTCGGCTCGATCGCCGCCAAGGCCGGTCTCCCGGCAGCAGAATGGTCGGCTCTGGCCGGCCTCGTCTTCACCGTGTGCGGGGTGGTCGGGTCTGTCAGCCTGGGTTTCCTCGCCGACGCCTTTGGCCGCAAGGCGGTGGCAATGCTGTTCTATCTGATGTGCCTGATCCTGACCCCGGTGGTCTATCTCTGGGCCCGGGAGATCCACGTCCTGCTGTTCTGCGTCGGCGTGTTCGGCTTCTTCATCCTGGGGATCTGGTCCTGGGCACCGATATGGCTCCCCGAGCTGTTCCCGACCCGAATGCGAGGAACCGCGATCGCGTTCATCTTCAATGCGCCACGCTTCATCGCAGCCGCCGGCCCACTGATTGCTGGCACCCTGATCGTCGCGCTTGGCGGCTATGGGCCAGCGGCAACGCTCATCGGATTGTTCTATCTCTTGGGATTCCTCGTAGCCCCGTTCCTACCCGAGACCAGAGGCAAGCCGCTGCCCGAACTGGCAGAGGTCCAGCGCGTCTACCCAGCCACGAGGCGCAGCGTGGCTTAGTTGAAGTCCAGCGGTGAGCCGTACCCTCGCCGCGATATTGACACTCGTTTTCAACAGTGGGGTACGTCAATGGAACAGAATGGTCCAAGCCGCACCGCGATTGGGACGGCTGTACATCGTGCTGCCCACCTCCTGCTCGATGAAGACCCAAAGATCCTCGTTGACCCATTTGCCCGCGCGTTCGCCGGCTATGCCAGCGATGCCGAGATGCTGCAGGCGATCGCCTCGGTAGACATGATCGAGTTTCCACGCATGCGCGCCGTTTTCACCCTGCGAAGTCGCTATGCCGAAGATGAACTCGACCACGCCATCACTCGCGGCATTGACCAGTACGTCATTCTCGGCGCCGGTCTGGACTCGTTCGCGTATCGGCGGCCCGACCTTGTTGCATCCCTCAATGTATTCGAGGTTGACCATCCGGCGAGCCAGGCCTGGAAACGGGCACGGCTCGCGGGACTTGGCATCGCGGCACCCACGCATCTGCATCACATTTCGATCGACTTCGAGCGGCAAACGCTTGGCGAGGGTCTCGCGGAGAGCATCATCGACCTCGGTAAACCAGTATTCCTATCTTTGCTGGGCGTTACGCAATATCTGACAACGGACGCTACATTGCGCATGCTGCGCGATGTGGCCGTCACGACTGCGCCCGGCAGCGAACTTGTCTTTCAGTTCGTGGTGCCCCCAGCGACGCTCGCGAGGGACGAGGCAGCACTGGTCACTGCCTTTGCCGAACGTAACGGAACGGCCGGGGAGCCATGGCTCGGTTACTTCGAGCCGGCGGAGATGGAGCGCCACCTTCTTGCTGCCGGCTTCAGTAAGGTCGTGCATTTCGGGCCGAAGGAAGCGACGGAACGCTACCTGCGAGGCCGGGGTGACGGGCTGTGCATGCCGGCCTACTTTTCCATGATCAAGGCGTCGATCGCATGACCCGGCGGTCAAGAGCATAGTCGAACGAGGCCAGCCTGCAGCCTCTGCTTGCAGCCGAGGCGACAGGTCTGCTGGGCAGTATTCCCCCGCCTCCATATCCGCTGCCGCCGTGGTTGTGCGACGGCATTGCCCGACTTCGCGTTACTGGCCAAGACTTCTGCGGGCACACGGGTTGTTTAGGGCTCATGGGCTCATTGGTGTCTTGCGCAGTGGCCGGAGCCTCCCGTTGCATCTCCGTGGCCGGTCGGCTGGGAGCCTGCACCCACGCCGTCGGCATGGCTGCGGCTCGAACTTATGCCGATATGAAATATCAGCCAGACCTGAATTGGATACCGATTTCAGACTTGATCTGCCGCCTGTGGATGTCGGCCATCCACACCGATCGCTGTCATCGGGCCGTCTCGCCCGCACCTCCACTTCTGAGACATTGCCCGGCTCGGCCAAGTGTCGGGAATGGGCGCAGAGCGGCGATGACTGGCGGATAGTGGAGGGCTTTGCACCAACTCCGCTGTTGGCAGAGCTTCGAACGGTCAGGGCCTTTTCACGACGGTTCAACGATGCCTACCGTTCACCAAGACTGTTGAAACTTCTGTAGCCCAAGGAACGTCAGATAGATCCAGGGGGAACTGCTTATGACCAACGACGATTCAGGTTTCTCCGAAGCGGTCATTTACTGCCGCAACTTGGTGGCTGGGGTGGGGCGCAGTCCACTAGGCCTTATCGGTTCGCCAGACGAGTGACGGCTCTGCGCCCAGGCGGCCGCTCCGGGCTGCCTTGCCGTCGCTCGAATGCAGACGTTCGCCAAGGTGCAGTGGTAGTTGTTCAGACGTCTGCTGCTTTGCAGATGGCTGACGGAAAAGACTGGTCGAGATCTGGAGCGGCGACGACCCAACTAATTGTCGCCGCTCCAGTTACTTCGATCAGCCGTTACCCGCGCCAGCCGGTGGCGTGTACCACGGCACCAAGATGCCAGTGCATGTGACGTTCGGCGCCTTCACATCAGCCACTAGCCAACCGTCTGACCTGAGCGATCCGGTAATAGTAGCCGTCCGACCCTGACCGCCCACTTCCGTGGCCGTCATCGAGAACGTTTTTGCCGCTGCGTTCACATTTCCTGTCGCGTGGGCCATAGACTTCATGCCGTCCCATGAAATCATGCCGTTTGCGTCGCCATTTGAGTCCACCGTGATGTGCCAATCGAGTGCTGGACAACCAGCCATTGCCTTCGACTGAAAGGCATAGAGCCGGCCTCCAGATGATTGTGCTGATGCCGTACCCAGCGTTGCCCCCAACATTAGCGCGCCAACTACGACTGACTTGGTTCTTGTCATTTCCAGTTCCCTTTTTCTATTTTCGAAGAATCAGCAGGCTATGCGTCGGCACGGGTGGGCGATTGCCTGCAGTCTTTATGCGGCAATACTTCGCCGACATCTGGCACTGTATATCGGCCGGCCTAACGTGTCACCTTTCGATACAGCCCGTCATCTCGATTTCACAAAGCGCGCTCTCCCCACTCTCCCAACACCTTCACCATGTTCGCTAGTTCCCAGAGCTTCGCCGTGACGCCAGCCGCCATTGCGGGCGTGCAGCGCAAAGTCTGGTGTATGCGAACGTAGTTATAGTGCATGAAGTAGATCGCCACGCCGTAAGCGTGGTTCTCAACCTTCTTCGATAACGCGTTCGTCTACCTTGTGAACCTGTGAATGCCCATCCGCATTGAAAGGTTCTGCCTTTCGGTGGCAGTCTTGCTGATGCTGATCGCGGCTTTCGGCTTGTTCGCGATCCTATGGTGAGCGAACCTTCTGCTGCACAGGCGACGGCCGTGAAGTTCCGCTCTTCGCCAGACTGCGGATCAGGTCAATGATCTCTGCATGCGCCGCCGTTAGCGGGTTGGCCAATTCATCGATGGTATGCATGTCAGCCAACCGGCTGAGCCTCACCAATGTGCGTATCCGTTTTCGCCGGGTCTGCTTCAGCTCGGTCGATCGCCATGTGAACATGATTCGAGCCAGTTCACCATCACCGAACAGCGCATTGAGCTCACTGATGAACGTAAAAATCAGGAACAGCACCAGGATCCAAAGCTGAATCGCGAAAAACCGGTCCCAGGTGAAGTGCGTTGCCACGTAGTCAGGCAGTTCGCGCATGGCCCCGCCGTGCGCCAGAAACTCGATCAGCTTCTCGAGAAATCGCACGGCGCAGATCACTGCGAAGTAGATGCCACTTTTGAACAAGACTGGTCGGATCAGCGGCGCAGTATCGAACCGCCGGAAGAATGGTAGCGCATTCGCCACCAGCACGGATTTCCCGACGATCAGCGCGCCGGTTGTCGCAAGCAAGAGACTGGCGGACTGGACCCTGTAATCGTTCAGAAGCAGGTTCGTGGTTAGCAGGATCAGATTGAAGCCGACGGCAAAGAATACGGTCGGCGGAATCATCTCCTTGAATTCCTTGACCACGAATGCGATCGATGATCTGAGCATCGGCGAGCTTCCCGGATGATTGGTTCGCGCAGCACGACTCGGCGATGCGGTCGAGCAAGCCTCTATGGACGCCTAGCTCGACAAGAACATCTCGCCGCACTCGATGGCCTCACTATACACCGGTGCTTTTCTGATGAGAGCCACCTCGACGTCCCGTCGACCGCGTACCCTGGCAGGAGGCGCACAAACGACCGCCCGCCGGTCGCGCATGCAGTTCCGACCGCCCGTATGGCCGCGCGCTACTGCTGCCTAATCCTTCCCGTCGTCCACTGCATCCACCACCTGGCCGGTGGCGATGTCGCCAATCAGCCCCGCGAGCGCGACCAGATCACGGGGTCGGGGGGATGCGCTTGGTGGCCATCAGTAGCAATAGGCAGGGCGACAAAGACACGCATCGGCAAGGGCTCGTCGGCTTCGCGCAGGATGTGCAGGATCGACACCGGGAACAAGACGTTCTGTAGGACGATTGGAAGGGCACAAAACCGACACCACATCGTCGGCATGGCACCCCGCAAGATCGTCCACCGCTACCCGCCCAAACGCAAACAGACGAAGCCGGCCACGACACCCACCAAGCCCACGGTCATCGTCACGGCCAAGTCTCGGCGGCAGATCGACAAGGACCGGCGGATACGGCTGCTACGGGAACGGGGGTATTAAGCGGCTAACACTCGCGCCGCCGCCGCCGCCTATCAATGGATTGTTCCCCGCGTGTGCAACCGTAACCATTGTGGCAGCGTTGACGCACGGATGGCGCGCGTACTCATCGTCGAGGATGATGAACTGGTTCGTCGTGTTCTCTGCGGCATAGTCCGGGCCGCTGGGCACCGCTGCCACTGCGTTCGGACCAAAGCCGAAGCCATCCAGCTCTTGGCGCCCGGTTCGCACGCGCTAGTGATCGCCGACGTGATGTTGCCGGATGGACGAGGCCATGCCGTCGTCGAGCGCGCAGTAGAGCTGGGCATCCATGCGATTTTGATGAGTGGCCATCCGGACGCAATCGAGTCATTCGCCAACGGTAACGCGGGCTGCCTAGCCAAACCGTTCGGACTCGACGAATTCGAGAAAGTGCTTAGGGACAACGTACATCCACCTTGAACGCCCATATTTGAACGAGCGTCGCAGGGTATGCCGGTTGACAGTACCATCAGCCCGCGTGGCGATGCTGGCCATGGCCCATAGCGAACGCCTAGCCCGCAGTGTCCTCGGCCAACGCGTCGTACCGCTCCGCCAGCCGGATCAGCGCATCGCGCACGGATGCCGCGGTCGCGGTGGCGGCCATTTCCCGGTAGTAAGCCGCACGGACGCGGCACTCGGTCGGGGTCAGTTCCGAGGGGAGTTTCCTTTTCTCCATCCCGGAGTCGCTACCACGGGGGTATTAACGGCCCGTTAATTGAGCCTCTTTTCAGCAGTCCTTTTGTATCACTCGCCGCCACGTGAATCCTCGTGGCAGCGACGGAAGCGGATCGCCTTCGCGCACGTAGTACGACCAACCCGTCGGTGAACCGAGGACGGTTAGCTCGTCATATTCGCCCGTGTGGCGTGCTGGTTCCCCGGGAAGCTGTTCTGTGCGCTCCATATGGACCAGATAGGGGCCGGTCCGCCAAGCCGCACTGATCTAGATCAATCCCCCCTCGCGCGCGGGTGTCTGAAGTGAGCTCGTCTATCGCCCAGTTATCGCGCCAACAATGCTGCTCGCCAGTAACCCGACGCCACCGAACGTGAAGATCACGACAAACACACACTCCTGCCAGGGCATGCTCACCTGATAGCCAATCAGGCCAACAACAACGCCGATCATCACCGCGCCGACCAACAGCATGCCATCAGCCGCCTCGCGCATAGTCATTCCCCGCCTCCCGCCGTTGCCCGCACCTTGGGGTTAGGCCCCTCCGGCCAGTCCCGCTGCGGCACCGGCAGCGCCAGCGCAAACCGTTCCAGCGCCGTCCACACCCCCTCCACCTCGGGCGGCGCGCGACACCGCCCCGACACCGCGTAGGAGATAAATCGCCGGTCCACGCCCAACACCGACGCCATGTCGCGTTGTGACCAATTCAACAGGTCCATCAACCGTTTCAGCCGGTCGCCATGCCATCCATCGTCCGCCGTGCTGGCGGTGGAACCGGCGGAGCTACTGAGGCTTCCACCACGCAGACGGCAGCGCACCCCGTGAGAAGATCAAGACGATAACACCGTTCCGCGCGCGGCTTAGCTCGCGATCTGCGGCTATGAGCCAAGGTGCAGATCTTTCTTACCAATGGTTCGTACAATGCGAGCCGTGCAGGGGCTTGGCGCTATATCCCACTAGGAGGAATTCTAACTGCGATAGGTCGGTGATGAACGACTAACTGCCAGTTGGAATCCGCCCTGCTTACACTGCGCCGCAAGCAATGGCTCGGTTGGTCCACTCATGCCGCGTCACGTACGGGCTCAACGGCAGGCAGCGGATAACGCGCCGTACTATCGACCGACAATTCCAGATCAAAATCTCCGTCCAGTCCGTGGAACAATGTCGCCGGCAGCAGCGCGTCACCGTCGGTCCAGCGGAAGGAATTGTCCGCTTCGTAGTCGTGGAAACCGTCTTGCAGCGTGTGGTCGGCAGCATCCAGCATGCGCAATCGGGGGCCTTGCCACAAACGAATTTGGCGGATTGCGACACCCAGTGTGCGCGGATCGCGCGCCAGGCCGAGTTCGGCGGGCGATCCGGCGCGTGACCTAATGCGAATTTCCGCCCCAGCCTGAAGTCGCCTGAAGACGTAAAGTCCGTTGCGCTGCATCTTCGGGTTTAACCTCCTGGGGATCGCGCGGCAGGGGCTGGCGATCAACCCCAACTGCACACGTGCCAACGTGATCCTGGGCCTTGGCCTGATCTTCAGCGGCCACACGGCTGAAGGCCGCGAGGCCATAAGCGTGTTCGAACGCCTTACCCCGCGCGAACCGAGCATCAAGATCGCGCGCCGCCAAATCGTCGTTTCGCACTATTTCGACCATGACTATGAACTGTGCATCACGGCGGCGCGACGTTTGGTGAGCGCAGACCCTAACCTCCCGCTGAACTATCGCTGGATAGCAGCCGCACTGGGCCAGCTTGGTCGCACCGAGGAGGCGCACGCGGCGCTCGAGACGTCGATCGCTGTTTCCCCACGGGAGTACGATGTTTATGTCCGCAGCCGCATCCCGTGGATGCGTCCCGAAGACTACGAACACATGCTCGACGGATTGCGCAAGGCAGGCTGGCTGGGCGAGCTGTATGATACCAACCTGTGAGCGCAATTCTCGCAACTCTGATGCCGCGGGCAAAACGCGGATGCGGGCTACGTGTGGCCAGCGACGGTCGACTGAGACCATTGATGTCCGCTTCGGCGTCCCAGTGCCTCAAAAGCAGACAGGCTCCTTCGTGGTTCTGAGACTGTTCGCCTTTTGGCGATAACATGGGATAGCGGATATACTGGGCACGAGCTAGCGTCGCCCGCATCACTTGAAACTGCCACCGGGCTTGTGACGGTCCGGGGCTACATTCCGGAGAAGGAGATTCGGTTTGTCCGGGAACAGTTGGGAAAGGGTCCCGATAAATGCGCAGAGCATCGACGCACCGCTATCGCAAGCCGCCATATTTCTCGTGGTTGGGGTCGCGGACGGACAAGCGGCTCTCGCTAAGACGTGCTCCGTGCTCGGCGGGCTCGACGATCTCGTCAAGACGGTCGGATTCCGCGATCTCTCGGGCCGCCTATCCTGCATCGCCGGCATCGGCAGCGATCTCTGGAACCGGCTTCATCCCCGCAGCCGGCCGCGGGAGCTGAAACCCTTCGCGCGGATCGAAGGAAAGGCACACGCGGCTCCTGCGACGCCGGGCGACCTACTTTTTCATATCCGGGCCGAACGGCCCGATCTCTGCTTTGAGTTCGAACGTATTCTGCTTACAAGCCTCGGCTCGGCCGTCACGGTTGTCGATGAAGTTTCGGGCTTCCGGTATTTCGATGCGCGCGACCTGCTCGGCTTCGTCGATGGAACGGCCAATCCGACCGGTCCCGATCTGCCAGCCTCGGCGCTGGTCGGCGATGAGGATCGCGACTTCGCTGGCGGCAGCTATGTCGTCGTCCAGAAATATCTCCATGATCTCGATGCATGGACCCGCATACCGACACCCTTGCAGGAGCAGATTATCGGCCGCACGAAGATAGACAATATCGAAATTGATGACGACGACGCGCCACGAAAATCGCACAAGTCCTTGGCCACCATTGTTGGTCCCGATGGGGTCGAGCATGATATCCTTCGTGACAACATGCCCTTCGGACGAGCGGGTCACCGGGAATTCGGAACCTATTTCATCGGATATTCGCGATATCTCTGGGTGATCGAGAAAATGCTTCAGCGAATGTATATCGGCGATCCACCTGGCGCGTATGACCGATTGCTCGATTTTTCGACCCCGCATACCGGCACGGCATTTTTTGCGCCGGCGCGCCCCGCGCTTCAGGCGATCGCGCAGGATGTCACGGAAGGCCACTCAACGGCTGGCTGACTCCAGCGACATGGTATCGCTTTCGGAGAAAGGAAAGGTGGCGGACAGTTGCTTCGCGACATGACGGCGAGGCCGGAACAGCCAATGGTCGGTAGCTGCCGAAACATTCAACTGCCCCCAGCGTCCGCTTCGCCGCGTTACGCGCCCGCCAGGAGACAGGCAGCTGGCGGCCGATACTGTTGAAGAACTCGACCGCTTGGACAACGGCGCAAGATTGATTTCACACGTCAGTCGCGTGGCGCAATGAACAATTGTGACGAGGCTTCTCAATGGTCATCACGTTGCGCGCCACGGACGCTGCCGGAGTTTTTCAACGGTATCAGCCCATGGCGGTCGTTCCAGGCCTCATCGCCGCAATTCCAATGCAGACGCTCCGCCAAGCCCAAGCCTCGTCGCGCTACCGTCGTGTCTCGATCACCAGAGCACACAGCTCCGTTTCGAATGCGCCTTCGCCGAATTGTTCGGCGATAGCCGCCGCAGCGGCAGCCGTCGCTGCTTCCAGGCCAGTAGGATCGAGCGCTTCGAGCTCAGCTCGCATCGGCGAGCCCTGACAGAAACCGATCGCCGGCGACATCGGCGACGCCGCGCGACCGCGCAGTGTAACCGTCTCGATGCGACTATCGGCAAAGCCGCCGGCGGCGAGGTCGGCACGGATGACTTCAGTTTCGCGATAGCCGCACGGCGTACGCTCCAGGAACCAGGATGGATGCTGCGGATAGAGCCGAGACAGGCCCATCAGAGTTGCCGCCACGATCGGATTCTTCGCAACGCTCTCCCATACGTTGAACACAAACTGTCCACCTGGCTTCAGCACGCGGTAGGCTTCCCGGAACGCGGCGACACGGTCGGGAAAGAACATCACGCCAAACTGGCACACGACAGCGTCGAAACTCTGGTCATCGAACGGCAATGCCAGCGCGTCCGCTTGGCGG
>Ga0206821_10184_pt1 | contig 13665 bp, 11 predicted proteins | sample Alteio_BWOrgCont_85_FD_152860 | JGI IMG/M metagenome (GOLD analysis project Ga0206821, IMG submission 152860) | Enriched cells from forest soil in Barre Woods Harvard Forest LTER site, Petersham, Massachusetts, United States -... | ecosystem: Environmental > Terrestrial > Soil > Temperate forest >...
CAGAACCGGCACATCGGCATCGAAATCGGGGCGCTTGCCCACCTGGCCATCGGGGTGGCCTGATCGAAGGCGTAAAGGGGCAGGCGCGGCTCTGGCCATCTTTCAGCACCGCCACCAGCCGGCCGCCTTCAGCCAGCTGGCTGAGCAGGCTTTCGGGCACCTCCTCGATGGCGCCGTTGACAAAGATCACATCAAAAGGCGCCTGCCCCTTTACGCCTTCGATCAGGCCACCCTGCACCAGCTCAACCTTGCCCACAGAATTTGCCAGCAACTCACTGGCAACACGTACCAAATCGGCATCTTGCTCCAGCGCCACCACCTCGGCTGCCAGCCGCGCCAGCACGGCGGACGAATAGCCAGTGGCACAGCCCACATCCAGCACCCGGTCCTGGGCGGTAATCTGGGCCAGCTGCAGCAGCTTGGCGAAGCTGCGGGGGTCCAGCAGATAGCGGCCCTGCGCCACCTGAACCGGCACATCGGCATAGGCCAGGGCGACCGCCGCGCGGGGCACGAACTTCTCCCGCGCCACCGCGTTCATTGCCGCCAGAATGCGCTGGTCGGTGACATTGGCGCTGCGGATCTGCGCCTCGACCATGTTGAAGCGGGCGGATTCGGACATCGGCAAAAACCCTCGGAAATCTTGGTTTGGCTTATAGGCCCCCCGCCTCTACCCGGCAACGCGGCCAGTTGTCGGGCCGCCCAAGGGTCTGCTATAGCCGCCAGCCGCTTGCCGGGTTTTTCCGGCAGTTTTGTTGAGGCCACGTGGCGGAGTGGTGACGCAGCGGATTGCAAATCCGTGAACCCCGGTTCAATTCCGGGCGTGGCCTCCATTTTTTTCCCTGCTATGGTGGCGCGAAAATCAACCGCCGGGAAAAAACTCCATGATCCGCCTGCTTTCTGTTGCCTGCGCCGCGGCCCTGTTTGCCCTAGTCGCGCCCGCCTTTGCCGCCGACATCCTCGTCAAGAATGACAAGTCTGAGCCGGAGAGCCTTTCCGCCGCGCCCGACGGCACCCTGATCGTCGGCAGCGCCTCCACACCCTTTGTCTACAAGGTCAAGCCCGGCGCAATGAGCGCGGACGTATTCATTGACGCCAGCGCCGAAGGTCCCGGCACCTTCTTCTTCGGCCAGCTGGTGGACGGCGACACGGTGTGGAGTTGCATGCTGACGCCGGTGCAGGGTGTCACGCCGGTGGCGCGCCACTCCGCGCTGATCGGCACTGATCTCAAGACCGGCAAGCGGACGCTGCGCTGGAATCTGCCGGGCGACAACAGCACCTGCAACGACTTCAGCGTCGGCCCGGACAAGGCGCTCTATATCTCCGACACCGCCAACGCCAGAATCTACCGCCTGGCGCCCGGCGCCCAGAGCGCCGAACTGTGGCTGGAACACCGCAACATCACCGGCATTGACGGCATCACCTTCCTGAACGGCGTGCTGTATTACAACAGCGTGTTCTTCAATAACCTCTACCGCGTCCCGGTGGATACCAACGGCAAGCCGGGGACACCGGTGCAGATCTGGATGGATGCCCCGGTCAAGGGACCGGACGGGATGCGGGCGGCAAACGGCAAGCTGCTGGTAGCCGAGAATGGCGCCGGCAAGGTAGATGCGCTCACCATCAATGCCGACAACACCGCCCATGTCGTGGTGCTGAAGGACGGACTCAAAGTCCCGACTGCGGTCGAGCCGGCCGGCGACACGATCTGGATCGGGGAGCGCGGCGCGGGCAAGGCCAACTCAATCCCGATGCCGAAATAAGGGCGTTACGGGCCTCTTTGCGGTTGGGCCGGTCTCGGGCGCGGGTTGGGCACCCCAAGCCGCACCGGGCTTTTGACCGTCAAAAGGAACTATTTCCCGATTCGCCCTTCAGGGTTAAGGCCTTGTTAACCGTCGCGGGCGCATCCTCCCCTCGTCTTCCTTGAAGACACCCCACCATTACCCAACGCCTTGGGGCCGGGATCACTCCCGGCCTCATTTTTCTTTGTATGAGATGGGGATAGCCAGTTAAGCGGCCGCGCATTTCCCTCTTGGTTTGGGTCTTCAGACGCGCTAATACGCCCGTCCGCTCCCGTGTTCCTCGGTAGCTCAGTGGTAGAGCAATCGGCTGTTAACCGGTTGGCCGCAAGTTCGAATCTTGCCCGGGGAGCCATTTCATATCAAATCCGCGAACTTCGCTGGGGCAGTTTACCCCCTCCGGGGTCGCGGCCAGGCCGAGAGCCTTCAAAAGCTTGGTTTTTGAACCACTTATCCGGATTTCCTGATCGCCCACGTCGACGCGCTGGATGAGGGTTTGCAGAAGATGGCGGCGGATACCCCCGCCCTCCTCGTAGAGATTGCGCATTGTAGCATCCGTAAACATGATCACATTGGCGGCGGTAATTTGCGGCCGCGTGTTCCGTTTTCTCGTCTCCGCGCGCGCGATATCGGCAAGCGCTGAGTCGCGGACCGCCCGCAGCTCCTTTAGCCGGCATTGCAAGCTTGGATCTCCGCGTTCGGCGACACCGTCCTCTATTGCCAAATAAAGGCGGTTGAGCTTGGCATCCGCCTCTGCCGCTTGGCGCTTTAGCTTCAAAATTCGCTCTTGTCGCTCATCCGGCCGTTCCGTCCGCCGGTCGATCAAGGAAGACAAGAGTCGGGTCATTCCGTCTGGCGTCAGGAGCCGGTTGACAAGGTGGTCCGTAACGACTGCGTCGAGTTTCGCCAGCGGCACGGTACGACCCACGCAACCGGTCTTGCCCTGACTGTTGGCCCGGTAACAGGTGTAATAGCGATATTTATCGGCCTTGCCGGATGTCCGGAGCGTCATCGCCGCACCACAGTCTGCGCAAAAGCAGATTCCGCCGAGCAACGTCGGCCCATTCACGAATGGCGGTGCGATGACCTTGGGACCGCGGGAACGCAGCAACTCTTGGACCTCATCAAATTCCTGGCGTGACAGGATGGCCGGGACCGTCATCTCGACGATCTCGTTCGCTGATTTCTTCTCCTTCTTCCGCCAGCTATAGACGTTGAACTTGTGAATTCCCATGTAAGTGGTGCGAGTCAGGGTTTCGTAAACCATGCTCACACCCCACCGGCCTCCAGTCGCTGTCCTTAATCCATGGTCGTTGAGATAGTGCGCGATTTGACGAGTCCCCATCGGCGGACCCTTGCCATCGCCAAGCCGCGTCAAGCGGTACATCATACGCACTGTCTCAGCTTGTGCTGGTTCGATCTCTATTTTCTTCTTTGTCCGATGTCCCCGCTGTTCCGCAGCGACAATCCGATAACCGAACGGCGCGCGCGCACCATTCCAATAGCCTTGGCGGGCATTCTCGCGCATCGCTCGAAGGGTGTGCTTCGCGTTTTCTTTGGATTGATACTCGTCGAACAACGCCATGATTTGCCGCATCATGACGCTCATTGGGTCATCGCCAAGATCTTGCGTGATTGATACCAGTCGCACGCCATTCTTGGCCAGCCGCCGTACATAAAACTCAAGCTGGAATTGATCTCGAAAGAAGCGAGAGAAGGAATGGACCACGATAACCCGGAAAAGCGATGGTTGCGTCGCCGCAGCATCCATCATCCGTTGAAATTCAGGACGGCGATCGTCTGTAGCGGAGGCTCCGGGTTCTACATATTCCGCGACAGCGCTCCAGCCCTTGCTTTCACAATACGCCAGCGCTTGCCGGCGTTGATCGGGAATTGAAAGATCCTGCTCAGCTTGTCTCCCGGTCGAAACACGCAGATAGAGCGCAGCGCAAATAGGTGCGAACGGAGGCTCGCTTTCCATCATCGGAAAACTCCCTCGAAATTAACCGCCATCAAAGATGAGATCGAGCAAGTCGGAAAAATGCGCCTCAAATACTCTGAGAGACGCCTCTTCAAAAAGCGCTCCTTCCGGCCAGTCATCCACAACGCGCCATTCCTTGACTGCCACGCGGCCTCCGTTTCTACTCTGCGGAGTTGGCTGACCGTGCTTACCCGCGACGGACCCAGCGACTTCTGGCGAATGGTTGTCACCAGCATCTCTGCCAAGTCTCCGGATTGTCTTTCCCATTTTGTCATAATCGGCGACATGACCGTCGAACGGGACTTCCGAATAATCCGCCAGGCTCGCCGATTGCTCGACCAGGTAACAACATGCTGAGACACCACCCAAACGTCGCGCCGGATTGATCGAGAGTAGCGGATTTTCAATCCTCGCTTTGAGCCGTGTTTTTCAGTGGAAATCCCGGTTTTTTGCGCTTTCGTGGCACCCTGGTGGCACCCGCGGCGGGCCGGCATGTTTGGCATGGTCTGTATGACCTTGTAAGCGGCCGGCAGACCGGCAAATCCATACTCAGTACCAACGCAAGACTCGCACGTCCCCCACCCTCAAGCAAGCGCTCAATAAGCAGTGCGCTTAGAGGCTGATCCGCTCGGCTAGAAACTCCAGGAAGACGCGGATCCGGACGGGCACGAGCCGACCCTGTCCAAGATAGACAGCGTGCAGTTCGTCGAGGTCGCCGGGATTGAATTCCTCCAGGACCGGGATAAGCCGATTTGCCGCGATATCATCTCGGACTATGAAGGAGGCCAGTCGAACAAGACCGACACCGTCGAGGGCGAGCGTCCGCAGCGCGTCGCCGTCGCTGACCTGAACGTTGCCGGAGGGCGGGATTGTTCTTTCCACGCCGCCGTCAATCAACGGCCAGCCCTTCGTCATTCGGGCATAGTTGAAACTAAGACGATTATGCTGCGCCAGATCACCTGGTGTCTTCGGAACACCGTATCGCGCGAAATAATCCGGCGATCCAACAATTATCATCCGCGCGGCGCCCAGCTTGCGCGCGATGAGCTGCGAGCTTTTGAGCGGACCGCTCCGCAACGCCACATCGGTTCGCTGCTCCAGCAGGTCGATCACCTGGTCCGTTAGCGATATCTCCAGAGAAAGCTTTGGATAGGCCTGAAGGAAGGCAGGAACGATCGGCAGCAGGAACTGCCGCCCCACCGGAATGTTGACACTCACCCTGATTTTGCCGCTGGGCACCTCAGTTTGAGCAATGGCTTGCTCGACCTCATCCATGTCGGCGAGCAGCCGGATGCTGAGGTCGTAAAACAACCGTCCCTCCTGCGTGAGCTGGAGCCTTCTCGTCGATCGATTGACCAATCGAGCGCCGAGTCTGGTCTCGAGGCGCCCGACAAGCTTGCTAATCGCTGAGGGGGTCATGCGGAGAGCGCGCGCCGCGGCCGAAAACCCTCCGAGTTCGACAACCCGGGCAAAAACTTCCATCTCGCCGGAGCGATTTACGTCCAATCGAGCCACTGTGATTTCAATTCACAAATGATGTGATGACTTCAAGTCTACTGTGGGAAACCGAGAGCGTCCATCTGAACATCGTACGAAGCAGCAAGAAGCGCTTTTCGCAGCTCAAAACACAGCTTCGTCAAGGAGATAACTCCTGGGCACGCAAGTTGTTTTGATAACCGGGGGCCTCACAGGCATTGGCCGCGCCGCCGCAGTTGCCTTCGCCAAAAAAGGGGCGAAAGTGGTTGTAGCGGGTCGAAGAGATGAGGCCGGCAAGGCGCTCGTTCAGGAGCTACGCTCCTTCGGTACAGAGGCTGAGTTCATCAAGGCCGACGTCCGTAAGGAGGATGACGTTCGCAACATGGTCGATAAGACCGTCGCGCGGTTTGGCCGGCTGGACGTCGCGGTTAACAACGCTGCCACCGAGGGCCAGGTTGGGCCAATCACGGACCAGACAGCGGAAAGCTTTGCCGCGACGTTTGACACCAATGTTCTGGGGGTGGTGCTGAGCCTGAAGCACGAGGTGCGGGTCATGCAGGCCCAGGGAAGCGGCAACATCATCAATATCTCTTCCACTTACGGTCACGAGGGCGCGGCCTACGCCTCGATCTATGTCGGCGCTAAACACGCCGTCGAGGGCATCACAAAATCGGTGGCGCTCGAGACCGTTAAGTCGGGTATACGGGTGAACAGCGTAGCGCCTGGCCCTATAGACACCGGCATGTTGACCCGCTTTACTCGCACCGCGGAGAACAAAGCCACGCTGGTCACGACGGTTCCAATGAACCGCCTCGGCCTCTCGGAGGAGGTTGCCAACGCGATCGTCTTCATCGCGTCGGACGAAGCGTCATTCATCACGGGTCATATCCTCAACGTCGATGGCGGCAAAAGCCATTGATCCCGTCGGGGCGCGGAGTTCCACCGTGCCCGGTCAAGGGGCGTGAACATCCAGCCACAGGGGACTCCCAATGACCCAACACTGTCACCAGACTGCACCAACGCAATTTGTCGACGCCAAGGGCATTCGCTTCGCTTACAGGCGCTTCGGCAAACCGGGCGGAGTGCCGCTCGTCTTCAACATGCATTTCACAGGCACAATGGATCACTGGGACCCATTGGTAACCGACGGCCTAGCGGCCACACGTGAGGTGATCCTATTTGATAATGCGGGGATTTCCCGCACGACCGGCGAGGTACCAACCTCAGTCGAGGAGATGGCGGCCAACGCGGTGGCCTTCATCAAGGCGCTTGGTCTCCAGAAAGTAGACGTTCTCGGTTTCTCGCTCGGTGGCTTCGTCGCGCAGGCCCTAGCGCTCGCAAACCCGGGCCTTGTTCGCCGCTTGATCCTGGTCGGGACAGGTCCACGCGGTGGAGAAGGGATGGCGACCTTAACGCCTGAGGCCCAAGCTGCGTTCGGCGCAAGATATGCGCACCCAGACGACGTGTGGCTCAGCGTTTTCTTTACACCTACCGAGTCGAGCCAAGCTGCCGGTCGGGCGTTTCTAAAGCGGTTCCGGCAGCGCATCGTGGATCGCGACCCCGAGGTGGGTCGAGATGTCGAGCCCGCGCAAATCGCGGCGATTTATAAATGGGGCATCCAGCGCGTAGACGCCTTTGACTACCTCCGCGAGATTATCCACCCGACGCTGGTGATCAACGGAAGCCATGACGTGATCGTCTATACCGTGAATTCACTAATCCTTCAGCAGCACTTGCCCAATGCTCAACTCATCCTATATCCCGACTCCAACCATGGGTCGCAGTATCAGTATCCAGCGTTGTTTGTTGCCGACGTGACGCGGTTTTTGGATGCGGTGGAACCCTTTCCAGTTCAGAAGGAGTTAGAAGAGTCATGCCTGGAGACAAGCGGATGAAGATCCCCGGACCCGATCACCCGATCTCGATCGAAGCGAACCCGTCTCGCGTCGTGGTCAAAGTCGGTGGGCAGGTTATCGCCGATACTCGGGAAGCATTGACACTTCGCGAGGCCTCCTATCCGGCTGTTCAGTATATTCCCCGCCGGGATGTCAATATGGCTACGCTAACGCGGAGTGAACACACGACCTTTTGCCCCTACAAAGGTAACGCTTCCTACTACAGCATTCCGGCTGGCGGCGATCGCTCCCTCAATGCGGTGTGGACTTATGAAAACCCATTCGAAGCGATGGCGCGAATCGAAAATTACGTCGCCTTTTACCGCGACCGTGTCGATGAGATCAGTTAACCGGCGCCGTAATCCCAGCGAGGTGAAATAGGATGTCAGTCCCAGTGAAGGTCGTTGTCGTTTATCACAGCGGATATGGTCATACCGTCAAGATCGCCGAAGCTGTCGCTCGCGGTGCTGCGGCTGCAAATGGTGCAAGCGTAACCTTGATCGCTGCAGATGAAGCACCTCACCGGTGGGATGTGCTTGACGACGCGGACGCGATCATCATGGGCGCTCCAACCTACATGGGCAGCCTGTCGGCGCAGTTCAAAGCTTTCATGGATGCGACGTCGAACCTTCAATATGTTGAAAAGCGCTGGGCGGGAAAGGTTGCGGCAGGTTTCACCAATGGCGCCTCCCGTGGTGGCGATAAGCAGAATTCCTTGGTTCAGCTAATGACATTTGCGGCCCAGCACCAGATGCATTGGGTCAATCTCGGATTGAACTATGGAAACAACCGTTCCTACACGAACGAAGAGATTCTCAATCGAGATAGCTACACGCTCGGAATGGCGGGCCAGGCAGACATGGATCAGAGTGGCGAGGTTGCTCCTCCGCGCTCAGACCTCCGAACTGCAGAGTTTCTTGGTCGCCGGGTGGCTGAAGTTGCACAGGAACTAGCGGCAGGGCGGGTCGCGCTGGGACGGCCAGCAAACCGGGGCGTCTCGGGTGGTGCAGATAGTCAAGACCCCGAGCGTCGCGGAGTGTTAATCCCGAAAGACGCGACAGTTCCATCCGGTCTGGTCACCGCATAGGGATCCGTCCAAGAAAGCGTCGCAGACTGCGCAAGACGGGAATTGAAGGCTCAACGCGTAAGGAGACCGACATGACAAAAACTACAGCGGCACAGAACAAGGCGACCGTGTTGCAAGCATTCGATACGTTGTTCAATAAGCGTGATTACACTGCCGCCGAGCGTTTCTGGTCCGATAATTACATTCAGCATAGCGCCCATATTGCGCCCGGCCGCAAAGGCTTGTTTGACCTTGTACGCTCGCTGCCTAACACGCTGCGCTATGAAAATCAGTTGATTGTGGCGGAAGGTGACCACGTCATTGCGCACGGTCGCTTCTCAGGCCACGGTCGCCCGGCTTCGTGGATTGCCGCCGACGTTGTCCGTTTCGAGGACGGCAAGCTCGCCGAGCATTGGGATGTCCTTCAGGACGAAGCAACGCTGGCCGACTCTGCCAGCGGCCTGCCGATGTTCGGTGACCGCTTCCCATCCTAGTCGTTCGCGCTGGAGCGACCTGGGAGGCGAGCCGAATGGAATTGTCCACTTAGGGCGGTGGTCTCAACGGGTGAACGCAAGACTTTATCTTGGAAGGAAACATGGGGTGGACAGCCGAAGCATCACCACTGAAGCTTGAAGACCAGGATCCACAAGCCAGCAGTCCAGTGAATATTAGTGAACGCAATCAAAGCGATCTGAAATTCATGCCGCTCTCGTGCCGCTCAGTTCTGGTCTGCCGATCACACGCTATGATGCGATCGCGCCAAAGCTACGGCCTCAATAGCTACGCAAGCTAGAGGCCCGCCACAGTGATTCAGCGCGGTCAATAATCCGAACAGGCAGTCAACCTTGAATCGGTCGAGGTCGAAGCGCAACGCGAAAAGCCACCTACTGTCGAAAAACGGCATAAACGATGCATGTCAAAAATTTAACCAGCTAGGACAATTATCCTGACAGGCCCGTCGTTACTTTGGCCAATGTTCGAAGGGCTACCCGCAACGGCGCACACGACCTGTCGACCTCAGACTCTGCCGGCTTATCGAAGGGCAACCACCTAGCGGCGTAGAAAGTTTACCGACACGGCGCCGGCGCACCACCCCACGATTGCTTTCTATGCCCTACCGGGCACGGCACCCCTGGCTAAAAGAGTTCATTTGATTGCAGGGCTCTTTATTATTTCACGAAACGGCAGTCGCGTTAATTGGCATCATTGCCCGTGTGGTGAAAGCGGGCCTTTTCTTTGGCTATCACAATCTTTGTTTCTTCGTACATTGCTATCCAATTTACCAGGCGATTGAACGATGCTGTCGGGTACTTGTGACAGAATCGAGTGATACATCGCTCTCCATACCCATTGTCGTAATATACAACGCCCCAAACAAAGGCATTTTTGCCCGGATTTATGAGTTCGGAAATTGGCAATGCTTCATTGCTGCCGCGTCTCATCTCCGTCCCCGGTTGAATTGTTCTCTTAACGGTAACATCGTCCCCTTCACATTTTGAGATGCTGGGGCTGTCCTCTCCAGACATGAACATATGAACGAAGGCGGCAACGCCATGTGCCGGGATCTTGCCGACGTTGCGAATAGTCACTTGCCCCCTCGCCTCGCGACTCCGAATGAGAGAATTAATGGCCGCTGGTTCAACGCTGATATAAGCCCGCAATTCTCGCTGCGAATCTTTTTTGGTTTGAAGTAGCGTGGCCTCGCTTATGCCAGCCGCCTGTCTCATTGCGCTGGCCGCCTCTTCCATTGCATCCGATACTTCTTTTGTACGCTCAGCAACTGCCAGAGTGGCCTTTATGCCCTCCAGCATTTTCTTCGCCTGTTCATCTCCTCCGACAGCCAGTCGCTCGGTTGCGACCCAGAGGAAATATGTGGCGATCCCAAGCAAGAGCGTAAATAGCCCGACCGCAAAGTCAGAGGCGCTAGTTTCGCACCAAAATTTCCGTTCCCATTCATAGTTATGCATCGTTGGAACGATTACAGGCTGTGCCGTACCACGCGCTTTGATTTGAACCTGTGGCACACTCAAGCTTTGTTTGGCCAGACGTTGATTTGATACTTGGCCGCTAGTTTGGGACTGCTGACCCTCTACGACGAACCGGTACTGCGGCCACGCAAAGGCTTCTTGGGGCCTTGAACATAGGTTCGGGAGAACAAGAAATGGGACAGAGACATAGCTTGCGACCATGGCGACGGCTATCACCACTTCCACCAACCTTCTGGTCAGATGTCTACTTGCCATGTGCTCCGCGCCTAAACTGCCGTGGACTGTCGACCGGCATTGAGGTATGAGTGCTGATTATCTAATTTTGTTGCGCATCGCTTGGGGGCTACTATGGCGTTGCCAGATGATTTCTACACCTTCGCAAGCTTTGCGACACTAGCAGGTACCGCGGGTATAACGGCTGTCGTAACCGGGGCAATATATAAGGCCTTTGGATTACCTCCGGCCAAGGTTGGATTGGTGGCGGCCTTCCTAGTCGTTGCAGCGGGCCTATTTTTTGCCGACAAAATATCGGATGTGAAGGCCGACATTGTCGGGTTCTTCAATGCTTTTCTCGTCTATGCAACCGCGGCAGGGATTTCAGATTTTGGGGGATCCAAGTTCCGCGGTGGCGCCGGGTTCGCAGGCCGGCCATTTTTTCGCTCATGGTTCTGACGCGAGACCGGCGCGTGTCTGCCCTCGGGCAATCCGCACCTCTCGCCAGCGTCACCTTGGGGACGAAGTAAAATGCCAGATCTGCTTGTGGACTGGTCGCTCTCTCTGGGCGGACCGAGTTGGAGTTTCCGCAAAGGAGAAAGGCAGAAAAAAATATCGATCCCTTGGCTCGTCTATTTCGCCGCCCCGCGGAATCTAAGAAGTTCGGGTGCTTACCGAAAATTCCGAGGTATTGCCGACTCCCGACAATTTCGGGACTGGTGGCTGCAAGAATGCGGTGGCGATAGCGTCGAATTGAAACGATTTATGCTCGCCTTCCCACCGAAGGCCTGGGAGGTCCCTTGGGAGCTTCTCATCGCGGAGCTTGATGGATCACGTCGATCCAGCATCTCGATTGTTCGGGGATTGACAGCAGAGCCTTCAGCACTTCCGTCATCATTTGACCGCCCAATGTCAGTCTTACTTATTCAGGGAGATGACGGACGAAAATCCAATTTGCCTCCGTTAGATCTGGCGCGGGAACGTGACTTGATCCTGTCAGCTTATGATCAACTGCCTACTGGCCACAAACAAGCTATTCGGCGACCAGAAGTGGTGCAGCCGGATGGCGGCGCTTTTGCAAGTCTTTTCAGTAATCCGGAAACTATTCCCGACACCGTGATTTTGAGCGGCCATGGTAGCAACGCCCCGCCCGCCTTTTATCTCTCGGATGGAACCAGCTTGACGCCAGACTTATTTGCACAGGCATTGGGAAAGTGCCAAGTCCGCCCGATGTTTGTCGTGTTCTGGGCCTGCGATACAGGCCGGTCTGCGAATGACAACGCGACGTCACTGAGTCCGCCCTACTTCTCAGCCCTTTTAAAGGCAGGCGTCGGTACCGTGCTCGCCATGCAAGCCCCCGTGACCGACAGGGGCGCCATCTTGCTATCCCAGGCGCTCTTTCAGTCGCTCGCGGCAGGAAACGCTCTTGATGTCGCCGCAGCTCAAGCCAGAGGCGATCTCCTATATGCTGCGGAAAGTGGCGCGGTGGATAAGCTTGATTGGGCTTGCCCAGTGGTTTGGTCTTCAGGTCTTTCTGCTGCGCGCTTATTCTGGGACGCCCCCAGCTCGCAACTTGCTCACCTCCAAACCGCATCTCGTCGGGCTCGGCAAAAAAGGCAAGGACAAGTTTGCTTTCCACCCCAGCCTGACAGTATTGAACTTGCAAGGCGTGCGGCCAAATTACCAAAATCTTGGTTCGTGACACCCATTGTGCACGAATCCAAAGAACGATGGATCGACCTCCTGCTTGGTATGCAAACACAGCTTCCTTGCTATGCCGTGGCAGTGGAAATCAACGCTCAAGCCGACTCGTTGGATGCGGCCTTGCGAATTTGGGCTGAGGAGCTCCTAAGTGTTCTTGAGCCCGCTTACGCAGGTCAAGAATTTCGCCTGGCGCTGAGGCTAATGACCGAAAAGCCTCGCGCCGGTTGGGACCGGCTCATGCTCGTCCCTGATGCATTGATATCGATATGGAATCCGCCTCAAACTACTGGTCACGATTGGTTTTGGACCGCCCTGAGACAAACTCAGCTTCCAGTCGTCATCGCAGGCCCACTCGCGGAGGGCGAAGCCGCTGCTGAAGGGTGGAACATTGAGAGCTTAACAATGGTTATCTCAGACGACACCTTGAACGCCACATTCGACGCCGCGCCCGTCGCCGCGGCCGCTCTGGCATTGCTGGATGTTGCAGTCCCGCGCCCAAGCTTGGAAGCTTTGACGCCGTATGGGAGTGGCGATGTCGACTTGACCAGGCTTATGCTCGCGACACAGACGAACGAATTTGTACTTAGCGGGACCGCCGCACGCCACTTCCGCAATCGAATGGACGAGAATATCGAGCACAACGCCCATCGTGCATGCATGGATATTCTCGATCACCCCAGTTTGGCCGGACGTATGACCCCTATGCTTCGGGAAATGCGCTTCCTTCATAGTATCGGCGCGGGGGAGCACGAAGCTGCAGCGGCCGAAGCTTGCGTGCTGCTACTTAGATATCGTTCCACAGACCGAGTTCGGGCAACCCTCGCACTGGAGCAGCACCTCGGCCCGCATTGGAAGCTTCTACCGGAAAACTTTCTTATCTATTTTGCTTGGGCAAACGTCATGTCCGGCCAAATAGAGCAAGGCAGATTTTGGCTCGAAAGAAGCGTCACAGAAGACGTGCTCGAACAGGCTTGGCGCGCTGGCTTGTGGGCGGAAATCTACAAGAGCGAAGGCCTGCGTGATCAAGCTCTGTCTTCCATTGACACCGCCATCAAAGTCCTGGCCGACACCAAGGGCAGCGATGACCTCTTATCGCGACGTTTGCGCGCCTATCGCCAAGACCGCGCACGAATACTCCAATTTCTATATTGTCAGCCAAGCTTGGCAAGCGAGGAATATGCTGCGTTGCTGGAGGAATGGACCGGTATTGATGATGCCGTTATCGATATCGCTACGGTACTGCGCAATTACTCCGAATGCATGCGAACTGGCCGAAGACCTGGCGACGACGCATGGACACAAGCCAAGAACCTCTTGATCCGGGCCTGCGCAATCTTAGAACATAAAACGGATTTGCCGATTTACGCAGAAGTCACATATGAGCTAGCCCGTGTGGCCGACGCCGAAGGTACAGATAACGCCGAACAACTGCTGCGCAACGCGCTCGCTGCTGCGCTGGAAAGCGGGCATCTGATGTTAGTCGCCATCACACGGGCCCGGCTCTTCTGGCGATTTGGGCGCTTTGACCGCAAAATTTGGGATGGAT
>Ga0206821_10185_pt1 | contig 13570 bp, 10 predicted proteins | sample Alteio_BWOrgCont_85_FD_152860 | JGI IMG/M metagenome (GOLD analysis project Ga0206821, IMG submission 152860) | Enriched cells from forest soil in Barre Woods Harvard Forest LTER site, Petersham, Massachusetts, United States -... | ecosystem: Environmental > Terrestrial > Soil > Temperate forest >...
CGCTGCAATCGCCCCGCTACCAACGCCGAACAAGATCGTCCAGAATAGCGATAGCGCAGACAGACCAAGCGTGACCGGCAAGCGCTGCCCAAGAATTTGCAGCACAGGCTGGCCAAAAGTGATGGATTGGCCAAAATCTCCATGTGCCAACCCGAGCAGCCATGACGTCAGGCGTTCAGGGAACGGACGGTCAAGGCCCAGTTGGCTGTGGATCGCAGCGATCTGATCCTGCGACGCCCCCACACCGGCCATTACTGCTGCGGGGTCTCCTGGTATCAAGGCCATTAGACAAAATGCGGCAATACTTACAATGACCAGAACGACCAAACTGCTCGCGAACCGCCGCACGAAAAACCGAATCATGTCACGGTGCCTTTCCCGCCGCCACAACAGGCGACAGCCAGACATTCCACATACGTTCCCCGCCAGCAAATGGCTTGTAGCCGTGTAACATGACGCTCGAGCCGACCAAAAGGCTTTCGTTCCCGAGTTTTGCCATCGTAACATTCTGGTAAGTCAGGGCCTGAATATCAGCCCAGATCGCATTTCTTGCCTTCTGATCTTGTGCTGCTTCGAATTGGGACCAGAGTCGCAGCATCGGCCTATCTTCGTCGGGGTTTGCATGTGCCCAATTTCCGACACCCGAGAATATCGGTTCATAAGCATAGGCGCCCAAAAATGGAGCCGCGCGAAAACCATTGAGCGCCAAATGCCAGCCTTTGTCGGACGCGATAGCCGAGACGAGCGTCGCGTAATCGACACTAACAGGGCGAACGTTCAAACCAATCCCGCGCAATTGTTCAAGCAGGATCGTGCCGATCTTGCTGTGCAGGCTGATATTTGGGATCAAAAGATCGATACGCTCGCCACCATAACCGGTTTCAGCCAAAAGCTTCTTGGCAAGTCGCGTGTCGTGCACATTGTAAAGCGATCCACCCATCGTGGAATAAGCGGGGTCGCCCCACCAGAGCCATGACGGATCCAGCGTAAATGCGCCATCTGTCGCGCCGGCCATCAATTCGTGCAGATCAAGTGCAATCTGAATCGCACGGCGGAGTTTTACAGTGTTGGTCGGTGCAGCAGCGTGATTGATAAAAAGGGCGGGCATGTTAAAATTGTCGAGCCTCTCGATACGAAGCTTGGGGTTTTTGGCGAGACGGGCGGCCGACAGGGCCGGAATTTGCTCTGCCAATTGGATTTCACCTGCCTCCAGCGCCGCCACGCGAGAACTCGGCTCCGCCATGAAACGAAATGTGATTTCATCGAGGTACGGCGTCTTTTGGCCGCCTAGGCCAGTTGGGGAAGGATAGTCGGTGTCAGCGGTATATCTTCCAAACCGCGCAAGTCGGACGTAGCTATCAGGCACCCAGTCGACGAATCGGAACGGTCCGGTACCGATGTATTCGGTACGATTCAGCGGCTTACCCGCCTGCTCGGCAGGGATGATTGAAACCGGATTTACTGGTGACGCCAGACGATCGAGGAAAGTAGAACTTGCGCGTTTTAAAACGATTGAAACCTCAAACTCGGATTTCACCTCTACATGGGAAATTATTTCCAAAAGACTGCGATCTGGGCTAATGCGCAGATAGCGTTGAATGGACGCAGCCACGTCTCGCGCGGTCATCAGCTTGCCGTTATGAAACCTGATCTGCCTCCTGATTTCAAAGTCGTAAATCTTTCCGTCTTGGGACACTTGCCAGGACTTGGCGAGCATCGGAATTGCTTTACCCTTGTCGTCAATGGTGACCAGTCCTTCGTAGATGCAGAAGAAGATGCTACCTCCGATATGCGATACCTGAAAATGAGGATCCAAGCTGCTTATGTTGGCGTAAAGGCCGACAACTGCACTTCCACCTCGAACCTGCGCGTGGGACGCGGCTGCGTTCCAGAGCACGAGAAAAAGCAAAGCAAAAAAGCCTAACCTCACCCGCTGGCTCATTCTATTTTCGGCTGCGGGGCAACTGGAACCACCGGAAGTATGATATGAGACGGATGAGCGCTATCAGCATACACCGTGTTCTGGGCGCAAATTGTGAACGTGTGTCTGCCGAGCAGCTCCCCGGTGTTGGGATTGACGTCAAACTGCGGAAAACTGCTGGAAGCAATATCAACGCGTAGCCTATGCCCCTTGCAGAAGCGGTTTGCCGTCGGAGGCAATATAATGGTGATCGGATAGATATTGCCAGGTTGCATAAGTTCTTCTTTGTCAAATCCGTTGCGGAACCTGGCTCGCAAAATCGAATCGACAATATTCATGTGATATCCTTCGGGGAACTCCTCCGTCGGGGGGTATTGGTCGACCAGTTTGGCAGTGAAATCGGTGTCCAACGCGTTTGAGCTCACCCAGAGATGCACCCTGATCTGACCTATGACTTCCATGTCATGCTCAAGCTCTTCGGTCTGAAACACGACAACATCGCAGCGCTCGGCCAAAAGCAAATATGGCTCGGTCGAACCGAACAAGTCCTCGCGTTCGCGCTGGTGCATCGGTCCATCGTGCAAGAAGGTGCGCGTTCGACCTCTTTGAGGGACATAGTCCGGCGACATCCCAGCCGGCAGCTCGATGAACTCCAGGAAAGGCGCCACGCTTGCCCCCAATGTCGGTACGGGACGGTTTGGATCGTGTGTCCATCTCAAGGGTGCATCGTCGGGGCCCGGCAATGAAAGACCGAGTTCCCCATTCGACTTCAAGTAGTAGGGCGTTTGAACAGCTGAATGAATTGGCCAATTCTGCTCGGAACGCCATTCGCCGCCATGAAGGATATGCCCCTGGGTCAGCTGCCCGGAGCCCCCTCCCATAACGAAAAGCTGAACCGGGGGATCACTGTCCACTCCGTTTTTGATGTCCTTCAGCCAGCGATCAAACCATTTCAAACGTTCACGGTTGTAAACCGGATAGCCCCAGGCCGCGGATTGGCCGAAGTCACATTCCCCTACAACTGAAACACCCGTCCGCATCGCCGTATGGTTCCAGGGCCCCACAACCAGCCTTTGTGGAGTTGACCTGGTGCGATGCATTTCCGCGAATTGCTGCGTCACCTCTTCGGTGAAGAGGTCGTACCATCCAGTAGAAAAGACGCTCGGTATGTCCGGAAAATCGGCAAAGCGCGACTTAAAATCGATCGCTTCCATGCCCCACCAATCATTTCGGCAGCCGTCATAATAATATCGAAAAAGCACTCTTTCCAGATTGGGAACGGCCGCAAGCGGAGTAAGTCCCGGCTTGAAAGGCATCGAGCGCAGAAGCTTGCGAATATTGCGGCCGCCCCATTCAATCCTTGCCATAGCTGCCGGGTCATTGCGAATTTCAGGAGCGTCCATTGCGTGAATAAACAATGCCGGAAACATCTGCATTGCCATTGCACCGCCGCGCCGGCATTCCCAATCCAGCCCGCTGGTCGGCGATGAATCTATCCATACCGCCTTGAGCGAAGGAGGGTGCTTTAACATGGCGGCGTTTTGCACCAACGCGCTATAGGAGGTTCCCACCATACCGACCTTCCCAGTGCTCCAGGGCTGCTTTGCAAGCCACTCGATTGTGTCGTAGCCGTCCTGGCCCTCCAGCGGATTGCCAATGTGATGGTAATTGCCGACGTCCTCGGACTCCCCTCTCCCCCGAACGTCCTGAATGGCGACAGCGTAGCCATGCGCGGCAAAGAAATTGCCGACCGGTTCCACCTGCATCACCGGATTGGACTTATCATACGGCGTTCGCGTCAGGATGACAGGCATGGGCATGGTTTGCGCATCGCCATTGCGCTGCAACGGACGATAAATGTCCGTGGCAAGTCGCACGCCATCGCGCATCGGTATCATCACGTTTTTCGAAATCGAAACGGCCACCGGGCCATTCTGGCCGACGGGCATCGGACCCCACTTCATGTTTTACGCCTCCAATAATTCGCTTGCTTTCACTGAGAATCGCGCCAATCCATTCCCTTGGCGACGTTTAGAAACGCCGCGGCGATCCGGGGCACAGCATCTTCCAAAATACCGCAATGGACACAGAGCCGAATGCAACCCGCATCGAAATCAAGCGCGCCTATACCATACCGCTTCAGGTCCGCGGCAAAGGCGGTCGTCGCGACGCGGTCAAGTTCAAGCCGCACCAGAATGATGTTCGTTTGCACTTGATTGAGGTCTACGACACAATGTGGTATTCCAATTAACTCCTTGGCAATGCGCTTAGCGAGTTGATGATCGCGCGACAGATCACGCCATCGCTGCAGCGCCGTAATGCCGGCTGCGGCCATCAAGTTCATCGGGCGAACGCCACCGCCGAGTTGCTGGCGTAGGATACTCGCCCGTTCGATGAGTTTTTGTGGCCCAGCGAGCATCGCGCCATTCGGCGCTCCCAAACCCTTATTCAAACTTATCGAAACTGTTTCTGTGGCCTCACAAAGTACGGCAGGATCCACGCCGTGAGAGACCGCCGAATTGAAGATACGTGCACCATCCAAATGCAGCTTCACACCATGTTCTGCTGCTGCAGCTCCGATCTGGTTGCCGTAGCCGATTGGCAAAGGCAAACCGCCAGATCTATTGTGCGTATCCTCAAGCACAATCAATTGAATTGAATCATTCTTCGAAAGAGTGGCTGAAAACACTTCAGGCGCAACAAGCCCATTGCACGGCGGCAGACAAATCAATGTTCGTTTGGCTATATCGACGATGCTGCCGCGTTCGGTTGTCGCAATATGGGTATCACCTTGCGCGACAACGCCACCATCAGGGTTGGTCTGCAACAGGACCGCCACTAAGTTCGCCATTGTGCAGGTGGGCAACCAAATGGCGTCCTCTTTACCCAATATGGTGGATGTGTCGCGCTCTAGCTTTTTGACATAGACCCCTTCGCGAAAGCCAAAACCGCAAGGTGCTTGCGCCGCTTCGTGCATCGCTGCGAGCATTACCGGATCGGATGGAGAAGCAAAGTCGCTGCGCAGATCGATTTCTGTCTCGTAAAGTCTATCTGGTGCGGCTGGACCACTTGTCACGCAGGCACAACTTTTTTGGCCAAGACAGGATCAGCAACGCAGAGACCATAGACACGGCGCGCACCCTCCGGCGTTATGAATCCCATCTTGAGATCAAGTTCAATCGCAGCGCTCGAGCGCTCCGACGGTGGCCCAAAACCGCCGCCGCCAGGCTCCAAGATCGTCAGAACATCTCCGACAGTCAGTTGATAGCGCCCCTTCGGATGAACCTCTTCTCCATTAATAAGATAAGTCCGCAGGGCGCCGGCCTGTCCGCCGGCATAACCCAATGCGGGAAATTCCGTTCGCCCTGCCAGGCACGAGATGGTCAGTTCGGTACCGGAATCGTTGCGGAATATAATTATCTGGCCCAACCCACCTCGATTCCGTCCGTTGCCTCCAGAATCCGGGCGAAGCGACTTCGAAAGTATCGTCATTCCAGTCAGTTCCTCCCATACTTCGATTGACGTGCCGGTCATGTTGCTGGGACTGGGCACCGTATTGGCGCCATCGATTCCATCCAATGCGCCAAATCCCCCGGACGAAAAATAGATGCTGGATATACCGCGGCCTTTGGAACCACGTCCCTGAATGTTGACAAGGCTCAGCATGCCGGAATCCGCCTGCACGGCGTTGGGTACAATCTGCGCCAAGGCGCCCATCACGAGAGGTGAAACGAAATGTCCAATGATGTGCCGCCCTCCCGTCGGAAACGGATGTTTCGCATTCAGAATGCAGTTTTCAGGAGCGCTGACCGTGATTGGCCGGACATTTCCAAGGTTGTTCGGCAGATTCGGAGCAAACAGGCATTTGACCGTATAAGCAACAAATGCCTTGGCGTAACTCAATGGCACGTTGATCCCCATATTCACTTCGGGGCTGCTACCGGCAAAATCACCGTGAATATGATTTCCGCAAACATCCAGCGTGATTGAGAGGGTCAGTGGCTCGCTTTCGCCTTCAATCTGAATCGCGTGATGATAGCTGCCATCAGGAATTGCCTCAATCGCCTTCCTCAATGCCAGCTCGGAGCTTTCGATTATCTGATCGGCAACATCATCAAGACTGGATAGCTGATACTCGTCCATGAACTCCATCAGCAGGCGCGCAGAAACTTCGTTGCAGGCTATGTTCGCATGCAAATCGCCCAGCGTCTGATCAGGCACGCGCACATTGCTTTTGACAATATCGAGTAACAGCGCATTGGGGGTGCCGGCTTCGACAAGCTTGCAAATAGGGATACGCAGACCCTCTTCGTAAATCAGCCGGGCAGTCGCGGAAAAGCCTAGCCCACCGATGTCTGGCAAATGGGTAATGCTCATCGAATAGGCGATGATTCTTCCATCGCGAAAGATTGGCCGCATCACATTTATATCATACAAGTGACCAGTCCCGATCCAAGGATCGTTCGTTGCGATCACATCTCCCGGCTGAAGCGTCTCGGAGGGGAACCGCTCAAGCATCGCGCGGATCGTTTCGGGCGCCGTTCCTGTAAAGGACGGAACACTGTAGCTGCCCTGCGCTATTAAGCGTGCGTTTCCGTCGAAGAGCGTGCACGACAAGTCATAGCTTTCCCGCACATTTGCGGAAAAGGATGTCCTAACCAACGTATTCAAAGTTTCATCGGTAATGGCGATCAATCGATCCCAAAAGATTCCGAGGTTAATGCGATCAATGACGCTCATGCCGCAGTACTCCCAAAATTCAACGTCACAATCAGATTCAGGTCATTGTCGACGCGGACCAGGTCCCCCCGCCCCACCACTAAAGTCGACTCCTGCTCTTCGATTATAGCCGGCCCTGTAATCCTAGCACCGGACAGAAGCTGATAACGGTCATAGACAGGAACAGCAGTCATCGTCGCCAGTTCGGGCACATATACCTGGCGGATTGCGACTTCAGCTCTGCCCTTGTGAGGCTTTGGCATCGTAAAACCCCGCTGCAGCCCAGCAACCGGTGATGGGCCGGTGCCCTCAACCTTCCAGTTTACAATTTCTATCGGTTCGTCCAGCAGGACCGATGAAAATAAGCTTGTATAAGCGGATACAAACTTCTCGGCCAAGCCATCGGGTGACTCTCCAACCGCAACCTCCACTTCGTATCCTTGCCCCTCATAGCGCATATCCATGCTCCGAGTGAGATGAACTTTCGCCGGGTCTATCCCTGCCTGATGCAGTACTTCCGTCACCTCTCCAATGAGCGGCGCAAAACCCTTCGTGTATGCATTCGTATCCATTATGTCGATCGAAACGCGCTGCGACCGCGCCGCTTCAAATGAAAAAGAGCTCACCAGAAGGCCGAAGGCCGACATAACACCGGCACCGGGGGGGCAGGATAACCGTCGGCACATTCAGCTTTCGAGCAATGCGGACAGCATGGATCGGCCCACATCCACCGAACCCGACCATGGCGGATTGACGGTAGTCGAAGGCTCTTTCCGAGGCATGGACGCGAAACGCTCTTGCCACGTCCTCATTGATTGTCTCGTGGATACCCCAAGCCGCCCGCACAAGATCCAGCTCAAGAGGCTTACTGATCGCCGAGTGGATAGCCCGGTGCGCGGCCGACGTGTCGAGTTTCATGCGACCGCCCAAAAAATTGTTCGCGTCGAGATAACCCAGAATAAGATTTGCATCGGTAAGCGTCGGCAGTGTCCCGCCGCCGCCATAACAAGCAGGTCCAGGCGACGCGCCAGCGCTCGTTGGGCCGACGCGTATCAATCCACGCTCATCGATTGAAGCAATTGATCCGCCGCCGGCACCGATTTCGATCATGTCAACCACTGGCGCACGCGCAGGCAGGCCGCTGCCGGCCTTAAATTCATGCATACGCGCGACCTCTAACTCATATTTCTTGAGCGGCTTGCCGTTCCGTACCAGGGCTCCTTTTGCCGTCGTCCCACCCATGTCGAAAGAAAGAATCCGAGGACTATCCTTCTGCAATCCAATACGGGCCGCCATGAGCGCTCCTGCGGCGGGACCAGATTCCAAAAGGCGGATCGGAAATCGACGCGCCGTAGACGGTGTCACCATTCCGCCACTGGACGTCATAATGTGAAATTGGCCACGAAAGCCGATCCCATTCAACCGACTCTCGATTCGCTGTATATAGCGATCGACCACCGGCTGCACGTAGGCATTCATTGTTGTAGTAGTCCAACGCTCGTATTCGCGGATATAGGGAACAACGCTGGCCGAGCAGGATATCTTGAGATCAGGAAACTCCCGCGACAACAGACTTTCTGCCTGTTTCTCGTGGGCAGGGTTGGCGTAGGAATTCAGGAAGCAGATCGCCAGCGCTTCAATGCCTTCTCGATCCACCAAATCCCGAGTGGCAAAACGCACTTCGTCCAGATCCAGGGCCTGCATGATGACGCCATCATGGGAGATCCGTTCATTTATCTGGCGACGGCGATCACGTTTGACGACGGGTTCGGGAAATCGGAGCCTCAAGTCAAACAAGTCGTACCTGCGCTCGCGCGCGATATCTAGAATGTCTCGCATGCCATGTGTCACCAGCATGCCCGTCGGGCCACCGCGGCGCTCGATAAGCGCATTCGTCACGAGCGTGGTGCCATGAACAATCTCCGATAGGTCACCCATTGCCAAGGCGCAGTCGCCGAGCAGGCTGCAAATCCCCTCGATTACTGCTTGGGACGGATCATTGGGAGTCGTTAGCTGCTTGTGCAGCCTTGCAACCCCGGTTCCCTCTTGGATGATGACAAAATCTGTAAATGTCCCGCCAATGTCGACGCCTATTCTATACATCGCTGCAGACCTACCTTTAATGTTCTTCAACGGTACTGCGCGGTTTTGCCATTTTAGAAATGTCGCGGTGCCGGTTGCTCATCAGCCCAAGTTCACCAAATCCATTTTCAAGAAGTGTGTGCTGGCGTGCATTATTCGAGCTGAAAATGTGAATTCAAGCAACGCATAGGTTTCCACTCTGGAGCCAACTTGCCATCAATTTGGCAGCACTTCCATCTGAAGCCGCGTGCCGCAAGACAATCCTGCTCGCGCTAAAGTGTTCTGCGCCAAGCAGCTGGGAATGTTGGTGGAAATGATCATGGCAAACCTATGTGGCGCTCCTCGTCGATACCAGAACAGCCAGGCGCTTTGGCGCTCTATAGGCACGTCGATCCGGCAGTCTCGATGTTCATTACCATCATTTTGGCGCCAATTTGAACCGAATTCGTCGCCATAAGCGCTTGATAGCGAATCTTGACAGGTAACATGCTCCTCTAAACTCTCAAGTCCTGCTAATTTATACGACAGTCTATTCGTTTGATGACGAGGCGATGCCTTCAGAGCCAGCAACATGAAACTCAGTGGAGCGATGGCGGGAAATATTGCCAAGGCGATCGATCCGGACGATGTTCTCACAGTTCTTGGGATCACAACGGAAATCGCGACGCGCAAGGGCCGCTTCAACGCGGTTGATCATGTCAGCTTCACCTTGCGTCGGGGGGAAATACTCGCTCTTGTCGGAGAATCTGGTTCCGGTAAATCAGTGACGTGCCATTCCATAATGCAGCTCATTGAAAAGCCAGCAGCGATAAGGGGAGGACGTGCGCTTTTCCGGCGGCGAGATGGAACGCTGATTGATCTTCTCACTGAGCGTGAAGCCACTCTCAGAAAGCTTCGCGGAAATGAATTTGCGCTCATCCCGCAAGATCCCATGAGCAGTTTGAATCCTGTTCTGACAATCGGCGCACAGTTGCGAGAAGTTGCCCAAAGGCATTTGAACTTCTCGATGCTTGCCGCCACAGAGTTGTCGATCGAACTCCTGCGAAAGGTCGGTATTTCGGATCCCCAGCTAAGACTCGGTCAATATCCTCATCAGCTTTCTGGGGGAATGAGACAGAGGGTAATGATTGGTATCGCACTCGTTTGCAAGCCAATCCTGCTAATAGCGGATGAAGCGACGACTGCTTTGGACGTCACGATTCAAGCGCAAATTCTGGATTTAATTCGCGACATGAGAGCAGGCGCGACAAACATGACGGTTCTCATGATCACCCACGATATGGGCGTTGTCGCCGAAATGGCAAATCGAGTTATTGTAATGTACGCCGGCCGCATCGTGGAGGCGGGGCCCGTTGACCGGGTGCTTCACACCCCCCTTCATCCCTATACACGTGGATTGCTAAACAGCGTTCCTCACAGCTCGGAGATCGGTGTCCCGAAACGCAGAATTACGCCAATCCCAGGCATGGCGCCCGCCCCCTACGATAGGCCTCATGGCTGCAGTTTTGCCCCGCGCTGCTCCTTTGCGAAGCGAGATTGCACCGAGGCAGAGCCAGTTCTCGAAGATTTGTCCAATCATAGCCAAATACGGTGCATTCGCTGGAAAGAACTCTGCCTATGAGGCTGGAGAGCGAGCGTACCCGACCACTTATTTCGGTGCGGGGATTGTGCAAGCATTACCCTGTTCGGCGCGCGAGCGGCGAGAGCGCAGTTATTCGCGCGCTCGAAAACATCACCTTCGATGTCTTCACGGGGGAAGCAATTGGAATTGTCGGTGAATCCGGTTCAGGCAAATCAACTTTGGGAAAGATGATACTGCGACTGACCGATGCGACCGACGGGACCATCCAATTCGACGGCACTGACGTAACCGCAATGTCTGAAGCGAAGTTCAAACCATTCCGTCGGAAGATGCAGATGGTGTTCCAGGACCCGATGGCAAGCCTTAATCCAAGGCTCAAGATACGCAGCATAGTCGGGGAAGGGTTGACCGTTCACGGAATCGGAAACAACCAAACGCGAGAAGTATTGGTTCGCAAAATGCTGGGGCAGGTGGGTCTGTCGGAGGACGCAATAGACCGTTATCCGCACGAGTTTTCCGGCGGCCAACTCCAACGAATTGGAATTGCACGAGCCTTGATCGTCAATCCCAGTTTGCTGATTGCTGACGAGCCTGTCTCGTCGTTGGACGTTTCGATCCAGGGTCAGATCATCAATCTGTTGGCCGATTTTCAAAAGGACTTGCGATTGACGCTCTTGTTCATTTCCCATGACCTCGGTGTCGTTCAATACATCTCCGATCGTACAATCGTAATGTACCTCGGCCACATCGTTGAAAGTGCGCCGACGACGAGCCTGTTCTCCAGGCCAATCCACCCGTATACACGGGCGCTGCTTTCAGCGCGCACCAGGCTCGACACCTCGTCGACGGGATCGAAAATTATGCTGAGTGGAGAGATGCCAAGCCCCGCAAGTCCGCCAAGCGGATGCGTGTTTCGAACGCGTTGCCCATACGCGATATCCGATTGCAGCAAGCACATCCCGGTCGCGCGCGAACTGGCACCCCAGCACACTTTTGCTTGTCTGCGCGATGATCTGCCTTGGCTAACCTAGATCAAGAACCTTGCTTGGTTGTGGGGCTGACTAAGGCGACGCGGCTAGCATGGAGATAATAACGGCCAATCCGAGTCATGGCCTTCGCTATTTTAGCAATATTTTCAAAATCCGCCTCTTCATCTTCAAGTGCAGCAACAAGATTGTCACGTCGGATCTGACGATAGGTATTACAGAAGATGTCACCATCAGCAGAAGAATAATAGATCCGGTCTCTGCCATTGTGCTTATGCTTCACATATCCCTGTTCTTCGAGCTTCTTCAGCGAGTAGGCAACGGTATGCGTATCTTCAATGTTCATAACAAGACAAATGTCGGACAATTTCTTGTCGCGAGCGCGATGATTGACCATGTGCAATACAAGTACGTCAAGCGAGCTTAGACCCCTGGCACCCGCAGCTTCGGCACAATGGACGACCCATTGCAGAAAGCCATTCACAGATACGATCATCGAAAATTCGAAGTCGCTTAAAACTCTGTCATCCCCATCCGCAACAATACGCGGCTTATCATTCGTCACAGGAATAATCCCTTTTCCTCAGATCTTTGCGGGTAAGATATTGATTGTTAAAACAAAGTTCTGATGAAGTCTAGCGTGAGTCTGCGAGGGATAGTCGGGCCCGTATCCTAAGATTGAACCACTCTTACCGACCAGCTCATAGGATCAAACGTCCGGGATCAAAAATGAGGCTTTCAAAAAATTGCCCGCTCGTAGGTGCGTGCAGCGACCCTGCTGCGCGCACCTACCTAGCCTTCGCTACGCGGAGTTCGCCAGAACTTTGCGTGTGCAACGCGCCCCGCAACAACATCCATGGCCTGCTTCAAATGAGAGTTTTGCAAGATGGCATAGTGCCAGATTGGTTATTTGACACTCAGTATATTTGAATGATCGTATGCGAAATACCAAGATTACATTATAGCCATAGAGGAGCTACATAGTGAAAAGCAATGTTGTGGGACTTTCGCCCACCAAGATGCCAGCCATCAAGATTACTTCGATAGTCGCTGAGCCGCTGCGGGGAGAAAGTCCTAAGGGGGGCTGGTCTACTGAAATACAATCGGAAGATTCGATACACGCCATCATTGCTGTCCATACGGATGCAGGCATCACAGGTTACGGCAGCGTTTTTACAGACGGGCGTTTGGTTCAGGCAGCGCTTCCCGTGCTATGCCCGCTCTATAAGGGCGAGAGCGCGATTGAGCCGGAGCGCGTGTCCGAGAAATTGCATCAAAACACATTTTGGATGGGTCGCGGCGGCACGCTGACACACACCATCAGCGGAATTGACATGGCGCTATGGGATATCCTCGGCAAAGCCACCGGGATGTCCGTGAGTAAACTTCTGGGTGGGGACTATCGCACGCGAGTTCAACCCTATTGCTCTTTGCTGATGGCAGAGCCGGACGAGATGCGCGCGACAATTCGTGAATACAAGGCAAAAGGTTTCCGGGCATTCAAGATTGGCTGGGGACCATTTGGCCGTTCACGCGACTACAATCTCGACGAAGCCATCGTCGCCGCGGCCAGAGAAGCTGCCGAATTAGACTCGAAGTTATTCGTAGATGCCGGGGCGAGCGATGCCTATTGGCCTAATGGTTTGAAGTGGGCGATACGGACCGCGCAGATGCTCAGTGACTATGCCGTGGAATGGTTCGAAGAGCCGCTGCGGCCTGACGCACTGAGCGATTACGTGGAATTGCGGAAACAAAGCCCAGTCCAAATAGCTGGCGGTGAAGTGCTCACCCGAAGACAATCCTTTCTTCCTTGGCTAATGCAAGGTGCCTTTGATATCGTTCAACCCGACGTCACCAAAGTCGGGGGCATATCGGAACAACGAAGGATCGCGTGGATGGCAGATGATTTGGGCGTGAAATACGTCGGCCATGGCTGGAACACCGCGCTGGGCGTCGCTGCTGACCTACAAATGGCAGCGGCATTTCCAAACGTTGATTACGTCGAGTTCATCGGTGGTAGCGCCTATGTCGACGGAATAGTGGCAACACCATTCGTTCTCGATGATGAGGGCTATTTGACCATTCCAAACGCGCCCGGCCTCGGCGTCGAACTCGACGCGAACAAGTTAGCTCGTTTTATTCCCGATCCCACAACACTATTTCAGGATCTATAATGCTGTCTTATAGCCGCTCCCCACCAATAAACAAACTTTGGCAAGCGTCTCCGGCTTCCTGCCGCGTCAGCACAACAGGCGCAACTATTGAATACGTGTTTCAGTT
>Ga0206821_10186_pt1 | contig 13508 bp, 10 predicted proteins | sample Alteio_BWOrgCont_85_FD_152860 | JGI IMG/M metagenome (GOLD analysis project Ga0206821, IMG submission 152860) | Enriched cells from forest soil in Barre Woods Harvard Forest LTER site, Petersham, Massachusetts, United States -... | ecosystem: Environmental > Terrestrial > Soil > Temperate forest >...
CGAAGACGACGAGAAGTGACGCGGGCAAGGCGCCTCGAATGTGGGCGGATTGCGCCGCGTGCTTACGCCGCACTGGCGTCGCGAACGGGAATATTCTCCTGAAAGGAAACGAATGGCCGGCGGTCCTACAGAAGCGGCGATCACCGAAGCGCTGCGCACCGTAATCGATCCGGAATTGCACAAGGATTTGGTGACGCTTGGGATGGCGAAAAACGTCCTGGTGCGCGGCGGAGAAGTGTCGTTGCTGGTGACCCTGACGACGCCGGCGTGCCCGTTGCGGGAGACGATTGAGAAAGATGTGCGCGCGGCGCTGGCGAAGGTGCCGGGCGTAACGGGGGTGGATTTGAAATTCGACGCGTCAGTGCCGGCGGGCGTCCGACCGCAGGGGAAGGCGCCGATTGAGGGCGTGAGAAATTTGATTGCCGTGGCGAGCGGCAAGGGCGGCGTAGGCAAAACGACGGTGGCGGTGAATCTGGCGATTGCGCTAAAGAACATGGGCGCATCGGTGGGCCTGCTGGACGCGGACGTGTACGGGCCGAACGTGCCGGTGATGTTGGGGACCACCGAGCAGCCGAAGATGCTGGACGAAAAGACGATTATTCCCGTGCAGGCCTACGGCGTGAAGATGATCTCGATGGGGCTGTTGAATCCGGGCGACAAACCTCTGGTGTGGCGCGGGCCGATGCTGCACAGCGTGATGCAGCAGTTCTTGCGCAACGTGCGCTGGGGGCAACTCGATTACCTGATCGCGGACCTGCCGCCGGGAACCGGGGACGTGCAGTTGAGCCTGATTCAGACGGTGGCGGTGAGCGGGGCGGTGGTGGTGACTACGCCGTCGGTGGTGGCGCTGGCGGACGTGCGCAAGGCCGTTGAAATGTTCCGGCAAGTGAATGTCGATATATTGGGTGTGGTTGAGAACATGAGTTATTTCAACTGCCCGCATTGCGGCGGGAAGATGGATGTGTTCGGGCACGGCGAAGGCGAGCGGATGGCGAAAAATTTCGAGCTCCCATTTTTGGGAGAGATCGAAATCGATCCGCAAATTCGCATCGGCGGAGACACCGGGAAGCCGGTGGCGTCGCTGGGCGAGGATGCGCCGGGGGCGAAGAGCATTTACGCCATGGCGCGGCAGGTGGCGGCGCGGATTTCGGTGGTGAATTTGTCGGCGCCGGCGCCGGTGGTGCAGATTCTTTGAGTCTTTGAAATCGAAGTGACCCCTTCTGAAAAGACGTTGAAAGCCAATCGGCGAACGCAATACTATTCCGCCCGGAGCTTCGGAGATATATGAGCGATCTGGTTCAACTGAGTAAAGAGGGAGACGTGGCGGTCATCACCATCAATAATCCGCCGGTGAACGCGTTGGGCGCAGGCGTGCCGGAAGGAATCGAAAAGGCGATCGCGGAAATCGAGAAGGACGCGAGCGTAAAGGCCGCGGTGCTGATCGGCGGCGGGAAAACGTTTATTGCCGGCGCGGACATTAACATGTTCGTGCAGATGACGTCGGGCAAGGGCGGACGGATTAATTTGCTGCCGACGCTGCTCAAAATTGAGGACTGCTCGAAGCCCGTGGTGGTGGCGATTCATGGCAACGCTCTGGGTGGAGGGTTGGAGGTCGCGCAGGCGTGTCATTATCGCGTCGCGAGCCCCGACGCGAAAGTTGGCCAGCCGGAAGTGAATCTCGGCATTATTCCAGGCGCGGGAGGGACGCAGCGGTTGCCGAGACTCGCCGGTGTTGCGAAAGCTCTGGAGATGTGCACGAACGGCAAGAACATCAAGGCGGGTGAGGCGGCCGACGCGGGGATCATCGATCGGCTGATCGAAGGTGACTTGCTCAAGGGTGCGGTCGCGTTTGCGCGCCAGGTTTCCGCAAAGCCGGCGCCGAAGACCCGCGAGCTGAATGCGAAACTGGGCACCCCGGAGCAGAACGCGCCGATTTTCGCCGCAGCGCGCGATACGGTACGTAAAAAGCAGCGCGGTTTGCCCGCGCCGATGGCAGCGATCGACGCGATCGAAGCGGCGACGAAGATGCCCTTCGAAAAAGGCTGCGAAGAAGAGGCGCGACTTTTCGACAAGTGCCTCTACTCGGACGAATCGAAGGCCTTGATTCACGTGTTCTTCGCGGAGCGCGAAGCCGCCAAAATTCCCGACGTGCCGAAAGACACGCCGGTGATTCCGGTGAACTCCGTGGCAATCCTGGGAGCGGGGACGATGGGCGGCGGGATCGCCATGGTCTTCGCGAACGCTGGGATTCCCGTGGTGCTGAAGGATGCAGACCAGGCGGCGCTGGATCGCGGACTGGCGAACATTCAGAAGAATTACGCGACGTCGGTGAAGCGCGGTCGCTTCACGCAAGAGTACGTCGATGCACGCATGAAGCTGATCCAGCCGACGCTAAGCTGGGACGATTTCGCGAATGCCGACCTGGTGATCGAAGCGGTGTTCGAGGGCATGGCGCTAAAGAAGGAAGTGTTCGCGGAGCTGGATCGCGTCTGCAAGCGCGGCGCGATTCTAGCCAGCAACACGTCGACGCTGAACATCGACGAGATCGCGGCGTCGACTTCGCGGCCCGAATCGGCGATCGGCACGCACTTTTTCAGTCCGGCTAACGTGATGCGGCTTCTGGAGTTGGTGCGCGGGGAAAAAAGCAGCAAGGAAGTGATCGCCACCTGCATGCAGTTGGCAAAAAAGATCGGCAAGGTCGCGGTGCTGGTGGGGAACTGCCGCGGCTTCGTCGGCAATCGGATGTTCTTGCCCTACATTCGCGAGGCGCAGTTTTTGGTCGAGGAAGGCGCCGCGCCCCAGGCGGTGGACGCGGCGCTTGTGGCGTGGGGCATGGCGATGGGGCCGCTCGCGGTGGGCGATCTGGGCGGGCTTGACGTCGCCTGGCGAATTCGCAAGGAATTTCGACATCTCGAAAAGCCGGGTGCGCGCCAGCCGTATGTGGAAGACAAGCTCTGCGAGATGGGCCGCTTCGGGCAGAAGACCGGGTGGGGCTGGTACCAATATGACGCGGAGCGGCGCGCGACCGCCGATCCCGAGGTCATCACCCTGGTGAGGAAGTGGAACGCCGAATCGGGAATTCCGCAGCGGCAAATTTCGGCGGAAGAAATCGTCGAGCGCGAGGTCTACTGCCTGGTGAACGAGGGCGCGCGGATTCTGGACGAGGGTTACGCGTTGCGCGCCGGCGATATCGACACGATTTATCTGAACGGCTACGGATTCCCTGGCTTCCGCGGCGGGCCGATGTGGTATGCGGACACTGTGGGCGTGAAAAAAGTGTACGACCGCGTTTGCGAATTTCACAAGCAGCATGGAATGTTGTGGGAGCCGGCGCCGCTGCTGAAAAAATTGGCGGAGACCGGCGGAAAATTCGCGGAGTTTGAGCGCCGGGCTGTGAGCGCGACGGACTGAATTCTTCTATAGGTTGTTGCGCATCGGCCATTCCGCCACGCAGCAGGGTTTTGTTCCATTCTCGACTTCCACTGTGGCCAGGAAAACTGCTTCGAGCGCATCCGGCAATTCCTCGAGCGATTGAAACGTGAAACGCGCGCGAATTTTCGCGTCCGCCGCACTGGGCAGGGAAACCGCACCCGATTCATGCCGTCGTTGACGATACTGCGCAGCCCGCCTCGAATCTGCAGGACCTGCTGAAGGAAATATCCGAGCAAGGAAAGCGTCAGGAATCCGTGCGCCATGGTCGTCGGGTGGGCGATTCGCGGGCGGCGCGCTCGCGATCGACGTGAATCCACCGGCGGTCTTCGGTCGGCTCGGCGAATTCGCCGCGCGCCCGGCTGGGATGCACCGCGGATTTTCCGAAGCGCGAATTACGGTTCGGAGCGAGGCAGTCATTTTAGTCGACGACGGCCGAGCTATTTCGCAGGCGGAGCGGCGCCGAGTGCCTTCGATTGAAATTCGAGTGAGGCTGGCAGGTGCTCCGCGAAGTAGCTCAGATCGTGCCCGCCCGGGTAGAGATGGAATTCGTGTGGGATGTGTCGTGATAGCAGCAGGTCGTGAAATGCTTGGGCGCCGCGGTTGAATCCGTAATCATCCTCCGTTCCGCAATCAAAATAGATCTGCAGCCCGGCCGGCGACGGACCGTTGCGTACGAGCGTGAATGGGCTGTTGCGGTCCCAGAAGGCGCGGTCAAAAGGGGAGCCGAACGCACCGCCCAGCGCACGCGAAATCGCCACGGCTCCGGACGAATCGACATTTCCCTGCGGAAGATTTGCGATCAGGGCGGCGCTGTGCGCGCTGACCGAGCCGAACAGGTCCCCATGGCGAAGCGCCAAATGCAGCGCGCCGTAGCCGCCCATCGAGACGCCGGTGACGCCGCGGCTGCGGCGTCCCGCGCGTGTCCGGTAGTGCGATTCGATGAACGGAAGGAATTCCTCGATGAAAAAATCCTCGTAGCGCTTGCGGCCGTCGCCGGAATTGATGAAGAAGGAGCGGTCTCCATCGGGCGCGACGATCAGGAATTCGCCGATTTGCTTTTGGTCCCACATATCCTGGATCAGACTCCAGCCGCCGGAATCGAGCAGGGCCTGTTCGTTTTGTCCCAGGCCGTGAAGAAAATAGAGAACGGGATAGCGGCGCGCCTGGTCTGCATCGTAGCTCGGAGGCAGCAGCACGCAATACGGCACGGGATGGCCGAGGATTTTGCTGGGAACAGAGCGGCATTCGGCGCGGCCGGCCGCCTGAGCCGATACCGCGGTGAGCAGCAGCACGAGCCGAAGAAGTGCGAGAACAACGAATATCCGCCGAATGGGTCTACTCATACCGCAGGGCCTGGACAGGATCGAGGCGCGCCGCGCGCGACGCGGGATACATCCCCGCTGCAAGGCTGACGGCGATCGAGAATACGATGGCTGCAGCTACCATCCACCACGGAACGGCAGTTACGCTGATGGCGGGAAGATCGCGGCGCGCCAGATAGATGTTTGTGCCGAAATTGATGGCGCGTCCGATCAGCCAGCCGATCAAGACGCCGGAAACTCCTCCCAGCAAACCCATCGCACCGGCTTCGACGAAGAAGAGCCGGCGCACGTCGCGATCGGCTGCGCCTAGCGCTTTGAGGATGCCGATCTCGCGGCGGCGCTCGAGAATCGCCATCACGAGCGTGTTGATGATTCCGAGAGATGCCACGACGAGCGCGAGGCTGCCGAAGATCCCGAGAAACAAATCGAACACTGCGAAGACCAGCGTGAGGCTGCGCGTGGCGTCGAGCAGGGAATAGGCGGCGTAGCCCATCTGCTTGAGGGTGTCTTCGACGTTTTTGACCTTGGAAGCGCCGCTGACCCGTACGGTAAGGCTTTCGTAATTGCGTTGCGAGGGCCCGTCGCGTAACAGATCGCGAAGGTCGTTGGTCTGTGCGGCGCGCAGGGTTTCGGCAACCTGCAGCGGAATGAAAAGTCTGCCGCGGCCGAAGGCGCCGAAGCCTCCGGCGGGATCCGTTTCGATGATTCCTACGATTCGAAGAGCTTGCTCGCGCGGAACGATGGAAAATCCTGCCGAGGCTGAATCTTTCGACCCGGGTTCGGCGGGAAGCGCCTGGCGTTCGGCGTAACGCAGCACGATGTCTTTTCCGATCAAAAGATTCGGCTGCTGCGGCGAAAGCTGCCGCGCAAAGTCAATTTGCAGAATTGCTTCATCCGCAGCGGGGCCGGAAAAAAACGATCCCGTCATCCCGTCGAAAGCGCCGTCCGTTTTCGCCGATGGCGTCACCCCTGCCACGACCGTGGCGTAGGGATTCCGGTCGTAATGAATCTCGGTCGGGAAGCGGATCTCGGGATAGACCTCCGTAACATTCGGGAGCGCTTCTATTTTCTTGCGAGCATCGGCGTCGAGCGGCTTCGGCGGCCCCGTGGGTTCGGGAGCCTGCGTTTCCGCGCGTCCGAAGGTAGGGTTGTTTGATTTCGGAGTCACAAAGATCGCGTCGAATAGCCCCGAACGCGACAACCGGTCGGTGGCGAGATTCTGAAGCCCGACGCCCAGCGAAAGCATGGCCACAAGCGAGGCCACGCCAACGGCTATCCCGAGTGTTGTTAATGAGTTGCGTAGCACCGCCTCGCGCAGGTTGCGGAGCGCTAGCTCGCCCAAGTCACGCCGCTTCATGACGTCTGACCCTCGCTGATCAGTTGGCCGTCGCCCATCCGTATCAGCCGATGCGCAAATCTCTCCGCCCTCTGCTGCTCGTGGGTAACCATGACGATGGTCATGCCCAGGGTTTCGTTAATCTCGCGCAAAAGGAGCATGATTTCGTCGCCCGTGGCGCTGTCGAGGTTGCCCGTCGGTTCGTCGGCGAGCAGGATCGTGGGGCGGTTGACCAGGGCGCGCGCCAATGCGGCACGCTGCTGTTCGCCGCCGGAAAGCTCGGTTGGGCGATGCGTGAGCCTTGCGCTCAGCCGCACACGCTCGACGACTTCGCGGACACGGCCGGTGCGTTCGCTGCGTTCAACCTCGGCCAGACGCAGAGGAAGCTCGACGTTTTCCTCGAGCGTCATGCGCGGGAGCAAGTTGAAAGACTGGAAAACGATGCCGACGGTGTGCGTGCGATGTTGAGCCAATTCGCTGGAGGTCATCTCGGCGAGATTGCGATCGTGGGCGAAGATCTTACCGGAGGTGGGCCGGTCGAGCCCGGCCATGAGATTTAGCAACGTGGATTTGCCCGAGCCCGAACTGCCGAGCAGGGCGACGAACTCGCCCGCTCCGATATTCAGGGTGACGTTATCAGCCGCGCGCACCAGCGTTTTGCCCATTTGATAATGCCGGGTTACTTGCTGGAGGCGGATGGCAGCTTCGCCGTTATTGGAAACGCTTGTGGGCATTCCTACGCTCCCTATGTTACTACGCCCGGGGCAGCCGTAATGTTGCCGCGCAGATTTAGGTCGCATTGATATCGGAATGGCATGGGCATATTAGATTCGCCTGTTATTATCGACGTCGCCCGTTCACTGGCAGAAAGGAAACAGATCGTGATTCGGGACGTCTGTCGGACAGGAGCGAGATGACAATATTGGTAACGGGCGGGGCGGGATATATCGGGAGCGCGACCGTCGAGCGCCTGCGGGCGAAAGGCGAGCGTGTGGTTGTCCTGGATGATCTTTTTCGCGGGCACCGAGTCGCGGTGGACAAAGACGTTCCGTTTTATCAGGGCCGGGTGGGCGATCGAGTTCTCGTCGAACGCATCGCTAGGGAACACAAAATCGACGAATGCGTGCATTTTGCCGCACTCGCGTTCGTGGGCGAGTCGGTTCTGGAGCCGGCAAAATATTTCGAGAACAACGTGGAACAGGGCGTCGCGCTGGTTGGTACGCTGATGAAGGTCGGCGTCCGGCGAATCGTTTTTTCTTCCACATGCGCCACCTACGGGGAACCCAGGGAAATTCCTATTTCTGAATCGTCTCCGCAGTGGCCGGTAAATCCATATGGCTGGTCGAAGCTGATGATGGAGCGGCTGCTGGCGAGCTACGACACTGCCTACGGCCTGAAATCGATCTCGTTGCGGTATTTTAATGCCGCAGGAGCCACGGAGCGTTGCGGCGAGCTTCACGATCCGGAAACTCACCTGGTGCCCAATCTGTTGAGGGCAGCGTCGGGCGAATTGCCGTACCTGTCCGTTTTCGGGACCGATTACCCGACTCCGGACGGAACTGCGATTCGAGACTACGTGCACGTCGCCGATCTCGCCGAGGCGCATGTCCTGGCGATTGAACATCTGCGGCGCGGCGGCGAATCCGATTATCTGAATCTCGGAACGGGAGATGGATATTCGGTGATGCAAGTGATCGAGACCGCGCGAAAGGTAACCGGCCAGCCAATTCCTACGAAGCTCGAAGAACGGCGCGCCGGCGATCCTCCCAAACTCGTGGCCGATTCGCGCAAGGCGGGGAAGATCCTCGGTTGGAAGCCGGTGATGTCCGATCTGGCCTCGATACTGCGGTCGCAATGGGAATGGCAGAAAAGACATCCGCAAGGGTATAGGGAATAGAAAATCCCCCGGCGTTGCGGCCGAGGGATTTTTCCAGCTTGCCCGAGCGGTGACGCAATTAGCCGCCGGTCCTGCCGTTGTGCTTTTTGTTGTAAATGTTATGGGAAGCGCGGTTTTGGCTCTGATTGATCGCGCGCCGGTCGGCGCCCGTCAGCTTGCCGCCGTTCGCCTGCCGATCCGCCGCAGCTTCGCGGTGGATGCCCTGCTGTTGGTTTTCAAGCCTGGCGGTTTCACCGGCCGTCAGCTGGCCGCTCTTGACGCCTTGCGCGATCCGGTCTTGCTGATTCTCCTCGCGCTGCCCGATTTCACCGGGACCGTTGTGCTGCGTCGCCGCATTGTGCTTGTCGTCATAAATCTGGTTCGACAAGTGGTTTTGCTGGTTGTTCAGCTTGGCGCGGTCGGCGGCGGTCAGATGCCCGTCGTCTTCCGAGCGCATGGTATGCTCTTCGCCGTTCAGTCCGGCTTCCTTGGTTTCGAGGTTCTTCGTTTCACCGGAGGTGAGTTGCCCGCTGTCAATCCCTTGCGCGATGCGGTCCTGTTGGTTGTCCTTGCGCTGCGCAATGGATTCCGGCTTGTCGGTGGTGGTGGTCGAGCTGGTGGAACTGGTGCTGGACTGCTGAGCAAATGCGGGCGCGCCGCATAGGGCAATCAGGGCCGCCACACTCAAAATAAGTTCGTGAGTTTTCATGATCGTATTCCTCTCCGTAAGGTGACGTTCATTTCAACTGTCAGCCCCCGAAAGCTGGTGTAGAGGCCATCCATGTGGTGAAACACGGCCTGCACTCAAAAGTTGCGGGGTTCCGGATTGAGATTCCGGAATGGTGGGTGGGCACCGCGACGACTTGGAAGGGCGCGGCTGCGTCCGAGCGCCTTGCTGGATGCGTGTATAATGCGCGGCGGCGTTAGAGAAGCCCATAAGCGCTGTAAATCAAATGCATTAGAAATATGCACTACCTTGCAGCCGTGTAGGCAGTTAGAGTTTTGTCAGGGCCCATCCGAACGCGCGACCTTAACGGCCTCTCTCGGCGGAATCTCGCAGATTCCCACGACGGAAGACCAGAGAGTCGGGACGAAAAACGATGACCAAAGTTGAAGCGATTATTCAGACGGCGAAACTGGACCCCGTGAAGGACGCGCTGCACGAAATCGGCGTCGAGGGGATGACGGTGCTCGAAGCTCGCGGCCACGGCCGCCAAAAAGGCCACACCGAATTTTACCGGGGCCGCGAATATACGGTCGATCTGATTCCCAAAATGAAGATCGAGATCGTCGTGGCGAACGATATGGCCGAGAAAGTTGTGCAGACCATTATGACCGCGGCGCGAACGGGCAAAATTGGCGATGGCAAGATTTTCACGAGCAAGATCGACGACGCGATTCGGATTCGCAACGACGAGCGCGGCGACAGCGCGCTGTAACAGCCGTTCGGCAAGCCGGCCAGGTGCGAGAAGCGCCGTGCAATTCAAGCAATGAGTGCGGCGGTGCCGAGCCGTAGCGGTCGCCAGGGGCACTTTTCTACGCATGTCCACTACACACGCACCGGGAAGGAATCTACGCGAATTTTACGCGGCGGAGTCGGCGCGCATTCGCGAGGATTTCGCCACCACAGGTGACGGCCGCGCCGCCGTCCACGGGCGCACCGCGCTCATGGACTCGATCGCGTTGCAGCTGTGGAAGGAACTGATCTCTGCGGATGAAGCGGGCCCTTCGAATGTGGCTCTGATTGCACTGGGAGGCTACGGCCGCCGCTGGCTTTTCCCATTCTCAGACATCGACATATTGTTTCTGCACGCGGGCGGAAGTGCGGATCGGGATCTCCAGCAACGAATCGCGAATTTCTCGCAGGAAATATGGGATCTGCGGCTCAAGCTGAGCCCCGCCACGCGAGCATTCGCCGAATGCGAGAAATTCGATCCCGGCAACGTCGAGTTCGCGATTTCGCTGCTCGATTGCCGCTACCTCGTAGGTGATCGCAGCCTATTCGCGCGGCTGCACGATCAGCTGATTCCCAAGCTGGTGGCACGCGAGTCACGTTCGATCGTGCAGCGCCTCACGGACCTGACGCACGGCCGCTACAACAAATTCGGGAATACCGTCTTTCACCTCGAGCCGAATGTGAAGGATGGACCCGGCGGGCTGCGCGACTACAATCTGGCGAATTGGCTGGCGCTGATCGCTGCCATGGAGGAGCAGGGCGGGTGGCCTGACGAAAAAACTCTCTTGCCGCCGTGGCTCCGCGAGCGATTTGACGTGGCCCTGGAATTTCTGATGTGCGTGCGGTGCTTTCTGCACTTTCGTCATGGCCGCGACGACAATACGCTCGCATGGATTGCGCAGGATGAGGCGGCAACCCGCAACATCGGCGCGCCGGGAGCAGAAGCGCTGACCGCGTCGGATTGGATGCGCATCTATTTCGGCCACGCGCGGCTGATTCATCGCGTGGCGCTGCAGCTTTTGGAGGAATTTCCCGCGGCGCGGCCATCGCTCTACCGCCAGTTCCAGAATTTGCGCTCGCGCCTGTCGAACGCCGAATTCGCCGTCGTCGACGGCAGGATTTTTCTGCAGCGCCAGGAGACTTTGAGCGATCCGGAATTGCCTTTGCGGATGTTCCGGTTCATGGCCAGGCACGGCCTGAGCCTGAGCTCGTCGGCGGAGCATCAGGTCGAACAGGTGCAGCCCGCGCTGGCCGCCACGCCGCCCAAAGGCGCGCACCTCTGGCACTACCTGCAGGAAATTCTGGTTGCTCCTCATGCAGCGGAGGCGCTGCGCACGATGCATTCGCTGCGTCTGCTGACGCCGCTTTTGCCGGAATTTCAGGCCATCGACTCGCTGGTCATCCGCGACTATTCGCATCGTTTCACGGTGGATGAGCACAGCTTCGTGGCCATCGAGAACCTGCACGCGCTGCGGAAATCTCAATCCAAATGGGACCAGGGATATTCGGAACTTCTCGATGAACTCGAGCAACCGGACTTGCTCTATCTTGCGCTGCTGCTTCACGACACAGGCAAGGGCACGAAGCCGGACAATCACATTGTCGGCAGCCTGGAACTTGCCGAACAGTGCATGATGCGACTCGACCTGGACCCACCGGACCGCGAAACAGTTCGTTTCCTGATTCGCCATCATTTGGCGATGGGCTCTGCGTTGCGGCGGGATATTTTCGACCCCGACGCGATTCGACAAATCGCGGAAATGATGGGCACGCCGGAACGGTTGAAGATGCTTTGCCTGTTCACGTATGCGGACATTAAGGCGGTCAATCCTGAGGCGCTGACACCCTGGAAGGCCGAAAACCTGTGGCAGCTCTATATCGGCGCTGCAAATTATTTGATGCGCAGCGTGGACGAGCGCCTGCACGGCGACGCCGACGAAGAGGTGATGACTCATCTCCGCACGCTTACGCCCGCGGCCGGACCGAAGCTCGACAGTTTCCTTGAAGGCTTACCCAAGCGCTATTTGCGCACGCAAGGCGCAAGCGATGTGATTCGCCACATGGATATGGCGGGGCGATTGAATGTCGACCCCGTCGAGGTAGAGCTGACACGCGGCCGCCATTGGTACGAGCTTACGGTGGTGACTCTGGATCGGCCATTCCTGTTTGCCCGGATGGCTGGCGCTCTGGCGGCGTGGGGAATGAACATCGTGAAGGCGGCCGCGTTTTCAAACAGCGCCGGCGTGGTGGTGGACACATTTTTCTTTACCGACCGGTTTCAGACGCTGGAGCTGAATCTGCCGGAATGGGAGCGGTTCAAGACCAGCATCCACGACGTGGTAATGGACAAGGCTGATCTCGAGCGCATGCTTCGCGATCGGCTGCGGTCCGAGAAGAACACGGCGCCGAAGGTCAAGGTGGAGACCAAGGTTGAAGTCGACGATACGTGCTCGGCCCACAGCACTCTGGTCGAGGTCATCGCCCAGGACCAATTGGGCCTTCTTTACCGGGTCAGCTCCCAGCTATCGCGGCAGAACTGCAACATTGAAATCGCGGTGATCGAAACCGAAGGGCAGACGGCCATTGATGCCTTCTATCTTACGTCCGGCGGGAAGAAGCTCGCGCCCGCTCATCGGCAACGCGTTCGGGACGCGTTACTTGCTGAATTGACGACCACTTAAAACGGACCGCCCAAATCTCACCCGGGGAAATCGAACATCCAATTTGCGTTCAGCCGCGTAGTATCATTAGAGACGGGGCGAAGGATTTCGATGCGTATCAAGCGAGAGCCGGATTTGACCTACTCAGACGTCACGCCGAAGACTCTCTACATGGGCCGCCGAAACTTTCTATTGGGGCTGATTGCAACGGGCGCGGCTGTCGAAGCGTATAAAAGGCTTCCGGGCCTGGTATCGGCCGGCGGCACGGGCTCAACCCCCGTAAAATTGAATGGATTGGTCAAGTGGCCCGGCAGCACCACGGAAACCGAAACGCCCATTGAAAAAGTCACGACCTACAACAACTATTACGAGTTTGGGACGGACAAGGATGATCCGGCCAAGAATGCCAAGAATTTCGTAACGTCACCCTGGACCGTGTCCGTCGAAGGCGAGGTCGCCAAGCCCCGCAAGTTTAGCATGGACGAAATCATGAAGCTCGCGCCGCTCGAGGAGCGGGTTTATCGCCATCGCTGTGTGGAGGCGTGGTCAATCGTGGTGCCATGGATCGGCTATTCGTTCAGCACGATTGCGAAACTCGTCGAGCCAACCGCAAAAGCGAAGTTTGTGGCTTTCGAGTCCTACTACGATCCGAAACAGATGCCCTTGGGAAGCCAAGCTGGGATTCAGCTGCCGTATCTGGAGGGTTTGCGGCTCGATGAAGCCATGAACCCGCTGGCGCTCCTCTGCGTCGGCATGTATGGAGAAACGCTGCCGAACCAGGACGGAGCGCCCGTGCGCATGGTGATCCCTTGGAAGTATGGATTCAAGAGCATCAAGTCAATCGTGAAGGTGCGGTTCGTGAAGGACCAGCCGCAGACGACCTGGAACATGTACGGGGGCGGCAGCGAATACGGATTTTATTCGAACGTAAATCCCAACGTAGATCATCCGCGATGGAGCCAGGCAAACGAGCGACGGCTGGGCCCGGGACTAGGCCTTTTTACGAAGCGGATTCCCACCTTAATGTTTAATGGCTACAGCGACCAGGTGGCAAGCATGTATGCAGGCATGGATCTGCGCAAGAATTTCTGAGCGGAGCCGCGGTGCTGAATTCAATCCTGACCAGTAAGTTGACCAAGGTTGTGGTGTTTTTGACGTGCCTCGTGCCGCTTGCGCTGCTCATCTGGCGCGGGCTGCACAACGACCTTTCCGCCGATCCCATCGCATTCATCACTCACAAGACAGGCGACTGGACGCTGCGATTTCTGGTAATTACCCTGGCAATCACGCCGCTGCGAAAGATTCTGCACTTGCCGCAACTGATTCGTTTCCGCAGGATGATGGGACTGTTCGCGTTTTTCTACGTCTGCCTTCATTTCACTACCTGGATCTGGCTCGATAAGTCTTTTGTTTGGTCCGAGATGTG
>Ga0206821_10187_pt1 | contig 13472 bp, 17 predicted proteins | sample Alteio_BWOrgCont_85_FD_152860 | JGI IMG/M metagenome (GOLD analysis project Ga0206821, IMG submission 152860) | Enriched cells from forest soil in Barre Woods Harvard Forest LTER site, Petersham, Massachusetts, United States -... | ecosystem: Environmental > Terrestrial > Soil > Temperate forest >...
ACACTAAGAATTCGTTAGGATTTACAATACTCGCGACTGGAACTCGGTTGTGACTAACTCGGACCAAAAAACCCCAAAATCGCCCCTACGAGCCACAAATTGTGGCGGGGCAACCTACGCTCCGATCAAATCCCGCCTTTAAATCGCACGCCCGGCCCTCCCTCGGCGCTCTCCTCGATGAAGACGATGCCAGCGGTCTCAAAGGCGTGACGGATCACCTCGAGGCTAGCAGGCCGGGGGGACACCTCGTCGTTTTCAAATCGCCTAACGGTCCGCTCGTCGACGCCCGAGGCGACCAGCTCTGATCGCTTCCAGTTTAAAAGCCCCCGGGCGGCGCGGCACTGCGCTGGACTCATTCCGGCCTCTTCACCATGACCCCGGGCCCTTCGCCAGCATCATCGAGGAAGATCACGCCGCCGGCTTCGAGCGCACGGCGAATTGTGATCAGGGTCGCGCGCCGAGGAGTAAATCGTTCAGCCTCGAGCCTCAACACGGTTAAATCACTGACGCTCGACGCGCGCGAGACATCGATATGAGTCCAGCCTATCAGACATCGAGCGGCGCGGCATTGCGCCGCCCAGGTTGCGCCGATCATGCTAACGCCGATTCCTTGGCTGCCTTCTTCGATAAATCGAATGCCCGCCGTCCACAGCGCATCTTGTATTTTTGCGCGATTGGAAGCCAGTGGAGTTCGCTGCCCCGTCTCAAAAACCTTAACGGTATCAAGACTTAGGCCGGATCGCTTGCCTAGGTCATCTTGAGTCCAATTGAGAGAGGCGCGGGCGACGCGGCAAAGTAGAGGGGTCATCTGACGGCCTTCCTCAGCCTCACGCCGTTGTCGCCGAAAAATTCGATCCACGCTGCCTCGAACGTGGCCTTGACGGCCTCAAGCGTCGATCGGCGCGGATCGTTGCCGTTTCGATGTGGTTCATGCTCATTCCTCAATCCGGCCGACTGAATACAATCACCCGCTTGCGCGCAAACCCCGGCCACGCGGCTTCGCGTAGTGCCTGGTTTTCGTAAATTAGGCTACGGACGATCGCGAGCAATTCGATCACGGCCGCGCGCGGATCCTTTGACGACGCTCGCGTCTTAGCTCGCGCGGGATTCGTTTCCCGTGACGTATTCTTGAAAACGTATGCGAGAGTGTACCTCCTGTCCGCACCCCGTCGGCCGTGCCTCCGCCGCCTGCGAGCAGGAAGTGATGAGAAGCGCACCGAGAAGATGTGCGGACTCGGTGCCGAGATTGCCCTTCGACAGATTGATGATCAGCACGTTGCCTTTATTTATCACCTCGGGATTTTGAACGTCGAAGAATTTTGGCGTAGGAACGATCGGATAATCTGGTTGGCGAGCAACGCGCAGACGCGTGAGATAGTGCGACACCACGTTCACACGTCCAAATATCATCACGCCGTCGCCGCTGGTCGCGGCTTATCGCGGTGTGTCGGGGACAAATTATGAAATCCCCGGCACTGGATAGTCTTGGCACATTGCTTTGACTTCCCCCCGGGTCGCCTCGACTATCGCCGCGTCGTCGGGGTGACGCAGCGTCCGAACGATCCACCGCGCGATTCTCGCCATCTCCTCCTTATTCATTCCGCGCGTGGTACAAGCTGGCGTGCCCAGGCGCAGTCCGCTTGGACGCAAAGGGGGGCGGCGATCGTCCGGGATGATCTGCTTGTTCGTCGCAATGCCGATGTGGTCGAGCGCCTCTTCCGCCGCCCGGCCGTCAAGGCCAAAACTTGCCACGGTATCGATCACGAGCAGATGATTGTCCGTGCCGCCAGTAATTAGCGTCACGCCTTCCGCGAGAAGCGCCGCCGCCAGCGCCTTCGCATTGCGCAGCGTGGCTTGCGCGTAATCGACGAATGCAGGCTCCGCCGCCTTCTTGAACGTGATCGCTGCACCAGCGATGTTGTTCATGTGCGGTCCGCCTTGCAGACCCGGAAAAACCGCGCTGTCGATCTTTTTTGCGTAGGCCGCTTTGCTCAGAATCAATCCGCCGCGCGATCCGCGCAGCGTCTTATGCGTCGTGGTCGTGACCACGTCGAAACCTGAATCGAACGGATTGCGCATGACGTTGGCCGCGACCAATCCACCGATATGGGAGATGTCGGCCATCGTCAGCGCGCCAACTTCGTCGGCAACCTTTTTGAAGGAGGCGTAGTCGTAGTCGCGCGGGCATGACGAATAGCCGCACAGCACAATCTTGGGACGACTCGCCTTCGCCACTTCCGTGAGCGCGTCGAAGTCAATAGCGCCGCCCTGATGCGGCACGGTCTTATAGCGCACGAAGTTGAAGACCTTGCCCATATGCGAAACTGGCGCTCCATGCGTCAGATGTCCGCCATGCGAGAGGTCCATTGCCAGCACAGTGTCGCCCGGATTGAGAAAGGCGAAATAGCATGCCTGGTTCATAGGCGATCCGGAAAGCGGCTGGACATTGGCGTGTTCGGCGCGGAAAAGCGCGCGGGCGCGATCACGCGCGATGTTCTCGATCGCGTCCGTATATTCCTGGCCGCCGTAATAGCGCCGGCCTGGATAGCCTTCGGAGTATTTGTTGGTCAGGACCGAGCCAAGCGCCGCCAGCACCTCGGGGTAGGTATAATTCTCCGAGGGGATCATCTCGACGCCATCGGTCTGGCGACGCTCCTCTCCGCTAAGAGCATTACCTATATCTGGATCGAAGGATTGGAGTTGCGTGCGATAAATGTCCATGGGCGTCTTCCTTCAGAAACGGAAGATGAACCGACATTTGACGTCGGTTGCCCAGGCGAACGGCTATTTGGCGTCGCGCTCCCCGATGGTGTCCCATCCTAAGCTCGCCAGTTACGCGACCTAACAATCTAGCCGCAATCCCCCGCTCCGGGCAAGTCTCCAGCGTCGATTAACGGGCCGCCCCCTTCCAGAACGGCCCCGCCGCGTATATGGCGACCCTGCCAGTCAAAACCATCGCGACGGATTTGCGGGCCAACGGCATACCGGCCAATGTGTCGAATTCGCTATCCACCTATCTTTGCAATCTGATGATGTACACCGTCCTTCATCTGGTCGCCGAAAAAGACCCAAAGACGCGCGCCGGGTTCATCCATGTTCCAGCTCATCCAGCCTTCGCTCCCCGTCAGAACTATTCTTTCGTCGAAATGCCGTCGATTAATACCGAGCTGATGACCGCGGCCGCAAAGAACGCAATCCGGACTTCGACAGCGGTTGATTGCGACCACCGCGAGCCCACATTTGACTATTAGTTCGAGCTTAGCGGCCGGCTTCTTCGCCGGTCCGCACACGTATTTCCTCTCGCTCGTCATGCGTCGATCGCGATCTCCACGCCGCCGAGGCCTATCGCGTCAAAGCGGTAAATGGACGGCTCGACCGGGAACTTTGTCGTCACGAGATTTCCAGTCATCACGATGTCTCCCGCGCGCAGCCCCTCCCCGGCATTGGCGAGATGCTCGGCGAGCCAAGCCACCGAATGGAAGGGATGACCGAGCACGTCGCGTCCGAAACCGTGATCGACGACCTCGCCATTCAACGAGACGACGCCTTCGATTGCTGCCAGATCGGGCCAGGATGCCTGAAAGTCTCCGAGCACAATCCCGGCGTTCCAGGAATTGTCGGCCACCAGCGACAGGACCTCCAGGGTTGCGTAGTCGCAGCAGCGGTCGTCGACGATTTCCATTGCGGGACAGACCGCATCGACGGCGGCGGCGACTTTCAAAAGGTCGACGGGGTCGGCGCTTGGCCGAAGATCGCGCGCCATCCGCACCGCGATCTCGAATTCGAGCCCGAGCCGGCCATAGCCCGACGCGCTTAGCCGCGCCCCGGACTGATGCACGCGCGCCTGTAGAATGACCCCGGCGATCGGGCGTTCGATCCCGCACATTGCCTGCATGCGCGGCGAGGTTAGCCCGATCTTGTATCCGACCGCGCCGCCGGGAAGCGCGCGCTTCTGCAGGCGCACATATTCGCGCTGCACGGCATAGGCGGCGTCGAGATCGCCGATCTGAAACGCAGATGCGAACGGCCAGAATTTCGCGCCGCTACGGTGCTCGCTCATCAGAGCTTCCGCCGCCTTGATCGCGCGGTCGCTCGCCATCGCCGTCTCCCTTGTTCTCATCGAAATCGAACGCGGCACATTCGATCTTCGTCGCCGCTTAGCCTCGCCGAAGACCATGACCCTGTCCGTGATTTCCGGCAAATGCGAAAAGAGAACGCTGGGGGGGTGTTGTCACGCCACCTCGGGCTTGCACTGTCACCGGCGGCCCGGTAGCCAGCTTGGTGAACGCGGCCATTCAGATCGCTCGGCCGAGGCCGGGAACATTGTCGGCGCGGTCGGAATATCCGTTTGCATCTGGTTCTCGTTTCGAAGACGCTGGAGTATTGATGGTCAGTAGGAATCGCATCGGGGAACAACAATGGGCACTCTAAACGGCAAAGTCGCCATCGTCACGGGCGGGACGAGTGGCATTGGCGAGAGAATTGTTGAAATATTCGTCGAGGAGGGGGCCGAGGTTGTTGTCGCCGCGCGCCGGCAGGAAGAGGGTGACGCGCTTGAAAAACGGCTGGGCGTACGCTTTATCCGCACAGACGTATCGTCCGAGGCCGATGTGAAGGCGATGGTCGACGCCGCCGTCCAATGGTTTGGCCGCGTGGATTGCCTGATCAACAACGCCGGCATTCCGGCGCCCATTACCGGCGTCGCTGAGATCGAGGCCGCGACGATCGACCAGATATTGGGCGTCAATGTCCGCGGCCTCATGTTGGCGACCAAACATGCGGCGCGCGTGATGTTGTCTTGGGGAACCGGCAGCATCATTAATATTGGCAGCATCGCAGCGCATCGTGGCGGCCTGTCTGGTCACATCTACACCGCTTCGAAGGGCGCAGTCCTGGCGTTTACGCGCTCGACTGCCGCCGAACTCGGGGCGACGGGAATTCGAGTCAATAGCATTTCGCCCGGCGCGATTGTCACAGGCATTTTTGGCAAGCTTGCCGGCGTTGAGGCTTCCAAGGCTGACAGGTTAACGGATTTGGTGAAAGAGAGATTCTCCACTCTGCAACCGATCCCGCGGGCCGGCCTAACCGACGATATCGCGCGAGCCGCGGTCTACCTCGCAAGCGATGGGTCAAGCTTTGTAAACGGACAGGATATTATTGTCGATGGCGGGATGACGACGGTGACTAGAGGCTGGTCGACGATGGTCGCCGGGCGCACCGAGATGAGCAACCGCATCAAAGCGGCGGCCGCTTCGTTGTAGATGCTGAGAGTCTCGGACGAATGGCGCTATCTTCCATCGATTCAGAAGGTGCGTCCCCCGGCGTGCCAGGCGATGTACGGCTAGATCGCTTTCAGTCGATTGTTCCGCCAGGCGGATTCCAGATTAGGCATTCGATAGCTGACGCGGATTTGGAGCCTATAAGAGAAGCGAGAATCCGCACGGCGTGTCAGAAAAAGCTTCCGAAGCTTGAAGTGTGGCGTCAGAAGGAAGGCGCACGCACGGTGCTCGTTCTGGAGGACAACGACATTCAGCTTACCAATCCGGCGCGCGTCTTCGATGCGCTTGCCGCGCTACGGCAAGACTTCAACAATTGGCCCGACGAGATATATCTCGTCAGCACTATTAGCGAAAATCCTTGGTATGTGCACGCGCTTCGAGTTGGCGATCGGAACTACTATGAACTGAGCGCGGCTGGCCAGTGCATGACAGAATTGGACACCTGTCGTTTGCTCGACCTAACGGAGAGAGGAACGTGATGCATTCACTGAATATCGCCCTTAGACTAAGCGTGTGCGTAGGCTCCAAATATTGACTCCATTGGGCGTCCAAAGTTGCCCATACAAGACCATGGGTTCGACAATGTGACAGCACCGCTCTAGACAATCGTCCGCGGTCAATCTTTTCGACTTGCATTCTCGGCGGCAGGAAGATCGAAAACCTCGTAGGTCCAGACGCGAAACGACTTCAGCAAATGGGGACCGAACGACATGATTAGCGGAATGTCGGCAGCGTCGCGTCCGCGCGCGACGACAATCCTGCCGATGCGCGGAATATTGTTGCGCGGATCGAACGTGCGCCAGCCGCCGTCGAGATAGACTTCGATCCAGGCGCTGAAATCCATCGGGTCGACGACGGGCACGCCGATGTCGCCCATGTGGCCGTTGATGTAGCGCGCCGGAATGTTGAGACATCGGCATAGTGTGAGCGCGAGATGGGCGTAATCGCGGCAAACGCCGATGCGCTCGTTGAAGGCCTCGAACGCTGTGCGTGTCGAGCGCGCCTGCTGATAGTCGAACTGGATGTGATTGTGCACGAAATCACAGACCGCCTGGACGCGGCCCCATCCTGGCGCCAGCGCGCCGAACAGATCCCACGCCGTCTGGCTCAGCCTATCGGTTTCGCAATAGCGGCTGCCCATGAGATAGACGAGGCATTCGTCGGGTAGATCGGCGACCGGAATTTCGCGCGCGCCCGGATCGGCCGCTTCGGGCACACCGGAATCCTCGATCGTCGCATCACCCCACAGCGTCAGATCGCCGGCGGGCGCCACCAGCCGCCGGCACCGGTTGCCGAACAGATCGCGATAGGTCGTGGTGGGGATGATCGGCGTCGTGAACACCCGTTCGGCGACGCGAATGGCCTTGGCATGGTCGTCGTGGACCGACAGCAGGCAGACAAGCGCGGTGGGTTGCGCACAGGTCATAATGATTTCGTAGCCGTAACGGATCAGCATCCAGGGACCTCGGGGGGTGCAACATTGCGCTCCCAGGTTGTGGAAACGGATACAATTTTAAGGACGAAGCCGCGCAATTGCCCGCTCCGGCGACATATTAGGCAGCTCGAATGTTTTATTTGCGATCAGCGAACTATCGACATTTCGGTAGGGTTGGCTCCGACCATGACTGGCCAATCACGCTCCAAGGAGCACTCGTTTACGCCCGCTGCGCTCGGTCAAGCTGGCCGGCCGAACTATCGGCGAAGGGCGCGTTCGGGACTCTGCGTCGACCGCGGTTGGTGTAGCGAACGCGATGTTCACTTGCACCTCCATAGCAATAGGGTCCGATGGCAATCCAATAAACGTACCGTGCAGCGGCGTCGCATGACGTGGATCACGCACCATTGCGACCGCGACAAGACCAGGCGCGCCGACGCTTCCACGTGTGGGATCGAAATCGATCCAACCGGTGCTTGGCAAGTAGATTTGCGCCCAGGCATGGGTCGACCCACGAGCCAGGCTGCTCGCCGGCTCCTCTGGATCGTTGGATGGAACAGCGAGATATCCGGATACGAAGCGTGCGGCGAAACCAAACGCCCGCGCTGACTCGATCATTAGCATGGCGAAATCGCGGCAGCTGCCGTGGCCGAGCCGGAGCGTCTCCACTGGCGCCTGGATTCCCTTCGCCTCCCTTCGACGGTAGAGGAGGCCCTGATTGATGCCCTGCGAGAGCCGGATGAGAAATTCGAAAACACCGGTCGACCCATTTGGGGACAGGAATTGACGAGCCCAGCGGCCTACCTCGTCTCCCGGATCGGGTTGATGGCGTTCGATGTAATGGGCGAGGTCCGGTATTTCATCGGCGCTATAGTCGACCGGAAACGTCCTTGGGGCGTCTTCGTGATCGGAGTCTGGGGCGTCCAATGGCGAGTGCTCCAGGCGTACCGTGCTCTTGAAGCACAGCTCCTTGGCGCGGCCCGTAAACCGCGCTATCCCGACATGATTGCCAAATGCGTCCTGAATGAAGTGCAGGGTGCTCGGCTCCGGACTGATATGGAGGTCCGCCTCGACGACCTTTTGGTCGTGGGAGTCGCGCGGACGGAACATTATACGATGCTCGCCAAAGGCGACGGGACGTCGGTAGCGATAGGTCGTGATGTGGCGAATGATCAGTGACGGCATTATGTCCCCGGTGGAACAACATGCATGATTCGCGCCACTCGATACAGTCATCGTTTTGGAAAGGCTCCTCGAGAGCGCGCGTCGGTCCTGTTCTCCCCAACAATCTGAATTGCTGATGACGTCAGTCCGGTCGAATCGATTTAACGGCAGCAGCCTTCTGCCGGCTCCTACCACGACGAACCGAGGCGAAAGGTCGCACGGGGTTTGGCGCTATCGACGGCAAACGACGTCAGTGCGTCGCGAGCCATGCATTGGTCTCGACCAATTCCGGCCTTGGGCCGCCGGCGCCGGACATTTCGGCGAGCTGCGTATAGTATCTTCGCGCCCTCTCTGTGTCTCCCAAAGCCTCGGCGGCCCGCCCTGCGCCCCATAGTGTGCGAAACCGCTTCGGGTCCTGTTTTTGCGACGCCTCATAGGCGGCCAGCGCGTCGGCCGGGCGACCTTGCTCGAGCAGCATGTCGCCGAGCAGTTCCCGGGCCGGGACCAGCCGGCCCGGACTGACGCTCGATTTCCCACTCGAATCTTCCTTGTTGGCTGCCGCACGCATCAGCTCAAGCGCGTGGTCGCGATCGCCGCGCGCCCGCAAAATCCATGCTTCCGCGGCGAGCTCTTGCACCTGTATCTCCGTGACCCAGTAGTCGTCATGCGCGGCGATCATCAACTTCTCGGTGTCGCGCAGGCGCGACAGGTCCCGATCCGCGGCATTGGTGTCGCCGCTGCGCGCCGCGCCGAGTGCGCGAGCAAAGAAACGGATGGCGCTCGCATAAGGAAATTTGGTCTCGTCGGGATCGGGAAGCCCCGCCGCTTCCTTCCATTGCCCGCGCTCAACGGCGAAGCGAGCCGGTATAGCCGCCCGCGCATAATCGGCTGCGCGGCTGGGCTCGGTCAACGACTGGCTCGACGCGACGATCTCGCGGGCCTCGCTGTCGCGGGCGAGTTGCAGATCGGCGTATTCCCAATAGTCGAACGCGTGCAACTGATCGGTGACGCCACCCGCGAGCTTCGCTGCTTCCTGCGATTTGCGGTTCGTCTCGACGGACTGCCGCCACAAACCGACCCGCGTGAAGATGTGCGATGGCATGTGCAGCGCGTGTGGCGCGGCGGGCGCGATGCTCGAACAGCATATGGCCGCATTGAGCCCGCGCTCCGCTATCGAGGGAAAATCGTTGGCGTGGATCAGGTAATGGGCGACGCCCGGGTGGTCCGGGTGTTTGGCGAACTGCTGCTCGAGGACGACAATGGCTCGGTTGGCGCGCTCCAGGCTCTTGTCGAACGGGGACTGCGTAGCGACGAGATACAGCGCGGAGAATATTTGCGTCTCGTCGTCGTCCGGGTATTTGGCGGCCAACGACTCGAACGCGTCGGACAAGGCCCGCATCCGCTCGCGATGCGGTTTGTCGGGATAGAGGTCGTAGTAGGCAGCGACCGCCTTCACGTAGTCTCGCTCGCGCTCGGTCTGCGCCGGAAGCTGACCCCCCCCCCGCGCCAGGGCGGCCTGAGCCGCACTGGCGTCCACCGGCGTCGGCCCGGTCGCAAATGGATTGCCGATCTTAACGGCGGCAATTCCCCATTCCGCGATTGTGCAGGACGGATTCTGCCGAAGCGCGTCACCGAAGGCGCGCTCTGCCTGGTCCCACCAAAAGGAATGCAGCAGGCCACGGCGCGCTGAAGTTGCGGCTGAACGGCATCGCGCAGGAGTTGGCGAAGTCGACCTTGCCGAGTTCGTCGACCGATGCAGCGAGGATCGCAGTTCCAGTCCAAAGAGTGAACGCCAGGACTGCGAGGATGCGACGGAGCGTCATGCCGACCTCCCAACCCAATCGTCACTATCGAAGGCGGTCGCTTGCAGGCTAGAGCGCGAGGGGAGAAATGTCACGTCGATTGATTCGGAGACCTTTCCGCCTCCACCGGCTCCGATCCGATTACAGCCGGGCACGTTGGAGCGAGGCGCACGCGAGTACTGCAGTTGCAACCGATGCGCTCGTCTTCGATAGTGCGCGCGCTTGGCCTCGGCTTGATGATGGCGTCTCCAGATCGACCAATTCCAACGAAAGTTCAAGTCTGGCGGTGGTCTTGAGCGCAGATCGAGGGTGAGCCGTCGCAATTCCTGCACGCTGATGGCCACGAGGATCACGCATTCCTTCAAGTAGCGGCGGACATACGCGAAGCGCCGCTGCCTCATCGCGATCGATAATTTCTTCCTAGTGGAAGGCAATCCAAGGCCAGAAGGCCAAGCAGCCTTTCGCGATCGCCATGAAGGACGGATCGCCCTTCGCCGCCGCCGGCATCTGGGAAAGCTGGGAGCATCTGGAGACCAAGAAAATCATCCGCACCTTCGCGATCATCACAACCAAGGCCAATGAACTCGTTGGCACGATCCACGACCGGATGCCCGTCATCATCGCGCCGGCGGACTATCATCGCTGGCTAAGCCCGATCGAGCCCGATCCGAACGATATGATGAAGCCGTATCCCTCGGAGCCGATGACGATCTGGCCGATTTCGACGCGCGTGAATTCGCCGGCGAACGACAGTCCGGACATTCGCGATCCGGTCGATCCGTGACGCTCACGCGGTCAGAGCGAGATCAAGCTGCTCGGGAGCGGCGACCTGTTCGACAGGCAGGATTTCGTCTATGTCGCGCAGGACGATTTTTATCGTTGTCCCGCGGGCGAACGGTTGACCTATCGTTATACACGCGAAGAAGCAGGCAGGAATCTGCGCCGCTACTGGACTTCGGCCTGTCAGTCTTGTCCGTGAAAGCCAAATGCACGCCCGCCACAGAACGCCGGATCTCCCGATGGGAGCACGAGGCCATTCTTGAGACGGTGCAAGCCCGGCTCGACGCCGACCCAGACAAAATGCGCGTTCGTCGACAGACCGTCGAACATCCATTTGGAACGATCAAGGCCTGGATGGGATCAACGCACTTCCAGATGAAGACGCTGAACAAAGTCGACGCCGAAATGGCGCTGCACGTCTTGGCTTACAACATGAAGCGCGTGATGCAGATCCTCGGCAGCGAAGGCCTAATAGCGGCAATGCGCGCCTGAAATGCGCCCGCGTTGGCTCAATAGGCCCACAGGCCTTATCTGAAGAAGCCCTCTCGCTCCAAGGAGTCGATTCTGAAGCCATCGATTGCTTAGCGCGATGAGGCCACCTCGCAGGCGGCTCGTCGCGACCTCATCGACACCGCCGCCGCGTTTTCACACAGCCTGGGTCGATAACGCCAGTTCGTCCGGAACGTCGCAGTTGGGGGGACCGGACGTCTATTTGCAATTGCATTCGATGGACGCCACCCGTGCGTCCGCCTTGCCAAAAGCCGTCCGTGACGCCAGTCTAGGCCTCGTCAGCGCCTCCGATCTGGGGACCTCCACTCAAATCGACGAAGGACATTTCGCATGACCGACAGCGCCGAATACCCGCCGATACCCGCCGACGATCCCGACCGCAAGCTCGTTGTTTCGGATCCCGACGGCGCGAATACGCAGCACGTCTCACTCGCGCGCGGCTCCTATACGATCCTCCTAACCGGCGAAGAGACCGGCGGCCGTTATTGCCTAATCGACATGCTTGTGCCGCCGGGCGGCGGCCCGCCGCCACACAGGCATGATTTCGAGGAAATGTTCACGATCCTTGAGGGCGAGATCGAGCTGACCTTCCGCGGCGAGACCCTCAAAGCCGGCGCGGGAGTCACAGTGAACATCCCAGCCAACGCGCCTCACCAATTCAAGAACACGTCGGACAAGCCGGCGCATCTTTTGTGCATGTGTGTTCCGCCGGGCCAGGAGGAATATTTCATGGCGGTGGGCGACAAGATCGAGAGCCGTAACGCGCCACCGCCGAACTTAGCGCCGACGAAATGGCGGAGCGGCGTCAGCGCGCGCTGGCGCTTGCCGCGAAATATCGGACGGAGTTTGCTTAGCCAAGTGTTGACTCGAAGTTCCGCAATGGGTCGCCGAAGGGCCGCTTTTGGTCGACTCCGGCCGGTTGGGGTTCGATCGCAACGAGGGGGGAGCGGTCGTTGCCATCAAAAGCTCAGTCGCATGCCCGTCCCAACCGGACATCGTTTTGTTGCCCGGTCGGGGCCAACCGCGCGGAGCGCACGCCGAGGACAGCCCCAGCAGGTTAGCCGGCAAGATCGGACCCAACCATTTCCCTTCGCCGCACGGAGGCGGAAACTATTCGCAGTATTTCCCGGCGGCGTTTTCGAGTTTGCTCTTGAACGTTCCGTCCGGCAATTTGTCGATGTCCAATATCGCGCTCAATGCGGGCGTGTGAAGCTCAACGCCATGGGCGGTCATGGACCAAGTCCCGTCGCCAATCACGGGGCTTGAATATTTCCCCCCAGCAATGAAGGAACTTATGTTCCCATTGCTCCAACAAATTTTTCTGCCTTCTACATCCGCCAAGGTCACGGGTGTCGCCATCGCCGACGACAACAATATTGAAGCGAGAGCCGAACCGGCAGCGAGCGACACAAGCGCCTTCGAAATCATGTCTGCCTCCCTCGATTAGCGTACACCGACCCTTGCGCCAGCCCATGCTTCGAGAGCTGACCGACAGGAGGAGTGCTCCCCAATGCCTCAGATGAAACCCGAACTGACGTGAATATTCGCACTTCGCCGGTCCTCCTGCAAGACAGACGCACCGTAAGGCCGCCTCAGTTGACGACCTCTTTCGTTCCAAGCCGATGTCGCCTGTTGGCACATTCCTTCCGCAGCGCGTCAGGGTGGGAACTTCCGCTTCGGGTCGGGAGTTGCCGAGCGTCTATCGACCATGAGTGTCTGCTTAAGCTCCGCGCTCGTCTAAAACCCGCCGCTCCGCTATTCGTCGGCCCAACTCGGATCCGGCGGCTCCATAAGTCTCCTTATCCGAACGCGATGGCCGCTTCGCGCCCTTACTCGTCGTTCGATACGTTCGAAGCGTCGCCTCGAGGCCGCCGTTCGATTTGCCATACCCAATTGCGGCGGGGGACCGACACGCACTCGTGAACCAAAATGCCACGTCCGAAGGCGATGATTTTTCGGGCAACACCTCCAATTGGGTAATCGTAGTAAGGAACCTTGAGGTCGCGACAGAATTTAATAAATTATGATGATGCGCGAGTGGGGCCGGCCTAAGCGTGTGTGGATTGGCTAGTCATGTCAAAGAAAATGATCATCAGTTTGCTGGTGCTATCGTTCGCTCTTTATTGCGTCATACTCTATCAAGTTGCGGATTTTACCCCTGCACCTCTCTCAGATGCCATTAACGCGACCGATCGGCCGGTAATTTATGCCGACGATCGCGCGGAGCACATAGAAGGCCGGGCGGCAATCGTTTCGCCGAGGGCACCGACGGGTGAGGCGGCACAGTCTGACTCGGGCGATGTCGCGGCGCCGCTGGCGGCAGAAGAAGCGGCGAAGAACGCGGCGATCGCCAGGGCCGAGGCGCAACTGGACGATCGCCAGCACTCGGCCCGCCAGAGAACGGCTCAGCTTGTGACGGCCGATCTTGAGCGCGGAAGACGTGAGGAGGCCGACCGTATCGTCGTCGAGCTAGAAGCGGCGTTGCGAGCAGCCGATGACGCG
>Ga0206821_10189_pt1 | contig 13457 bp, 12 predicted proteins | sample Alteio_BWOrgCont_85_FD_152860 | JGI IMG/M metagenome (GOLD analysis project Ga0206821, IMG submission 152860) | Enriched cells from forest soil in Barre Woods Harvard Forest LTER site, Petersham, Massachusetts, United States -... | ecosystem: Environmental > Terrestrial > Soil > Temperate forest >...
GCGAGTCAGCAAGCTAGCAAGTCAGCAGGTCAGTTAGTTTCTATTGGCTACTGGCTTTCTCACCATCGCAGGAGAGGTAGGAGGCTTGAGTAGTCGTCGGTCCAGAGACGCAGGCCGGGCTTGAGAACGGCGGGCTTGGGTTGGGCTCCAGGATGGCTGACGGAGAAGAAGTCGGCGTTGTCGGTGACGAGTACCCAATAGGCGCTGAACTCGCCGCGGTCGTCGTTGGCGCTGCTGGAAACGCGCATTGCCTTCATGCCGGCCGATTGGGCGAGCAGGGCGATAGCCGGTTCCAGATCGACGTGCTGGTTTGAGATGTGGAAGGCGATGAAGCCGCCAGGCGCTAGATGTCGGCGATAGCGGGTGAGGGCCTGGGCGGTGAGCAGGTGGAGCGGAATGGCGTCGCCGGAGAAGGCGTCGACTACCAGCACGTTGAAATTTTGCGGAGCTTCGCGGGCCAGAGATGTGCGCGCGTCGCCTTCGACGATTGAAACCTGTGCGCCTGACTCGCGAATGTAAGTGAAGACGTTGCGCGCGATGGGCACGACGGCGGGGTTGATTTCGTAGAAGCGTATGCGGTCGCCAGGCTGGCCGTAGGCTGCGATGGTTCCCGCACCGAGGCCGATGACGCCGATGTTGCGCGGTTGGACAGACCCGTTAGTGCCAAGACAGCAGTTGCGCAAGGCGAACCCGACGCCGGAGTCGAGGGCATAGTAGGTGGTGGGAGTTTTGCGTTGGGCATCGGTGCCGAAGATCTGCGTGCCATGCTGGATGGTTCCGTTGGTGAGTGTGCGGAGTACCGCGCCGGGAAAGCCGAAGTTCTGCTTGACGCGCAGCGCGCCGTAGAAGTTGCGGACTGCGACGGTGGTTCCGCGCTGATAGGCGATGCTGAGCCAGATGGTGAGCACCAGCATGGAGATGGTGGCCGCCGACCATAGGAGCCGCTGTTGCCAGCCGTTGCGCCAGGTTGCGGCGAGGGCCAGAAGCGCGGTGACGAAGAAGGTGATGGCGAGATCGTAGTTGAACCGGAAGAGGAGCGGGAAGGCGATGCCGACTACGAAGGAGCCGATTGCGCCTCCTGCTGCGAAGAGCAGATAGAAGACGGTTGACTCTGATGCGCGCTGCGGGCGCATGGCGTAGGCCTCGGAGTGGCAGAAGAGGCAGGCGAAGAGGAGTTCGGCGAGGAAGAAACCGACGCCGATGCGCATGGGCACTGTGACATCGACCTGCGCGAGCATGTAGGCCAGGCCGGCTAGCATCACGACGAGCAGGCGGACGATGATTCCGCGCGGAAGGAGGCGGGGAAACTCGAAGGCCAGGATGATGGTGATGAGATAAACGCCGAGGGGGAGAATCCAGAGGAGCGGAATGGGCGCGATGTTGGCGGTGATGTAGCTGGTGACGGCGCTGAGCTGCATTGACGCGGCCATGGGTAACAGCAGCCAGAGGAGCTTGTGCCTGAGCGGAGTGGAATTGACGGGCTCGGCGGGTTGGATGGGTGCGTCCGGAGTTGCGGGGGCGGAGACGACTGCGCTGCGTGTGCGCAGTGCGAGAGCGGCGGAGAGGATTGCGAAGAGTGCGAAACCTGAAAGCCAGACGATGCGTTGTGTGCGCAGGGTGAAGTTGGGCTCGATGAGCGTGGGATAGGCGGCGAGCGCGAACAGCGAGGCGAGATTTGACAGCGCGAAGAGCCGGTAGGGGATGGCGGTGTTTTCGATTTGCGACCACCATACTTGCAAAAGCGGGCTGGTTGCGCCGAGCGCGAGGAAGGGAAGGCCGATCCAGAGGGTGAGTGCGATGAAGATGGTTGCGACCGGGTTAGAGGAACCAGTAGAGAGATTGACGGCGCCGAACGCCCAGTAAATTGCGAGAGCGAGGGCCGAGGTAAGCAGGCCGAGGTGCAAAAGTACACGCGGTCGGCGGCTTAGCCAGTGGGCGTAGGCGTAGGCGGCGAGCAAGGCTGCTTGAAAGAAGACGAGACAGGTGATCCAGACTGCGGCTGAGCCGCCCAGGAAGGGAAGCAGTTGCTTGGCGGCCATGGGCTCGACGAGGAAAAGCAGGAACGAAGCGAGAAAGATGGCGGCGGCGAAGAGTAGGCGGGTTCGGGACACGAATTGAACCTTTTTGACCCGCGAATTTGCGGGAAGAGAGATGCTATCACGGAGGAAGGCAGCGGGGTTAGCGGAGCTGGCAAGTGAGCAGAGGGAGAACGGGCAGTTGCGCATATTAGGCGATGCATGCGGCAAACAGAACGCCCTGCTGTTTGGAGCAGGGCGTTGGGCGAAGGATTGCGGATGTGTTAAAGCGATTACTTCTCTGCCGCCGAGGCGAGCTTGGCTTCGGCTTCATTGATGACGCGAAGAGCTTCGTCGTAGGCGGCTTCACTGTCGCCGGCTTCGCTCCACATTTTGTTGCCACGGTCGAGCTGCTCGTGAGCGCGCGTGGTGTTGATCTCTTCGGGCTTGAGCGCGTCAGAGGCGAGAATGGTGACGCGGTCGGGAAGGACCTCGACGAATCCCCAGCTCACGTTGTAGCGGGTTGTTTCGGGACTGGCGGACTCGATGCCGGCGCCGGAGTGGATGCGGACGTCGCCCGCGCCCAGTTCGGCCATGAGCGGCGCATGTCCGTAGAGCACCTCGAAGTAGCCATTCTTTGCCGGCAGCTCGACGGCCGTCACGCAACTCTCAAAGAGAATGCGCTCGGGGGTGACGAGGCGGACGCGGAGATTATTTGTATCTTCAGCCATAGTTTCCTTGCTGGTAAGCCTTCAGCTCTCAGCTTTCAGCTCTCGGCGGTTCTTGCCGGGTTGATAGCCGAAAGCTGATGGCTGACAGCTGTTTTACGCCGTTGCCTTGAGCGATTCGGCTTTGGCCAGCACGTCTTCAATCGAGCCTTGCATGTAGAACGCCTGCTCGGGGATGTCGTCGTACTTGCCTTCGATGATTTCTTTGAAGCTGCGCACGGTGTCTGCAATCTTTACGTACTTGCCGGCGATACCGGTGAACTGCTCGGCAACGTGGAAGGGCTGCGAGAGGAACTTTTGCACCTTGCGGGCGCGCGCTACGGTGAGCTTGTCGTCCTCAGAAAGCTCGTCGATGCCCAGGATGGCGATGATGTCCTGCAGGTCTTTGTAGCGCTGCAGAATTCTTTTCACGCCCTGAGCCACGTCGTAGTGATCCTGGCCAACAATGCGCGCGGTGAGGATGCGCGAGGTGGAGGCGAGGGGATCGACGGCCGGGTAGATGCCGAGCTCGGACAGAGGGCGGCTCAGCACGGTGGTGGCGTCGAGGTGGGCAAAGGTGGTGGCGGGCGCGGGATCGGTCAAGTCGTCGGCGGGCACGTAAACGGCCTGCACAGAGGTGACGGAACCCTTGCTGGTAGAAGTGATGCGCTCCTGCAGTTCGCCCATTTCCGTGGCCAGGTTGGGCTGGTAGCCCACGGCTGAGGGCATGCGGCCCAGCAGTGTTGAAACCTCAGAGCCGGCCTGGGTGAAGCGGAAGATGTTGTCGATGAAGAGCAGCGTGTCAGAGCCTTCAACGTCGCGGAAATACTCGGCGACCGTGAGTGCGCTGAGGGCGACGCGCAGGCGAGCTCCGGGCGGCTCGGTCATCTGGCCGTAGACAAGGGCGCATTTGGAATTGGCAAAGTCGCCGGGCTTGATGACGCCCGACTCAGACATTTCGAGCCAAAGGTCGTTGCCTTCACGGGTGCGCTCGCCAACGCCGGCAAACACCGAGTAGCCGCCGTGGTTCTTGGCCACGTTGTTGATCAGCTCCATGATGACGACGGTCTTGCCCACGCCGGCGCCGCCGAAGAGGCCGATCTTGCCACCCTTCAAAAAGGGCTGGATGAGATCAATGACCTTGATGCCGGTCTCGAACATCTCCTCGTGAGTCGACTGCTCGTCAAAGAGCGGAGCGGCGCGGTGGATTGGCATGCGCAGCTTTTCGCCGATGGGGCCGAGTTCGTCGACGGGCTCGCCGATCACGTTGAGCACGCGGCCCAAAGTCTCTTTACCCACGGGAACGCGGATGGGGCCGCCGAGGTCGATGGCATCCATGCCGCGGACCATGCCGTCGGTAGCTTCCATGGCAACGGTGCGCACGCGGCCCTCGCCCAGGTGCTGCTGCACTTCGAGGATCACCGAAATGGGGGTAGGGACGGTGAAGCCGTCGGAGGTGACGCGCAACGCCTGATAGATAGGCGGCATGGTTGCTTCTTCAAACTGAACGTCTACGGCGGGGCCGGAGATTTGAATTACTTTGCCTATGTTTTCTGCCATTGTTTTACCTTTTTGAATTCTGAACTCTGCTAGTCCAATTCCTTGTGCAACAGCGTGTGTAACTGCTTCCTCAACGCGAAGCTCGAATTCCAACTTTTAAGTACCGACTTCGGGTCACCATCTATTGAAGACCCTGGGTCTTCGAGAACTGAACGGGCGTTATCCCAAGGAGACGTGGTCGAAATTAAGTAGAGCGATAAAACCGCCGCAATCTGCTTATCCCGATGTGTCCGCATCAAATCTCTCGCGGTCCCAAATTTCAATTGCGCCTTCTCCTCCTGGAGATCGAATTCCTTGCCGTTCATTGAAGCAGCATTTTGGAGCACGTCAATTTCGACTAGGGCTGCCCTGGCGGCGTTTCGCTCGCCCGGTGTGAGCCAGTGCATTTCAGCTTCATACAGAACACCAGCCGCAAGAAACAAAACTGCGAAATTAATCCCACATATGACTAGAATCTTCCGTGTAGCTCCCTTGGTCCAAATCTCGGTGTGCAGAAGGTCGCGGATTTTCATTTCAGATCCCTGCTAATTGTTCAAGTCGCGTTCCCTCAGGGGCTAAAGCCCTAAATCTTTGTTTGCCCTATTCGGCACGACTAAAGTCGTGCCCTGTTACAAAACTCAAAACACAGATTGTGGGAGCCTTTTTTCCTTGCTCCCTCGCTCCCTTGTTCCCGCCTACAAAGCCGCCGCGCCGCTCACAATCTCGATAATCTCCTTGGTGATGGCTGCCTGGCGCACTCGGTTCATGTGCAGCGTGAGCGAGTCAATCATGTCGGAGGCGTTGTTGGTTGCCGAATCCATCGCCGTCATGCGCGCCGCGTGCTCGGCGGCCACCGATTCCGTCATGGCGTGGTAAAGCATGGCGAAGATGTATTGCGGAAGCAGTCCGGCGAAGAGCTCCTCAGGCGGCTGCTCGTAGATGTAGTCAACGTTGGCGGTGCCGAATTTCTTGGCTTCTTCCTCGGCCTCAGCGGTGTCGGCTGGTTCGATCTCGATGCCCGCCGAAAGCGCGGCTTCGGCAGCGCGTTCTTTCTGTTCGACGGTGGGCTCTTCGACGCCGGTAACCTGCGGCGAGCCGATGGCGATGAGCGGCAACAGCTTTTCAACCACCAGCCGTTGCTGAATCACCGACTTGAATTCGTTGTAGACAAGGTAAACCGCGTCAATCTCTTCGCTCACGTAGCGGGAGATGATGCTGTGCGCCATTTCCTGAACCCGCGCCGTCTCGAGTTTGAGCAGCATGCCGACGTGGTCGCCTGTGACTTCGACGGGGCCTTTGCGCGCGTTGCGAACCTGGTACACAGCGCCATGCTCGTCTGTCTGTTCAGTGTATTCGGCAACGGGATAGCGGCGGCGCATCATGTCGCGAGCCTTGCGGCCGACGGCTTCGACGTCGATTTCCCTGTCGGAATTGCCGGCGATGAACTGGTAGGCAATCTTGAGGATGTTGGCGTTGAATGCCCCCGCAAAACCCTTGTCTCCGCTGACGACGACTAGCAGCACTCGCTTTTCAGGTCGGGTTACAAAGAGCGGGGAGGTGAGGTTGCCGGTTTTTTCGTCGTAGAGATCGACGCGGCTCTTGAGCGAATTGAGCACGCTCGTAATCATTTTGGCGTAGGGGCGTGCCGCGAGAGCGCGCTCCTGGGCGCGGCGCAGCTTGGCTGCGGAGACCATCTTCATGGCCTTGGTGATCTGCCGCGTGTTTTTCACGCTGCGGATGCGACGCCGGAGATCGAGTACGTTTGCCATGTTCTGTTCTCAGTTGCCAGTCATCAGTTATCAGTTGTCAGTGCGTGGTGGAAATTTGCTGAAGACTGACCACTGACCACTGACGACTCGTTTTTACTTTGTAGCAGTGGCCGCCAGATCGGCTTTGAAGGTTTCCTTGTACTCCTTCAACGCTGCGTGCAGGCGGTTTTTGATGTCGTCGTCCAATTGCTTTTTGCTGGTCAGGTCGTCGACCAGCGCGTTCTGTGCCGACGACAGGTACTCGTACAGCCCGTCTTCGAAGGCGCGAATATCAGTGACCTTGAGATCGTCGAGGTAACCCTGGGTGCCGGCGAAGAGTACGATGGCCTGCTGCTGCCAGGTGAGCGGCTGGAATTGCGGCTGCTTGAGGAGTTCGGTGAGGCGCTGGCCGCGGTTGAGCTGCTTCTGGGTGAGCGGGTCGAGGTCGGAGCCGAATTGCGCGAAGGCGGCGAGCTCGCGATACTGCGCGAGGTCGAGCTTAAGCGTGGAACCCACCTGCTTGACGGCCTTGACGGCCGCCGAGAATCCGACGCGCGAAACGGAGAGTCCTACGTTGACCGCGGGGCGAATACCGGAGTTGAACAGATCGGTTTCAAGAAAGATCTGACCGTCGGTGATGGAAATGACGTTGGTGGGAATGTAAGCGGAAACGTCGCCGGCCTGGGTTTCAATGACGGGAAGAGCGGTGAGCGAGCCGCCGCCGCGCTTGTCGCTCATTTTGGACGAGCGCTCAAGCAGGCGCGAGTGGAGGTAGAAGACGTCGCCGGGATATGCTTCGCGGCCCGGTGGGCGGCGCAGCAGGAGCGATATTTCGCGGTAGGCCATTGCGTGCTTGGAAAGATCGTCGTACATAACCAAGGCGTGCTTGCCATTGTCGCGGAAGTACTCGCCCATTGCGGTTGCCGCGTAGGGCGCGAGATACAGCATCGGCGCCGGCTCTGAGGCTGAGGCGGCCACGATGATGGTGTGACCCATGGCGCCGGCTTCAGTGAGGGTCTGCACAACCTGGGCGATCGACGAGCGTTTTTGGCCGATGGCGCAGTAGATGCAGATCAGGTTGTTTTTGGCGTTGTTGATGATGGTGTCGAGCAGGACGGCGGTTTTGCCGGTCTGACGGTCGCCAATGATGAGCTCGCGCTGGCCGCGGCCGATGGGGATCATGGCGTCGATGGCCTTGAGGCCTGTGGCCATGGGCTCGCGGACGGGCTGGCGGTCAATGATGCCGGGCGCAAGGCGCTCGACGGGCAGCGTCTCAGTAGAGGCGATGGGGCCCTTGTCGTCGATAGGAATGCCCAGCGCATTAACCACGCGGCCGATCAGGCCCGGGCCCACCGGCACGGAGAGAATCTTGCCGGTGCGCTTTACTTCCTGGCCTTCTTTGAGCTCGGTGTAGTCACCGAGAATGACGGAGCCTACCTGGTCTTCTTCAAGCGAAAGAGCCAGGCCGGCGATGCCGTGGGGAAAGCTGAGCAGCTCGCCGGCCATGACTTTGTCGAGGCCGTGCAGGCGTGCGATGCCGTCGCCGAGCGAGGTAATGGTGCCGACCTCGTCGACCTGCACCTTGGAATCGTAATTTGCGATCTGCTCCCGCAGGAGCTCTGTTATTTCGTCTGCCTTGATTTGAGCCATTATGCTTTCCTCAGGGGTCAGGGATCAGGGTTCAGTCTTTCCTGGTTCCAGCGTTGCCGCTCAACCATTGTCCGCCGAACTCTAAGATCCTCCCCAGTTCCAAATTCCAGCTTTAGTTAACTGCTAATCCTACTCAGGCTCAGACGGGTTTTTCTGATCCGTGATCTCTGAACCCTCGCGCCGGCCTCAGCCGGCGGTAAGCACTTCTTTCAATCTCTCGAGCCTTCCGCGGACGCTGCCGTCGTACACTGTTGAACCGATGCGTACTACTGCGCCGCCCAGCATGTTGGGGTCGAGCTTGAAACTGGCGTCGATTTTGGCGCCGGCCAGCTTTGATACCTCTGCCACCAGCTCAGCGCGCTCTTTGGCGCTCAGCTCGCGCGCGGTTGAAATCTCAGCCGGCTTGATTCCTGACTGCAATTGGAGCAACTGCCGGTACGAGGCCGCAACCTCGACCACGTGACCGATGCGGTCGTTGTCAATTAGAACAGCGATGAGGTTGCGCAATTGCTTTTGGAGCTTGAGTTTTGTGTTGAGCTTGTCGAGGATTGCAACCTTCTGGATGGCAGGAATCGCCGGATTGCCAAAGAAAGTGCGCAACTCGACGCTGCCTTGCCAGGTGGCCAGAAAATCATTGAGCTGGCTGTCGATGGCGGCGGTATCGAGTTTTGCGGCGGTCACTACCTGAAGAAAGGCAGTTGCATAGCGGGGGACAAAGGCGGGCATTTAGTTCTTTCCTCCTTTGCCCGGGGCGTTCGCCGAGACCTGCGAGATGAACTCGCCAATGAGGGCGCGGTCGGTCTCAGGCGTGAGAACGAGCTGTTTTTCGGCATTGGCGATGGCCAACTCGGCAGCAAAGGTGCGCAGCCCGCGGCGAGCCTGGGCTGCGGCTGCGGCAATTTCCTGCTCGGCAGAGGCCACGATGCGCGTGCTTTCTTCTGCCAGGGATGCCTTGATGCGTTTCTCATCTTCGATGCTGTCGATCTCAACCTGGGCGCGGAATTTGGCAATCTCCTCATCAAGGCCGGCCAGCTTTGCCTCAACGGCGCTGAGACGCGCTTTTGCATCGTCAGTGGCTTCGCGGGCGGTGCGCAGGTTCTGACTAAGAGTTTCTTTGCGGCCGCGCAGCACTTTCGGCATGATTTTGGCTAGCGGAATCACGATCGCGAAGAAGATGATGGCGAAGTTGAGCACCAGGAAGATGTTCGCCGTTGTATTGACGTCGAGGCCGAACATGTGGCCGATTTTGGCCACGATGGGTGCGTGAGTAAACGAATAGAGTTCTTTTTGCTCTTCGCTTTGCGCGGCTTTGGCGCCCTGATCGGCAGCAGAGGCTGAGGGGGGCGTGGAATCTTGCGCGTAAAGGCGATGCGGCGTGACAACGGCCAAGGCCAGGGCGGTCAGGATCAACAGGAACGAAAAGCGAAGGAGGAGCGGAGAAATTTTTCTCACCTTGACCCTCCGGCTACTGCGGGAAGGATGGCGCGGACGGCCATGCCGGCGAGATCGGCGGCAGAGGCCTCGATAGCAACGCGGGCTGAGGCGGCTTCGGCGTCAATGTCAGATCGGGCGGCGCTTACGCGGCCTGCGGCGGCTTTGCGGGCAGTCTCAAGGGCGGCTTCGCGCTCGGTATTCCACTGGCGCAGGCGCTGCTCGCGAATCTTGTAGGCATCGGCGCGAGCCAGACGCAGCTTTTCAGCGTATTCGGCGGTGCGGGCCTCGGCTAGCTCGATGGCTTTGCGGGCGTCTTCAATCGCCCCTTCGGTAAGCGCATGACGCTTTTCGAGGGTTTGAGTCAACGGCGTCTGGATGAGGAATTGATAGGCCACGACCAGCACGATGAACAGCGCAGCAGTGGGTATGGCTCCCACCAGAAGAGCCCCGACTTGTAAGAGAATTAAGTGCATTTTTTGGGGGATTCGCTCCGGCTTCCAAGTGTTCAAAATTAAACGGGTGAACACCTTTTTGTATCAGGCTGGTAACCCCCGCGTCAACGCAGGCAAGGGCGTTCGTACCGCGAACTGTGACTGCTGTCACGAGGCGGGAAAATTAACTGAAAAAGAGCTTGCTTTTGCCCGAAACGGGCCTACACTGTTCATACCACCTAGACCCGGTCCAGGGTCCAGCGGGCAGCCGGCTCACGGAAGACCTTCCACTCCCGAGCCGGACGCCCGCTTCTTAATTTTTGCGGCCTCTACGGGGCCAGCCATCAGCTCTCAGCCTTCAGCTTCCAGTTTCTCCCCGCGAGGGGCGCGACCTTCCCGCTCAAGTCAGTGTGCGCCTGCTGAGCCAGCCGATTTTGACAATCCCCAAGGCTTAGAGCTGAAAGCTAATAGCTAAAAACTGTCTTCACGGCTTCGCCGTCTCAGGTGTCAGCAACCCTCTTGCCCGCAGCCAGTTTTCAAGCAGCGCGGGCCACTGGTCGAGAGCGGGGTCGCCCCTGCCCAGGCCCGATCCGTGCTCGCCGTGAGCAAACACGTGCAGCTCCGACTGCACGCCCGCCTTCACCAGAGTTTCGTAGTAGCTTAGCGACTGCTCCACCGGCACGGTCTGGTCGTCGAAGGTGTGGTAAATAAAGGTTGGCGGCGTGTCTTTAGTCACGTGCAATTCGGGTGAGTAAGCCTGCGTCAACTGGGCACACTGGTCCATTATTTTGTATACCTTGCAGTAATTGATGTGCACCATATCTGGCCCAAAGGCGCCTAGCCAGGGGTAGCCCAGCACCACGTAGTTGAGCTGGCTTGATACGCGGTCAATTGCATCTTCAGCTTCGGGGTCGCCGGGCACAGGCTCGGTAGAGGCGAGCGCAGCCAGGTGGCCGCCGGCCGAGAAGCCAATGACGCCGATCCGGTCTGGCGAAATGTGGTAGTCGGCGGCGCGGGCGCGCACCGTCTGGATGGCTCGCCGCGCGTCAAGCAGAGGAACAGGCATGACATAGCCGTGCGAGGTAAGGCGGTAACTGACGATGAAGGCGGTAAATCCCCGGGCGGTGAACCAGTCGGCGACTTCGCGGCCCTCGAGATCGGCGGCGAGTATGCCGTAGCCGCCGCCAGGAAGAATAACAATAGCCGAGCCGTTCCCGGTACTCGGACGGGGGGCAATGATGGTGATAGCCGGGATGTCGAAGCAGGTTGTTCCGGTGGCTTGCGGCGCAGGTCCAGGCCAGAGGCGGATGGTCTGTATGCCGAGGAAGTCGTTGTTGGTGCCGGGGATGGCGCAGGAGGCGGTCTGGGCGATGGCGGGAGCTGCAGAGACGAGGACGGCCAACAAAATCAGGGCGATGCGCTTCATTCGGATCTCCTAGGGGAGTTCGGGAGGATTATACGTCTGAGGGATCCCTGTTGCCTGCTTTCAAAGCCAGATGGCCCGATGCCCTGGGCAGGGGTTCTCGGCGTGGGTCACGATGGTCTCGGCGAGGTCGAGGCCGTAGCGGCCAAAATAAAAAGCCGCTCCGTGGACGCGCTCCTGCATCACGCCGTCGGGGACGATGGCCTGGATTATGGCTTCGGCGTGGCGGGTAAGCGAGGCCTCGCGCTGCAGCTCAAAGTTGGCGGCGAGATTGCGCAGGCGATTCATCTGGTAGCGCATTTTGCTGGCGGCGGTTTCGGCTGAGCGGCCCAGGCCTTGGTCCTGAGAGCGCATCCAGTCAAGCAAAGTGGTGAGCTCGGAGTCGAGGGCGTTGCCGGCGGAGGCAAGCTTCTTTTTGGTTTCGATGGGCATGGCGCGCGCGGCCAGCCGTTTGGCGATCGATGGCGCGTTTTCCCGGAACAGTCTGTCGACCGAGAGCTCGTGGCGGCGCAGCAGTTCGCCCACTGCGGGCTCAATCAGCGTGCCTGAAAAACGCGCGAGGGGCGGTGTCTGGCGGCCGAGAATTTTGTCGAAGAGAACCCCGGATTGAGCGAGGTAGGCGATCTCCGCCGGTCCGCCGACCTGGGCCGAAGTGCCGAAGATGAAGTCCTGGAAGAGGGGGCGCAAAAGTGCGGACGGCGAAATGCGCTCGGGCGCCGCGTCGAGGATTGCCACCAGCTCGTCGGTTGAATAGTTTTGGCGGCCAGCCTGCCATAGGCCGTTGGGTTCTTTCACATTCGGCGCGGTGCGCTTGAGCGCGATGCGTGCGCCGGTCTGCTCGTCGATGAGGAAGAGCAGGCTGGACTGCGGAGTGACCGCGACCTGGGCGTGATATCCGGCAGCTTCAAGAGCATGGTTGCGCTCGATGAGCGCCGCGTGCAGCTCGTCGGCACGTTGAATGCCGGCGCGCAGCACTGGAGCCCCAAGGCGATGGAACTCGCGAGCCGCGGGATCGACGATGAGGAGCCCCTGCGCGGCAAAGATTTTGGTGTAGAAATCAGCGAAAGCCTGGGCAAAGGTGCGGCCGGGCTGATAGGCGGCGGCCAGCGCTTCCATTGCGTCCGAGAAGCCGATAAGTTCCCACGCGCGATCGATGAGCGGGGTGATGGAGTCGTCGATAACGACATTTCCGACCGGCACCGGAGTTGTGGGGGTCGAGGAGTAGACCAGCTTCTCCATCGACCGACGGGTGGGGAAGGCAACGTGGTTGATCTCGTCAAAGTCATGGTCCTCAGTGGCCAGCCAGAAGATGGCGGCGTGAGGATGGCCGACGGCTGTGGCAGCGCGCGCGCGAGCGATGGCGGTTGCGGCTTTGAAGGGGGTGAAGAGCGGTCCGCCGAATAGCGTAACCTGCTGGCCGGTGAGCACGGTACCCGCGCCGTTGGTAAGGGCCTGAAGTGCGGGTGCGGCTGAAGGCGACGGATTTTGCGCGGCGAGCAGGGCGATCAATTCAGGCCAGTGGGCGGGCGTTGGCGGCCGATGCTCGAACCAGTTTTCGTCGGAGGGCAGAAAGCGAGTGGCGGCTGAGGCGCAGAAATCCGCATAGAGCCGGCTGATACCGGGCGTTGCGGTGACAGGAAAACAATCTGCTGTGCTCACTTTTGTGCCGGCCTGCTCTCGAGGAAGATGGTTCGACTGCTGGAGCGCTTTAGCGCTTATGTAAGGATGCCATGCTGGGCCTGATCGATGCAGAAGTCGCAAGAAGAGAATCAGCGGGGAGCGCATTTTCGTATACTCATCTTTGCGTTGGGCGCTAATGCGCCGGAAATTGCGAGGGAAAGATGGCGAATAAGAAAAAGGCGAAGGCGGCGAAGGCCAAGCCAGAGAAGAAAGCAAAGAAGAGCGCGGCGAAGGCTGGCAAGAACACTGTTCCCGTGGCTGTGGAGCGGGCGACGGTGCTTAGTTCTGAAGTTGTGTACTCCGGGCCGCTGTTCCGGGTGCTACATGACAAGATCATTGAGCCGGGCGGAGCGAATAACGAGCGTGACGTGATTCGCCACAACGGCAGCGTGGTGATTTTGGCGCTCGACAACGCGAAGAACAAAAAGAACCCGTGGGTAGTGATGGAGCGCCAGTACCGGCACGCGGCAAATCAATTTTTGTGGGAGCTGCCGGCGGGCAAGCTGGAGGCGGGCGAGGATGCGCTTGAGGGCGCAAAACGCGAATTGGCGGAGGAGACCGGCTACCGGGCCAAGAAGTGGAAGCCGCTAGTGGAGTATTACGCGAGCCCTGGTTTTCTGGGCGAGTCGATGAAGGTTTTCCTGGCCGAGGGGCTCGAGGCAGGCGATGCAACGCCGGAAGAAGACGAGAAGATTGAGCTGAGGCTGGTAAAGCTCTCAGAAGTTCTTGAAATGATCGAAAAGGGAGCGATTCTTGACGGAAAGACGCTGTCGAGCGTTCTGCTTTACGACCGTTTGAAGCGCAAAAAGGGCAAGAAATAGGCCGGCTGA
>Ga0206821_10190_pt1 | contig 13378 bp, 15 predicted proteins | sample Alteio_BWOrgCont_85_FD_152860 | JGI IMG/M metagenome (GOLD analysis project Ga0206821, IMG submission 152860) | Enriched cells from forest soil in Barre Woods Harvard Forest LTER site, Petersham, Massachusetts, United States -... | ecosystem: Environmental > Terrestrial > Soil > Temperate forest >...
TATCCAATTGAAAACATTCTTGCAGCGAGTGAAGGTCCAGCCAGCCATGGCCATCTGATTCCAGATTCTTCCTTTCCTTTTGTCGATCTTGCGGGCGACGGTCAATTAGATCTCGTAATCCGTGGATTTACAGGTGGGCAAGGATGTGGTCATACCTGGATTTGGACATTCAATCAAAGTCAGCCACGTATGGTCTTCGATCTAAATCACTGGATAGAGCCACTTGCTTTTGTCGACTTAGACGGAAGTGGACAGATTGAATTGGTGACATCTGACGACCACTACGGTTATTGGATTACAAGTCACGCCGGTTCTCCCAGACCACCCTTGATCTATACTTGGAATGGTCATCGTTTTGAGCTAGTTACTCGTAGATTTCTTCCGCCAGATAAGCTAGACCTTACGCCCTTTGATCATCTGCTAGTCGAACCTGGTGAATCGACACCTTACTTCGACAAGGCTGATATGTGGTGTACTGCTGGTGGAGTCCTTTTGGCCGATACGATGTTGCAGCTCATCTATCGCGGAGATGGGATGGCGGCAAAGCGCTTATTGGATCGTTCATGGAAATGGTCGCCGGAATCAAAAGGTCTATTTGAAACTCGATTCATAGAGCAGGTAAAATCAAGTCCGCGCTGGGCCGAGGTGCGTGCACTATCAGGCTCTAGAGCATGGCCAGAATAGAATGCAAAGTCAGGGGTCCATGCCTTCACTTTCATTCCTAGTTCCTTCTGCATGCTAGGATAACTACAGGGAAGAGATTATGGGATTTTGGAGCACGACTCTATGTTTCAAAAGCTCCATGTTCAACAATACAGAGCCAAAACCATATTTCATCAATGAGACTTGCTTTGGGGATGATGTTGGCGTATGGCTTGGAAATAAATTAACCGAACGTGGTTTCAGTATCAACGGACCACACCAAGAGGATTGGGGATGGTATTTGAATGTAATGGAAAAATCGAAGGGCAGCGTCTGTGCGGTTAACATCGGTATTGCTTCTATAGGAAAATTTATTCCTGATCCAGCGCGACCATGGCATGTTTATGTTACCGGCGGAAGTGGTTTAATAGGATGGATCTTAGGCCGGTCTAAGCCAGCACATGAGCACGCCCTCGACGTATTCAGTAAACTCCATGACAGCATCAATTCTTCCTCCGAACTGACGTCCTGCGAGTGCGATTAGTTCTTCATGTATTTTTCGCTCATTGTTCTGAGATCTCCGAACCCCGATGTGTTGGCCGCATTTTACAATAAGGTCGGCATAGCCATGACCCCAGAACAGCACGACGATGGACCACAACATTTCGCCGGTTCATTGGGTCGAAGTGTTCTAGAAATCTACCCTTCCAAGGGCCAAGGCGCCACCACGATCACCTTTGGTCTTGCGGTTGAGTCGATAAATGTCTTTCGGGCAGCGTGGTTATCAACGGGTGGTCGGCTCGGGAAGCACGAGCAGATGGTCATTGATCCTGATGGGAATTCGGTCTTCATTGAGGAACAGTCGAAGTGGTAAATGAGTGATATGACCAATCAACCACTAGCTAGAGAGATTTACTTATGAGAAAAGTACAACAATTTGTTTTGTTAGTCATGGCGCTCATGTGTTGCTCTTGTATACGAACAATGAGCCCCGTTGAGCATGATCCGAATATGCGATATGAATGGTACATGGGATCGGATCAAACCTTCCATTATTTCGCTAGAAGATATGTAAAGATCTTTACCGGCGAGCAGTTCCAGTATTTCAAGATACGCAAAGCTCTAATCAAGGTTGATAATGAGACGGTCTTCATTCCTGTTACCTATACATTTGATACCGCCAATCCAGATCAGTCGAAATGGCGCCTCGTTGAGATCGTCATTGAAGTTACCCCTGTGGTAAACCAATGAACCTAACGGATTTTCAATCTTACGAAGGTAGAGATAAGTCAGAGCCCATTTCATGCATCCTGGGTGTTTACGGTGATAACTTGGACATAGACACTGCGGCTCAAGAGTGTCCAGTTGTGCCAGAAACTTGGCGACGTGGCCAACTCCGAAGTCCAAACTCGAAGAAGGCATGCCAGACCTCAGGCATGTCTTGGTGTATAACCGAAGATGAGACTGCTGGTTTTGATGGGCAAATAAACGAAGCTATAGCCTTCCTGAAAAAACATATAGTATGGATACAAAAAATCCGAGATCGTCCAGATGTCGCGTATATGGAGATAGACTTTGGAATCTCTCAGGGTCGAAAGGCGGCAGTTGTCTGTCCTTCATATCCTCCAAAGCTTTTGACAATTTTAGGGGCATTGAGGATCGAATTGATGGTCAGCTTTTTTTCTTTCGGTTCAGAAGACGAATCGTAGAAAATTTCGATGTAGTTATCGTCAATCGAGGAATTGGCGATCAGTGATCTTCGCTCGGGCTAAATCCGACCTACGCCCCCTTCATGAACTATGGTCCGCTCCACCTCCGCCCCGGCGCGGACCTGGTCGACTCCGCCTACAGCGAATCCTTCTACCAGTTCGGCTCCGACGCCATGTACGCCATGCTCACCCGCGGTGGCTACATCGAGCCGCTGTCCCCACTACCCGAGAAGTGCTGGTGCCGATCTCTCGCGGAAATCCCCCGCCATGATTATCAGTTGAATCGCCGATTCCTGGTGAGTCAGCCTTATATCTTTTGGCAATCCGAGCTCGCATTGCCTGGCAAGGTGAGATCATCAACTCGTGATCGGAGGATGCATGATGATTCGCTCGTCGTGCTGGAGGCAGTTCGCATGGCTGCTACTGTGGGCTCCGCTTGTCAATGCGGCGACGCAGGATACCCCCATCGAGGCGGTCCTCATGGGTCAGGCCCTGCAAGCAATCGCTCAGCGGCAGGAAGCTGATGGCAGCTGGACGGCGACATCGATGGGTCCGCCACAACCAGTTGCTTACAATGACCCCGAACGAATCCGAGTGACTTCCGGGGCATTGCTGGCCTTCCTGGTATGTGGATACCTTCCCGACGTCGATAGCTGCTACCGGAGTATCGTTGATCGGGGCATGAACGCGCTATTGCAGGGAATGGATGCACACGGGTGCTGGAGCCACAATGCCATAGATCAGGCGTGGGCGACGGAAGCAATCGATGCCTGCGACATAGAGGATGAAGCGGCACGCTACCGCAAAGCTGCAAACCTGGCCACTTCCTGCTTAATTGCAGAAACGAATGCGTTACGAAACGCCGGCCCGCGGGAGCTTCATCCGATCATCATGGCCTATGCCACTGCGGGCAACGAACTCGACGTGAATACCTCCGAATCCAGCCAGGATCTGTTGGAAGCGAGCCAGGTGTGGTGGAACACGCATCATATCGGCGGTGACAGTCCCGCTGTCTCCCGCGTCCTTGAAAGATCGGCAAGCGCGGCTTCAGGTACCTCCGAAGACGTGAGCGCCGAGCTTGCGGGCAATCTCGCCCACCTCGGTAAGGGCCACGGCGATGACATGCTCGATCTGCTGTGCGCCCATCTCGCGACTCCGGGCCAAATGGACAACAAGCGATCCCTTGGGAGCCTATCTGCAGCTATACAGGGGATGTACATGGATAGCGGCGGTTCAACGTGGACGTCCTGGACGCAATGGCTGATGCGAACGCTTGTCGCGCGGCGGCGACCGGACGGATTATGGGATCCCGATCAACCGGGTCCGACGTCCTTGCCGGGCCGCGTCGGTGCCACCGCGCTGGTCGTGCTTATCCTCGAGCGGATCTACATTGGCAATGCCATCAGAAAAGACGGCCGGTAAGGCGCGGGAATCCTCGACGGTCGTCGTCCAAAAACCGTGAGAAGATTATGTCGGCATTGGTCCCCTGCGCGGACCGAGAGGGTGAGGGGGAGATTGATCCGGCAGCCTGTTGCGCCAAGTAGATAGATTCCTTGTTGCTTAACGAAGACATGCAGAATGCCGGGTATGTTCTCCTTCATTAGGCATCTTCGAACCTGGTCATTTCTTCTCGCAGTCGTCAGCTGTACCGGGTGCATTCGCGAAGACGTCTATCACCTGACGTTGCCCAATCACGACGAGGCCTTCGTCATGTTGCATAGTTCGCTGGAAATGTCATTCGCTCAAAAAATCGTAATCCCTTATCAAGTAATCCAGACCGGATCGAACCATTACGCCTACGACTCCCTTCTCATCAATGACCGTATGGACCTGAGCATGTTTCCCATTCTGCATGACGACCCATATCTTGGGCTGTCTCGAAAGATCTTTCTCCAGCTCCTGAGCAATCAGTTGGCAGTGCAAGATCGCAGTGAGTTCCATGATAGGTATCGAGGTGCGGTGGCCAGACCCGCATGGCATTTGAGTTGGGAGGCCAGACATCATACGCTGTCGTTCAAGGAAACTCCGCCCTTCACTTGGTCCGCTTCCTACTCATGTGTTGAGCTACCTCCTGTAGAACCTCCAATTGACTTCGTCATCTATCTCGAGGGAAGCCGCGCGCTCAAGAACCGTGGCGAGTGCGAGTTCAGGACAGAACGGACTGTCCAAGCTCAAAGTTTATCAGGGGCCATTAGGCTTGCTGAGGACATGCTTGCAAAAGAATTGTCTGAACGACCTTTTGTAGATACTCAAGCTTCAAAATACCTTCGCATTGAGGGACGCTACCGCGGCATCGAATTGGCCATGCCTTTGGTCCAACCACCGGTGAATTGGGAACTCGAAGATGGGTTTGGCAGTATGCGGTCCAACTGGGCGCCAGGCCGCTGATACGACAGGAATAATTCAATTCATTAGAAACCGTGGCTGACAGCGTCACCTGCGCTGACCAAGAGAGCAAGGGGGATGAAGGGGCGATTATATGCGTAAAGGATTCACCGGTCTCGGATACGATGTGCCATCTGCATATTCGATGATCAAGACCTCCAACGGGCAGTTTTCGGTTGCTTCCTCGATTTCCACTCGCTTTTCGGCGAAATGCGCCGCGGCATTTGGAGAAAACTGAACGTGGTTATTGATGACCTTGAAGACTTCAGGGCAGACGGCTTCACAGGAATTGCAAAATAGGCATCCTTGCTCAATAACGACTCGGGCGATTCTGCGGTTAAGGTGAAGAGAAGGCCGTGCAGAACGCTGAACGCAGCGGCTATGCGGGATAGGCGCTCGTGTGAACAAGGATTTCAGCCGGGCGAACATGATGCCAGCATGGCGATCGACGGGTGGTTCGCAGATCAGATCTATGTAGGAGGGCCATGCCTACCGCGAATGGCCTTGTCCTGATGGCTGTGACATCACATGCTACGGATATGACGGCGATCCTATCTCCCTTGGTAGAGGCCGTAATTGCCAAGATCTTCGCCGTCGAAGATCAGGATGTCGTCCGTAGTTTGATCGAGGAGCAATGTGGGGATAATCTGCCGCTCACGAATAAGGGTGGATCTGATCGTATCCGTCTTGCTGTATTGAAGCTAACGAAAGGAGATTCAAATGAGCTGCTCACCTACATATCCCTCGCCCAAACGGATTGGCGAGACCTGCTTGTAGCTGCGGATTTCGATCATGATACAGGAGCGCATCTGCTCTGGGCGAAGGAAATCTTGGGGTGATGGAAGTCTATGTGCCATTGTGCTGCTGGAGATTGATCCTTGGACATCGAGTTCTTTGCCGGTGAGGAGCCTGTCGGACCCAGCACAGACCGAAGGAGTGATGGGGACGATGGGGGCGGCAGTTGGAGATGCGGGAGTGGATTTGAGCTGGTAGTCTGGCATACAAGCATGCGGAGAGATTCATGTGGCCCTTCACGTCGAAGAAGTCGGTGGCTGTGGTGCCCCCAACCGTGATCTCGAACGGCGTCATGGCAACCTATGATCGTTCCTGGAAAAAGTGGACTTTCTCCATCGGCGAAGATGATTTCGAGGTTCGTGGTGAGATATTCGATGAAAGGGTTCTCGAGCAGGTCTCCGTGGTTCCGCGCTGGATTGCGGATAACGCTGCGCAGATTAATTCAGAAATTGAACGTCACTTAAAGGGATGGGTAGAATGGGACGGAGAGAAGCAAACATCCGGCGGTATCGACGTCACAGAATTGACTACCAAGCAGCAGATCGACGTGGAGTAGGTCGGCAATGACTGGGGAGATCTGGGGATCACGGTCGTGCTACGTGAAGGATTGATTGTGGACAGCTATGCTGGTGATTGACTGATTTCGTCGTGGATGATGGAAGAGCGCCGGCTTTCATTTCAGTGCCCGCCAAAGTTCTCTGCGCGGACTGAGGAGGTGAGGAGGACGATGACAGAAGGATCCGTCAATAACGGATAATGAGCGTTAACAGTTATCGTGCTCGCCGAGAGGAAAGAATTTCCACGGGAACTCATCAAGGACGAGTTGCTCGAATTTTGTTGAATTCGTGTTATAGTGGTGGGTATGTGGGGCAGGATATCTGACAAATCCTACTTTGAATCCAGCTAGTTCATGAATAAATCGCTGAATTGGTCCATAGCAATACAGAATGTTGTGGTTATCATAAATAATTAGATCCTCTCGCGTCGTCGATCTCAGCCATAAGTGGTGTTTCCCATCGCCATCCAAGAAGGATTTGAATTTTTGAATGAATGCAACAACTCCGTCGTATGATTGTATTACGGATGATTGATATCTGCCCGCCGTATTTTCACTATGAGGAATGAGTAGGACATAGAGGAAGAACCAGTTAGGACTGATATTTCTCCCAAGCCGAGTAAGGAGATCGGCTCCTGAATCACTTGTAGTCACTTTTAGACATTCCGTTCCATCCTGGTATTTTATAATCTCGTACTGATTGGAATATCGGTGTTCACTTTCAATGCCGTTATTCATGGAGCCAAGTTTCATGAACTCATTTCCTATTCGGTTCGATCGGCTAGATGAAGCGTCTCGCGGTTTCAATGGCAGGCAATGAAAGCCTTCGTCCCCCGACGCGGACCGAGAGGTTAAGGGGGAGGGTGCGGGGTGGCTGCTGAGGTGCGGTTCGGTTGAAACCGTGACTCATGTACGTGCTGACGAACATCGTGGGGCGTGTCGGACACTGCGCGGACCGAGGGGGCGAGGGGGGACAATGATCCTGCGCCGAGGTTACGGGTGACATCTACCCCTTCCGAAGATAATTCCTAGTGAGGTGAGAAATCGCACTTGCTTGATCTAGATACCTCTTCACCAGGGCCGGATCTTCTTTGCAGGTATCCAAATCATATAGTAAATGCGAGATTACGCTAACCATCTCATCGATCACTCTCAGCTCCATGTCCGAATCATTAGGCAGGCCTTCGATAGCTGCAGCCATTTCAGCAAGAGTGGACTGGAGGACATGGCCATGAGTGGCATGTTCATAATTCATTTGCGATGCAATGACTATGATGGATTTCATTATCGGCCTTAGTTAGGCAGCGGGGTGAGGCGTGGCTGCAGTCGATGGCAGGATGGCGGGCGACAGGGACGACGAGGATACATTTGGATCCACTTTTCAATCGTTGTTCTTGATGTAAGTCCAGTCGTCTATGGTCCAACGTGTAAGTGAAGGCATCTCACCCTTGGTCCAGCGTGAATAGTCCGAGTGCACCGAATGCTGTGGGTCATAAATCAATACACGAGTGGGACCATCAAATGATTCCAAACCATAGGAAAAGCAAATTACACCCCGACCCTCATCTATGATTCCATTGATCCCTAATTTCGACAATTCTGAGCTGGAATAATAGATACTGCTGGAATGTTCAATAAGATGGGCCTTCTTAGTTCGTATATTTTCAGCGGCATGTTCGAATTCCGATCGATGCCAGGTGAAATAGGTCTCATCTGAGATCATACGCAATCCGCCAAAAGCGCTTCCAAGCGCGATTATCCCTGCCGTTACAAGAAGGGCTACGCATGTCCCTAGGCCGCAAAGAATGCCGCCTATCATACAGAGGGTGTGCGCAGTCGAGTCTTCCTCGTATCTGCGTTGCGCCGAATAACAATACCAACAAATCAGAATGGCCAGGACGTCAATTACGAGAAGGCTGAAAAACATAGTCACTGTCAGCTTGAGCCTTTTATAAACTGGTTCCGGGTGAAAATCCAGAGATTTGGTTGACCGGCATTGAGGTGTAGTCGGTGGCAAGATGGCTGGCGTAAGTGAATCCACACAGCACGGCGCACCGATAGGCTAGATCAGTCTCGCTCCTCATGGCAACGAACCTAAAACTTAATGCATCTCCACAGGCTTCTCAGTTGTGATGGGTGGATGATGCAGGTAATCGACGTCCCTTTCGACGAATTTACCAGCATGATTCGTCATGAGCTGCCAGCTGCTCGCGATCACGGGGCGTCCACCTACCCAGACATATTTGTCACCGCTGCAATTCGAGCCGCCACCATTGGACGAGGTAGTGATCGTTCGGTCCTTGATTTGAATGATCGGGTTGCATAGACCATTTGGGAAATTGCGCTTGATGAAGAGATGGGACCTACGGTCATAGACAAACGCTACATAATCCCGATTGCCGGTGACGCCCCAGAACTCCTGGAGCAGCACATCGGGATAACTATCGAAGTTGATATCCGCGATTCGGATGACGCGATGCAGCTCTTCACAATACTCCATCTCATCAAGCCTATTTGCTTTGGAATGATGCGGATGGCGGCAGATGGAATATAATACCTGGTGAGTGTGCGCAGTCCTATCCCTGATACGCACGCTGATGAAGCTCTGCTCTTCGTTGTTGTATCGCAGGACGCACTGCATCCGATGATGAGCGCAGACGAAATTCTGGATATAATACTCATCCCCTTGAGTCCAATCTTCGCAACCGAACAGGATGAGCATCAAGGCTATCCATTTTATGGATTGAGTGTCCATGGCATGGAGTATATCTGATGATCGAGGTCGTGTCTATTGATAGCTGATTGCCGACACTAGCCAGGATTGAAAATTACGGGAGGCTGCAGCACATTAGCCACAGATGGTGTTCGGATGGCCGGCATGACCGTCGCTTATAGGCGACAGTTCCATACCCAGCCCCATTCGCATCAATTATCTTAGGAGAATGAAATGCCCAAGAGTGACTACACCGCCTTCTTCGCGCTCGACCCGTTCTTCGACGTGGTCATGAAGGGCCTCAGCACGTTCGTGGATGGCGAGCACTATTTAGATACCCTCGCCGACGACGTTCTCTTCGAGTTCCTCTATGAATTCCCGGGCTGGCCTCGAGAAACGCGCGGTCGTGACAAGCTCATGGCTCTCTATTCCGGGTATGGCAGCACTATCCGGCTCGAACGCGGCGACGGCTTGGCCGTGCATCCCTCGGGCAACGGTCGCGTCGTAACGCTCGAATATGAGGTGCACGGGCGGGTTCTCAAGTCTGGTAGCGCCTACCACAACCGGTTTGTGTCGATCGTCTTCATCGAACACCGCAAGATCGCGCGCTGGCGCGACTACATGGATTCCCTTGCGGCCTGGACGGCGCTGACCGGAGCTACCTGACGTCCCGACCCACTGCTGGCATGAGCATCCTCCGCCTGGGCAAGCGTACTCCTGAGGCGTGGTCCAGCCGACTCAATCAGATCGAGAAGACTCTCGCTTGCACAATCCATCTAAAACACTCTGCTACCCCTCCTTATGGCCCAAGCCGTTCGGCGCCATTCCCGCGTTCGCTGGACCCATGACCTGCTGTTGCAGCTGGGCGAGGTCGATGATGCCCTGATTGCGGAACCCATCGGGGCGCGCATCGAGCAGATAACCGACAAACGACTCGCCCTGGGCATCGCACCAACTGCGAATGATCGCCTGAATCCCGATCGCTGGACACTGCCGCAGCGGCGTGATCTCATCGCGCTTCCTGCCGAGCAGTTCTGTCTGCTTCATAGCCAGGCGCTCGGCATCACGGTGCCCGAAGTCTCTCAGGTTTCCGCACGGCTTATCCGCCTGCCACGTCCCGATTATATCCGTTGGTCCGCCGACATGATCAAGTGCTTTGGTTCAGATACCGATAGCCGGATTGCCCGTCGATTCGGCCTGACCACGAAGCAAGTTCGCTATAAGCGAGAGTCACTGGACATACCGAAGGTCGACCGCGCATCGCTCACCTGGACCCCGGATCGCGTGGCCCTGCTCGGAACGCAACCTGATGAAGTCCTGGCTCGCCAATGGCGGCTGAGTGCCTTTACGGTCACCAATGAACGTATTGCCAGGAAGATTCCGAAGATCCGTCCACCCTCGCCATGGACCCCCGAACTGGAAGCCCGGCTCGCCTGGGACCTTCCTGCACATGTCGCTCGCGATGCCGGCGTCTCCTTCAATGCAGCCCTGCATCGCCGCTCCCAGCTCGGCTTTCGCGGAAACCGCTATCGCAAACGCTCCCGGCTCTGGGACCCGTCGTATGCCCGTCTTCTGGGTACCGCCTCCGACGGGGATTTGGCCCACAAGTGGGGGGTCTCAACGGAGACGGTGCGGGAAAAGCGGGTGGCCCTGAACATCCCAGTCTTTCAGGGCATTTCGGTGTGGACCCCCGCCACGGATGCGCTCCTGGTCACGACGGACGCCCCTGAGCTCGCACGGCAGCTGGGGATCACCAGATCGGCCGTGGTCTATCGCCGACGGTGCCTCGGCATCCCTGGGGAGCGCTCCCGTTGGCAGCGTCAGTTTTGGAGCCCGGAACGAAAAGAGGCGATGCGCACCACCGCGAGCAAGGTCCTGGCGATCCAGTGGTCGCGCCATCTCCAGACCATTCTCCGGGCCAGGGCGCGATTCGGCATCCCTGAGCCGGACCAAGCCTGAGACCTCAGCAGGCAAGGCCTTGAGCAGCAGAGCGGTGCACTGATTGCCGAAGGCAGCGCTGGAACAGCCCAGAGAGTACTTAAGTTTGACATAGGGCGCGGTGTCAGTGACGCTCGCTAGGCTGAGACGCCAGCGAAAAATGAGCTTTAACAAGACTATCTGCGCCTCAGATCTGCAGCAATTCTCACTTTCAAACGCGACTAAAAACCAGTAACCACATAATTAACAATATAATAATTATTATATTTTCAAAATTATTATGATGTAACGTGTGTGTATAGAATAACTTAGAGGTACAGATTATTTCATTTACTAATATTTCAATATAGTCTCAACATTTTCTTATTCAAACGCGACTGAAATGAAGAAATAGCATTTTTATTTGCAATTGACAAGGGGCTACGAATTCCGTACGACCTGCGCCTGCTCACCTGAGGGTGTCAATGACCAGGCGGCTCACGCGTACGCGGACCGTCGGGCTCTGGCTCCCCGACCATGAAAAGCTCCTCCATGCGCCAGGCCCTGCTGCTGATCGCCCTCCTCCTCTGCACCTGGTCCAGCGCCAGGGCCGAGAACGTCGACTTCACCGGAGGGGGATCGACCGCGTCCTGGTCCGACGCCTCGAACTGGACGCCCAGCCATGTGCCCGGTAGCGGGGACGCCGCCATCTTCACCGCGACCTCGCCCTCGGCGACCATCGATATCTCGGTCAACGTGGCCTCCATTGTGGTGAACGCCGGCGCCACGGCGACCCTCACGCAGAATCAGCCCGTGACCACCAGCGGGGACTTTGTCCTGAGTGGCGGTACCTGGAATGCTGGTTCCCAGCTCCTGACCGTGGGTGGGGCCTTTACCGTGGCAGACACCGGCGCGACCTTCGATGCCGGTACCGGAGCGGTGGTCTTGGCCGGGTCCTCGACGCTCTCCAACCCCAGCTGCCCATTCGCTTTCCTGACCATCGCCTCGGGTCAGACCACGACGCTCGTCAGCTCAATCGAAGTGGACACGCTGTGCACCGTGCAGGGTCAGCTCGTGTTTACGAATTGGCTCGTATTACATTTGAAGGGCAGCGGACAGATGCTCGACGTAACGGGCACGTTGAACGCCATTAGTCCTAACCGGGGAGTTGTTGAATATGACGGTAATTCCAGCACTCCCGTACTCGTGTCGGGTGGCAACTATGGCTATTGTCAGTTGAGTCTCAATTCGGTCAATGGAGCAGCCGCAATCTTTCAGGACCTGGGAAACGTCACCGCCATAGATTCCGTCTTCACCTCGGCAGATAGCTCCCAAGGATCCGTAACCTGGGAAACCGAAAATTTTAACGTAACGAGTTCGAGCTGGTTCGCACTTGGCGACTTTGGATCCAGCCAAGGCGGGACGATTTTACATGCTGGAACTAGTAATATAATTGCTCCGGCACTCTGTTGGTTCACCACAGGCGAGGATCAACTTTTCCTGGATGGGAGCAACTGGGAGGTTGGTAGCTGGGCCGTGTGGAACTCTGGTGTTTCCGTTGATCCAGGTACGTCGACCGTCGAGGTCAACAACGGAATCGGGCCCTTCTGGACGACCGTCGCTCACCAATTCTATAACCTCACCATCAATGGCTCCTGCCCACTCTACGGGCCGATCGCCGTCGACCATGACCTGACCGTCGTCAGTGGCGGCAGCTTGAACACCCAGAACCTCGCGGTGTCGGTTGGCCATGACCTCATCGTCCAGAGTGGCGGCAGCCTCGTGGCCGGCAGCTCGGCGATCGCGGTAGGCTCAGACATCACGATCGACGGCCATGACGGAGCCTTCCAGGCTGGGACCTCGAGCGTCACGCTGAACGGGCCGGGGACCCTGAGCGACTCCGACCAGAACAATCCATTCTATGATCTGAGCGTGGCCGCCGGGGGAGCGACCGTGCTTCTGGGAACGGACGTGACATCAATCCACAGCACTTCGGTGCTAGCCGGTACGTTGGACTTCCACAATGGCCCTGGGGCCACTCTTCATTTGCAGGGAACAGGGCACGTATTCTCCAACCATGGCAGCCTGTCCGCGGGCTTTGGCAATGGTGGGTACGTGCGGTATGAGAACGCATCCTCCACCATCCCTATGTTCATTGAAGGCGGATCCTACGGTTGGGCGAGTCTGGGGCTGGTCTCCCTGGGTGGCGCACAAGCCACCATGACCCAGGACGGCGACATCGTGAACATCGATGACTTCCTGACCACGGTGGACACTGCTGGTGGAAATGTCCACTACCTCACGAACAGTCATAACCTCACGAGCAGTAGCTGGCTGTCGATTGGGGACTGGGGCGCGGCGCAGGGCGGAACTACTATGGATTGCGGAGCATCTCAAATTGACGTGCCCGGCATCGCCTGGTTCACCACGCCCTCCGATGTCCTGAACCTGCAGACGTCGGTCTGGACGGTCTCCCTCTGGGGCGGGTGGGATAGTACTACCCTGATAAATCCAGGTCAATCAACCGTCATCGCCAATGGCGACATCGGAGCCTTCTGGGAAAGCCTGCCGCAATATTTTTACAACCTCATCATCGATGCTCCGGGCGGGACTGCAACCGCCTACGGAGATCTTCAAGTGAACGGCAGCTTGACCGTGGCA
>Ga0206821_10191_pt1 | contig 13374 bp, 12 predicted proteins | sample Alteio_BWOrgCont_85_FD_152860 | JGI IMG/M metagenome (GOLD analysis project Ga0206821, IMG submission 152860) | Enriched cells from forest soil in Barre Woods Harvard Forest LTER site, Petersham, Massachusetts, United States -... | ecosystem: Environmental > Terrestrial > Soil > Temperate forest >...
AGGCATAAAGGACATCACCATGTCCCTTACGAAAACAAAAATTTAAGCCCGCTTACGCAGCCAACGGCCATGTCAGTCGGGTTTGACTCATCGTCGCCTCATGGCAACGGTTCTCCAACTCCATCGCATATCAACTAATGTATCCAATCCCAATTCGCATCATCCCGGACACAAATCTTGTGGAATCCAGGCCCGACTCTAAGTATTTTTTTTCCAAAATATTCTTAGACGCCATAGCTCCGCAAGAAGGCCTTGAAAAACGGGTGCTGCTTGCGGACATTACAGCGAAAGAAATTATTTTCCATAAAGTGAACAGGGCGCTGAGTAATTACGAAAAATTAAGTAATGCACTAGAAGTGCTACGCACTTGGTCCGGAAGAGATCTAACATCTCCGCTCTCAAGAGAAGAATTATTCTCCGACATACAAAGGAGGTTTATTGACGCCAGAAATGATGCCGGATTCTCTCCTCTTCCTACACCTTTCAATGACATTAATTGGGAGCAGATAGTAGATGACGCCGTTTGGCGGCGTGCTCCCTTTGAAGGGACGGGTATGCCAGAAGACGCAAATGAAAAGGGGTTCCGGGACTCCATTTTTGTCGAAACCACCTTGGCTACAATTCGAAAAGAGCCTGCCAGTTATTGGTACATATTGACTCGTGATCAGAAAATTATCGAAAAGCTAAAGGGCGACGCCCTTTTAACAAGTGACGATAGCAAGGTCGAATTCGTCGAGACAATAGAAGAATTTGCGGGCAAGATCAAAATGCTGGTGGCTGAATATGAAGCTATGGCAGTCAAATTGCTGCCGGGAATCGCGCAGTCATTGTTTTTCAATTCTGCCAACTCGACTGGCCTTTGGGTTGACCAGAAAATATTCTCCAAAATTATCAAATCGTTTCAAAAAGAGATCGAAGCCCCTCCAGGAGTGCTTGAGCACCCATTGGAATCAGAATTCAAACGCGGGCTCGCCACGATTTATGCTCTATCTCAGGTTTCATGGAATAAGCGGCAAGATAATCGAATGTTTTCCATCGGAACTAGATTTGTCAGAAAAGAAGGTGATGGTCGAATAAAGTGGGCGACCAGGATTGATATATATACGATGTTTGAAAGAGGATCAACAATCTTCACAGCGGCTTCGGCTATCGATACTTTGATCAGGCAAATATCTATAGATGTCTTTTGGTCTTCGAAGGCGGCGATCTTGGTCCTGTCTGACCCCACTTTTATTGGAATGGATTTCGCGGGCAGCAGAAACATAGGCGCCAGTTTTTCTAACTGCCTTCGTCTTGGCTTCCAGTCACCTTTGGGGATTGGGCTCGCAAACGATTATGCCCTACCGCCGTATCCATTCACGTCATCTATCTCGCAAATTCCGCTTCCAATCACAGATATTCCGCCAGCATAGACCGACCATCCGCCGCGGTACGCTATTGTGAAGAGCTACTATTCGGGACGGTCTATTTTGTATTTCCCGAATTTTATCCTGTATGTGGCTGGCCCACCTTCAAGATAAGTGATTACCTCGTCTTTCACCGGAGCGTGATCCATCGAACCGGAAAACATCACCCTTCCGCTCGTCGCACCGGCTTCGAGGATAGTGAACTTGTCCGTATCGGAGGCCACAGCTAAACTAGAATTGTGTGTTGTGAAAATAAACTGCCGTCCATCCTTTCCCTTCCTCACTTTCGTGCACATGTCTTCCCAAATCGTGCGGATATCCAACGAATCTTCCGGCTGATCGATAATTATCGGAAAAGCCCCATCACTGAGAGCCAATATGAGCATTGCCGTGCACTTCTGTCCGACGGACAACCGGCTCAGAGGTTCGAAGCTATTTTCTCCCACATTGTACTTAATCTCGGGACGGTCTTTCGGAAGTGCCTTATGCTCCAATGCCAAGAGTTTTTCGACAGGGTATTCATTTTTAAGATATTCGGACAACGTCACCATCCGGTCTTTGTCGATACCGATGGTTTTCGCAAGCTCCTCTAACCATTCGATCTTTTCAAAGACACCGTGCCTGACTATCGCTCGCACAAACTTGCCAGGATCTGTCTTCGTACAAATCAGTTCGATCTCGGCATCCCTGACATAGGAGCCCTTTTTTAGAGAGACGAGCCGATTTCTGAATTCGTCAACGTTTGACGATTCATGGATGCGGACCATCAGTCGTCCGCCCGATTCCTTCTCCAATTGACCACATCTATCCTGTCGCTCCTTACTGTATGCCTCGTACGCTTTTTTTAATGAACTGATAGCTTCGTCCCGTCTAGTGCTTACAGGCTTTATTTGATCACTTTTCTGTTTTATCGGAACAAGCCTCTGTTGCTGTGTCTCGATTTGCTTTACGATTTTAGCCCGCTTTTGAGCGAGGTTCTTGTAGTCACCACCTTCCTTCTGTACCGCCTCGCCATATAGCTTTTTAGCTGTCTGAAACTCGGGCACCCATTTCGAGTATTCACCCTCGATCTGTTGTTTCCTAACTTTCAGCTCTCGTACGGCCTCTTCCAATTTATCCAATAGTCCGGATTTAGCTCGGCTAGCAATGTCGAACACACGCTTTAGCCCTGGGTCGTCTTCAAATGGGTCCGGCAGTACCGGCAGCTCCAATTGACTATAATCAATTTGGTGCGCCGTAAGTTTCTGGATCAGGTCATCCACGAAACGTTGTTGCACGCGTAAGGTGTTATCTTTGATTTCAAGTTTAGTATATTGGTCAAAGACGGGATTTTTTAGAGCCGCGTCTAACGTAACAATTTCCTTCTTAAAGCCATCGACTATTTGTTCAATCGAACGCTGCGTAGTGAATGCGGCAAATCCTTCTGAGAGGCTCCGGTCCATTTCCTCCAAATCGTTTTGTAGAGTTGCAATTTGCTGCTGAAAACTTCGGAAGTCGAAGAATTGGTCTATGAAGGCAATCTGCTCGGTTTCGTTTTCAGCAATCTTGATGATCTCGTTTTGACTGAGGAAAAGTACTGGAAATAATTCGGCCGGGTCTTTTGGACCGCCAGCACTATATGGGTTATCATCCGATGGGTCCCACGTTCGGACGAAAGTTAACTCCTTGCCAGTTTCATCAACTACCGTGACTTCCACAGAACCATAGTTTTCAAGACGATGCTCTAGTTTACTTAAATAGTCGTTCCGAATCTCTTCGTTTGCCGGCGGTTGATTCAATGCGAACCGAAGGAATTCGATGAGCAGGGATTTCCCAGCCCCTTTGGCTCCGAGAATACTGTTTAACCCTGCGTGAAAAGTTGCCTCCGCCTTATCCAAGAAGCCGCCAGTAACTTTTATGCGCCTCACGAACGGATAGCCGACGATTGCAAACTCGTAATCCTGCCGAATTCGAACTTCTGGGTCCGCAAAGCATTGGGCCAATCCTTCGATGTTTACCTGATCTAACTTGAAATAAGCACAGCGCGTCCCGATACCCGCAAGACCGTGTTGCCCATCTTGATTACCCGAGGGATTATCGGATGCTTGATAAACCGCGAGTTTTCTCTTGTACGTCGGGTCTGTTCCATCAAGGAGATCGACCACTCTTTTCCGTTTTTGTTTGAGAGTGGCATCGCCAAAATCTGTCCCTTCAGCGCCTTGGATGTACGGATATTGCACCAAATCTGTCCGCTGCTGCCCGCGCATGTCGTTTAGCGCACCTTTACTTGAGTTGGCATGCGCGAGCACAACAAGTCCTCCTCGTTCGACAACAATAGCCGCCACCCTTAACGGGTCCGATTGTACAACGGTCTCCGTGTCCCCATACTGATCCGGCTTAAGGCCCAAGTTTCCGAGAAGGCTCTCAATGTCTCGCGTGCCATTCGTTATATCAAAGAGTGCGATGATATGAATTCCGCTCACTCCACCCATGCAGGTAATCTCCACACCGGGAAATACCGCTAGCGAAGTACCTTCCGCCGCCTTCTTAACTTGGTCGATCCATTCACCGCTGTTGTGATCGGTGATGGCAATGCCATCGAGCCCCTTTGATAGGGCCGCTTGAACGATGTTCTCCGCAGTTACCGCCCGATCAGCAAAACATTTTGATGCTGGCGTATGTAAATGCAGGTCGAGCTTCTTGAATCGAAGCCCTTCGCGATGAAGCGGACGCCGGTTTGTCATGTGCTATCAGTATATCATCCCCGTCGGCCAGCGTCGCGCAGAACATCAGCAAGATCAATGTCTAGGACAGCCGAAATACGAAGCAGGGTGTCCAGGGTGGGGTTGCGCATCTCCCGCTCGATGTAGCTGACCGTCTGCTGGGAAATACCTGCCTTGGATGCCAAGGCATTCATGGATAGACCTTTCCGTATGCGCTCCGCCCGTAAGAGCTTTACAACAGTTGAAGCGATGGCGCGGCGGCGGGTCTCCTTGGATGTCACCCGGCGACGCTACTTCATCGAATGCTTGACAGTGCATCTAACTATAGTTTGAACCCTGCCATGATCCTGCGACGCCTCGGCCCCGATCCGCACTCTCACGGGCAGCAGACCCCGTGCCTGAAAGGATGCCCAGACATCTTGGAATTGACCACCGGCGACTTCGCCATTATCGGCAAAGACATCACCGGGGACGCGATGGCCCATCTTCCGCCAACGGTCGGATGTGGCCCGGACGAGCGGATCGTCTGGATTCCCCGCAAGACTCTTGTCTTAGCGAAACCTGACATCCCGGAGCGCCTGTAGTCCACTTCCCCGCTTCTCCTAGAAGCGGTATACTGGCAGGGTATGCTAGGATTAGGTTGGATCTCACAAAATTCGTTGTCAGTGGTCGAGACCGGAAGTCTTATTTTTGCCGGTATTGGTCTGTTGGCCGCAGCGAAAGGAAGCCGAATCAAAAACCATCTCGCGATCACCAAGGAGCATCGAGAGCTGTGGTCGGAGTTTCTTTCGCGTCCTGAACTCTTCAGAGTCCTTGAAGCGAAGCTCGATCTCACTCGTCAACCGATCACTCCCTCGGAAAACCTCATTGTTTCCCTGCTGATCCAGAATCTCAACAGTTCGTTCGTCGCCAGCAAAGCCGCCCTATTCATCAGGCCCGAGAAGTTAAGTCGGGACATGCGGGATTTCCTGAAGCTTCCGATTCCCCGCAACGTGTGGGAAGAAATGAGGCCAGTCCAGGATGATAAATTCGTGGCATTTGTTGAACGGTCGCTGGAAAGAAAATAGCTGCCTCGCTCTCTCCCGCTTTCCGACAGCTCGCAAGATGAAACGGCACGCCCATTCCTGATTGACCTAGTTTTGGCATCGACCTTGAGTCTTAGATAGCTAGAAAACTTAGTCGCATCCAATCTCTCCAAATTTCTGAGAGAAATCACCGCCTCGTATGAGGACACTAAAATCCACTCCTCTAACCGATGGTTACCATATGCCCGCCGAGTTCGGGCCACATCACCAATCATGGATGTTGTGGCCGGAAAGGACAGACATTTGGCCCCATGGTGGAAAACCTGCACAAACGGTATTTGCCGAAATTGCCTCTGCTATCGCACAGTTTGAAGCGGTGACCGTCGGCGTATCCTCCCGGCAATACCAAAATGCAAGAGCTCGGCTCCCCCCGTCTGTAAGAGTTGTTGAGGTTTCCTATAATGGTTGTTGGATCAGGGATACGGGACCTGTTTTCATTTCTAATGATCGCGGCCATGTTCGGGGCGTCGATTGGGAATTTAATGCCTGGGGTGGTTTAAAAGAAGGACTTTATTTTCCGTGGGACCTCGACAACCTGATTGCACAAAAGATATTGGACCTCGAGAACATTGATAGGTACGCTGGACCGCTGATCATGGAAGGCGGAGGAATCAACGTTGATGGCGAAGGTACTTTGTTAACGACTGAATCCTGCATATTAAATCCAAACCGTAATGCTGATATAGACATTTCTACTGCCGAGCAGACATTCTCAGATTTCCTTGGTGTTAAAAAAATAATTTGGCTGAAGCGCGGCCTTTACCTCGATGAAACCGGCGGCCATATCGACAACTTATGTTCATTTGTACGCCCCGGTGTTGTCCTGCTTACATGGACTACCGATAGCAGCGATCCCCAATACGAGATTTCTCAGGAAGCATATGAACTACTCGCTTCAACAACTGACGCTCACGGGAAGCCTCTAAAGATTATTAAAATTCAGCAGCCGCAGCCTATTTATATCGAGCAAACTGACAGTGCCTCCGTTGACAGCATACCAGGAACTGTTCCCCGTATTGTGGGCGCACGTTTGCCGGCATCATATATCAATTTTTATTTTGTTAACGGTGGTCTCCTGGTTCCCATCTTCCGGGATGCTGCGGATTCCGGGGCGCTCCGAGCAATCAGCGATGCGGTTCCAGATAAGAAAATAGTCCCGATCAATACGAAGGCGCTTCTATTTGGAGGAGGCAATATTCATTGCAATGTCTTACAGCAGCCACTTGCCAAGAACTAGACGAAGGCTAACATTAATGCTATACTATTTATATGACCACAAAACCAAATGAGGCCCCAGTGCTGGTCACGGGAGTAACCCGCGGCATAGGAAAAGCAATTGCGGTGCGCCTACTCACTAACGGATACCATGTTGTCGGGGTATACAACAAAAGTGATGACGATGCTGCGAAGCTCCTCAAGGTCCACAAGAATTTGAGGATCGTGAAAGCGGACCTAACCAAGAGAGCAGCGACGCGAAATTTAATCAAGGAATTGTCTACTACAAAGCTGCAAGCTATTGTTAACAACGCGGGCTTAATAGACTTCGAGACATTTGACTCATTTGATGAACGGATTTGGGATAAAACTATTGAATTGAACATAACCGCTCCGCTTTTACTCTCAACCGGACTTGCGAAGAATCTTTCCAAAGGCTCATCGATTGTAAATATAGCAAGTACCGACGGGCTGACTGGGTCGTTTGCGAGCATGTCTTATTCAGCAAGCAAAGCGGCTCTTATTAATCTCACGAAGAGCCTTTCCAATAACTTAGGCCCCAGGGGAATTCGGGTAAATGCCGTGGCGCCTGGTTGGATCAATACGGGAATGGCAACGCCAGCCTCGCATGAGGCGTCATCGTTGACCCCCCTTGGAAGAAATGGTACGCCGGACGAGGTCGCAAAGCTAGTTGAGTTCTTAATTTCCGACAATGCTAGCTTTATTACAGGTTCTACGTACGTCGTCGATGGGGGGTACACGAATGTGGATTATATTATGAAAAAGGAGGCCGCTGGAGGAATTTAAATAGCAATTTAGAATATATATCGGAGGCTACTTCAGGCAAAGAAATGAATGATTACGGTAGCAGTGGCCTATCCTGGAGCGAGAAACAGAAAGTTTATTGGAATTCGATCGCCCACTTCTATGATACAACGTACAGCAATTTTTGGTACCATCGAGAGGATGCAGGCACCCTTGCGGCACTGAAGGCGGTTATACCGGAACGAACAGTCTCGGTATTAGAACTCGCTTGCGGAACTGGACTCGGCTATTCGATGTGCAAGCAGTTTATTCCCGACATGAAATATATCGGACTAGACTTGGCTGACAACATGCTAGCTGGGTTTCGAAGGAACTATCCCGATCGGACATACCAGCTTCTGCTCCAATCTATGTCGAATCTAGATGAACTCGAACCAGCAAGTTTTGACGCCGTAATCTGCATTTACACGTCAGCTTCATTTTGCGATGATCCGGGTCGCTTAGTTGATGCTGTATATCGCCTTTTGCGGCCTAACGGGTGTGCTTTTTTATCCTTCGTCGGAAGGTGGTCATTCCGAAGGCTAATTCACCTCAAATTCTCAAGAATAGAACGTTTTCAGACAAGAGGCATTAGGAATCCGGGCTTTTACGTACCTGCATGGGTCCTCTCAAAACGCCACATTTTACAGATTGCGAAAGCCGCGGGTTTTGCCCAAGTAAACGTGAGCGGCCAGAGCATATTTGGCGGGATCGTTCAATTGCCGTGGCTTTGGCCATTCGATTGCTACCTTTCTCGACTCCTTCCAGACCTCTGCCACACGTTAAACCTTACTGCCAATAAGTAAATACCTCTAGTTCAGGGACGGATATACAATGTTTACGCTCAGAATGTGGGACCTCGATCAATTGGCGATATTGCCTGTTGATTGGGCTGCCGCCGTGGCTGCACTCGCTGACACCAGTGCTCTGAGTACAGTCCTCGATGGACGCTCATCTACATCAAGGGAATCTGTGGACATGCGACCGATCACCGTGTCAGTAGTTACCGGCGGGACAATAAAGAGTCGCCTGCCCTGGTTGTATGATGCCTATACCGGCCCGCTATTGGAATTATCAAGTGAATTATATGGCCGCAAACTTGAAATTTCTAGTGATCTCACCTCCAGCATTAATATTAATATGATTGCCGGCGCGGGTAATCGCTACGAAAGACACGTTGATAGCAATCCCGTCACTGGGATATTATACGCTTCGACGCTTCGCGAAAACGATGGCGGTGCCTTAATTTTCGACCATCAGCTAAATTCTTCTGATATAGTATATCCGCGTGCCGGCTTATTTATCGCCTTCGATGCAACGACAACACCTCATCATGTAGCACCTTTAAAGACAACCAAAGTCCGCCTTAGCATTCCCATGAATTACTATTATTCTGGAACCCAACATCACAGGCCGAGTGATTTGGACAAATACTTGTACCGAAAGAAATAGCTATCTCAAATGCCTCACCCCGATCCCACCATTGCGGCACTACTCGAAGAGAATAGCGCTTTAAAAAAGAGCATTTTCGAGCTGGAGAGACTGCGCTGCTTCAGCCCAGAAGACACGCTAAAATTGGGCATCCTGGACGGCTCTCCGTTCACAATCTGGGCCTGCGATAGAGACTTTAAGATCGTACTTTGGAACAAGAAATGCGAACAAACATATGGCCACACAAAAGATGAAGCATTGGGTAAAAACTTTTTGGAGCTATTTGTCGATGCTCCCGAGCGAGGCGCAGCAAGAAACGACTGTTTAGAGATTATTGACCACGGGATACGATGTGAAAATTGCCTGGCATATGACAACCATAAGCGCGATGGGCAACGCACCATGCTGACGAATTGCTTTAGGATTTGGGACGAACGTACTAATCAATACCTGCAAGCAGAAATCGGGCTACATATCGATTTTGATTTAAGTTCGGAGAAACGGAAGCATCGTCAGCTTCGAGAGGTTGGACTCGAGATAGTTTACCGAATGAACCTCCAAAAGGATGCCAGCAAGCGAGAGTTCCTTGCTCGGGTTAAGGCGAGCGCCAAAGACAAAGAATTGGAGCTCTTAAAAAGAACAATTGAGCTCGACACTTGGGAACGCGAGTCAGGCGTGAGTTTAAGCAAAGCGCATCTATTGAAGCTTAGAAAACTAATAGAGGAGCAGAGATCTTCTATCAGCCGGCGAGTGGTTACTCTTGAGCGGAGTATTTCTGAAATGCCGGGAGTCGAATACCTAACGCAAATGGAAAAGGAAGTTTCGCAATTCGAAGACGAAAAAATTGAAATGCCAACGTCGCCGGGCTTATCTGGCCCTATTTAATTCATTTAGGTGGCATGCATCTCAAGTAACGGCATCCTTCGTATGGTTAGGCGATTACTGTTTATTAATACGAATTGGTACTCCTTTTTGAGTGCTTCGTTTCTCTCTGTCTCGGTCGGTTTGTTTACTAGCATTATGGGCGGAAATCATCTCCCTGTACGCTGGCTGCCAATCGCGGCATCCAGCGCGCTAAGTCTTCTTGGTGGCTTGTGTTGGGGCATCATCGCGTGGAAGCTAGATTTCATCCAACGAACCACCATCGCGCGCCGGCCTGGATTTGTTACCGAGGAATGGGCTTCGGAGGCTGCATTAAGCGATGTTGTGGTCAGGAGTTTTATACCAAAACTATTGGCGGCTGCGTCATTTTCTTTTCTTTGTTTGGCTGTGTTGCCAATTTCTATTACATTCGAAAAGCCCGATCAAAGACCAACGGTCGGGTTAAATGAGCGTCCTGTTGTTACCGGTCAGACGGAATTACCGATGCCAGCGAGTAACAAGATTCCTCCAGCCCCAGATCTGCCTGAAGCGCCCGGTGAATCCGCTGTCAAAAAAACGTCCACAGCAGAAACATCAACAATAATCTATTTTTCGGTCCCCTCGCTTAAAGAAGGTACAGAAGCCTCGCATTCTGCTGACACGGGGACTCGCTCTCCTCCCTAAGATAAAAACCCGATTTATTGGATTGAAATATAACAGCTCGATCTGTTCGCGAGCAAAGCGCGGTCATTTCCTTGTCCGCTGTCGAATTAGGACAAGTTGACGGAGGGTTGTAGTCATAAGCTTTAGGAACGATTCATCTTTAAGACGGTCGTCGTGCCTCAACTGCAAAGCTCCGATGACTGATATGCTTAGAATTCCCGTTATGGCAACAATCGGCACGACCCACCAGCCGACTTTTGTTGCAGCATAAAAAAATTCCCCGACAATGACCACGAAAGCTATGACGTAAAATGAACCGGAAGTCCATGGGCCGACGCTCGCCGATTCTGGTTTCTGTAGATTATCCTCGTTCACATATTCGCCCTCTTCCTCATCAGTTGATGCGACAGACTCCACGGACGATGCCTGCTGCCAGTCATCGAGGAGCACCAGCCGCACTGGTTTAAGGAATCTCGAGTCAAAAATCCATTTCTCAAAATTCTCTTCGAGATCACCAGTTCTTGGCAGGTCATCCACCTCTGGAGGTGTGGTGAATGTCCATGAACTGAAATCAGGTTGGTAGCTGCCACCGGCAAAAGGGAATCCCGAGAGAATTACGCGACCAAGCAGAGCAACGTTCTCTGAGTTAAGGTCCAATACCCGCTGAATCTCGCTATGCTCGATCGTTCTAATGTCATGTCCCTGATAGAAGCGGTCCCTCAAATATTCGAGATATTCCCAAAGCAACATTACGCACAAATCACCACGAGACGAGCAAATGAAACCGAGAAGGCGTAGCTCGTAGAAATGACCATCGCTCCCATCCCTTTCAATCACGTATCGGCTATCCAAACCTCTGAGCTGCTTCTTAACTTCCTCTTTTCCGAAATCCCGGTGCACGGATTGAGTGGGCGGCCATTTCCCGTGAGCTATTCCTTTATCCAGAATGTAATCGAGAATGGCCTTGGTGGGCTCAGGAGTCCCTGCTTTCAGTTTTCGAACGAAAGCTGGCATGATTCTTTTTCCATCTGCTATTGATGCCGGCGACCTCGCTGTCTCCCTTTGGCTTTCTACATTTTCGACACCTGCGGCCGTGATTCGAGCGTGGCCCGCAAGTGTTCGGCCCATGCTGTCACGCGCCCGATTCCAATCTATCAATCCTTTCTCGGAAAGCTGATCACAAATTCGAAGAAGGTCCTCCGCGGATTCGCCCGAGCCGAACCGATTCGGCTCCGGACGTTCGCGATCCCTACGGTGCTCATAGAAAAACTGAAGAACTGCTTTCTGTAGTTCTGTGTCTTTCATATTGTCGCTCGCGTTTTTTCCGCTGTGTTACTGGCGGATTATCAGGTTGGCGCGCCCGCAGATCAAGCATAAGCACGACGGATGACAGGAGTAATTATTGAGGCTACAATTCGAACTAAGACCCGGAGTGGAGCGCAGGCACGCCTTGATCGTCAACTTTAGGATGGCGGCAGAAACGTAGCGCCGGCCGCTGATTTCAACCCGCAAAGACTTGCAGCTGTCGGTTTGACAACCGCCTCAGACTTTCGCCTCTTTGACTTCAATTGCCACAATCCCCCCGTCGCGACATCCCCCTCTGTCTCTGTCTGATTCCGGCCATGAACTTTGCACGTGGTTTTTACCGCACGATTGAGTCTCTGTTCGGAAGCAATTCATTCCGAGCCTTGCATGCTCCGTAGCAATGTCTTACAATTAGCTAATGTCCGTAAATCTCGATAAACCAAGCCGTTGGAAAGAAGACATCGCGCAGTCTGTTGACCTCTATAACGACTGGTTCATCAAGTTCGCACCCGATGCCTTCCGAACGGAGCGACGTAAGGCCGTTGTCGTTGTTGAGGAGTCGTTCAAACTCACTGGGAACATCAGTCGAATCACCCCAGATGAGATTCGGCTGAACCCGGGGGCACTCCCGATCTTGCGTATGGCGTGCTGCCCGCCTATCGCCCGCGACCGCCTGAGCGGCCTGGCGAGAGTGCCCAAGAGCTTCGTCGATGCTCTCGACAAAAAGAAGATTGTGCCGCCCCGCCTCCCTACTGCAATGCGAGACGAGTTTCTCGCCAACATCTCGAGTATTTTGAACCGACTAATTGACCCGGATATTTTTGTCTGGCGAAACAGAGCGACCAATCCGAACCCGAACGAGCGCGAGTTGGAGCGCGCTCTTACCATCGTCGCCGACAGACTTTGTGGTGCGAATGCTGACCCCATCGTTCGCAATGCCCAGGAGACACGGCAACTTGAGAAAATCAAAGGATGGCTTGAAGCGAAAGGCTACAAATTCGTCGCAAGTGGGAGCGGTATCCCATTCGACAAACTGCAACCTGGACAGTTCGGATTCCGCGTCAACATTCCGGTCACAGTCGGCCCAGCGGGGCTTGAGGAAGATGACACGAAGGAGAGCAATGGTGTTAACATCCCAGTTGATGTGGCCGTTATGCGAAAATCGTCCACAGCCGGAGCGATGCCGCTCCTCATTGAGGCGAAATCTGCTGGCGACTTCACCAACGTGAACAAGCGCAGAAAAGAGGAGGCCGTCAAGATGCAGCAACTGCGCGCCACGTTCGGAAGTCGTGCCGAGTATATCCTCTTTCTTTGCGGCTATTTTGACTCCGGTTATCTTGGATACGAGGCCGCCGAGGGTATCGACTGGGTTTGGGAACATAGGATGGAGGACCTAGCCCAATTTCAGCTATGACCGGGAAAAAACAAATCGTCCTAGAGCGTCGTCGGCAAGAAATCCAAGTCGAACTAGATGCCGGGAAAACTCAATCCGAGCGAAATCAGCTTGGACAGTTTTCCACCCCCTACCCGTTGGCCTGCGAAATCGTCGCAGAATCACTTCAATTCCTCCAACTTGGCCCTGTCAGATTTCTTGATCCAGCCATCGGCACGGGAGTTTTCTTCTCCGCCCTTCAAAAAGAGAAGGCTCGGCGTAAGATTACCGCCGCAACGGGCTTTGACATCGACCCTCACTACGCCAATCCGTCGGCAAAGCACTGGAGCGATGCTGACCTTAGCTACCACATCGCTGATTTTACAACGCAGTCACCATCTCCGGAACGCTTCAACCTTTTGGTCTGCAATCCTCCGTATGTCCGCCACCACCATCTAGACGGGCAAACCAAACAGCGACTCGTTGCCCAAGCCCAGCGAACCGCAGGAATGAGTCTTTCCGGCCTGTCG
>Ga0206821_10193_pt1 | contig 13358 bp, 10 predicted proteins | sample Alteio_BWOrgCont_85_FD_152860 | JGI IMG/M metagenome (GOLD analysis project Ga0206821, IMG submission 152860) | Enriched cells from forest soil in Barre Woods Harvard Forest LTER site, Petersham, Massachusetts, United States -... | ecosystem: Environmental > Terrestrial > Soil > Temperate forest >...
CAAGTTGATTATTTTTAGAGAAAGTATTATAACTAGTGTATATTTCTAATATTTTCTTACGCAATCCTTGCATTATAATAAGAAAATGATATACTATAGGAGTTAATTGAAATCTATTTACTATGTCAGTTGAAACCGAATCTTTACTTTTAGAAGAAAGACAGACAGAAGGAGGTCTGTATCGTAGATTTAAAGCAGTGCCTGGAGCAGTCGGCGGAGCACGTAGTATGGTTCGAGAAGTATTAGGACCTCACGTTTCTGAAGATAGGCTGGAAGATGCAGTCACTATAATTGATGAACTTGCAGTAAACGCTGTTGAACACGGCACTCCTCATGATACTCCTCAAGCTTTTGCAGTTGGGGTAGGAAGATTACGCTCAGGGGGAATTTTTATGTTAGTTGCAAACAATAGTGAAGAAGAACCAGTTAGATTCACTGGTAATCCAGAAGATTTATTTGGTCTAGAAGATGGAAGAGGGATGCTCATGGTACAAGCACTTGCTAATACCTGGGGTGCATCACATACAATTTCAAAAGATGTTCACAATATTTTACCTTCTGCTGGTACAGTTGTGTATGCAACACAAACACAACCAAGACCAGAAGTTCAAGAAGGAATAGAGTTAGAAATTACTGATAGAGCAAAGGGTATAGGTGTACGACGTGTTCCTCTACAAAGAGCTCCAAAAGGATAATTATGTTATTGTAATTACAATTTGAATATAGTTCTTAGCAGTTTACGTCCCGCTTGCTATTATATTTTTCATTCTCTATAATAGATCAATCACGATGGCTAACACGAAATCCTCAGATTATTCTGCACAACAAATTCAAGTACTCGAAGGACTAGAACCAGTAAGAAAACGACCGGGAATGTATATCGGTTCAACTGATGTTTATGGTCTTCACGAAACGCTTAGAGAAATTATCGATAATTCGGTAGATGAAGCGTTGGCAGGATCGGCAAAAAATGTCTGGATCACCTTAAATAAGGACGGTTCTGCAACGGTATCAGATGATGGCCGTGGTATTCCGATTGATATACATCCTGTGCATAAAAAATCAGCCTTAGAATTGGTTATGACGCAGCTTCATGCCGGCGGTAAATTCGGCGGATCAGCATATAAAATTTCAGGAGGGCTACATGGAGTGGGTGCATCAGTAGTAAATGCTCTTTCTGACTGGTTATGGGTTGAGGTACGACGTGACGGAAAAATTTACCGGCAACGGTACGAACGGGGAATTGCAAAAAGTGTCGTTGAAGCGGTAAAAGATACTTTGGTAGAAACTGATGCAGTTAAAAAACTTAAATCCGGGACAACAGTAACTTTTTTCCCTGACAATTCAATTTTCCCAATTATCGAATTTGATTTTGATTTTATTAAAAAGATTATTCGGGAAAGAGCATATTTAGTGCCCAAACTGTATTTCCATTTAGTTGACAGACGAAAAGATGAAATACGGGAAGTCAATTTCTATTTTGAAGGAGGTATTGTTTCACTTGTCGAAAAGTTAAATGAGAACAAAGTTGTTTTAATTAAACCCATATATATTAATAAAACAGAAAATGAAGTACAAGTCGAAGTAGCCGTACAATACAACGATACTTACACAGAAAACGTTGAATCATTTGTCAATGTTATTAACACAGTTAATGGAGGAACTCATTTAACAGGTTTTCGAATGGCTTTGACTCGGGCAATTAATGACTATGGTAAGAAAACCGGAGTATTCAAAGCTGATTCGGATTCTTTTGTTGGTGACGATACAAAAGAGGGACTCACTGCAGTAGTTTTTATAAAAATGCCTCAGGATAAAATCCAATTTGAAGGCCAAACAAAAGGAAAATTAGGAAATTCTGAAATACAATCAGTTGTTAATACAATTGTCAAAGAAGCATTAACTACTCATTTTGAAGAAAACCCGTCAGATGGAAAAAGAATACTTGAAAAAATTAATCTTGCAGCAAAAGCAAGACTCGCTGCAAAAGCTGCGAAAGAAGCGGTTATCAGAAAAGGAGCGCTTGAAGGATCGACACTGCCTGGTAAACTGGCAGATTGTCAGGAAAAAAATCCTGCCGTCTCAGAATTATATCTCGTTGAAGGTGACTCAGCAGGCGGAAGTGCTAAACAAGGCCGTGATAGAAAATTTCAGGCAATTCTTCCTCTACGAGGGAAAATTCTTAATACTGAACGCGCGCGTTTGGATAAAATGATTGAACATGAAGAAATTAAAAACTTGATAATTGCACTAGGCTCAGGTATTGGCGATACCACTAATATGGAAAAGCTTAGGTACCATCGTGTCATAATTATGACCGATGCTGATGTGGATGGAGAACACATTGAAACTCTGATTTTGACCTTCTTTTACCGGCACTTGCCGGATATTATTCGAAATGGTTACCTGTATGTCGCCATGCCCCCTCTATATAAAATCCAGCGGGGAAAGGATATTCGCTATGCGTACAACGATGCAGAAAAAGAGATAGCACTTAAAGATATGAAAACCGGTAACGCAAATATTTCTATTCAACGGTATAAAGGTCTTGGTGAAATGAATCCTGAACAATTATGGGAAACAACAATGAATCCAGTGAACAGAATGCTGAAACAAATAGCAATTGGTGATGCCGAGGAAGCAGATGCAGTTTTTACAATGTTAATGGGAGATTAAGTACCGCCAAGAAAACACTTTATTCAGACAAATGCTATTACAGCTACATTGGATATTTAATATCGTTTATAGAAAAATGTACGCATTTTGTTATGCTATACTATAAAAAAAATGTTGCAGATTTGTATGTTATAATTGGAAAATAATTGACTATGCCAGACTATAATAAACTTTTAACTCCGGGAAATATTGATGAAGGATGGGTAAATGGAATTGTAGATATTCCGGAAGGATCTTCACTTAAAATTGAATACGATAGAGCTCATGGTATATTTATCCTTGATAGAGTGGAAGCTAATATTTTCCCAAAACCAGTTAATTATGGATTTATACCAGCAACAAAAGATACTGACGGTGATGAATTAGATATACTTCTTATTTGCCACGAACCGATTCCAACTGGAGTTTTAGTAAAATCTAAAATAATTGGTATTTTCAATTTTGAGGATGATGGAGATATGGATTATAAAATTGTGTGTGTACCAATTGATGACCGTAACACAGGTGATTCAATTCAATCACTTGATGATCTCAATAAACGGTGGAAACAAAAAATTGAATTTCATTTTGCACATTATAAAGATCTCAAAAAACCGGGAACAACCAAAGTTCTTGGTTGGGGGAATATTGAGGATGCTAAAAAGATTATCCGAGAATGTATTACTCGCTACAATAAAGAAGGCTTCACTAAATAAGACTGAAGCTGTATTGAGGACATGAGGATTTAATAATCTTTTTGTCTTTTTTTTAGACAGTGAGTCTTAGTAACAATATGAATATAGGTAAATTACAACCAACTAACATTACTGAAGAGATGAAGAAATCGTATTTGAACTATGCGATGTCTGTCATTGTTTCCCGTGCACTTCCTGATGTCAAAGATGGACTAAAACCGGTACACCGCAGGATTCTTTTTGCAATGCATGAAATCGGTCTGGTTCACTCTGCAAAATACAAAAAAAGCGCAACCGTTGTCGGAGAAGTTTTGGGTAAATATCATCCTCATGGTGACGTACCAGTATACGATGCACTTGTCCGTCTTGCTCAGGATTTTTCAATGAGATACCCTCTTATTGACGGCCAAGGGAATTTTGGATGTTTTACAAAAGATACGAAAGTACAGCTTACTGATGGACGAGCAGTTTCTTTTGAAGATTTAGTTAGAGAACATGGTGAAGGGAAGAGAAACTGGACTTTTACCTTTAACTATAAAGAACAAAAAATAGAAATTGCTGAAATTAAACATCCCCGACTAACAAAAAAACAAGCAGAACTAGTTGAGGTGACATTAGATAATGGTGAAAAAATTCGCTGTACCCCTAATCACAAATTCATGCTACGAAGCGGCGAATATACTGAAGCAGAAAAACTTAATAAAGGAGATTCACTGATGCCTGTATATCTCCAAGCATTTGAAGGTAGTGATAATAACTTAAAAGGATATACACAAATATATCAACCTGAATCACAAATGTGGGACTTTGTTCATCATCTTTCAGACCAGTGGAATCTACAAAATGACGTGTATATAAAATCATCTGGTAAAATTCGTCATCATCAAGATATTAATAAATTGAACAATAACCCTGATAATATAGTACGCCTTCCTTGGGAAGATCATTGGCTTTTACATGCCTTATTAGCAGGATTAAGACATAAATTTGATCCTGAATATGTCAAAAAAATCGCTGAAGGTAGAAAAAGATATATTGAAACTCATAAGGACATTCTTTCAAAACGACGGTCGGAATTAAATAAAAAATTATGGAAAAATAAAGATTACCGCGAAAATCATTCATTAAGAATGAAGAAACATTGGGAAAATGATGAATATAGAGAAGCCATGGCACAAATATTCAGCAAAAGACTTAGAGAAAAATGGACAGATCCGCAATTTAGAAAACGGATTAGTGCACTAAAATCTGATGAACTAATGTTGAAATGGCAGGATCCTGAATACAGAAAAACTATGTCAGAAAAAATGAAAATATTGTCTAATGAGCTGTGGAATAATCCTGAACATAGAATATATATCTCCGAAAAAATGAAAAAATTAGCTAACGATCCAACGTGGATTGCTATGTTAAGTTCACGAACAAAAGCCTTATGGCAGAGTGAAAATTATCGAAAAAAATTCTCAAAAGATCATTTTAGTAACATGGCAAAAAAATTATGGGAAGATAAGGAAACTCTTGCTTTACATCGGAAAAAAGCAATAAAACAATGGCAAAATGAAGAGTTCCGAAATAATCTTACAGCAGCAATTGTAAAAAGTAATAAAAAAAGACTCACCTTGAATCCAGACATGATGGTTCTATTGAACCAAAAAGCAGTAAAATCTCTCCATGAAAAGTGGAAGGATCCGGAATATAAAGCACGTGTTGTCAAAAGTAAAACGTTACGTTTTGTTTCATCATTATTGATGAAATATAATGATATAACTCCTGTTACTTATGAAAAAGATCGACTTAATAACGGTACGCCGAAACTAAAAAAGGCTTTGATATATTTTAAAGATTTTTCGGATTTAGTTACGCAAGCCCGGGTATATAACCATAAAGTTATTTCAGTAAAAAAATTAACTATTAAAGAAGACGTTTTCGATTTAACTATTGATACTACACATAACTTTGCACTTGCATCAGGTGTATTTGTTCATAACTCTATTGATGGTGATCCGCCGGCGGCTATGAGATACACTGAGGCTAGAATGGCAGCAATTACTTCAGAGCTTTTAATTGATATTGAAAAAGAAACTGTTGATTTTATGCCCAATTTTGATGCATCGAAAGATGAACCTATGTATCTTCCTGCAAAGTTGCCAAATCTACTTTTAATGGGATCTGAAGGAATTGCTGTCGGAATGGCAACAAAAATACCGCCGCATAATCTTGGTGAAGTAATTGATGCAATTACCTATATGCTTAGCAAAATAAAAATAGCTAAAGAGGTAAAAGAGTTAGATGCAGCTACAGTTGACAAACAATTACTTGATCCTTCACTAAATTCAAAAGCTTCTGCAAACTTTATAAATGATGTAACAATTGATGAATTATTAGAATTTATAAAAGGACCTGATTTTCCAACTGCCGGTGCAATTTATGATATTACGGAGATTAAAAATGCATATATTACCGGACGAGGTAAAATTGTAATCCGCGGCAAGGCTGAAATCGAAGAGATCGGAAATGGAAAATCTGCTATCACAGTTACAGAATTACCATATCAGGTAAATAAAGCACTGCTCATTGCAAAAATTGCAGACCTTGCTAAGGAAAAAAAGATTGACGGAATTTCAGATCTTCGGGATGAATCTGACCGAAGAGGACTTCGTATTTATATAGAACTCAAACGTGATGCAGTACCTAAAAAAGTTCTCAATAATTTATTTAAGCACACCTCTCTCCAAACGACCTTTCCGGTAAATATGGTTGCACTCGTTGATGGTACACCACAAACGTTAAATCTCAAGCTGATTCTTGAGGAATACATCAAACACCGTTACGATGTTATCAAGAGACGTTCAGAATTTGAATTACGACAGGCAAAAGCACGATTGCATATTCTTGAAGGGTTAAAAATTGCGGTAGATAATATTGATGCAGTTATTAGAACAATCCGGGAATCTAAAACGCAGGAAGACGCAAAGCAGAATTTGATGACTAAATTTAAGTTATCAGAAATTCAGTCAACTGCAATTTTGGATATGCAGCTTCGCAGGCTTGCAGCTCTTGAACGGCAAAAAATAGAAGATGAACTGCAAATGATTAAAGAAACAATAGCATACCTTGAAGATCTATTAGCACATGGTGATAAAATTCTCGCAGTTATTAAATCAGAATTGACTAAATTAAAAGAAAAATACGCTGATCCGCGAAAAACAAAAGTGTATAAAGGTAAAGTCGGTGAATTTTCTGAAGAAGATTTAATACCGAATGAACCAACAGTAATTACCTTAACAAATACAGGATATATCAAACGGCAATCTTTGAATGCATTTCATACCCAAAATCGTGGCGGAAAAGGAATCACTGGAATGAATGTTAAAGAAGAAGATGGCATCTTCCATATTCGTTCTGCACAAACACATGATAATATACTTTTCTTTACGAATAAAGGGAAAGCGTATGCTCTTCGTGCTTATGAAATATCCGAAAGCAGCCGGACCAGTAAAGGTTCTGCAATTGTTAACCTGTTAAACATAGAAGCTGGAGAAAAAGTTGAATCATTTGTGGTATACGATAAATCGGTAAGTCAAAAATATGTGTTCCTGACTACCCGAAACGGAACCGTGAAAAAAACGCATATCAGCGAATTTGAAAATATCAGAAGAAACGGAATGATAGCAATCAAACTCGATCCTGGTGACGAACTTGCTTGGAGTAATCTTACCGATGGTAAAAGCAATGTGCTTATCATCACAAAAGGCGGTAAGGCAATTAAGTTCAATGAAGATGCTGTTCGTCCATTAGGTCGTGCAACAATGGGAGTACGGGGAATTAAAATTGATAGTAAAGATCAGGTAATAGGAATGGATGTTATAACAAAAGGTAATAATCCTGAATTGTTTGTAATTATGGAAAATGGACTTGGTAAAAAAACTACCATAGATCAGTTCCCCCTGCAGAATAGGGGAGGACAGGGTGTAAAAGTTGCAAAAGTAACCGATAAAACAGGGCAAGTTGTAACTGCACAAATTATCCCACAGGAGAGTGAATCGATTATAATAACATCCAAAAAAGGACAAATTGTTAAATTAAGTACTTCATCGATCCCTAAACTATCCCGTGATACGCAAGGTGTTATACTCATGCGTTTCTCTCATTCTTCTGATGGTGTCGCTTCTGCAACCTGTTTATAAAAAACTTACTTTTTTTTGTATTTGTAAAAAATTTATTGATTACCTAAGAAATTGTGTTATATCTAATAGTATCGTGTATAATATTTTTATGAAACTTGATGGTACTGAAATTGCCAAAAATATATACACAAACCTAAAAAATAAAATAGAAACATTAAAGAAAAAAAATATTATCCCTCATTTAGTAGTTTTTTTAGTAGGTGAAAATCCTGCATCAATAGCATATGTAACATTAAAGCAAAAAAGGGGAGAAGAAATAGGTTGTAAGGTAACGATTTTACGCTACGAAACAGACGTAACGACAGATGAGCTAACTGAAAAAATAAAACTCCTCAATGATGATCCTTTTGTCCATGGAATTCTTATTCAGCGTCCATTACCTGATCATATTAATGTTGATAAACTTGTTTCAACAACAGATCCCAAAAAAGATATTGATGGATTTCATTCTGAATCACCATTTATTCTGCCCTTACCACTTGCAGTGGGTGAAATATTAAAATATATTTTTACTCATACAGATGATAATTCTGTTACCAAAAAAAAGCAACAAAAAATTAATTATAGTATTACCAAAAATTCGGAAAATCAGGACTTTATAGCATGGCTTACATCTAAAAAAATTGTCATTATCGGAAAAGGCCAAACCGGTGGAGGCCCGGTAATTTCATATCTAAAAAAATTAGATGTAACGCCAATTGTGATTGATAGTAAAACAATAAATCCTGAATTAATTACACAGCAGGCTGATATACTCATCTCAGCAACAGGCAGTAAAAATTCAGTTAAAGCTGAGAATATAAAAAAAGGTGTAATTCTAATCAGTGTTGGGATTAACAGAGATTCAACAAATAAACTTCATGGAGATTACGATGAAACATCTATTCGAAGTAAAGCTCAATATTATACGCCTACACCAGGTGGTGTCGGACCGGTAAATGTAGCAATGCTTATAAATAACCTTCTAGACGCAACTGTCAATCAAACTATCAATATTAATTAATTTAAAAAACATTAAATAAAAAGAGACAATTTAGCTCTATAACTATTAAAAGGCCAGTGATATAATGCCCTTTATAAGGTAGGAAAAATTATGTTGGAGTTTGCAACTAAGAGGATTAATATGCCGGTTGCTGAATCCTCTCCATCCCACAGTGAAACTAGAAGTCAATTGCATCAAGCTTTACAAACGGCACATGATATTGAAGAAGAAAGACTCAAAAGACATCTAGCTGCGCAGGGACGTACAAGTAGGTATAGAATATTCCCACAAAAAACAGAGCTAAAAGGTAATGAAAGACCACCAAGTAAACAACGTGTTCTACCTTTACCAAATAGGCAAACAATTGTTGATTTTAGAAATACAACACAATTTCCTTTTCGACTTATTTCTCTAAATTCAGTTAGACCAAGTGGTCTTGAAGGTGGTAGGGGTTCTGGAAGAGCAGCAGCAGGTAGAGGAAGTGGGGCTTCCGGTATTCCTCTATTCTCTGTTAGGTCAGGTGGATTTGAAGGTGGTAGAGGCTCTGGAAGAGCAGCAGTAGGTAGAGGTGGTGGGGTTTCAAGAAAATAACAATTAGTCGTTTATAATTTCCTATTAAAATTAACAAAAAAACTTCCCCGAGTATATATATACATATAGTCTGTAGTTCTGATTATATATATTTTGTTTGAGTACCGTTATACATACTTATCCTACATGATTACTATGTAGCTATACTTGCCATTATATTTTAACTCGTAAAGTCTTTTTGAAAAATTTGACAATTTTGGCTTCATTTTGTTACAATTCAGGTAATATATACAAGCGTTTACTCTTGTAAAGAGTAAAAAATCTACCGCAGTAGATAAGCTGCGTAGGAGAAAGCCTTAAATAAGCATTACTACGACGGAAGTCAACCGTAAAAATAAGACAAGACGTGTTGCTTCGGTTAGAAGATAAAGCGTTTACAATGAGTTTAGCTAATGTAAATGCGCCGGAAGGCGTTTTTTTATTGGGTAATAAAGCAAGGTGGTATCGTCCTAAACTTGGGGCCCTTGTAAGTTTCAGATTCACAATTTTGTGTTATCGGGGATTTATAAGGGTTTTTTTTATGAGAATTGAAGAAGGAAAAATTACAGGTTTTAAAACAGAACCGGCAATAGAACCGGTAACATTTAGAGGGTATGAAGTTACAGATATGCCGTCTGATTTACAACGATTGTATGCTGGAACAATTAGTGATACATTAGCAGGTCATCCAGATCATATGGGATTTATGCCTCAACAGAAAGTGTTAGATGCTATGAGTGATGGCTTGTTTACTTTAAGAGTTGATATAGGTGATCCTGATTGGGGTTTACTCGCATGTGCACGAGATCTTGGTACAACACTACCTGATCCGGAAGAATTTGATTTACCCAGAGAAACAGGAATTTTAGCAACATGGTTTGGAACAAATGGTAACGGAAGAACTGTACTGTTAGAAACAGCATCCTGGATTGCTGAAAAACCACAGATACATGCCGTTGCAGCACTTATCGGGACAGGTAATAGAAAAGCACTAAACGCTGCACTTGCTGCCGGTGGGGTTGATAAGGGGACAAGAGCATCCGAACGAGTAGTCGGAAGAGAGGTAACAATTGTAGAATTACCTGTAAAAAAACTTTAAAACTTTGTTGGGAAAAATTATATTGTTAGATAATTTTCTTGAATTATTAAAACTTAATTAGAAAAAATTTCTGCTACCATACACCGCACCCCGCCACCACCGATTTTTTCTATAGTCGGTATTGAAAATGTAAGTATTTTTCCATACGTTTCTAATGTTGCAATTTGTATTTTAGTAAAGGCTGTTTTGGCAGTTTCAGACATTATTATAATTGTCTTATTATTTGCTGTTTTTAATTCCAAAATATTACCGCAAAATTGATATGCCTGCTTGAGTGTAATTTCAATAATTACTCTTTTTAATTGTCTAAGCTTTTGTAATACAAACTCTCTTTCTGATTTATCCTCTATAACCTCAGAGCATATAACGGCAAACTTTGTGCCTAAACTCATAATAAGATTTGTGTGATACACTTCATTTGCATGATGATCGGTTGACTCAATATAAACTCCTTCATACTGCATTGCATCACACCAGGTGGTAAATACATCCTTTGATGTTCTTGGAGATTGCATTGCAAAAGCAACATTATTTTTTCGGTCCAATACCATACTTCCTGTTGATTCAAGATACATTCCATTATCTTCAAATTTCGTCAAATCTATAATTTGAGGTTTTTTAAATCCTTCTTTTTCAAGGATTTGAATCAATGCTTCTGGCTGACGCTCTTTTCTTCTATTTACTGCAAGCATAGGATATATTACCAACGAATTATTCTGATGATACGAAAACCAATTGTTCGGAAAAATTGAATCAGGGGTAATACTGTGAGGCTCTTTTGACAAAATCAGCACTCTAATGCCATTTTTACTCAATTTATCAACCATGTCGTTAAATTCTTGCATTGCTTTTGTTTGTACACTTTTTTCATTTTTATGTAATTCCGAAGGAGTATGCTGGTATGGATTAGAAGTTGCAGTTTGCTCATTATAACCAAAGTGATAAGGCTTAACCATAATAATACTGTCTGTTGATTGTTTGTTCATAAGAAAAAAGTGTACTAAACTAATTATACAAATTCAATCATTGACAAGATATATAAGTCTTAGGATACTTAAACAATGAAAATTCTTATGTCACACCTGCCATTATCAAATTGGTGGGGCAAAGGAACCCCTGTATACGAGAATAACTGGTCAATGACTCTTGGTAAAATACCAGATGCGGATATAACTAAAACAGAACATGCAGCGGTAGTAAATGCAGTAAAAAAAAATTCAGACCTATTATATATACCATTTCCGAATAACCTTGATACTAAAAAAATATATAAACATGATGCAGTTTTCGTAAGAGACTCTTTTATCTCAAATCAAAAAGGGGATATTGTTATGAGTAACTATGCCGCAAAAGAACGGCAGAAAGAGACCCAACATTTAAGAAAATTTCTTTTGGAAAACAATTATACTGTTCATGATCTATCTGAAAATGCATATGCAGAAGGAGGTGAATTTTATTACGTTGCTAAGCAGAATTTACTTTTTGCCGGTAATTCCCGTAACAACAAAAAAGGAATTACAGAAACTGCAAAATACCTGTCTGTTACTACCCTTTTTATAGTTAAATCCAAAGCATATCATCTCGATACAGTGTTAACTATTATACTAGACAAAACAGGTAATCTGGCAGGAATTATAGCCTGTTTAGCTCTAATTCAAAGTAGTAAAGAACTTAAGAAATTTGCTAAAAGTTTGGATATACCATTAATAGACATTTTACCCAATGATGCAATAGATACTGATGGGATGGGTAAAATTGCAGTTAATTGCCTTCCTCTTCCGGGGGTGCTGATTGGCGGTGGCACATTTGATACGCCCGGAGTTGAAACAAAAATAAGGCTTATGAAAATCAAGCATATAATTAATCCGGTTACCCAATTTCATCTGTCAGGAGGAGGGACACATTGTCTGACTAATGAACTCTTACTGTAAGAAATATGTAAAAATTTCTTATTGACCAATCAATCATATTTTGTTAAACTTTAATCCCAGAGCCCATCTCTGGTTTTTTTATGATAAATAATCCCGTAACAAAAATTAAGGGTACCTATAAAAATAAAGACATCATCTCACTTGATCAATTTAGTTTACATGACCTCAAGATTTTATTTAAACATACTGCAACGATGAAGAAAATTGCAGCAAATGCAAAACCTTCCGGACTTCTTAAGGGTAACATCGTTACCCTTCTTTTTTATGAGCCATCAAGCCGAACTTTTGGATCTTTTAGCGCTGCAGTTAAACAATTAGGCGGACAAACAATTGAGATACAGGATCCACAGCATTTTTCATCAGTTGCAAAAGGAGAAACTCTTGAAGATACAATTAAAGTTTTCGAAGCGTACAGTGATGCGATAGTTCTTCGTCATCCGGTAATAGGGACTGCAACAACTGCTGCAAATGCCGCATCGTTTGTCCCAATAATCAATGCAGGAGACGGCATCGGAGAGCATCCTACACAAGGTTTGTTAGACCTTTATACAATTTATGAGAAACATAAAAGACTTGATAACCTGGTAGGTGTTGCTGCCGGGGATATCATTAATGGAAGGACAATTAGGTCTGCTATGTTGGGACTATCACTTTATAAAAATAATACGATATACTTATTGTCTCCAAATGAATTACGTCTTAGTCGGGAAGATTTTAAAGATTTCCAAAAACGAGGATTAAAGCTTATTGAAATTTCACAAGAGAAAGACATACCAAAAAATGCAGATTTTTGGTATTGGACAAGAATACAAAAAGAACGTTTTTCTTCTATCGCAGCGTATAATAAAGTAAAGGGAACATTTATTTTAACTGAAAAACTTGTTAAACAATTTGCAGGAAGAAACACCATCATAATGCATCCGCTACCCCGTATCGATGAGATAGAAAAGAATGTCGATAGTGATATGCGTGCGGTATATTTACGTACACAAATTAGAAATGGCATGTATATCAGAATGGCACTGATTGCATTAATTTTAGGTAAAATCTGATATATAAAGTACGAATTTAGAATATCACTAAGAGCTCTAGAAAAATCCGTAATTTAATTACAATATTCATAATTCGTTATGGTAGGAAAACTAATATTAGAAGATGGAACGATATTTGAAGGACTAAGCTTTGGTGCTCAACATTCTCATTCCGGTGAAGTAGTATTTTCAACAGGAATGACAGGGT
>Ga0206821_10141_pt2 | contig 13346 bp, 7 predicted proteins | sample Alteio_BWOrgCont_85_FD_152860 | JGI IMG/M metagenome (GOLD analysis project Ga0206821, IMG submission 152860) | Enriched cells from forest soil in Barre Woods Harvard Forest LTER site, Petersham, Massachusetts, United States -... | ecosystem: Environmental > Terrestrial > Soil > Temperate forest >...
GGGGAGGCGTCGCGATTGATCCCGTGCGCCAGATCGCGATCGCCAATCCACTGGTGATGCCCTTTGTCTCCAAACTGATCCCGCGCGGCCCCGACAACCCCGCCGCGCCCAATGACGCGCATCCCTCAGGCAGCGAGATCGGCGTGCAGCCGATGTATGGCGCTCCCTATGGCGTCGTCCTCCATCCGTTCACGTCACCGATCGGGCTGCCCTGCATGCATCCGCCCTGGGGTTATATGGCGGGCATCGATCTGAAGACGATGAAGATCGCCTGGATGCACAAGAACGGCACTATCCGCGACAGCGCGCCGCTACCGATCCCGATCCCGATGGGCGTTCCGAGCCTCGGGGGCCCGATGACGACGGCGGGCGGCGTCGCTTTCCTGACCTCGACGAGTGATTACTTCATCCGCGCCTATGATGTGGCGAGCGGCGGCGAGCTCTGGGAAGACCGCCTGCCGGCGGGCGCCCAGTCGACCCCGATGACCTATGCAGCTGACGGGCGACAGTTCGTCGTCACGGCGGCGGGCGGCCATGGGTCGTTCGGGACGAAGACTGGGGATTATGTGGTGGCTTATGCGCTTGGAAAGTGAGGGGGGCGGGATCTTTGCATAACGGGTGCGCGACAGGCCGGAGCCAGCTTCGGGGAACGGGCGGCACGGCGAAATGCGCCCCGTTTGCGTTGGGGGCGTGACCTGCTCCCCGTCGGTCCCTCATTCATTGTGAGAGTCCTCGGCGTTTTTGCTCTGCTTCACGCAGCGAGACTTCGAGGGCGCGGGCGGCGTCAGTGCCGAGCGACTGAATGATTGTGAAGGCGCTGACGGGATATAAAAAGCAACTGATTTCTGGCCCATGTGCGAGAATTATGTCACACCCTCTTCCGAAGTGGGCGGAGCGCATGGAAAAGTGAGTGACATGTCGGAAAGGTGACGCTTATAAAACGCCAAAGAATTGCTGGGGGGCGTCATGGCGCGAAGGCAAATTCCGAAGCCGGATGCAATCAGTCTTGTGGCCCGGCGCGTCAACGAGAGTGGCGACAGGGCGATGAAGCTAGCAATCATACGGTATCGTCACCTCAAGAGCCTGTCAGCAAACACTGCGGACGCCTCCGAGAAAGCGAAGTTTTACGAAATGGCGCTGACGTGCCTCGCGAACTCGGCGGAGAAGGCGACGGCTCGCCCTTAGGGCAAATTCCGCCCATCACCCATGAACATTTTGCCGCGGCCGGTGAAGACGACGGGGATGCCCTGAAAGTCCTTCTTACAGGCGCGGCACAGTTGCGTGAACCACGCGTATTAAAGCGGTGAGCGTCACCGGCCTGCCATTTCCGATGCGTTGGTTTCGACGGTCTTTCGCGTCGACATTCTTCTACTCATGACGAAACAGGACCAGCTATGTATAGCCGTGTTATGGCTTGAGGCTGCTGGCGCGGCCAGCGTGGTCTGGCTTGGGCGACATTCGTGATTGTGACCCTACTCTCGAGCGATCGCATGAGTCCCGCGAGACCGTGCGTGGTTGGCGGCTGGTAGGCGCCGTCGCCGTGCAAATTATCGATTGCTCGATCGTTCGGCAGATTTGGAGCTGGGCAGGCATAAAGGGAGACGGATCCCCTTCATTGCGTCGTCCTCACCCCCTCGCGCCGTCCGGGTAGACCAAGTGACTGGCATAGCCTTCCCGATTGGCCTCAGGCGGTTCCCGAGAAAGGCCGGCCTCCTTTACGGTTGATCCTTGAACCGATGATAGACCCTCGTCGGCCATTCCAACGCATCCGGTAGCTCCCGCATGACACTGGCGAAGAGTACGGACACTGAGCTGTTCGACGCTGATGAGAAGGTCGGTGCTAGTTCAACGCCGACACCCACCAGGTAGACGATGACTAAAACTGCGAGAACGCTTCTCATTTCAACCTCTCCGAAAGGAATGGTTAACACCCGATCAGGCTACGGCAAAGGACAGGCTCTTTCGTGTCCAAATCCACGTCGGACAGCATCTTATGAAACCGCGTTGGCGACGCCACAGGAAACCGCCAGATCCGAGAGGTAGGTCGCCGGCGACCGCTTCGTTCCGCAAAAAGCGTCAATGACGATGTCGTCGTCGTGGCAGGTAAGCGTGCAATCCAATACAGTTTTGCAAGACGCCCGAACGAGGCGCAATTGCGAAGAAGCTCCCAGCCGGGCCGGGTTCGCCCTGTCGGCCTGGAGCCCCTGGTGGGACTGCGGGGCCAGCGGCGCCCTGCGGGCCCGAATCGCCCTTGGGGCCCGTTTCGCCTTTTGGTCCTTGCGCGCCTGGCGTTGGCTTGCCGCATCCCGCTAGCGCGGCCGCCAGTATTATCGCCAGCGCACTCCAACGTCGAAGAGCAGAAAGTGTTCCCCGAGTGCATTCGGGAGCGTCTGAGTTCGCAGAACGAGGTCGGGCGGCCAACAAAACTATGCCCATGAGCGTCACTTTCAGACGCGTTGGTCCCTGATCTCGAAAAAAGGAACAGCCGCCGATGCGAGAGCCGGCGGCCCGTTCCATTTTCTCCCCATGTTCGCTTAAATTTGCCGAGTGATCGAAGCCGACTTCTGCCCCATCGGCGCCCCGGCTCGCCTCGCCGGCCTTGGGGCCGTCGTGACTGCCGGAACGTCGCCAGCTGCTGGATTAGTCGCGGACGGTGTGGATCTTTGGGGGCCGATCGGAGTTGCCAACCTTTGCGACTCAGCTCGAAAACCCCGGCGCTGCTGCACGTCAGTACGCAGCTTTTGGAACGGAGGGAACCAGGCGTGGCGGACGCTGCAGCCAACAGGCCAAAGGAAGGTCGAATCTTCAACTTTAACCAATAGCTCGAAGTCCAGAGACCACGGTGCTGAGCAACTGTTTCAGGTGATATTACGATTACTTGAGGTAATTATTCTGACAGGGGCGCCGAGCACCGCGCTTCCCCTGGGAGCTGCCATATTAAAAATCTTCGTGAGCCCATGGAACCGGAATCTCCCCTTTTGCGTTTGGTCGTCCGATGCGGTGGGGCGAATCGTGGACATATTCGCAGTCGCGCCGGACGATCTAAAACGGCAACAGAAGCTGCGGGGTGCCGATGCCGAAGATTCGGCCTCCAATACTGTCGGCTCTGTCAACACGCTTGTTGTGGCTCAACAGCAAGTCGGAAAGCGAATCCGCGGCCACGTTTGCGCCTTACAATCTGTGAACGACAAGGTTATCGGCAGGCCTGAATGCAGCCTCATTGGCTGCTCCGCGCTCGATAGGCTTCTTTTGCATTGCTTCTTCCTTGACGATTTTGGCAGAGGGACCGGGATAAGGGGCCAAGCGGTGAATTTGGCTCTCCCTGGGGCGGCGCCTTGCCGAGCCTCGTTCGGCGGCTCGGAGCGCCGCCTCTCAAGTCCGGCGACGCACCGCGGGCAAATCGCGTCGAGCTTCGATACTGACTCATGCCGCAATCCTGGCTGGATCCCAGCCCTTTCGAAACGGTGAAACAATGAGCGAAACGACAGCCCGACCCGCCGTTAAACGCTCACGGGCCGTGGGACATCTCAACAATGGCGCGCCGCGCAACAAATGGAAAGGGGAACTCAAATCTTCAGCCGACAGTCCGGAGGGTCGCTCGCAGCTTTTGCTCGCGGCAATGATCGCGTTTCGTGACGGAGATTTCTCGCAACGCTTGCCATCGAATTGGGTCGGGATGGATGGGCGGATTGCGGAGGCATTTAATCAGTCCATAGCCCACGAGGATCGAATCTCCCGCGAGGTTGCGCGATTGAGCGTGACTGTCGGAAGGGATGGACGCCTGAAGCAACGTATGTCGCTGCCGGGAGCGATCGGACAGTGGGCGACGAAAATCGAATCCATCAACACGCTTATTGACGATCTCGTGCGGCCCACCGCCGAAATCGCGCGCACCATCGGCGCTGTTGCGAAGGGTGATCTTGGACAATCCATGGAATTGGAGGCGGACGGGCGTCCGCTCAAAGGCGAGTTCCTTCGTTCGGCAAATCTCGTCAATACTATGATCGAGCAGCTTTCGGTCTTTACCTCAGAGGTGACGCGCGTGGCGCGTGAGGTCGGCACTGAGGGTAAGCTCGGCGGTCAGGCTCAGGTGAAGGGCGTTTCAGGCGTATGGAAAGACCTCACCGAATCAGTCAACCAAATGGCCGGCAATCTTACCGCGCAGGTACGTAACATCGCCGAAGTCACGATCGCGGTTGCGAACGGCGATCTCTCCAAAAAGATCACCGTTGATGTGCGCGGTGAGATTTTACAGCTGAAAGAGGCCACGAATACGATGGTCGATCAGCTCCGCTCGTTTGCCTCGGAGGTGACCCGCGTCGCGCGCGAAGTTGGGACCGACGGGCGGCTCGGCGGTCAGGCGGTTGTCCCAGGTGTTGCTGGCACCTGGAAGGACCTCACGGACTCCGTCAATGCGATGGCGACAAACCTGACCACCCAAGTCCGCAATATTGCGACAGTGACCACCGCCGTAGCGCGCGGCGACCTCTCACGCAAAATCACTGTCGATGTGAAAGGTGAGATTCTAGAGCTGAAAGAAACCATCAACACGATGGTCGATCAGCTCAACGGCTTTTCGTCGGAAGTCACTCGAGTGGCCCGCGAGGTCGGCACAGAAGGCAAGCTTGGCGGCCAGGCCGCTGTGCCTGGGGTGGCCGGCACCTGGAAAGACTTAACCGACAACGTGAATTTCATGGCCTCGAACCTCACCGGCCAGGTCCGCAACATCGCCGACGTGGCCACGGCGATTGCAAAGGGTGATCTCTCCTCAAAGATCACTGTCGAGGTAAAGGGCGAAATTTTGGCTTTGAAGAATACGATCAACACGATGGTTGATCAGCTCAACGGCTTTGCCGGCGAAGTCAGCCGCGTGGCTCGAGAGGTCGGCACTGAGGGCAAACTCGGCGGCCAAGCCGAGGTTCGCGGCGTAGCGGGCACTTGGAAAGATCTCACGGATAACGTTAACTTTATGGCCTCCAATCTTACAGGCCAGGTTCGAAATATCGCAGAGGTGACGACAGCAGTTGCGAACGGCGACCTTTCCAAAAAAATCACCGTTGATGTGAAGGGTGAAATTTTGGAGTTGAAGGAGACCATCAACACAATGGTGGATCAGCTGAACGGGTTCGCCTCTGAGGTAACGCGCGTCGCCCGCGAGGTAGGAACCGAAGGAAAGTTGGGCGGCCAAGCCGAGGTTCGCGGCGTGGCTGGTACCTGGAAAGACCTCACCGACTCGGTCAACGCGATGGCGACCAACCTCACCGGCCAGGTCCGCAACATCGCCGACGTCACCACCGCCGTGGCCAATGGCGACCTGTCCAAGAAGATCACCGTCGACGTGCGCGGAGAGATTCTCGAGTTGAAAAACACGATCAATACGATGGTCGATCAGCTCAACGCCTTCGCTGGCGAAGTCAGCCGCGTGGCGCGCGAGGTCGGCTCGGAGGGGAAACTTGGCGGGCAGGCGCGAGTGCCCGGGGTCGCGGGCACCTGGAAGGACCTCACGGACAACGTCAACTCCATGGCCTCCAACCTCACCGGCCAGGTCCGCAATATCGCCGACGTTGCGACAGCGGTTGCGAATGGTGACCTGTCGAAAAAGATTACGGTCGACGTGAAGGGCGAAATTCTCGAACTGAAGAACACGCTCAACACGATGGTCGATCAACTCAATGCGTTTGCATCGGAGGTTAGCCGCGTCGCGCGCGAGGTCGGCACCGAAGGCAAGCTCGGTGGTCAGGCCGATGTTCGCGGTGTAGGCGGCACCTGGAAAGACCTGACCGACAACGTCAATTTCATGGCGAACAATCTTACCAGCCAGGTGCGCAATATCGCCGACGTCACGACCGCCGTGGCGCGCGGCGATCTTTCCAAGAAGATTACTGTCGACGTCCGTGGCGAGATTCTAGAACTCAAAGACACCATCAACACCATGGTCGATCAGCTCAATGGTTTCGCCTCAGAGGTGACGCGTGTAGCGCGCGAGGTCGGCACGGAAGGAAAACTCGGCGGTCAAGCCGAGGTGCGCGGCGTAGGCGGCACCTGGAAAGATCTCACAGACAACGTCAACTCTATGGCGAACAACCTCACGGGCCAAGTCCGCAACATAGCTGAAGTGGCGAACGCCATCGCCAAAGGCGATCTTTCTTCGAAGATCACGGTTGAAGTAAAGGGCGAAATTCTGGCGTTGAAAAATACGATCAACACTATGGTTGACCAACTTAACGGCTTCGCCGGCGAGGTCAGCCGCGTCGCGCGAGAGGTGGGCACCGAAGGAAAATTGGGCGGCCAAGCCGCAGTGCCTGGGGTAGCGGGCACGTGGAAAGATCTCACGGACAACGTAAACTCGATGGCCAATAATTTGACTAGCCAAGTGCGCAACATCGCCGAGGTCACCATCGCGGTGGCAAATGGCGATCTTTCGAGAAAGATTACAGTTGATGTGCGCGGCGAGATTTTGCAACTCAAGGAGACCATCAACACGATGGTCGAGCAGCTCCGCTCCTTCGCCTCGGAAGTGACGCGAGTTGCGCGCGAGGTCGGCACCGAGGGGCGGCTTGGGGGCCAAGCGCAAGTCCCCGGAGTCGGCGGCACCTGGAAGGATCTCACCGACAACGTCAACTTCATGGCGTCAAACCTCACCGGCCAAGTGCGCAACATTGCTGATGTCGCGACCGCTATCGCGCGCGGCGATCTTTCCAAAAAAATCACAGTGGACGTGCGCGGCGAGATTTTGCAGTTGAAGGACACGATCAACACGATGGTCGAGCAGCTCTCCGCATTTGCTTCGGAAGTAACGCGTGTCGCCCGCGAAGTCGGCACCGAAGGTAAACTCGGCGGCCAAGCCGCGGTGCCGGGCGTGGCCGGCACCTGGAAAGACCTTACTGACAATGTAAACTCAATGGCCTCAAACCTGACCGGCCAGGTACGCAATATTGCAGAAGTGACTATCGCCGTGGCGAACGGCGATCTCTCGAGAAAAATCACCGTCGACGTGCGCGGCGAGATTCTACAGCTCAAGGAGACCATCAATACGATGGTCGAGCAACTTCGTTCTTTTGCATCCGAGGTCACACGCGTGGCGCGCGAGGTGGGCACTGAAGGGCGGCTCGGAGTGCAGGCAGTTGTACCCGGCGTCGCGGGAACGTGGAAGGACCTCACCGACTCTGTCAACACTATGGGGGCCAATCTCACCGCGCAGGTTCGCAACATTGCCGACGTCACCACCGCTGTTGCGCGCGGTGATTTGAGCCGCAAGATCACTGTCGATGTAAAGGGCGAAATCCTTGAGCTGAAGAACACGATCAACACGATGGTCGATCAGCTCAACGGCTTTGCCTCCGAAGTTACGCGCGTCGCGCGCGAGGTCGGCACCGAGGGCAAGTTGGGCGGCCAAGCGCAGGTTTCCGGTGTCGGGGGCACCTGGAAGGACCTTACGGACAATGTGAACTTTATGGCGTCCAATCTTACTGAGCAGGTTCGCGGCATCGTGAAGGTGGTGACCGCGGTAGCCAACGGAAATCTCACCCAACGGCTCACTGTGCAGGCCAAGGGCGAAGTTGCCGCTCTGGCCGACACCATTAACAACATGACCGACACGCTCGCCACTTTCGCCGATCAGGTGACGAACGTTGCGCGCGAAGTTGGCGTGGAAGGACGGCTCGGTGGTCAGGCCAACGTTCCTGGCGCTGCGGGGACATGGAAAGATCTTACCGGCAACGTCAACCTTCTCGCCGCCAATCTCACCAATCAGGTGCGCGCTATCGCCGAAGTGGCCACGGCCGTGACGAAAGGAGATCTCACGCGTTCGATTCAGGTTGAAACGCGCGGCGAAGTCGCCGAGTTGAAAGACAATATCAACACTATGATCTCCAACTTGCGTGAGACCACTGAGAGCAACCGGGAGCAAGACTGGCTCAAGACCAACATCGCAAAATTCACCGGAATGCTTCAGGGTCAGCGCGAGCTGAGGACCGTCGGCCAACTGCTCCTGACTGAGTTGGTCCCCTTGGTCAACGCCCATCAAGGCGCCATATACCACCTCACCGCCGGCGATGGCCACGCTCAACTGAGACTGCTATCGAGCTACGCCCACGGTGGGCGGCGGGCGGTTCGCGACAGCATACTTCCCGGCGAAGGGCTTCTCGGCCAATGTGCGCTGGAGAAGAAGCGCATTCTCGTCAGCAATGTGGCCCCGGGTTTCATTGGCATATCGTCGAGTCTTGGCGAGGCCACGCGAGTCAATATCATCGTGCTGCCGGTGCTCTTCGAGGGCCAGACAAAGGCTGTCATCGAACTGGCGTCTCTGCACCCTTTGACAGTCGTCAACATAACCTTCCTTGAGCAGCTCACTTTGAATATCGGCGCGGTCTTCAATACGATCGAAGCGACAATGCGGACGGAAGGACTGCTTACGCAGTCGCAACAGCTTACTGTTGAGCTCCAAGCGCGCCAGAGCGAATTGCAGAACACAAACGAGCAATTGGGGACCAAGGCCCAATTGCTCGCGGAGCAAAACGCGGAAGTTGAGCGCAAGAGTGCTGAGGTCGAGCAAGCGCGGTCGGCGCTTGAAGAGAAAGCCGCGGAACTCGCGCTCACTTCGAAATATAAATCAGAGTTTCTGGCGAATATGTCCCACGAGTTGCGCACGCCGCTGAATTCTATCCTCATCTTGAGTCAGCAGCTCGCGGAAAACTCTCCGGGAAATCTATCTAACAAGCAAATTGAGTTTTCCCGAAACATCAATTCTTCCGGGTCCGATTTACTTAACCTCATAAATGACATTCTCGATCTCTCGAAAATTGAATCGGGCACGGTTACCGTCGAGGTTGAGGAAATTCCCTTCGCGGGCCTGCGGGAAAATATCGATCGCAACTTCCGGCATGTAGCCGAGGCAAAAAATTTGCCTTTCAATGTATGGTTCGCCGATGACCTGCCACACAGCATGACTAGTGATCCTAAGCGTTTGCAGCAAATCCTCAAGAATCTCCTGTCGAACGCGGTGAAATTCACGAGCCACGGCCACGTAGATGTGCGGGTGAGTTTGGCGACGCAGGGTTGGAATCCCGACCATTCGATCCTCAGCGCCGCTCAGCCAGTCCTCGCATTCGCAATAGAGGACACCGGCATCGGGGTGGCTCCGGAAAAACAACGACTTATCTTCGAAGCGTTCCAACAGGCCGACGCGGGTACTTCCAGAAAGTACGGGGGCACGGGGCTCGGGTTGGCGATCAGCCGCGAGCTGGCAACCCTACTCGGTGGTGAAATCAAACTTACGAGCGTTCACGGACGGGGCAGCACCTTTACTCTCTATTTGCCGTTGCACCATCCAGGCCCGAGTGAGTCGCACGCAATAGCCACGCCCGTAGTCGAAGCACGTTCCAAAGCGCTGGTTCCTGTTACTCGCGAAGTACATATCGAAGATGATCGGAGTAGCATTCGCGACGGCGACCCGCTCCTGCTCATCATCGAGGACGATCCTCATTATGCGCGCGTCCTCCTGGGTTTGGCGCGTGACAGAGGTTTCAAAGGTATCGTCACCGGGAAGGGCGCGACGGGAATTGCTCTTGCTCGTCAGTATCATCCCACAGCGATTTCGCTCGATATCTTCCTGCCAGACATGTTGGGATGGACAGTTCTTAACCAATTGAAGCTTGATTCGACCACGCGGCATATTCCCGTGCAAATAGTCACGATGGAAGAGGAGCGCCAACATGGGCTCGCCCACGGCGCCTTCTCTTACCTTGTTAAGGCTCCAACGACAGACGGGTTGGAGGCGGCAATCGATCGTATCAAGGAATTTGCGGTTCCGCGAACGAAGCGTTTGTTAGTCGTCGAAGACAATGAGCTCGAACGCCAGTCCATCGTCGAGCTTCTCGGTTATCGCGACATCGAAATTGAAACCGCGGCGACGGGAGCCGAGGCTCTGGCCGCGTTGGGCGCACGAACGTTCGATTGCGCGGTGCTCGACTTGCGCCTGCCTGACATGACCGGCTTTGAGCTGTTGGACAATATGCGCGGAAACTCCGATTTGGCGGAAGTTCCCGTGGTTGTCTTTACCGGCAGGGATTTGAGCATTGAAGAGCAGACGAGACTTAGGACAATGGCGAAAAGCATCGTCCTCAAAGACGTGCGATCTCCAGAGCGGCTGCTAGATGAGACCTCGCTCTTCCTTCATCGTGTCGTGACAGATTTACCTCGGGAAAAGCAGGCGATGCTTGAGCGGCTGCACGATTCCACAGAAGTCCTCCGAGGCCGCAAGATTCTGGTTGTTGACGACGATGCTCGCAACATCTTCGCTCTGACCTCCGTACTCGAGAACCATGACATGCACGTTGTCAGCGCGACGAGCGGCCAGAGCGCGATAGACATCATTCAGAACACTCCCGACGTCAGCATCGTTCTTATGGACATCATGATGCCCGACATGGACGGTTACGAGACAATGCGTGCGATTCGCCGCGTGCCCGACTTTCGAACGCTCCCGATCGTCGCTCTCACCGCCAAGGCGATGAAGGGTGACAGGGAAAAGTGCCTCGACGCAGGTGCAAGCGACTATATCGCAAAACCGGTCAACACTGACCAACTGCTCTCTCTTATGCGGGTTTGGCTTTTCCGATGAACGAGAACGGTCACGACCTCAGCATGTCGGAACGCGGCCAAGTTCCTTCGACTGGCCTCCGGGGAGCTTTGGTGGTCGAAACTACGACGGCCGGCTCCGCCAGCGGTCTCATTAATATCCTCATCGTCGACGATGAGCCAAAAAATCTCACCGTTCTCCAATCGATTCTTACGGATCCAAATTACCGATTGGTCCGAGCTGAGTCTGCCGAACAAGCCCTGCTCGCGCTCATCGCCGAACAATTCGCCGTCCTTATTCTTGATGTTCGCATGCCGGGGATGACCGGCTTCGAGTTGGCTCAGATGATAAAGGAAAGAAAAAAAACGGCGCAAGTGCCTATCATCTTCCTCACCGCGTACTACAACGAGGACCAGCATGTTCTCGAAGGGTATGGCGCGGGCGCCGTGGACTATTTGCACAAGCCAGTGAATGCTTCGATCCTTCGCTCAAAGGTCGCTATTTTTGCTGAGCTCTATCGCAAAAGCCGCGAAACCGTTCTGGCGAGCGAGGCGCTGCTCGCCGAGGTGAAAGAGCGGCGACTCGCTGACGAGCGGCTTCGCGAACTGAACGAAACTCTTGAACAGCGCATCGCGCTGCGGACTGCAGAACTGGCGGAAAGCCGTGCGCGGATTCGGCGAGCGGCTGATTTGGCGAAACTTACTTATTTTGATCTTGACTACCTGCGTGACGAAATACAGACCGCTGAGAATTTCGAGAGAATCATGGGATTCACGTTATCCGTCGCGCGCGATGGCGAAGACAAGGTTGCAGGCGCCCAGGTACTGCTGCGCGAGCGCGTCGTACCCGCCGATCGTCCCCGGTTTATCGCCGAAACACAGATATTGGAGGGCGACCAAGTTAGGAAATTCGAATATCGCGTTCGGGCGGATGACGGATGCGAGCGCTGGATAGAGAGCGAGTGGCACACAGAAATTGGGAGAGACGGGAAGCCCATCGGGGTCTTCGCGGCCAATCTCGACGTCACTGAGCGCAAGCGAGCAGAGGAGCATAAGAAGCTCTTAACCGCCGAAGTCAATCATCGCAGCAAGAACCTGCTCGCCGTCGTACAGGCGATTGTTCAGCAGACGGCCCGCGGCGCGGACCCGGCGACGTTTGCAATTAATCTGTCGGAGCGCCTTCAGGGTCTCGCTGCTAGTCAGGACTTGCTGATCAAGAGCGATTGGCACGGCATTGAGCTGGCGGAACTTGTTCAAGCTCAGCTTTCTCCTTTTCGTGACTTGATTGGCACGCGCATCTTGATTGATGGACCATCTGCGCCTTTGACAGCTGCGTCGGCCCAGGCGATCGGGATGGCGCTTCACGAGCTCGCCACCAATGCTGCTAAACATGGCGCGCTCTCCAATAGTGAGGGTCGCGTCCGTGTCTATTGGGAGATTTCCTCCGGAGACGGACCGCAGCTCACTCTTCAGTGGGTCGAAGAAGGGGGCGCCAAGGTGTCAATCCCTACCCGGAAGGGGTTCGGCCACCTTGTCGTCGGACCGATCGCCGAGGCCGCGCTTGATGGAAAAGTCGAAATGAACTTCCCAGAGACGGGGCTTAATTGGAGCTTGAGGGCGCCGCTTCGTGACGCCTCGAGGAAGATATGAACGGTCCAGACGATTCTCCCGTCGATGGCTCGCTGCGCGGTCGCGTCCTCATTGTCGAAGACGAGCCACTGGTTGCAGAGAACCTGCGTATCTTACTCGTCGAATGTGGATTTGAGGTGGTTGGTATGTCAACCAGGGTCGACATCGCCCTTAGACTGATCGAAGATGTCGGTTGCGATGTGGCGATCGTCGACGCAAATCTGGCGGGTGTCAGCGCGGCTCCGATTGCCGAGGCGCTTTCGCAGCGTCAGCTCCCCTTTATTGTGTTATCTGGTTACACACGCGCACAACTTGCGGACCAATTTTTGGGCGCAACATACGTTCAGAAACCCTATCGAATCGAGCAGCTCGTTGAACAACTGAATACCGTCTTGCTCAGGCGGGCTGCGGCAACCGATTAGGGCTGAAAGATCTACGTGGAATGGCTTCTTGAGCCCCCATCGGCAAATCCGCTTTCTAGCAATGGGATCTCATTGGCGCAGCCGCTAAGCTCCCGTGGACATCGGCCGGCCGCATGGCCACACTTAGGGATCTAGTCGCACTGGGGCGCCGCGGATTTAGGTGCGCCATTCGACCGCCTTTGGCCAAGGCCGGGGTCAGGTTAGATTCGCGGGACCGCGCCTGGAACACTTCAACGATACCGAGCGACGATGCGGAAAGTAAACAAGCAGGCCAGGGGTCTGCGCCAAAAGTCTCCCAAGCGTTGGGAACCAGCTCCACTCCCGCGGGTTGTGACAACGCTGCTGCCGGGAGTGGGCTAATGTTGAAGTGGGCGCTAATATTCTTCCTGATTTCCATTGTCGCCGGGTTTTTCGGGTTTTCCGGGGTATCCGCCGCTACAGCGGGGATCGCAAAAATTCTGTTTATTGGGGCGATCATAATCGCGATCATAATTGTGGTGGCTGCGATTTCCTTGGGGCAGGCAGTATTCTGAATCAGTCCGCGCCGCCAGCTACCTTTCGAGTGGCTGCAAGCCAGTCGGATGACTCGCGCCTCAGCGCCCTGCGGACGCCGAGGTGCTGGATGACCCTTTCGACGCGGAACATTTTCGCGATATCGCTTTTAGCGAACGGGGACGGGATGCGCCTCGTCCAACCCAGCGAACAGCACAACCAGGG
>Ga0206821_10007_pt2 | contig 13285 bp, 11 predicted proteins | sample Alteio_BWOrgCont_85_FD_152860 | JGI IMG/M metagenome (GOLD analysis project Ga0206821, IMG submission 152860) | Enriched cells from forest soil in Barre Woods Harvard Forest LTER site, Petersham, Massachusetts, United States -... | ecosystem: Environmental > Terrestrial > Soil > Temperate forest >...
TCTGAGGATGCTCTGCCTAATTCCTATGATAATGGCAATGGTTCCCGGATCGAGCAATCAGGAGGTCCTACAGCAGTGAGTATGTCATGGAGTCTATCCTATGGAAGTAGGTCAAATCAAGTTGCTGTCGCTTTGGAACCGTACTAAACTATCCAGGTTTCAATAAAAAGAATTCATTTACTTGTAGTAATTGTTTTTACAGAGAAGTATTCTTTATATCATTTGAGCTAAAATTTCCCCCTTTAAGTATTTCTTTAATCACCTTTTTTGCTTGTAAAAAGAAAACGAGATTTTTAGTATCCAATCCTTGAGTCGCTTTGCAGTAAGATGAATATGTTGGATATTGTTGATAAAGTTCGCTTAAGCTTAAACCTTGTTGATTTGGTTCTGGTTTTTGAGTAAATAGACTACACCCTTTTTTATCAATGGTATTATATTTATTTAATAGTTGGTTAAAATCATCTTTCTGCGCGGCATTGTCAAGAATAAACTTCTTTGCTGTAGTATTCCATATATAAAAATTGCTCCACGGTAAAGAACAATCAAGGCTAGAACATCCAAGCGTCCTTAATGTGCCTCGCTGTTTAAATGAATCAGCATTTGTTGCTAACAGATAAGTAAGTTCGTTTCCATTAAAACCATCAGCATAATAATTTCGTTGAAATATTGGTTTCTTTTTAGTATCGTTTATTAGATATATAATAATTGATTGTTGATGTAAGTCTGAAGAACTAGATGTTGTTTTTTTTGAATTAAGTTTAAAAGTAAATAGAGGATTTTTATCAGGAAAGATGTTTTTAGGTTGTTGAGTTGTTAATGATGAGCTATGGTTTTGTAAATAAGAAGATATATTATATTTTAAAGCGAGAATACTCCCTCCAATTATTATTACTATACAAATAATTACTATAATTATAAAAGTACTCTTCTTTTTCATCAATATCTTAAATCCACATGTAATATAACAAGTGATGAGTTATTAGTCAATGGAATCCTAGGGTAATTTATTAACTATTATTTTATATCTTGACATCCACTACTAAGCATAGTAATATCATCAGACATTTAACTGCCCTTTGTTGCATTGCCAACAAGGGCTTTTTTTGTATCTATGCAAGGAACCGCTATACAATTTACTTCATTAACAACACTTCTTTGGGGATTAGTTGCAACAATTCAATTTTATTCCCTTCCTGTTATGGCATTATCAATCGCAGGCATTGGTATCGCACTTGTTTCAAGCGGTGATGATATTGATCGTAAATCTCGTCTGAAACATTGGATTTTTAATATTCTCATTGGAGGACTTCTTGTATTTGGTTCTACAACAATTGCTACTACTTTGAAATCATTTCTCGGTGGCAGTTAAGTGAATGATAAAAATTACATCTAGCATACTAACTTTGTTACTGCTTTGTATAACCTTTTCCTCTTATCCTGCATTTGCTCAAGTACTACCAACCCCACAACCTGATTTTTCTCAACAACAGCAAGCTCCATCCGCAACACTTACTCCCAAACAAGACGCACTCCAAACAATTGATACTATTAAAAACTTTGTTACCAGTGCTGATACATTACTCGGTGGTTTTATTTTCTATACTCCTGATGTCTTTGGAAGTACCATAACCTTAAAAGATGGAACTTCACTACCCGGTCTTTCCTCCTACAGAAATATCTTCTATGAGATCAGTATTCCTCTTGTTGCACTCGCTATTGCATACTTTGCATTAAAACGATTTTCAGATGAAACACCATATGCTCTTAAATCGCTTGTTACGAGAATTGTTTTAGTAGCTGTCATGTTTATTGTCACGCCAACACTTCTATCCTACAGCATACAAGCAAACAACTTACTCGTTACTCAAATTACTTCAGATCAAACATTCTCAACCTTTATTACGAACTTTCTCAATAACGAACAACAGCAAATTCAAAATGGAGCTAATCCGCAACAGTTTGGCATTCCTAATACTCAACCAGAAAATATGCTGCAATCGTTCTGGCAGACTATATTACAAATAGTGTTATTTCTTATAGCCCTTTTCTTCTTTCTCATTGGCTTTTTGTTTATCGCCTTTCAGTTTATTATCCGTTTTGCCTCGCTTCTTTTCCTAAGCGTTCTCTATCCTATTGCTATTCCGTTTGCCATTTCAGAAAAAACAGAGGGAATAACAAACACATATTTTAAAACATGGTTTATGTTTCTTATTCATCAACCCGCATTTGCACTGGGATATATGCTTGCAACAGGATTCTTAGATGCAATTCTGAAAACAAACGGAGCAAGTTTAGGAATGCTTTTCTTTTATAGCGGATTTCTCTTTTTCTTAGGAGGCATCAGCAGTTTGGTTACGCATGTCTTTGGTTCATCTTGGAGTGCTCTCTCAACCAATATTCAAGCCGCAATGATAACAAATCCTCTTGGTAAATCCGTAGATAACTTTAAACGAGGAGCAGTAACAGGCAACGCATCTGGAGTAAGAAGTCTTGCGGGAAGAGAATTTGGTAATGGGCTTCGATATTTACGTCAAAAATTGATGCCAACCGATAATAAACCACAAGGAGCATTTGCATCTGCGGGATATGGTGGTTATCGGTCTGCAAATTTTGTTCCGAGACAGAATTTATCCGATTTTAGAGAACAATCTTCAAGAGGATCGTCTCAGCCATCGTATCCTGGACAATCTGTATCACAACCACAACAACTCGTCACCACTCCTTATGCAAAACCGCAAAAACACGTACAGATGCAACAAATGGGCTACAGTGTTACCAATAAAAAAACAGGGGTAACAACAACCTATCTATCCCCTCAGGATGCAAAAGCTGATGGGTACAAATCAAGTCAATTACGAAAAACAGCAATTCATGGAAAGTATCTTGATATGTCTTCACCAACTTCAAAAGTAAATTCCTCGGCAAAAGTAAAAGAACTTCTTTTGCAGCATAAAGGAACTATGGAAAGTGAAGAAGTTCAAGGAATTATGACAAGACAACCATCCCGAAAAAACAATGAGCAAATTACAAGAATTTATTCAAAGGAGAAACGATGAGAACAGTTAGGGTATATAAAGACAATATGCGGGAGCACATTTTACGGTCTCTTTTCTTTACTGATACCGCTATTTTTTTGGGTATTGGAATATTTTTAGCGGTTGGTGTTTTTATGGTATATCACTTTGTTTTCCATATCTTCCAATATGGGCTATATATTTCATCTGTCTTTGTTGTTGAATTATTCTTTGCTCTTTTTGCGACCATTAAAATTGAGAACCAATCAATATATAAAGTAATTCCGAGAGCAATAACACATGGTACCTCAAAAAAGAAATATGCTATGAAGGAGCTTGATAAAACAACTTCAGATTTTAAAGTCATTGATAATTACATAGTGAGAAAAAAGCGGCTTATTGCTATGTATGAAATACGACCCTTTGATATAGCCCTTCTTAATGAAGAAGACAGGGAACAGTTTTATAATAAAATAAAGACTACTCTACACACCCTTCCGGGTAAAGTACAAATTATTGTCAGAAAAGATATAGCGAAACCAGTAGATTATCAAGAGCATTTTTTCTCGATATATAAAAGCTCTCTACCGAATCGTGAAAAACTAATTGATAATTATGTAAATGATGTAACGAATTTATTAAACCTCGGAAAATTTCAGATGGTGAAATACTACGCGGTATTTTCAACTCCATTAGTATCATCAAAAGAAGATGAGTTCGTGAAAGCATGCAAAAGGCTCTATGATATGGGAATTCGTTTATCAAGCGGACTTGAGCTTGCACAAATTACCATACGACAGCTTACCAAAGATGAACTTGTTGCATACTTTCAATCAGAATTTAGAAGCATATGAGAAGAAAAGACACACAAATAACAAAATTGAAAAAACAATTCAAAAAGTACCTTGAAACATTTAACATACATGAAATAATGGTAAAAGATATTCATGGAAAGAAAAAGCACATTGAATCGCTACAAGAAGAAATTGAGCTTGCATCAAAGAAACTTAATAAAATAGAAAAATTGGTTGAACATAATACTGAGATATATAAAGAACTGAAAGACTTAAAAGATTTTGACAATCTAACAACTACTCAACGGGAAACGATATATACAAACCAATTAAAACAGTTATCAAAACTTGCAGAGGCACATCAGGAGCATATTAAACAAACGATATTTTCAAGTGAAATACTCCAACTAAAAAAACCACAACTCAAAAAAACAATTCATCCAATAAAACTTTTTAGGAATTACAAAAAATACAAAATAGCAAAAGATGAGTATAAGGATATAGTCAGAAAAGCTCAACTGGCAGAAGTGAATTTTACCTTAGCAAAAGAGAAAAACGGAGTGACCATTGATACAAATGGAACACGACATTATAAAATGGAAAACATGCAAGTTAACGGTGGTTACATAAAAACAGATGAAAAACTGATAACAACATATTACCTTGCTGACATTCCAGCTTTTCTTAGTCCTTATGTTTTGTTTCGTCTTATCACATCACCACTTCCGTTTACGGTAAGCGTCTTCATTGAACCTACAAACAGTAATGAGCTGATTAAAAAAGCACGACAGCGCTTATCGGTTCTTGAGATGCAGCAGCAAGATGCAGCAAAAAAAGGAAAATTGCGAGATCAGCAAAAAGATAAAAGTATGGAGGAGATTGCAGCATTTATTGAAGAACTTGTGCATGAAGTTGAAAAAGGGCTTCTGTATTCCTTTTACCTTTCCTTAGAAGCAAAATCACAAGAGGAATTAAAACAGCTTCACAAGGAAGTAAAAAATATTTCTGACGCACTTGAATTATCATTAACAAAGTATATCTTTGCTCAGAAAAAAGCATATGAAACAATGCTTCCTTTCCACACTGATACTTTGAAGCAAAATAGAATATTGCAGTCTTCAGCAGTTTCTTATCTTATACCATTCATTACCAAACAAATCCACGATCCTGATGGCATTTTTTTAGGATTTAATGCCTATCATGAAAGCCTTGTTTTTGTAAATCCATTTACGGTTAGAAACAGTAACGTCAATATCCTTGGTGTTTCAGGTGCCGGTAAATCAGTTACGGCAAAAGCTATGGCAACACGGCTTTTTATGCGAGGAACACAAATTATCATCATTGATCCTGAGGGAGAATATACTGACTATGCGAAAAAAATGGGAGGAGAAGTCATTGAGTTTTCGAGAAAGAATGGCATCAACCCGTTCTCCATTAAAACAACTGACAGAGCTGAAATATTAGATCATATCTCAGTTCTCAAAACATTCTTTAAATTCTTTATCAGAGATGAAAGGTACGATGGGGCAGTTCTTGATAAAATCCTTGTTGATTTATATAAAGACTATCCAAAAGAGAAACCGACATTTACGAAGTTTTTGAAGAAAATGAAGAAAACTACCATGCATGATGATTTAACCGTTCTGAATGATGGCAGTTTACAAGGAGTGTTTAATTCAGAACGAGAGCTTGATTTGGATAATGATTTACTTGTATTTAATCTCCTTCCTTTAGGAGATGACGAGAAAAAGCCACCAGCAATGTATTTATTAACATCGCTTATTTGGACTCTGGTAAACAAAAAAAGTGAACGAAGAAGAATGTTATTCATTGATGAAGCACATAAATTACTCATTGATAAAGAGGTTGCAACCTTCTATCGAAGTATAGTCAAACAGGCACGAAAAAGGAACCTTGGCGTTGTTTCAATTACGCAGGATGTGGAAGATTTTCTCCATAGCGAATTTGGGAAAGCAATACTCACCAATTCAGAAACAAAAATTCTTTTAAAACAGTCCTATGCAACTCTTTCATTAATGGAAAACATATTCCCTATGACAAATGAAGAAAAACAGCAATTAGGAAATCTTGCCATTGGTGAAATGGTACTATTTCGAGAAAATGAACATATGCGGGCAGATGTCTATATTTTGGAACACGAAGAGGAGCTTGTAGGGATTAAAAGAAGTAATTAACTATGAATACAATTCAAGTAACAAAACAAGCACTCAAAGGTATTTCAACTACTCAGCAATTAACAAGAAATCCATTAGATTTTGCTCTTGATACATTGGTTAGATTTATCGTGAGAATGCTTATTCCTATACCAGTTGCATCAGAACTTATTGTTTATTTTAAAGTGCCAATCCTAGCTTTATTATTTGGTACTATTCTTTTTTTTATCACAGTGCTTATTATTATGACATTACTTTTTACCCCGTTATCATCTGTATCATCATTTTCAAATTTGTTAACTGGCATACTTTCTCCAATAAACACTGTTCCACTACTTCGTTAAATAATAATCTGCAGACGTTACTTTTGAGAACAGTCAAATGGTATAATATCTATATGGAAAGCAAAAGGACGAGACTAATTGGACAAAATTTAAAACAGGCAAGAGAAAATGCTAATCTTACTCAGCTAGAACTTGCAAACAAAGCAAAAATTCATGTTAATTACTATGCGCGTATTGAAAGAGGAGAAACTGAGGCTTCTATGGATACATTAAATAACTTGGTTAACGCATTACATATTAAGTTTTCCGATATTATTAATTTTTAATTCGTTTTTAGCTTCTTGTCTCTTTTCAACTTGTTATATATCTCAATTAATAATTTTGGATCAGTATGACTCAGTTTATGAACCCGTATTTGTAATTCCTCTAAGATAGCAATTGCCATTTCAGGCGTTGCATTTTCTGGATCAGTTCTTTTGAGAATACTCAGAACCGTATCAATATCTTTTTCAGTGATCTCATATCCGTTACTCATACCTCAAGTATATATCATAAAATAATTGTTGCCAATCCAAGAAAATTAAGCATTTCCAAGCTTAATTCCTTGGAATGTATCCTTCTTATTATTTCTCGACTCTTCGTTTGCGATAAAATATTTAAACTGCCTTCCCAAAGAACATCACGATCAAGTATTGCTAGTTTTCTATGATGATTACCGTCACAAAGCAATACTTGAATCCCTGCATTTTCAAGTCGTTGAATTTCAAGTTCTGTTTGTAATCCTGTTGTGTCACTATGTTCGATTGGGTTTCTGGTTACTATATATATTTTAATTCCTTTCGTTACTAGTTTAGCAAAAACAGGAAAGAGAATTTTCATTCTGTTTGTTGTGATATATGGACTTTCTATTATTACTTCAGAATGGCATTTTTCTAAATCAGATATAAAATTTTTATAAAATGTTGTTTCATCATACAATTCTGAACTTAGCAGTTCTGCAACGGAAGTGGATTGTTTTTTGAATAGACTAAACATTATTTTTATCCTCCTCTCCGATAAGACAAACTTTTCCGTTATAATATATAAGGCCTAACTTTTTTAATTTTTCATATGCTTTATATAAACTTGTGAAAATGGGGTTCCGCCTAAGGGTAAGCTCGCCAGCAACAAGGCTAATCAAACATAAAAGTTCTACAATTTTTTAAGATTCCGAGGCTAAACCACTTCGAATCTATGAAAGGTTCTTAATCTCAAGTCGCACAATCCAAAATGTGCGATAACTCAGCAAAATTTTATCACAATTTTCCCATATTGCATATTGACAAATGCCACCTAATTGCATATACTAATTGCAAGTCATTAGCATTTATAGAGTAAAGGAGGTGAGAAAATTTGAAGTTTTATAAGGTAAAAACCAGATAATTTGTTGATGTTTCCGATGACCAGGTAACAGTTGTTACTATGAAAAATGGGAAAAAAGCAGCAAAAAGCTGAGAGCAATGGCATGAAGCTGTTTAAAATTGTAAGTAAAGAAGACGCTGCTCGTCTTTCCGCCTAAAAAGACATTTAGCCCGTCTGGTTTAGCATTTGCCACTTATGCACAGCGCTAGACGGGTAGGCTAAATGCCTTTGACGGCATTTTACACAATACATTGCGAGAGAGTCCCTTTTGTGGGACACTTTCGTACCGATTATGACTATACAAACTATTATTAAAGAAGCAAGTAATTCTTACGCTGAAAATGAGGTAGCATTTTTTGCAACAGTTGCACTTACAATACTTGAACAAACGGAGAGTTTTTCATTACTTGATTCTGCGGAAACAGTAAAACAAAATCTTCAAGAATTACTTAAAGAGAGTCACAGCAAAGAAAATAAGTTATTTCATGCAAAGCAACATACTACTCTTTCAGTTGAAGCGCATGTGGACCAACATTGTGCGTTGCAGCGACAACTGTTGGATTGTCCTACAAATGATGAACATGTAGTTCTATTAGCAGCACTTAAAGGGTTAGAAGAACTTGGTGTATCGCATGATTACCGAAGTGTTCTGAAAGAAATTTTATTAAATAATCTTCATAAAGTTGAGAATGTTGCAGAACCTGTCTCTTTTTTTGGTAGACAAAAAGAGATAGCAGAGATTACAAGAATTTTACAAAGAACTTTCCGAAACAGCGTTTTGCTCGTTGGAGAAACAGGTGTAGGTAAAACGACACTTGCACAAGCGTTAAGGTCACGCTTGCGAGATACCAAAGTATTTCAACTCTTTTCGGGCAATAGTGCTTTTTTAGATCAAGTGGTCAATATCATTAGTAGTACTGCTGGGAGAAAATCGTTATTGTTCATGGATGAACTATTTACTTTCGAAGCAGGGCAGATAAAATATGCAGTCGAGAATTGCCAAATTATTGGGACTGCAAATGAAAGCTCCTACAAAAAATTTGCTGCAGAAAATCCTGGTATTATTTCACGTTTTGAAGTTATTACTATTGAAGAACCTGTAACTTCAGAAATTAAAGAAATCCTTATATCTCATCAAAAGCAAATTACCGAGCGTCTTCATGTCGAATGGGAAAAAGATTTCATTAAAGAGTTAATCTCGCTTGCTAAACAATATATACCAGATCAGTCATTTCCTGCAAAAGGAATTTATTTACTTGAAGAAACCGCCTTTTTAGCACAATCACAGTCATTACATATTGTTTCAAAAGAAATGCTTCGGGTAATCATTTCTGAAAAAACATCAATACCAATCGGCAGTCTTACCGATTTAGAGAGGAAAGATTTATCTGCTTTGCCTGAAAAATTAGCCAAAAAAGTAAAAGGACAAGATGAGGTAATAGCACGTGTTGCAAAAGTTATCCAACGATCCAAATTGGGATTCGGCAAGAAAAATCGACCGATTGGTTCGTTTCTTTTTGTCGGCCCCTCAGGAGTAGGTAAGACCGAACTTGCTAAAGCACTTGCCAAAGAAATCTTTCGTGATGAGGATGCGATGGTACGGCTTGATATGTCAGAATTTGCCGAAGCGCATACTGTCCAACGAATGATTGGCGCACCGCCTGGTTATATTGGATTTGAAGAAGGTGGACAGTTAACAAACCCAATTAAAGCAAAACCTTACAATTTGATACTCCTTGATGAGATAGAGAAAGCACATCCTAGAATTTTTGATATATTTCTTCAAGTATTGGATGATGGAAGGCTTACGGATGGTCAAGGAAAAGTTGTAGACTTTAAAAATACTGTTATCATTGCAACAAGTAACGCAGGTATTGAAGATATTTTGGATTTGATCGAAGAAGGAAAACCACAAACTGAAATTGAGAAAGAGTTAAAAGAAATCCTGCAGGATTATTTCCGTATTGAGTTTATCAACAGATTTGATGACATTATCATTTTTAACGCATTAAATCCAGAAGCGCTTGAAAAAATCGGTGAGTTACAAGTTGCAAAATTGCAACAAGAATTGGCAAAGAGAAACATCGGCTTTTCTGTATCACAACAGACATTGGCTCGCTTAGCAAAAGAGGGTTATGACCCACGATATGGTGCAAGAGGAATGATCCGTCTTGTTCAAGAAAAGATAGAAAATAAATTGGCCGAAATGATTATCAATGACGAAATCAAAGAAGGAGAGAGAGTAGAATTTTAGTTATTCAATCAGCCAAATATCTTCTCCGAAATTTTCACTTGTTTTGAAAGTTTTTCTTGCCTCGATACCGCTATCACCAGTTGCTGCAAGATATACAATTTGTTTCTTTCCGTCATATATCCGTCTTGACCATCCAACATATACGACTTTTTTTAGCTTTGGATAAGCCTCTATAAGAATTTTTTTCACTCGATCCATTGGGATTTGATAAGGAATTTTTCGCGGAACCCAAGGACGAACAATAATACGGAACTTTTTTTTAATCTGTTTCATATTAAGCAGCTATTTCAGCAAATGCTTGTCTGAAAGCATCTCTTGCGCCAAATGGATCTGTAGGAAGATAGTATCCATCGCTTGCCGCAATTTGTGCAGTCGCAGCTTGTGATGATGCATGTGATCTTTGTTGTTTTCTCCTTCGGGAAGATATTGGAATTACAGAAGCAGGTTGCTGTCCAGTTGCTTGCTGTGCTTCTTCGTTTGTACCTAGTTCCGCATTTGCCTGTTGTGTTCCTTGTGCTGTTCTGGCAGACGTAGCTTGCCTGGTAGAAACTTCATCAGATGCTTGGTTTTCTTCTGATTTGCGTATTTCTGAGTGGTTTGTTCCGTCTACAGAAATTCGTGAGGTTTTCTCTCGGATTTTTGCATATTCACCTGTTTCCGTTTGCACAACCGTATCTCTATCTTCTGTATGTTCTTCAATTCCAGCATTTGTTCCTTTATGCTTTTTAGCTGTTTCAGTTTGTCCTTTTTCTGTTCGGGTTGTGCCTTGAGCAACTTGTACTTTTTCTTCGGTTGTTTGTGCTACCTGTTCCATTTGTTGGGCGACTTGTTGTTCAACTGTTTGTTCATCTTTCTTTGCAAATGCTTGTTCTAGTTGTCTTGCTGTTTGTTCGCCGGTGACTTTTTTGATGCTGCCTGTCACTGCGTCGTGTGGGTTAAGCGTATTTTGTGGTTGATTGGGGCCACGATTTGATAAACTATTTGAGGATATTGTCGCACTTGAACGACTTGTGGATGACCGTTTCGATCCTTTACCTATGCTGATACTATGACCACCTATTGCCTCATTGGGATTAGTTGTTGTTCTTACTCCTGCCGGTATTTTATCTGTACTGCCATTTCCTTCTGTCACTAAAGTGAGCATTGGTTTTTCTGTTGGTCTTATCGCGACACTTGGAGCTTCTTTGGAAGCTGAGGATGTTGCGTGTGTGGGTGCTTCATTTGCAGCGATGCCAGTCTCACTCTTTACCAATCTCAATTGTGGTTTCGATTGCGGTTCTGCCGGTATAGAGGGTGCTTCTTTCTTTACAGGTGTTGTTTGCAATTGTCCTCTTTTTTTAGCCAATATAACCAAAGCTGCCTTTGCTCCATTTCCTGATGTTAGTCGTTGTTTTGCTTTTGATTTCCGATTTGCTGGAAAAGGGATAACTACCGCTTCATGTGAGAGACTCTCAGTTGGCTTTTGTTCTGAAGCATTGGATGTTGTTTCTTGTACAATTGCTGCACGAACCTTTGACAGCGCAATCTGTTCAGCAGCAGGTCTCATTTTTGCACCACTTGCTTCTCTTATCCCTGTAGAACTTTCTGTAAGAGCAACACTAGGAACTTTTTCTTGAACAGAAATTGGTCTTCCCAATTCATTAGTTGATTCTTTCACTTGTGAGCGAGGTGCGTCCGTTGAAGTACCTCTTACCAAACGAGTAGTTGTAAAATATTCAGTCCTATCTGCGTCTGCAACATTTTTAACAATTCTTATTCCCTCGGATGGTCGACCGCTTGCTGCAGGTTGCAGGAAAACCGCTGGCTTTATTACTCTTGTTTCTCGTGTACTTGTTTTTGTTGAAGGAGCTGAAACGGTAAAACTAAAATCAGCATCAGAAGGCTTATCTACTTTTCTAAAATATGATGGAACAAATCCAGTTGCTCCTGCTACTTTTCGAACAAATGCGGTAAGCTGTTGACGTCTTTTTGCTTCTGGTTTAGCATCCGTCTTTTTTGATTGTTCGTTTTTCCTTGGTCCTCTTGTATCATGTCTTGTCGGTTGCCTAAAAGAGACTGGTCTTTCTTTTCCTGCCGGAGTAACAGATCTTTGTTGTGATCGTCTGTTTGGACGGTTCGGTGGCGGTTCAGATGCTGGAGGAATTACTTTTTTGGGGTTGGCTTGTTTGGGTTGCTCTACAACACTTCCTCCTACAGGCTGTAAACGATTCAATGGAAGTATTCGTATAGGTATTTGATTGAACTGAGCTATTTGTTGTTTTGTGACAGTTTGCATTTTCTGTAACATTTTATCAACTTGCTGTGTGTGATCAGGACACGCATCAACAACTTTTTTTCCTCCTCTAACTATTTCTACAAGATGTAGTGCCGTTGCATGATTCATTGTAAGATTGACATAATGAATACTTTTTTCTTCATTAATACGACGGGCATATAGTGCAATTTTTTTAGCTTGAGGAGTTTGTTCCTTTTTACCCGGTTCTGTTTGAGATGCCATATCTAGCGCTAAAATTTTTATCACATCCTGACGAGTGAGTTGAGTATATTCTGGTATTTTTTCATCAATAGTAAGTGTTTCAATATGAGGGTTGTGCATTTTTGCTAAAGTAAGAGCGAGGGTTTGAGAATCAATAGCTTTTTCTTCCCTAATAGCTGTAAGTTTCTCTTTAAATGTTTTTGTATGTTCTTCATTTGCTTCATGAATTGCTTTCGCAGGTTTTCTTACCATTTGTTCATCAGTTATTTCGCCAAAGAATTTTTCTTCTATAAGCGTATCAACAAGTTCTTGTGTTGTTTCGTTTCGAACTAAGACAGCTCCATGAATAATTTCTGCTGCTGCATTAAATCTTTTTCCCCATGCTTCTTGCTTTTCAAGAGAGTGTAATTTTTCTGACGCTTCGGTATTCCCTAGAGCAGAAAGCGCTTCTAAAGTAGGTCGTGTTAATTGTATTTTTGCGGTTTCTGTTTTTAATACTCCACCTCTTATTATTTCACGTTGATTTGGAAGTTGAATTTGTCTTGGATGATACGTCTGTTTAAGTTTCTCATTTACAGTCCTTTGGGATTCTCGAAGTTTTTGATCAAGACGTTTTGTCTCCTGAGCATGGTCAGGACAACTATCAATGACACCATTTGGTTTAACAATTTTATGGAAAGGATTATTTGCACTGTGACTTGTTGTGTAGTTTATAAAAGAAATTCCATAGTCTTGTCGTAACTGTGAGGCTGTTTCGTTATGATTTCTTTCTTTTTGAGGTAAGTTTTTTTGATCGAGTCCAGGACGAGTTGCAACTTCTATTGCTTTGGCAAGCATAATCGCTGCTGTTTTTTCATCTTTTGGGGGATACTCATGGTTAGCTAAAAC